>WNGE01004840.1_pt1 | contig 35420 bp, 34 predicted proteins | sample 5400651 | NCBI WGS metagenome assembly WNGE01 (sample SAMN13153370, study PRJNA577476) | soil metagenome | isolation source: 60 cm soil or saprolite under grassland replicate 2 | place: USA:California | collected 2016-06-15
TCGTCGTAGAACGCGTAGGCCGCGTCCCCGTTCGACTTCGCCCGGTACATCGCCGCGTCGGCCTGCTTGAGCAGCTCGGCCCCGGAACTGCCGAGCGCGATGCCGATACTCGCGGTCAATGAGAGATGTCGTCCCGCGACGTCGATCGGAGCCGTGATCTGCTCGAGCAGGCGCTCCGCGACGATCGCCGGCTCCGTCGGCTCGCGGACCGAAGTGAGGAGGACAGCGAACTCATCCCCGCCGAGCCGCGCCACCGAGTCGCCGGCCCGGATCACGGTCTTGAGACGCGCGCCCAGGATCGCGAGGACTTCGTCACCGACGCTGTGCCCGTACTGGTCGTTGATCTGCTTGAACTCGTCGAGGTCGATGAAGACGACCGCCGTACCGGAGTCGTTCCCCGTACGCATCGAGACGGCGTGCTCGAGCTGCTCATGGAAGAAGGCGCGGTTGGCGAGCCCGGTGAGCGGATCGAAGAGCGCCTGCAGCCGGAGCTGCTCCTGCAGCTCACGCTCAGGCGTGATGTCGAGCAGATAGCCCTGGAGGTAGAGCGGCTCGCCTTCGTCGTCGAGCACGATGACGCCGTCGTCGCGCACCCAGACGACGCGCCCGTCGCGTGCGATGAGCCGGTATTCGAGACTCAGCGGCTCGTGCGTCCGGTGGGTGCGGGCGTGTGCCGCGAGCACGCGGTCGCGATCGTCCGGATGCAAGGTGCGAACGAAGAGATCAGGATCGTCGCGCCATTCCTCGACCGGGTAGCCGAGCAGTGGTTCGATCTGGCCACTCGTGAAGATGTTCGAGCTGCCTTCGTCCAGAGCATCCACGTAGACCACGAGCGGCAACTGCTCGACGAGCGTGCGGTAACGGCGCTCGATCTCCCGAGCCTCGCCGTCCGCCGCCGCAGCGGTGGTCACGCGTTCGACGCCGCAGTCCACCAGAACGAAATCGGGCCAGACGGGCTGCTTGCCGTCACCCCAAAGGGTGATTCCGCTAGAGACTCATCGAGACTGAGCACACCTCGTTCCGAGCCGAGCGTCTTCCAGGAAGCATGACGTCGGCTCAGGTCCAGCCGACGACGGCCCACCGCCGGCCAGCGAAGCGGATCCAGAGGAGGCCGAGCCGAGCGGCGATCAGGACGTCGAGGGCAATCCAGACGCCCACGATCCCCCAGTCTCGAGCAAGAGCCAGGGAAGCGAGCGTGATGAAGAGCGCGCTCGCGGCGATCATCGACCACATGAGGTACGCCGTGTCTCCCGCGCCGATCAGGATTCCGTCGAGCGCGAAGACCGCACCGGCGAGCGGCTGCATCAGCACGAAGTAGGGCCAGAGCTCCGCCGCCTCGTGTAACACGACCGGATCGCTCGAGCGCCCACGACGACCGACCAGCCGATCATCCGTACAGCCGAAGCATGGGCGCTGTCGGGATCCCCTGCACCGAGCATGCGGCCGACGATCACCTGTCCTGCAATCGCCACCGAGTCGAGGATCAGGGCGAGAAAGAAGAAGAGCTGCGACCCGATCTGATGCGCCGCCAGCTGGGCATCGCCCATCCGCGCGCAGACCGACGCCGCGACCAAGAAGGATGCGTAGAGGGCGGCCGTCCGAACGAAGATCTGGCGGCCGACGCGCAGCATGGGGCGCATCGCCTGCAGGCTCGGACGTTTGGACTCCGCGTGAGGTCGCAGCAACTCGACGGCGAACGCAAGACCCATGCCCGTCTGCGCGATTGCCGTTCCGGCGGCTGAGCCTGCGATTCCCCAATGGAAGCCGTACACGAACAGCACCTCGAGGATTGCGTTGACGACGTTCGCGACGACGACGATCTCGAGGGGCCGACGCAGGTTCGAGACGCCGCGCAGGTAACCCTGTCCAGCCAGTGCGACCAGCGCCGGCAGCAGCCCGATCGCCGCGATCCGAAAATAGGTCAGCGCGTAGTCGCCTGATCTCCCGTGCGCTCCCAGAGCACGCAGGAGCGGGCCGGCGAGCGCCTCGCAGATGACGAGCAGGAGCAGACCGATGCCGAGCGAGACCCAGAGTGCCTGTGCCGCGAGCTGTGCCGCGCGCTCGTTCTCGCCTGCGCCGGAGGCGCGGGCGACGACCGCCGTCGTCCCGTACGTGAGGAAGTTGAAGATCGTGAACGCCCCGGCGAGCACCGTCCCCGCAAGTCCCAATGCTGCGAGCTGCGGCCTGCCTAGGTGTCCGACGATCGCCGTGTCCACGAGGACGTAGAGCGGCTCTGCCGCAAGCGCGCCCAGTGCCGGAAGCGCTAGGCGGAGGATCTCCCGGTCGTGTGGCGAGCGCAGGCGTCCCACGACGTGGCTCGGGCTCAGGCAGCCGTCGGGTCGACGACGGTCGTGCCGCCGTCGACCATGACCGTGGCGCCGGTGACGTAGGCTGCGGCGGGAGAGGCGAGGAACGCGATGACGTTCGCGATCTCCTCGGGTTGCGCGGGGCGGCCGAGCGGGTGCTGCTCATGCGCCCGAGCGTAGGCGCCTTCCCGGTCGGTCCCGCGAGCCCGCGCGACCTCGTCCATGTCGTGGTCGCCCATCGGCGTCCGCACCCAGCCGGGGCAGACGGAGTTGGCGCGTATCCCCTGACGGCCGTAGTCGCTGGCGACGCACTTCGCGAGCATGATCAGCCCCGCTTTCGACACGCAGTACGACGTCCACCCCGGCCCTGCAAGGATGCCGTTCACGGAGGCGACGTTGACGATCGCGCCCCGACGCTCGATCAGATGCGGCAGCGCGAGCTTCGTGGTCAGAAATGCGCCGGTCAGGTTGATCCGGAGCGTCTCCTCCCATTGCTCGAGCGACTCCTCGAGCAGCGGCCCGCTGTCGCCGACGGCTGCGTTGTTGACGAGCGCATCGATGCCGCCGAACTGCTCGACGGCCGCATCGAGCGCAGCTGCAGCCTCTTCAGGTGATGAGACATCGGCGGGACAGGCGATCGCGTCTCCCCCGCTCTCACGAAGCTCGTTGGCGAGTTCCTCGAGCGGCTCAGCGCGGCGACCGACCAGCCCCACCGCGTATCCATCTCTCGCGAAAGCGAGCGCGGTTGCACGACCGATGCCTGTTGCCGCCCCAGTCACGACCGCGCAGTGGGCTAACGCTTCCACGGCGGCTAGTCAACCACAGGCACTGCGTCAGCAAGTCACCCGCCGCCGATGCCGGCCTTGCCGGCGTCGGCCGCTCAGGCAGCGGATCGAAACCGAAAACCGAGCGAAGTCATCATGGCTCGGCGTAGCCGAGCCGGACTTCGCTCGGTTGTGTTAGACATCGGCGGTCGGGATGAGCGTCCTTCGCCGCCCTCGAGGTTTCCCGCGCCGACGCCATCGGCCCGATGACGAGGATCCGCTGATCTTCGCCGGAAGTGCGAGCCCTCGCCTCACAGCGGCGGTTTGCCGCGAGCTAGGAGTCGAGGTAGGCGCAGGCGAGGTTATCCGCTTCTCGGAGGGAACCCTGTTCGTGCGCGTGCTCGAGAACGTTCGCGGCCGAAGCGTTTACCTCGTGCAGTCGACCGTTTTTCCAACCAATGCGAATTTCATGGAGTTGCTCTTCTGGATCGACGCGTTTTCGCGTGCGAGCGCTGACTCTGTCACGGTGGTCGTTCCGTACTTCAGTTATGCCAAGGGCGACAAGAAGGACGAGCCGCGAGTCTCGATCCGCGCGCGAGTCTGCGCCGACGCGATCGAGGCAGCTGGGGCAGATCGCGTTGTGACACTCGATCTGCACGCACCACAGATCCAGGGCTTCTTCCGAATACCGGTGGATGACCTCTACGCAATGCCCTATCTCTGTGCAGCGATCGAGCGTGCGGATCTGCGCGATCCCGTCGTCGTCTCACCCGATGCCGGCTTCGCCAAGCGAGCACGCAGATTCGCGCAGCACCTCGGTGCACCGCTCGCAATCGCAGACAAGGTCCGCAAGGGTCACGGTGAGACCGCCGAGCTGGTAGAGATCATCGGCGAGGTCGCTGATCGCGACGCGATTGTCGTCGACGACTTCACGATCAGCGCCGGTACGCTCGTGGAGGCTGCCGAGCAGCTCGTTGCGCGCGGCGCACGTTCCGTTACGGCTGTCGTCACGCACGGCGTCTTCGCCAAGGGATCCATGGAGCGTGTAGACCGCAGCCCGATCGAGCGTTTGATCGTCACGGACTCGATCGAGACGCAGCCCGTCGAGCTGTCGGAAAAGGTGACATTGGTCTCGGTCGCCCCACTGTTCGCCGAGGCGATCGGCCGTATCCACCGACGCGAGAGCATCAGCGTCCTCTTTCAGGAGTGACGCCGCAACCATTGCAGCGAGTCAACCACAGGCACTGCGTCAGCTAGTCACTCGCCGCCGATGCCGGTTCGCTTGGTCAGCGACTCGCCCAGGCCTTGACCGGCCGGGTGACGCGAGCCAGGAGGCTGGCGGCGCCGCCCGGGATGACGAGCACGATCAGCATCAGCGTGATCCCGAAGACGACCGGCCCGGCCTGCTTCGCGAAGTGCAGGTGCAGGATTGGAGGCGACTGCGCGTAGATGGGCAGGAACTCGAGGACGAGCGCTCCGACGATGACACCCGACAGCGAGGAGAGACCGCCGATGACCACGCTGGCGAGCAGGAGCAGGGACAGCGTCACGGGAAACGTGTCCGGATTGATGTACGAGACCTGAATCGCGAACAGCGCGCCTGCGACGCCTGCGTACGCCGCCGAGATGCCGAAGGCGAGCGTCTTGTAGACAGCGGGGCTGACGCCCGACGAGACGGCCGCGATCTCGCCGTCGCGAATTGCCCGCCAGGCACGTCCGACGCGCCCGCGCACGAGCAGCCAGGCGACGACGAACAGGATCCCCGCACACACCCACGCTTCGTAGTAGAGCCAATGCGGAGTCGAGATGTGCCACCCGAACGGCGCGTGCGGAAGTGGCAGCGACAACCCTCCCCCACCGCCGGTCAGATGCTCGAAACGCTTCGCGACGGCCGGCAACGAGACCGACACCGCCAAAGTGGCCAGCGCGAGCGACACACCCGCGAGACGGAGTGCGGGGATCCCGAAGAGGTAGCCGATCACGCCGGTGACGAGACCGGCGATCGGAATCGTGAAGATCGCGCGCATCCCATGCTCGGGAAGGACGTGCGACGCCTGCTGCCCGAGGAGCTCGAATCCGCTTCGGCCGAGGATGAGCAGCGCGGCCGTGTAGCCGCCGATCGCCATGAACGCGGCGTGGCCGAGCGTGATCTGTCCGCTGTAGCCCGTGAGGATGTTGAGACCGAGCAGCGCGACGAAGTAGATCCCGACGTACGTGAACTGCCCGAGGCGGAACTCGCTCGTAAACCGCGGCAGCAAAGCGATCAACAGGACCGCGGCGGCCAGCACGAGAGCTCGAAGGGCCGGCGTGATCCCGCGCCGCATCAGACCTTCCTCACCACGACGCGCCCGAAGAGGCCGGACGGCCGGATCACGAGCACGAGCAACAAAATGGCGAGGGCAGTCGGGAGTCTGAGCTCCTGCACGACGAGCATCATGTCCGGGTCGAGGAAGACGGTCGGCGCGGCCATCATCCCCGCGATCGCGCCGAGCACGGCCGCGAAGCCCCAGCCGAGGGCAAGCATCCAGCCGACCCGAACTCCCATCAGCCGGCTCGCGCCGGGGTTGAACGCGACCGCGCGCATCGCGAGCCCCAGCGTCGTGAGCCGGAAGAAGAGCCAGAGCGCGACGACCGTGCCCAGGCAGACGCCGAAGGTGCCGATGTCCTGGATCGAGATGGATACGCCCCCGACGACGACCGAACGGTTGGGGAAGGGGCTGTCGAAGGCCTTCACCTCTGGCCCGAAGATCCAGCCGACGAGCCCGTTGATCGCGATGAACATTCCGATCGTCAAAATCACGATCACGATCTGCGGGCGGTGCTCGACCGGGCGGATCAGCACACGCTCGACCGTGACGCCGGCACTGAATGCGATCAACAGCGTCAGGACGAACGCCGGCCAGTAGGCAACGCCGTGGTGCATCATCGTCCAGGCGATGTAGGTCGTGAATGTCGCCATCTCGCCCTGCGCAAAGTTGACGACGTTCGTGGTCTGGTAGATGAGGACGAGCGCGAGCGCGAGGCTCGCGTAGATCGCGCCGGCCGCGAGGCCGCTCGTCACCTGCTGCGCGAACTCGGTCCAGGTGAATGCGAGTGGGAGCGGCACTAGTACCCGAGGTAGGACTTGCGCACACCCTCGTGGCGGCGAAGCTCGGCGCTGTCGCCCTCGATCGCGACCTGACCCACTTCCAGCACGTACGCGCGGGCTGCAGCGTCGAGGGCGACGTTCGCGTTCTGCTCGACGACCAGCACGGTCAGCCCGTCGTCGGCATTGAGCTCCTTGACGATGCGGAAGATCTCCTGAACGACCGTCGGCGCGAGCCCGAGCGACGGCTCGTCGAGCATCAACAGCCGCGGCCGGCCGACGAGGGCACGGGCGAGCGCGAGCATCTGCTGCTCGCCGCCGCTGAGCGTGCCCGCCTGCTGATCGCGACGACGCTCCAGCCAGGGGAAGTACTTGAAGACCCGCGGAGCCTCTGCGCGCAGGGTGCGCCGCTCGCCGCGCACGTAGGCGCCCATCCGTAGGTTCTCCCAGACGCTCAGCTGAGTGAACAGGCCACGTCCCTCGGGGACATGCGCGATTCCGGCACGCGCGACTGCGTCCGGCTTGCCACGCGCGATCTGCTTGCCCTCGAAGACGATCTCGCCGCTGTGGCGCACCGTCCCCGAGACCGAGCGTAACGTCGTCGTCTTCCCAGCCCCGTTTGCACCGAGCAGGGCGACGATCTCACCGTCCGCGACGGTCAGCGACACGCCGTGCAGCGCCTTGATCGGCCCGTAGCGCGCCTCGACGCCGCGGAGCTCAAGCAGCGTCGACACGTTCTGCTCCGAGATATGCCTCGATCACGGCTGGGTCCGCCTGCACCTCGCTCGGGGTCCCTGCCGCGATCTGGCGTCCGAAGTTGAGGACGTGCACGCGGTCGGAGACCGACATGACCAAGTTCATGTGGTGCTCGACGAGCAGGATCGTCAGGTCCAAATCGCGCTGAAGGCCACGGATCACCTCGGCGAGCTCACCGACCTCCTCGTGATTGAGCCCACCCGCCGGCTCGTCGAGCAAGAGCAGGGTCGGCTTTGCCGCGAGTGCGCGTGCGAGCTCGACTCGCTTGAGCGTGCCGAAGGGAAGTCCGCCGGGAAGCCGCTGGCCCAATTCTCCGAGCTCGAGATATTCGAGGATGTGCTGCGCCTGCGTGCGGCTGCGTCGCTCCGAGAAAGGACGAAGCCGCGAGTGCGCGCCGACGAGCACGTTCTCGAGCACCGTCATCTGCTGGAAGAGCACCACGTTCTGGAAGGTGCGCGCGATCCCGAGTCGGGCGATCCTATGAGCAGGCGTTCGAGTCAAGTCCTTGCCCTCGAAGAAGATCCGGCCACTGTTCGGGCGATACAGGCGGGTGACGAGATTGAAGAGCGTCGTCTTCCCGGCACCGTTCGGCCCGATCAGCCCGACGATCTGTCCCTGCTCCAATGCGAGCGAGACATCGGCGAGCGCGACGATCCCACCGAAACGCCGAGAGACGTCCTCGATCGCAAGAAGCGCCATCGGACGCGAGATGATATGACCGTCCGGACTGCGTATGCATTTCGACGGTGGCCAGTTATGGATCGCGGCGTCGTCCTGAGCGAGGTCGGGCGCTTCGACCTCGAAGAGATCGAGGTCGACGCTCCCGGCCAGGACGAGGTGCTCGTCCGCATCGAAGCAAGCGGCGTCTGCCACAGCGACCTTCACCTGGTCGAGACCGGCTGGGCGCATCGTTTGCCTGTGCTGCTGGGCCACGAAGGAGCGGGCGTCGTTGAAGAGATCGGCGGCGGCGTCACCTCGCTCGCGCCCGGAGATCGCGTCGTGCTCGGCTGGCGCTCGCCCTGCGGTGCCTGCCGCTGGTGCCTGCGCGGCGACGGCCGCCGCTGCCGCACCCCGCCGGGGGCACAGGATCGTCTGCACCTCGCCGACGGTCGCTCGCTTGCGCAGACGTTGCAGATGGGGACGTTCGCCACGCGCACCGTCGTCCATTCGGCGGCGGCGATTCCTGTCGCGGACGGGCTACCGGCCGAGCAGGCGTGTCTGATCGGCTGCAGCGTCGCCACGGGCGTCGGCTCCGTGCTGAACACGGCAGGGGTCTGGAAGGGAGCGCGCGTCGCCGTCATCGGCTGCGGCGCCGTCGGCCTCTCGGTGGTCCAGGGCGCACGGCTCGCAGGCGCCGCGGAGATCTACGCGCTCGATCTCGAAGAACGAAAGCTCGCCGCGGCAGAACGCTTTGGCGCGACACATCGCGGGCCGGGCGCAAAGCTCGACTTCGTCTTCGACGTCGTCGGCCGGCCCGAGACCGTCGCTCAGGGCCTCGACATGCTCGGCCATGCCGGGACGCTCGTCTACATCGGTCTCCCGCAGCCCGGCACCGACGCGGCGATCGACCTTCAGCAGCTCTTCGACCGGCGGCTCAGAGTCGTCGTCTCGCACGGCGGCGACCACGTGCCTGCAGTCGATTTCCCGGAGCTCGTCGCCTGGGCACGCGAGGGCAAGATCGATCTCGCCGGGATGGTCACGAAGCGAGTCGGGCTCGAGGACGTCGCGCAGGCGTTCGACGACCTCAAGTCGGGCGAGGTCATCCGTTCGGTGATTCTGTTCTAGATTCCGCGTGTGAACCTCCGCGACAGCCCAGACGAAGCTGCCTTCCGCGAACAAGTCCGGGGCTGGCTGGCGGAGAACCTCCCTGCCGAAACAGGGCGCGAGTGGAGTCGCAAGATATTCGATGCGGGCTTCGCCGGTTTGACGTGGCCCGAGGAGTACGGCGGCCGCGGCGCGCCCTACAGCCACCAGGCGATCGCGCTCGAGGAGTTCGCGCGCGCCGAAGCCCCGAATCACATGAACGTGATTGCGCTCGGGATGGCCGGGCCGACGATCATGGCCCACGGCACCGAGGAGCACAAACAGCGCTATCTCTCGAAGATGTTGTCCGCCGAAGAGATCTGGTGCCAGGGATTCTCCGAACCGGGCGCCGGCTCCGATCTGGCGGCGGTGCGGACGCGCATCGAGCCGGCGGACGGGCATTTTCTCGTCAACGGGCAGAAGGTGTGGTCGTCGCTCGCGCACGAGGCGGACTTCTGCATCCTCGTCGGCCGCGGCGATCCGGAATCGCATGGCCACGCGGGCCTGACGTACGTGATCGTCGACATGCATGCGCCCGGGGTCGAGGTCCGGCCGCTCCGCCAGATCACGGGTGAGGCCGAGTTCAACGAGATCTTCTTCACGGACGTCGAGGTTCCCCGGGAGAACCTGCTCGGCGAGATCGGCGGCGGCTGGCAGGTCGCGATGACGACGCTGCTTCACGAGCGCGGGACTCTTGGCTTCGCGCTCACGGGAACGCTCGACGCACAGGTGAACAAGCTGGGTGCGCTGACCAAGGAGCGCGCCGCCGATGATCCGATCATCCGCGACCGGGTCGCCCAGGAGTGGATCGAGCTGCAGGCCTTGAAACTGACGAATTACCGCTCGTTGACGACGTTGATCCAGACCGGCATCCCCGGACCGGAGGGCTCCGGCTCGAAGCTGCACTGGTCGGAGCAGAACCAGCGCCTCACGAAGCTGGCATTGGAGATCCTGGGCGGCGAAGACGACGGCTACTGGGGCTACCAGCAGCTACGCAGCCGGGGGAACACGATCGAGGCGGGAACGAGCGAGATCCTCCGCAACATCATCGCCGAGCGCGTGCTCGGCCTCCCGAGGTCACGCTGATGCAGTTCGCTTTCACGGAGGAGCAGGAACTGCTGCGGCGCGAAGCGCGTGAGGTGCTCGCAAACGGCGGCTGGGGTCGAGACGAGCTCGACGAGCTCGGGTTCCTCGATCGGGCAGTGGTGTTCGAAGAGGCAGGGCGTGCGAATCGCGGCGACGAGTTCTTCGATTCGGGGGCTCCAGAGAACGAGCAGCTCGCTGCGCTTGCATTGGAGGCGGCCGGAATCGCCCGTCGCGCGCTCGAGCTCGGCGTCGAGCACGCAAAGACACGCGACCAGTTCGGCCGGCCGATCGGCGTCTACCAGGCCGTGTCGCATCCACTCGCCGATACCTACGTCGACACGGAGCTTGCACGCTCGATCGCGTACTGGGCGGCGTGGTGCGTCGCGGAGGACGACGCGCAGGCGCCGATCGCTGCGGCGGCAGCGAAGAGCTACGCCGGTGATGTCGCCGTCACCGCCTGCGAACGCGCGATCCAGGTGCTCGGCGGGATCGGCTTCACCTGGGAGCACGTGCTCCACCGCTACTACAAGCGGGCGCTCTGGATCCAGGCCCACGGCGGCTATCCGCGCGAGCTGCGCGCGAAAGTGGCAGCCTGGCTGCTCGACTGATGGCACGTGCAGCGCTGGTCACGGGGGCGTCATCCGGTATCGGCGCGGCCTGCGCCATCCGCCTCGCCGGTGCCGGCTGGCGCGTCTTTGCCGGCGTCCGACGCGCGGGGGACGCGCCGGCCGGCACAGAGGAAATCTTGCTCGACGTCACCAATGAGGACCAGGTGCGAGCGGCGGCCGAGCGCATCGGAGAGCTACACGGCCTCGTCAACAATGCGGGCATCGCGCTGGCCATGCCGCTCGAGTTCATCCCGCTGGCTGAGCTGCGCCGGCAGCTCGAGGTGAACGTCGTGGGGCAGGTCCTCGTCACGCAGGCGTTCCTTCCGCAGCTTCGCCGCACGCGAGGTCGGATCGTGTTCGTCGGCTGGCGAAAGTGGCCGATGAACTGGCGAACGGCGCGGGGGCCGAGCTCGCGGGCCTGTACGGGGAGCGGATCGCGGCGTTCCGCGAGGTTGCGCTGAGGCGTGGAGCGAACGGCGCGTCCGCAGAGGAGGTCGCTCGAGCGATCGAAGAGGCGCTCACGATGGAGCGACCGCGCACCCGCAAGCTCGTCGGCCTCGATGCGAAAGTGAGGGCGGGGGTCGAAAGGCTTCCGGATCGGCTGCGCGACCGGGTGTACGAACGAGTGTTGTTGCGCTAAAAGGAGGAGCGATGGACGGCCTGATGATGGACTTCCCGCTGACGCTTCCGACCTTGCTGCGGCGCGCGGAGACGTACTTCGGCGAGAAGGAGATCGCAACCCGGCTGCCCGACAGGTCGTTCCACCGCTACACGTACGCCGACATGGCGCGGCGCGCGAAGCAGCTCGCCCTGGCGCTGCGCGGGCTGGGCCTCGAGCGCGGTGACCGCGTCGCGACGCTGTGCTGGAACCACTACCAACATCTCGAGGCGTACTTCGGCATCCCCTGCGGCGGCTTCGTTCTGCACACGCTCAATCTGCGTCTCCATCCCAACGACATCGGCTACATCGCCGCGCACGCAGGTGACCGCGCACTCATCGTCGATGCGAGCCTGGCGCCGCTCGTCGAACAGTTTCTGGACCAGACCGAGATCGAGCACGTGTTGGTCGTCGAGGATTCGTACGAGGAGCTGCTCGCCTCCGCCGACCCGGACGGATGGATTGCGCCGGATCTCGAGGAAAACGAAGCGGCGGCGATGTGTTACACGAGCGGCACCACCGGTGTGCCGAAGGGCGTCGTGTACTCCCACCGCTCGACGATCCTGCACACGCTCGGCGTCGCCGCCGCGACCCCGATGGGCGTCGGCGTCTCCGAGCAGGACACGATTCTTCCGGTCGTCCCTATGTTCCACGCGAACGCATGGGGTTATCCGTATGTCGCCGCGATGCTCGGGGCAAACCAGGTCTTCCCGGGCCCGCACCTCGATCCGGAGAGCCTGCTCGACGACTTCGTGCAGCAGGGCGTCACGTGGACGGCCGGCGTGCCCACGATCTGGCTCGGGATCCTGCAGCTCCTCGATGCGCAACCCGGCAAATGGGATCTGTCGCGCATGAAGGGGATGCTCGTCGGCGGTTCGGCTGCTCCGCGCGCCATGATCGCCGGGTTCAAGGAGCGCCACAACCTCGTGGTCTGCCACGGCTGGGGTATGACGGAGACGTCCCCGGTCGCGTCGTTTCCGGCGCTGCCGGGGGAGCTCGGCAACGCGGACGACGAGACGAAGTTCGACTACATGGCGATGCAAGGACTGCCACTCGCACTCGTCGAGCTGCGGGCGCGGGATGACTCGGGGAACGAGATTCCGCGCGACGGCGAGACGATGGGTGAGCTGGAGGTACGCGGGCCGTGGGTTGCCTCCGCGTACTACGAGACCCCGGACTCGTCGGATCGCTGGACGGACGATGGCTGGTTCAAGACGGGTGACATCGTCTCGTTCGATCCCAAGGGCCACATCCAGATCAAGGATCGGTCGAAGGATGTGATCAAATCCGGCGGAGAGTGGATCTCGTCGGTCGAGCTCGAGAATGCCTTGATGGCGCATCCCGCCGTCGCGGAGGCAGCCGTGATTGCGATTCCCGACGAGAAGTGGCAGGAGCGCCCGCTCGCCGCGGTCTTGCTGAAGACCGGAGCGTCCGCAACCGCGGAGGAGCTAAGAGAGTTCCTCGCGCCCCAGTTCGCGAAGTGGTGGCTGCCGGACCGCATCGAGTTCGTGACGGAGATCCCGAAGACGGCGGTCGGGAAGTTCCGCAAGACCGCCCTGCGCGAGCAGTTCGCGCAGCAGCCTGCCGTACCGACCACATAGTTGGTGGATGGGACGCCGACGGCACCCATCTTGCGAGCGCCCGCTGTACGCAGGTGCTCCGCTCCGAACCGCCTCAGGGGTAGCGGTCGGCGAGCACTTGCGCCAGCGCGTTCGAGGCCTGGCGGATCATGCCGGGGTTGGTGTCCCAGTAATACGGCAGCGCCATGACGGCCTGGTAGAGCGCCCAACCGCGGCCACGTAACCATGACGCATCGTCGACCTGGAGCTCGGCTCGATACCGCCTGCGGCTCTGACCTGCGAAGACGTTCCAGGCAGGCTGCAGGTCACAAGCGGGATCGCCGACGTTGAGGCAACCGAAGTCGATGACGGCCGACAGGCGGCCGTCGACGACGAGCAGGTTGCCCGGCAGCAGGTCGCCGTGCACCCAGACCTCGTCGCCGTCCCATTCCGAAGCGTCGAGCGACTCCTCCCATGAGACGAGGGTGGCACCGCCGTCTACGCGGTCGCCTAGTTGTGCTATCGACCGGCGGACCCACTCGTCGAGTTCCGCCACTGGTGCGCCTCGGCCACCGGGCGGACGCGGATGTGCATCGGTCGTGTCGAACGGGGACCGCGAGTGGCAGGTGTGGCGCGAGTTTCGGCAGCCACTCCGCCTCCTTTGCCGCCTGTTCGGTGGCCCAGCCGATGCGTGGCAGCCGAGCGGCAACGTGGTCACCGAGCAGGTAGATGTCGTGATCGGTTCCGTACGACACGACCGGCTCGATCTCCAGATCGGCCCACTGCGGGAACTGCCCGGCGAGCAGACGACGCATGAGCGCGACGTCGGTGTCGATCTCGTCGGCATGCATCTTGGGTGCGGCCATCGCCTCAGATGCTACGTCGCGAGTGCGAGACCTCTTCCTAGGCGCGTTCAGCGACCTTGACGAGAGTCTTGCCTCGGTTCTCTCCGCTGAGCATCCCGATGAATGCCTGAGGAGCGTTCTCCAGGCCTTCGGTGACGTCCTCGCGCCAACGGATGTCCCCGTTCGCCACCCAGTGCGCGAGCTTGCCGGCCGCCTCGTCGTAGCGGTGTGCGTAATCGAAGACGAGGAAGCCCTCCATCCGCGCACGGAACACGACGAGCAGGCCCGGATGGAACGTCGGCTCCGGCCTCTGGGCATTGTAGAGCGAGACTTGCCCGCAGATGACGATGCGTGCCCCGAGGTTCAGGCGCCTCTGCACCGCCTGTGAGATCTCGCCGCCGACGTTGTCGAAGTACACATCGACGCGTTCGTTGCGCAGCGCCTCTCCGACATCGTCGCTCTTGTAATCGATCGCCGCGTCGTAGCCGTAGAGCTCGGTCAAATCGCGAGCCTTTTCCGGCCCGCCCGCGATGCCGACCGTGCGGCAGCCGGCGAGCTTCGCCAGTTGCCCGGCGATCTGTCCGACCGCACCCGCCGCGGCGGAAACGACGACGGTGTCGCCCGGCCGCGGCTTGCCGATGTCGAACAGTCCGAAGTACGCAGTGAATCCAGTCAGGCCGACGGCGTGCAGTGCCAGCGTCGGGGGTTCGAACACGGGCGGAACCTGGCGGAGCGTCCCGGCGCGGGCGTTTGCGTATTCCTGCCAGCCGAGCTGTCCGACCACGAGGTCGCCGGGGCTGAAGCGCGGATCGTTGCTCTCCACGACCTCTCCGAGGTTGACCGACGTGATGACGTCCCCGATCTCCAGCGACCTGGCGTACGAGCGTGCCTCGCTCATCCGTCCGCGCTGGTACGGATCGACCGAGGCCCACAGAGTGCGAACGAGCGCCTCGCCCACCTGGGGAGAGCCGATCTCGACGTCGTCGAGCGCGAAATCCGACTCCTGCGGCAAACCGACCGGCCGCGCGGCCAGAGTGATGCGGCGGTTCACCGGCATCGGTTTAGCATCGACGAATCCGCTGGAGCTGATCGCGCTCGCCCAGGAAGCGGAACGCCTCGGCTACGACTCCGCTTGGGCGGCAGAAGCCTGGGGCACGGACGCGGTCACGGTGCTGACGTGGCTCGCCGCGACGACGTCGGCGATCAAGATCGGGTCGGCGATCATGCAGATCCCTGGGCGGACGCCGGCGAATACCGCGATGACGGCGGCGACGCTCGATCTCATGTCGGGCGGACGATTCTTGCTCGGGCTCGGCACGTCCGGGCCGCAGGTCGTCGAGGGCTGGCACGGACAGCCATGGGGAAAGCCGATCACGAAGACGCGCGAGTACGTCGCGATCGTGCGGGCAGCGCTGCGGCGCGAGGCGCTCGAGTTCCACGGCGACCAGTACGACATTCCGTATTCAGGCGGCGATGCGACGGGCCTGGGGAAACCCCTGAAGCTGCTCGTCCGGCCGCTCCGCGAGGCGATTCCGATCTATCTCGCCGCGCTCAGCCCGAAGAACGTGCGCACCGCGTTCGAGATCGCCGACGGGTGGCTGCCCATCTACTTCTCGCCCGAGCGCGCACGTGACGCGTTCGGCTACGAGCCGCGCGAAGGCTTCGACATCGCGCCGGCGGTCAACGTGGTCGTCTCCGACGACCTCGAGGCGGCGCGGGACATGATGCGACCGCTGCTCGCGCTCTACATCGGCGGCATGGGCGCGCGCGGAGCGAACTTCTACAACGCACTCTTCCGGCGTTACGGCTACGAGGCGGAAGCCGAGCGGATCCAGGAGCTGTATCTCGAAGGCAAGCAGCGGGAGGCGATCGCAGCCGTTCCCGACGCATTGATCGACGACGTCTCGCTCGTCGGTCCGCGCGAGCGGATCCGTGACCGCCTCGAAGCGTGGCGCGAGTCGGGCGCGACGACGCTGCTCGTGGCCACCCGTGACCTCGCGTCGCTGCGAACCATGGCGGAACTGGCTCTGTAACTGACTTAGTGGCTCAGAGCCACTAAGTCGTGAGCGCGGTAGCCCCAGCGACGTCACGTCGCTGGGGACATGTCAGTGCTAGCCCTGCAAGGGACTTGGTGGCTCAGAGCCACCAAGTCCCCGGAGGAGGTCGACGTTCACCCGGCGAGGAACTCGAGCACGAGCCGGTTGAGCGTCGCGGGATCCTCGAGCTGGACGTTGTGTCCCCGGCCGGGGAGCTCGACGTAGCCCGCGTCCGGCAGACGCGACGCGAGCGTGCGGCCGTTCTCGACCGGGACGATCACGTCGGCCTCACCGTGAACAACTAGCGCGGGCACTTCGATTCGCTCCACCTCGCACGCTCCACCGTAGAACCCGTAACACGCCCGCAGGTGCGCATCGAGAGTCACGTCGGGCGTCGGATGCTCCAGCCGCGCGGCGAGGATCTCCGCGAACCGTTCGGGGTTCCGCTCGGTCCAGCCCGGCGAGAACGTCAGCGGCATCGTCCTCCGCCCGTACTCGTCGAACGGCAACCCGATTGCGGCCGCGTAGGCGTCGCGAACGTCTTGCGGACGCGGCACGCGATCGGGCCCGCCCGCGCCGGTACCGACGAGCACGAGCGACCGGACGAGCTCCGGCTGCGCGAGCGCGAGGGTCAGCGCCACGTATCCGCCCATCGAGAGCCCCACGACGTGGGCCGTGCGTCCGTCGAGGATGCCCGCAGCGTCCTGCGCGAGCTCGTCGATCCCGTATGGCTCGTCCGGCACGGGCGAGCGGCCGGTGCCGCGCGTGTCGAATGCGATCGTCCGGTAGCGGCTGGCGAAGACAGGAATCTGCTCGCGCCACGCCCACATGGACTGGCCCAGCCCTTCGATCAGCAGCAGCGGCTCCCCCTCGCCGTGTTCTTCGACATAGAGCCGCTGCTGCGAGATCCCACGCATGCTTCAAACGCTACGCCATCGACGGATACGCCTTCCGTCGGACACTCCAGAGGCTAGGGCCCGGGACCGAATGCGTCGTCGGCCCGCGCTGCAGAACTTGTCCTCTGCCGAACGGACGATCTTCAGCCGGTCACGTCTCTGCCTTCCGGCAGATGACGAAACCACGCCGGCGAGTTACGGTCACATGCATGAGGAGGTTCCAGGCTGTGCGCCGTCTGGTCGAGCGGCATCCGTTCGCGAGCGACGCCGCGCTCGCTGTCGCACTCGCAGCGTTCGTACTGTCGGACGTGTGGACGTCCGGTGACTACCTCACGGCGTCCAAAGCGATCTACGTGCCCGCCGGCCTGCTGATGACGCTCCCGCTGGCGTGGCGCCGGCGGGCGCCGCTCCCGGTCGCCGCGGTCGTGATGGGAGCCCTCGTTTTCGAGTCACTTGCAGTCGGTTCGGCACCGACTCAAGACGCGCCGCTCGTCGGTTGGCTGCTCGCCATCTACAGTGTGGCCGCGCATTGCGACCGCGCGGCCGCGCTCGCAGGCGGGGCCCTGAGTCTCGGCGCCGGGCTTGTCTGGATCGGGATCGATGACTTCTTCTTTCCCGTCGTCGTGTTCGGCGGCGCCTGGCTGGCGGGTCGCATGGTTCGCCAACGCGAGGTCCACGCACGGGTCGCGGAGGAACGGTCCGCCGCACTCGATCGAGAACGCGTGGCCAACGCGCGGGCGGCCGCCGCCGAGGAAAGGGCGCAGATCGCGCGTGAGTTACACGACATTCTTTCGCACAGCGTGAGCGTGATGGTCGTCCAGGCAGGGGCGGAGCGAATGGCGCAGGGGAGTGATCGCGCTGCGACGGCCGAGACCCTGAAGGCGATCGAGAACACGGGACGGCAGGCGCTCATCGAGATGCGGCGACTATTGGGAATGCTACGTGTCGGAGGGGAGCCACCGGCCCACACTCCCCAACCGACCCTTCGCGAGCTCGACGAGCTCGTTGCGCAGGTGCGAGAGGCGGGGCTTCCCGTTGAGCTTCAGGTCGAAGGCGAGCCTGCCGCGCTTCCGCCCGGTGTCGCGATCTCCGCCTATCGCATCGTGCAGGAGGCGCTCACCAACGTGCTCAAACACGCTGGCCCGGCGCAGGCGCGGGTGGTTGTGCGCTACGCGAGCCGCGAGCTCGAGCTCGAGATCGCGGATGACGGCCGGGGTTCGGCCACGATAGGCGATGCCGGCCACGGGCTCGTCGGAATGCGTGAGCGGGTCGCGCTGTACGGTGGCGACTTCGACGCGGGCACTCGCAACGGGGGCGGATTCGTCGTGCGTGCACGTCTCCCGCTCGCCACGACACAGACGTGAGCGTCCGCGTCCTCATTGCAGACGATCAGGCACTCGTCCGCGCAGGTTTTCGAAAGATCCTGGAGGCAGATCCGGCAATCGAGGTGGTCGGGGAGGCCGCCGACGGTCTCGAGGCCGTCGAGTGCTCGCGCGTTCTCGTGCCCGAGGTAGTCCTCATGGACATCCGCATGCCGAGCCTCGACGGGATCGCAGCTACGCGACGACTCTCCGACGAGCTGAGAGAGAGTCCGCGCGTCCTCGTGCTCACGACCTTTGGCCTCGAGGAGTACGTCTACGAGGCACTTCGCGCGGGCGCGAGCGGCTTTCTCCTCAAAGACGTTCCACCTGAGCAGCTGATCGCCGCCGTCCACGTTGTTGCTCGAGGAGACGCGCTGCTCGACCCGACGATCACCCGATCGGTCATCGAGGCGTTCGCGAGCAGGCCGACCCCACGCCGGGAGCTCGCCGGCAGGCTTGAAGATCTCACCCCGCGCGAACGCGAGGTCTTCGATTTGGTCGCGCGCGGGCTATCGAATGCAGAGATCGCCGGGGAGTTGGTGGTAGGCGACGGCACCGTGAAGACACACGTCGCGCATCTGCTACTCAAGCTCGGCCTGCGAGACCGCGTTCAGGCAGTGATCTATGCCTACGAGGCCGGTGTCGTGCAGCCGGGCGTCTGATCGTCAAAGGATTCACGGTGGCTTTCACGAGCTCAGTTCGATATGTCTTTCCTTGTGAGGGCCACGAGCATCGACGTGTTAGGCGACGCCGGCGAGGCCGAGGCGCGAGTCCTGACGCCGGAGGCGCTCGCCTTCGTCGCCGATCTGCAGCGCGAGTTCAATCCGAGGTGCGGGGAATTACTGGCGGCCCGGGCGCAACGACAGGATCGGATCGCCGCCGGCGAGCTGCCCGACTTTCTCGAGGAGACGCGCGCCATCCGAGAGGACCCGGACTGGCGTGTTGCTGCTGCGCCGCCAGACCTGCTCGATCGCCGGGTCGAGATCACAGGGCCCGTCGACCGAAAGATGGTGATCAACGCGCTGAATTCAGGTGCGCGCATCTTCATGGCGGACTTCGAAGACTCGAACTCGCCGACCTGGCGGAACTGCGTCGAAGGGCAAGCGAACCTGATCGATGCCGTCGATCGCACCATCTCGCTGGACACCGGCGAGAAGCAGTACCGCTTGCAGGATGAGATCGCGACCCTGCTGGTCCGGCCCCGCGGCTGGCACCTGCATGAGGCGCACCTGCTGGTCGACGGCGAGCCCGTGTCCGCGGGCCTGTTCGACTTCGGCCTCTACCTGTTCCACTGCGGTCAACGCCAAAGCGATGCCGGCTCGGGCCCGTACTTCTATCTCCCCAAGCTCGAGTCGCATCTCGAGGCGCGTCTCTGGAACGACGTCTTTCTCTTCGCCCAGGACAAGCTTGGGATCCCGCGCGGGACGATCCGGGCCACCGTCCTCATCGAGACGATCCTCGCGGCCTTCGAGATGGAGGAGATCCTCTACGAGCTTCGAGAGCATTCCGCCGGGCTGAACGCCGGTCGCTGGGATTACATGTTCTCGATCATCAAGAAGTTCCGCGACCGACCCGAGTTCGTCCTCCCGGACCGTCCGCTGGTGACGATGAGCGTGCCGTTCATGCGCGCCTACACGGAACTGCTCGTCAAAACGTGCCACCGACGCGGCGCACACGCGATCGGCGGCATGGCTGCGTTCATCCCGAGCCGGCGCGACCCAGAGGTCAACGAGGTCGCTTTGACGAAGGTGCGAGAGGACAAGCTGCGCGAGGCCGGCGACGGCTTCGACGGGACCTGGGTCGCGCACCCCGATCTCGTTCCCGTTGCGATGAGCGTGTTCAACGACACGCTCGGCGAGCGCCCGAATCAGGTCGGCAGACAGCGAGACGAGGTCTCCGTCGCCGCCGAGGATCTCCTGAACGTCGCAGCCACACCGGGCGAGGTCACCGAGGAAGGGGTCCGCCTCAACGTCTCCGTTGGGATCCAGTACATCTCCTCCTGGCTGAACGGGGTCGGCGCTGCCGCGATCAACAACCTGATGGAGGACGCCGCGACCGCAGAGATCAGCCGCTCGCAGATCTGGCAGTGGGTCCGGCACGATCGCGTCACCCGCGAGCGCGTCCTCGAGCTCGAGCGCGAAGAGCTCGAGAAGCTCGGCCCCGGCCACGAGGCAGCGGCGGAGATCTTCGCGGAAGTGGCGCTGGCAGACGAGTTCGAGGACTTCCTGACCCTCCCCGCCTACGAAAGACTGATCCCCGCCGAGCGAGCGTAACGGCATCACGCTTGCTCCGAGGGGCTGACCTTGACAGCATGTTGCTGAATCCGGAGGAGGAGGAAGACTGGTGAACAGAGCGCTAATTGCACTCGCGGCCGTTCTCGCAGCGCTGGCCGTGAGCATTCCTGGGGCATTCGGACGCACGCAGATCACCGCAGCGCCGACGGCGACACCGGGCGTCACGTCGTCGACGATCACGATCGGCGGGACCTTTCCACTGAGCGGACCGGCGTCGCTCTACGCGCCGATCCCACGCGGGATGGAGGCCTACTTCAAATGGGTCAACACGCGCAAGGGGCCCGACGGAAAGAAGGGCATCAGGGGGCGCCAGATCATCTGGAAGTACTACGACGACGGGTACAACCCGGCCCAGACCGTTCAGCTGACGAACAAGCTGATCCTCGAGGACAAGATCTTCGCCGACGTCGGCTCGCTCGGGACCGAGCACAACCAGGCGATTCGGCCGCTCTTGAACGACCGGAAGATCCCACAAGTCCTGATCGCGACTGGTGCCAGCTACTGGGGACTCCAGTACAAGCAGTTCCCCTGGACGATCGGCTGGCAGCCGGACTATATCGCCGAGGGTCGTGTCTACGGCGCGTGGATCAAGAAGAACGCGCCGAACGCGAAGATCGCGGTCTTCTACCAGAACGACGACTACGGGAAGGACTACCTCCGCGGCCTGAAGATCGGCCTCGGCTCGAAGAAGAGCCTCATCGTTTCGGAGCAGAGCTACGAGCCGACCGACACGAGCTATGCATCGCAGCTCGCGCGACAGAAGGCATCGGGAGCCGACACGTGGGTGCTGCTCTCGATTCCTACGCCGACCGTTCGTGCGCTCGCAACCGCGAAGGCGCTGAACTGGAAGCCGGACACGATCGTGATCAACTCGGTGTCTGCAATCGACACCGTCATGCAGGCCGTCGCCGCACGCGCAGGCCCCGAGTACGTCAACGGCGCGATCAGCACCGGTTACCTGAAGAACAACGCCAACCCGAAGTACGCGAACGACCCGATCGTCACCCGGTACCAATCGTTGCTGGCGACGTACGGTCCGAGCGGCGCCGACCCGAAGAACACTTTCTACTTCTATGGATTTGCAAAGGCGTACGACGTCGTCAAACTGCTTTACAACGCAGGCAAGAACCCGACCCGGGCGTCGCTGATCAATGCGACGCAGAGCATGAACTGGGTCAACCCGTACATGATCAAAGGCATCAAGGTCAAGACCAGCAAGACCGACCACTTCCCGATCTCGCAGCTGAAGCTCGTTCGGTACGAGAACGGGACGTTCAACGAGTTCGGGTCCCTGATCAAGGGACGCTGAGCGATCATCTGTGGGGCCGGCGCGTCGGCGCCGGCCCCACGTTCTGAATGGATTTCTCTCTCACACCCGAGCAGGAGCTGATCCGCGACTCCGCCCGTGAGTTCTGCGAACGGGAGATCGTCCCCCACTCCTGCGACTGGGACCGCCTACGGCTACGTGGACGAATATCCGGTCGGCAAGTATCTTCGTGATGCGCGCGTGACAACGCTGTACGAAGGCACGAGCCAGATCCAGAAGCTCATCATCGGACGGGCCCTCACCGGTGAGAGCGCTTTCGGCTAGGAGGCCATCTTGCCCAAGCTGGAGGGAAAGGTTGCAGTGGTCACCGGTTCAGGCCGCGGGATCGGCCGGGAGCATGCGATCGCGCTGGCACGGGCAGGCGCAAGGATCGTCGTCAACGACCTCGGCGCGTCGCTGGCCGGCGAGGGCGCCGACACCGGTCCTGCGGACGACGTCGTGCGAGAGATCGAGGCACTCGGCGGCGAGGCTGTCGCGAACGGCGAGAATGTTGCCGACTTCGCCGGCGCCAAGCGGCTGATCGACGCCGCGATCTCTGCGTTCGGTCGCCTGGACATCCTCGTCAACAACGCGGGAATCCTGCGCGACCGCATGCTCGTCAACATGGAAGAGCATGAGTGGGATGCGGTGATCGAAGTCCATCTGAAGGGCCATTTCGCACCGACGCGACACGCCGCAGCCCACTGGCGTGAGCGGTCGAAGGCGGGCGACCACGTTGCAGCACGCGTGATCAACACGTCGAGCCCGTCGGGCGTCTTCGGCAACGTCGGGCAGCTGAACTACGGCGCCGCCAAGGCTGGCATCGTCGGCTTCACGCTGATTGCCGCGCAGGAGCTCCAGCGGTACGGAGTGACGGTGAACGCGATCGCGCCGAACGCGCGCACGCGCATGACCGAGGCGGCGTTCGGGGAGATCCCATTGCCTGAAGACGGGTTCGACCCTGCGGACCCGGGGAACAACTCGCCGATCGTCGTGGCACTCTGCGCGGACGAGGCCCAGGACATCACCGGCCAGGTGTTCTTCATCTACGGCGGCGTCGTCAACATGCTCCGGGGCTGGGAAGCGGGGGAATTGTTCGCAAGCGACGAGCGTTGGGACCCGGACCTTTTGCTGCAAGAGCTCCGCGACCGCCTCCCCGACGGGGCGGCGCCGCCCGGCATGCTTGCCTCGATGCACCAGGCGGGCGGACAATCGATGAGGGAGTGATCGACGACATGCCGACAACGCTGACGATCGCTGAGCTCGAGCAGTCGGGCGAGCGCGAGCTCGGCACGAGCGACTGGCACGAGATCACGCAGGAGCAGATCAACCTCTTCGCGGAAGCGACCGGCGACCATCAGTGGATCCACGTCGATCCCGAAGCCGCCGCGAACGGCCCGTTCGGCACCACCGTCGCCCATGGGTACCTGACTCTTTCGATGCTGCCGATGCTGCTCAGCGAGGTCGTCTCGGTCAGCGACGCCGCCATGGGTCTCAACTACGGGACGGAGAAGATTCGCTTCACGAGCCCCGTGCCGTCCGGGTCGCGCGTGCGCCTGCACGGGAAGCTCCTTCGCACCGAGCGTCGTGGGCCGAGCGTGATCTGGTACGTCGGCATCCAGATCGAAGTCGAGGGCAAGGAAAAACCCGCACTCGTCGGTGAGGTCGTCTACATGGCCGCGGGAGCGCCGGATGCCTGAGGCGGTCATCGTCGCTGCGACGAGAACGCCGATCGGCCGCGCGCGCAAGGGCTCGCTCGTCGACGCGCGTCCCGACGATCTCGCCGCATTCGCGATCGACGCGGCGTTGAAGCAGGTTCCCGAGCTCGATCGCGCCGAGATCGTCGACGTGATGGTCGGTTGCGGGTTTCCACAGGAGAGGCAAGGAATGAACCTGGGGCGGCGCGCGGCCCTGCTCGCTGAGCTACCCGACACCGTGCCCGGCACGACCGTGAACCGCTTCTGCGCGTCGAGCCTGCAGACGATCCGGATGGCCTTCCACGCGATTCGCGCCGGCGAGGGCGATGCGTATGTGGCCGCGGGCGTCGAGTCGATCACGCAGGTGGACGGCTATCCGAAGGACGCAGAGGAGCTGCACCCGAAGCTGTTCGGGGACGACGCGCCGATCGCGAACGTCTACATCCCGATGGGCCTGACCGCGGAGAACGTCGCCGAGCGCTGGAACGTTTCCCGCGAGGACATGGACCGCTTCGCACAGCGGTCGCAGGAACGAGCCGTCGCCGCGCAGGAATCCGGCTTCTTCGAGCGGGAGATCACGCCGTGGGACGGCGTCGCCAAGGACGATGGGCCGCGTCCGGACTCCACGCTCGAGAAGCTGTCGCAGCTCGAGCCGGCGTTCAAGCCGGGCGGAAAGGTGACGGCCGGTAACTCCTGTCCCTTGAATGACGGCGCGGCGGCGGTCGTTGTCATGAGTGACGCGCGCGCGCGAGAGCTTGGGGTCGCGCCAATCGCGCGAATCATCGCGTCGTCCGTCGCGGGCGTCGCGCCGGAGATCATGGGCGTCGGCCCGATCGAAGCGGTGCGCATGGCGTTGAAACAGGCAGGCATGACGATCGACGAAGTCGACGTCGTCGAGCTGAACGAGGCGTTCGCGGCGCAGGTGCTTCCGGTCTGCGCAGAGATCGGGGTCGACCCCTTCAGTGACAAGCTGAACCCGCACGGCGGCGCGATCGCGCTGGGCCATCCGTACGGCATGACCGGCGCGCGGATCATGAACACCCTGCTCAACGACCTGCGGACACTCGACAGGACGATCGGCGTCGAGACGATGTGCGTCGGCGGCGGCCAGGGCATGGCCATGGTCGTCGAGCGGCTCAACTAGTCTCGCTCCATGGCGATCGCCGATCCCCCAGCTGCCGTCGACTTCACGGAGTTGCGCGCCGACTACCGCGCCTTCATGGAGGAGCACGTCTATCCGAACGAGGTGGCGCTCGAACGCGAGGATGATGCGGCGCAGGACTTGATCGTCGAACTTCGCGCCCGTGCGAAGGCGGAAGGGCTGTGGGCGCCGCACCTTCCCCCGGAGGCCGGCGGAACCGGGCTCGGTTTCCTCGCCTACGCGCACCTGAACGAAGAGATCGGCCGCGTGCTGTGGGCCCAGTACGTCTTCAACTGCCAGGCGCCCGACGCGGGCAACGGCGAGATCCTCCACCTCTTCGGCAGCGCGGAACAGAAGGAACGCTGGCTGAAGCCACTCGTCGCGGGTGACATCCGCTCCTTCTTCTCGATGACGGAGCCGGAGGCCTCCGGATCGGATCCCACCGACCTACGCACGACTGCGCAGCTCGATGGCGACGAGTGGGTCGTCAACGGGCACAAGTGGTTCTCCTCCGGCGCCGAAGGCGCGGCCTTCGGGATCGTGATGGCCGTCACCGAGCCCGATGCCGACCCGCGACGGCGCGCGAGCCAGATCATCGTTCCCACCGGCACGACCGGTGTCCACGTCGAGCCGGTGACGACGCTCGGGCACCGCGGTCGCGGCTGGACCACTCACTGCGAGGTGACATACACCGACGTTCGCGTGCCGGCGGAGAATCTTCTCGGCGAGTGCGGGGCCGGCTTTCTCATCGCGCAGAAGCGGCTCGGCCCGGGACGGATCCACCACGTGATGCGATGGCTCGGACAGATGCAGCGGGCGTTCGAACTGATGTGCAAGCGCGCGCTCGAGCGGGAGGTGTCAGGCAGCCCACTGGCCGAGAAGCAGACGGTGCAGAACTGGATCGCGGACTCCGCGGCGGAGATCCAGGCCTGCAGGCTGCTGACACTCGACGCCGCGCACAAGATCGACGAAGAACGAGATGCGCGGGTCGAGATCTCGCTGATCAAGTTCTATGCAGCGGATGTCCTTTCCCGCGTGATCGACCGGGCGATCCAGGTTCACGGTGCGCTCGGGCTGACCGACCGCTCGCCACTCGCCGGCATGTACGCGCAGGCGCGCGGGGCCCACATCTACGACGGGCCCGACGAAGTCCACCGGATGGTCGTGAGCCGACGGATCCTGAAGGCATTCGAGTCCGGAGAGGGTTGGAGCTTCAGCTAGCGAGTCGTGGCGGCGCGCCGACGCTGGCGCCCAAGGCATCGCGCGGGCCGGGGACGTTCGGGAAGCGGAACTGGAGCGGCGCGCGCCCGGGTTGCACGACCCAGATCTGGCCGGTCTCGCTGCTGCGCGCAGCGCCGAGCACGGCCTGCGCGACGGCCTCCGGCTGCAGCAGCGGGAAGCCTGCAGCGGTGAAGGGCTTGGAGTCGATCAGCGGCGTCTCGACGAAACCGGGCGCGACCGCGTTGATGCGGATCCCCCGCTCCTCGAGCTGCGGCGCGACGCTCCTGACGAAGCCGATCACCGCGTGCTTGGTGAGCGTGTAGATCGGATCATCCGGCGACGGAACCAATCCCGCGAGCGACGCAGTCGCGACGATCGCGCTCCCCGGTTTCATGACGCGCGCCAGCCTCCGCACTCCGAAGACAACGCCGTCGAGGTTCGCCCCGAGGATGCGTTGGTATGCGTCATCCGAGACCCGGCTCACGTCCTGCTCGCCTGTCGTGACGCCCGCGTTCAGACACGCGAGCTCGAACGCACCGACGGTCTCCCACGCCTGCGGCACAGAGACGTCGAACCCATCGGCGAGATCGAGCACCTGCACGTCGGCGCCCTCGCCGCGCAGGAGCTCGACGATCGCGGCGCCGATCCCGGAAGCGCCGCCCGTCACGAGTGCAGTGCGCGGGAACATCGGGGGATACTGTCGCATCCGCCTCGCGCTGACCATCCCCTTCACCGGCGTCCCCCTGCACGAGCTCGGCCCGCTCGTGCACCGAATCGACGAGGCGGGCTACGACAGCGTCTGGTCGGCGGAGTCGACCGACTTCGACGGTTTCACGCCCCTCGTCGTTGCGGCCGAGCACAGCACGCGGTTGCGGCTCGTAACCGGAATCGTCAACGTCTACACGCGCGGCCCGGCGGTACTCGCCCAGACCGCGGCGGCGCTTGCGAACGTCAGTGACGGCCGCTTCGTCCTCGGCCTCGGCGCGTCGTCGAACGTCATCGTCGAGCAATGGAACGGCATCCCGTTTCGCCGGCCGCTCGCGAGAGTGGAGGAAACCGTCGAGTATCTCCGTACGGTCATGGCGGGCGAGCGCGGCGCCGGCGGCTTCAGGCTCGCTTCGCCCCCGGCTGAACCCGTGCCTATCGTCCTCGCGGCCCTGCGTGACCGGATGCTGGGGCTCGCCGCGCGGATCGCCGACGGCGCGTTCACGAACTTCCTGCCGCTGAGCCGCGCCACGCAGGTCGTCGACGCATTCGCAACCCCCGAGAAGGAGCTCGCGTGCCGGTTCTTCTCGATCCCCGGGCCCGAGGACGATGCGCTCGCCACCGCAAAGCGAATCTTCGTCGCGTACGCGACCGTGCCCGTCTACGCCGAGTTCTTCCGCTGGCTCGGGTTCGGTGACGAGATCGATCCAGTCGTCGAAGCGTGGACTGCGGGCGATCGCAAGCGTGCCCTCGAGCTGGCGCCGGAGGCGCTCGTCCGCGACGTCTTTCTGCTCGGGCCCGTAGAGGAGCAGCGCGAGCGCCTCACTGAGTTTGCCGACGCCGGCATCACGACCGCCGTGCTCGCGCTGTCCTGTCCGCCGAGCGAGCTGCTCGCCCTGATCGACGCGTTCGCGCCGGAATAGGGACGTGACCCTAAGAGCTGGGGTCAGACCCTGGCCTTTCGAGACGGTAACGCTCGAGCACGCGCTCCGGAATAGGGACGTGACCGTAAGGGCTGGGGTCAGACCCTGGCCCTTCGAGACGGTAACGCTCGAGCACGCGCTCCGACGAGCGGAGTCAGACGCCCGGCACTCTGACCAGCGGGATGGTTTCATCGTCGTCCAAGTTGCCGGCCTCGACAAATCGGCGGAAAGCGGGCTGGGCGACGTTGCGCCGACTTGCGAAGAGACTGAGGACGCCGTCGATGTCCAAGAAGGACGGACCAGCTTCTAGCCCGGCAAGCGCGCGAAAGCTTCCCCAGCGCCAGGATTCCGGGCGCTGGCAGAGGCCAGCGCGGACGGGATTCAAAGCCACATACCGGTGGGCCTCAAGCAGGTGCTCGTCCGTGACGATGTGCACGGAACCGAAACGTCGCCCAAAGAGGTGCCCGCGTCGCCCGTACTTCCAATTGAACCACTGCGCGTACGAGCCGCACAGATGCTGCATCCCACGTGAAAGCGTCGGCTCAGGCGTGTCGACGATGAGGTGGAAGTGCGTGCCCATCAGGCAAAACGCGCCACAGTTCCACCTGTAACAGTCGACGATCGCGTCGAGTTGCGCGAGCAGCCGCCTACGGTCAGCAGGCTCCCTGAAAACACGTTCCTTCTCAACCGCTAGAGCGGCGATGTGATGGATTGCGCCGGCAAAATCAATGCGGTCCGGTCTGGGCACAGAACGAAGCTAGCTCGCACAGTAAGAACCAGGCCCTTGGGCGCGACGATTGTTTCTGACTCGTCGCGGCGCTGACCCAAACTGCTGGGGTCAGACCCTGGCCTTTCGAGACCGTGACGCTCGGAATAGGGACGTGACCCTAAAAGCTGGGGTCAGACCCTGGCCTTTCGAGACGTGACACCGGTAGCGGTGGAACGTGCTTATTCGAGCAGGGCCGCCCACCGATCTCGGGTCCCGACGTAGAACGTCAGGGCGTCGTAGGCCTTCTCAGTGTCTTCGGTGTGGTGATGCGGTGATCGAAGCAGATCGGTGAAGGCGGCGATGTCGGCGAGGTCCCATCTGAGGCGAAAGAAGTTCACGGCAACCTGGTCGAGCTCGTGGCCTGTCGCATCGGTGTAGGTGGTCGCTTCTTCTCCGTTGTCGCCCACGAACATCCAGAGATCTCGCTCGGGAGGGGCGAGCGCCACCGTGTCCCAGTCCACGAGCACATGGCTCTCATCCGTTCGCATCAGGTTGCCCCCGTGCGGCTCCCCGTGGGTGACGACCCAGTCGGTTCTGCGGCTCGTTACATCGACAGAGAGACGGTCGCCTAAGGCGAGCAGTTCGGCCACATCGCTCGCGCGCCGCGCAAGCGCTTGTCGTGCGGGTTCCGAGAAGGGTCCACCAGACCACGTCTGCCTCAGGTCTCGCAGCGCTGCTTCGAGCCGGCGACGGCCGGGCAGATGGAGGTCGACGCGGCTCGCGACGGCACTGACCGCAGGCGTTGCCTGATGGAGCTCGGCGAGCATCGTCAGGAGAGCAGCGCGCTCAGCGGTCTCGTAGTGGCCGTAGGTGCCCGGTTGTCCAGCCACGAACGGGAACAGAGCGATGGTGTGACGTGGCCGGATTCGACGCACCGTCTCGCCGCGGCTCGTGGGGATCGGTGCGACCACGAAGCCGAGGCCGCCGTCACGGAGTGCAACCGCGGTGTCGAATGCGCGTCCCAGGCCGTCGAACGCCGACTCACGTGTGTCCCCGAGCCAAGGCTTCTGGTCCAGGTCGTCGGCGGTGACGAAGCCACGCTTTCCCTCGACGTCTTCTACCACCCAGTGGTAGCTGCCACCCCCGACCGCCGCGTAGTGGACACCTTCGACGTCGAAACCCCAACCGTCGGCCAGGAGATCGATCAGCGTGCTGGTCTCGAACTCCTCCGGCGGGGGCGCTCTCACTCCACCAAGAGTAACCGCGGCCTCCTACGTGTCAGGATCCGCGCGTGGACATCGTCGAACGGCGAACGAACGCACACGATGCAGCGCGTCCGCCGCTGCTGATCCTGGAGACGGTCCGCTCGTTTCTCGATGCCCACGGGCTCGGGTCGGGCGCGTTACAAGCGCGCCGCATCGGCGAGGGCGGTGGCTCGAACTTCTCCTTCCTGCTCGAGCGGGAAGACGGGACGCGATACGTGCTGCGACGACCGCCACGGCCACCGTTGCCGCCTTCGGCGCACGACGTCGTGCGCGAGTCGAGGTTGCAGCTCGCGCTCGCACCGCTCGGGATCCGCGTCCCGAACAGCCGCGCCGTGTGCGAGGACGATTCCCTGCTCGGCGTTCCGTTCTACGTCATGGACTACATCGACGGAGACGTGATCACGACAGAGCTGCCGCCGCCACTGGACCGCGATCCCGGAGCGCGGCGCCGACTGGCGGACGACCTCGTCGACACACTCGTCGAGATCCATTCGGCCGACGTGACCGCGCCCGGGCTGGCCGCGTTCCAGCGACCGGGGAACTACAACGCGCGCCAGGTACGCCGGTTCACGCAGCTCTGGGAGGTGAACCAGACGCGCGACCTGCCCAAGGTGGTCGACGTCGCGAACTGGCTCGCCGCGAACGTTCCGGAACAACTGCCTGCAACCGTCGTCCACGGCGATTATCGCCTCGGGAACATGATGGTCACCCACGAGCAGCCGGAGCGGGTGGCCGCAGTGCTCGACTGGGAGATGGGTGCGATCGGCGACCCGCGCGCCGACGTCGGCTACCTCGTTGCGACCTACAGCGAGCCCGGGGGTCGCGCGAATCCGCTCGGGACGTCGCCGGTCACCGCGAGCGACGGCTTCCCCACTCGCGGCGAGCTCGTCGAACGACGGCCGTGCAAGCCGCTTCGAGACGGGCGTTCCGCTGCTCGCGGAGACGGCTGCCGAGCTCGTCGGCGCCTGATAGCACCACATGATCAGGGCTCGGTCGGCAGCGCTCTCTCGTCGAGCCCCTGGCCTCGCGCGATCTGCTCGAGCAGCATCCGATCGGTCAACCACTCCACGGGTGCCCGATCGTCGGTGAGCACTCGACCGACCGGGTGCGCGGCGACGAGACCATGCCGAAAGGTGGGAAGAAGCATGAGTAGCCGCCCTCGTACGTGCGACGCGCGACGTACGAGAACGCTTCGCCGTGCCGGATGGTCGAGCGCCATCACCAGGTCGTTGAAGCGCAATGCGGGCCAGCGCCAGACCTGAGGAAACGCGGCGAGCAGCGTCGTGTCGACAGCGCGCGTCAAGCGGTCGTCCTCGGGGACCTTGGCGACGTTGAGCGCGAGGATTCCGCCGGGTCGCAAATGCCGGCGTGCAAGTTCGAAGAACTCGCGCGTTGCCAGGTAAAACGGCACATAGGGCTGCCGGTACGCATCGACGACGATCAGGTCGTACCGCTTGCGGGTTCGCTGGAGGAATGGCCGGCCGTCGGCCGTGTAGATGTGGAGACGAGGGTTGTCGTCAAGGCCGAGGAAACGCCTGCCCGCCTCGGTCACCGAGGGGTCGAGCTCGACGCCGTCGATCGCTATGCCCGGGTAGAACTGGCCGTACATGCGTGCGATCGTGCCGCCGGCGTTTCCGATCACCAGCATGTTGCGCGCGGGGTGGCCCAATAGTGGCGGCAGCATCGCAAAGAGGTCCCAGTACTGCCCCGTCAGTACAAAGCCACGGCGCCACATCGAGTGGTAGACGACACCTTCGTTCAGCTGCAGGACACGCGTACCGTCGTCCCACTGCACTACCGAGACGTATTGATACGGGGACTCGCTTTCGAACAGCAGTCCAGAGCTCGCTTTGACCGCCCCTGCGGGCACGAGCAGGAGCCCAAGGGCGGCAATGGTCGCGGGAACCGCGCGGCGCCCGATCAACAACACGGAGCAGCCGGCGAGGAGCGCCGCGGTGCCGATCATGGTCCGCTGCGTGCCGAAAGCCTCGATCGCCACCAACGCGGACACGAACGTCCCGATGATGCTGCCGACCGTCGAGAGCGCGTACAGACGGCCTGCGACGGCGCCGGACCGCTCGAGATCGGTGAGGGAAAGCCGAATCGCGAACGGCGAGACGGCGCCGAGCAGAGTGACTGGCACCGCGAACAGTGCCAAAGCGGCGAGGAACGACCCGACGACCACGCCGACGGAGATCGAGTCGAACCCGCGGAGTGCGGCGTCGAGAATCGGACGCGCTGCGAACGGCGTTGCTGCGATGAATGCGGCCGCCACGAGAACGATCGCACCCAGCAGGTCCGGTCTCGGAGCCCGGTCGGCGAGCTTGCCTCCGAGCCAGTAGCCGAGCGAGAGGTAGACGAGGATTAGCCCGATGATGTTCGCCCACACCACCGTTGAGTTGCCGAAGTAGGGAGCGAGCAGACGGGACGCGGCGATCTCCGTCGACAGCGTTCCAGCGCCGGCTGCGAAGACGACTCCGCCGAGTCGCCACGGAGCACATGCCCGCAAGCTTGCCGCTCCCGGCCGGCTCGGCACGTTGAATGCCACGACTTGGAGCGTACGCCTGCCCAGCGTAAGTCGAGACGGCTGCCGACTCCGGCATGGGAGACTGACGCGATGGCAACGATGGCCGATCTAGACGAGCTCGCCCTCGCGATGCCCCAGGCGACGAAGGAACTGTCCGACGACGGGAGGCCGGCGTACCACGTGCACGGCAAGCTCTTCTGTTTCCATCGTGGCCGACGTCGAGATGCGATCGATCCGGACACCGGCGAGCGGCTCGACGATGTGCTGATGTTTCGCGTCGCCGATCTCGGAGTGAAGGAGCTGCTGCTCGCCGACGAACGCGGAATCTTCTTCACGACGCCGCATTTCGACGGCTACCCCGCCGTGCTCATGCACATCCCGGAGCTTGCGCCGCTAGATCGAGACGAGCTGGAAGACTTGGTGGTCGAAGCCTGGCTGACCCGCGCGCAGAAGCGCGTCGCGAAGGCCTGGCTCGACGAGCACAGGGTGACAGGCGACTAAGAGCAAGGGCGCGACTACGACGAGCGCTTCTGGCGCTCGGCTCGACGCAGTGCATCGAGTCGGCGCCGGTCGAGCTTCGTGGGACGCCCTCCGAACCCCATACCGGGCGGAGCCGCGAGGCGACGCTGGATCGCAGCTTGTTCCCGCGCGCTGACCGATTCCGGCGTTTCGACGTAGAGAGCCGCGGCGGCCGGCGCCGGTCCGCGCCTGTCTGCGATTCCGACGATGTCCACGGTGCGCTTCTCCGAGCGCATCGTCACCTCGATGGTGTCTCCCGGGCGAACCTCATGCGACGGCTTCACGCGTACGCCATTCACGTGGGCGCGGCCGCCGAGGACAGCCTGCGTCGCCGCACTACGAGTCTTGAAGAAGCGCGCCGCCCACAACCACTTGTCGACTCTCGCCTGTTCCATACTCTCGCCAAGATACGCAATCCCGGCGCCCGCTTGGGCCGCGTCCAGGTAGTGCTACTGCGTGATGGTCGGAGACCCCTCCTGACGTGGCGAAAGGTCGCCTACGAGGTTCGAGAAGGGACGCCAGCTCTCGTAGTCCCATGTCGACTCGCCACACATCGGGCAGCGTTCCGGCGCCGACCTTCGGCTCGCGCCATAGGAACACTCGGCGCAGCGAAAGCGAAACAGCGGTCCCTGGTCGCCTATAGGTCTTCCCACGTCGAACTCCTCAGCACCCATTCGGACCCCCTCTCAAACGAGCCGCGAGGTCTCGGCGGCGGAGTTTGGCGGCGCCACAATAGCGAAAATTGGCTCTCGGTAAAAGTCTGCCGGATCTGGATGGCCCCACGACAATGTCACCCACGATTACCGGCTCTCGGCGTCTTCTGCCGCCTCGCCCCGTTCGACGATGTCACCGTCGGTGAAGAGGATCGCCTTCAGGGCGATCCGCCAATTCGGCGTGCGCCGCAGCAGGAACTCAAGGTCCATGCCGAAGTGCTTGAACTCCTCACCCTGCGCGTTGGCCATGATCGCCTTCGCCTGCGGATCGGGCTCGAGCGCGATTCGCTGCTCGTACCAGCCGATCGCCTCGGCCTCCTCGGTCAGCGATGCAATCATGCGTGCGAACGTCCGCGCCTCCGCGCTCAGTTCGTTGGCCGGCTCGTGATACTGCTCGAATCCCATCCCCGCTCCTCTCGTCCAGGTGCTGCGGCACGGGCTGAGGAACACCCGAGACGCAGCATGCCACTCTCAGTACCGGCGCCGGCCTGTGGAGTCCTCGGGCCGTGAAGGTTGCGGTGCTCTACGACATCCACGGCAACCTCGCCGCGCTCGAAGCCGTGCTTGCGGACGTCGAGGCCGCAGGAGCGACGTCCTACCTGCTCGGCGGCGACTACGCCTCGTTCGGCCCGTGGCCCCGCGAGACCGCAGAGATGCTCGAGAGCCTGCCGGCGATCGGTCGCATCCGTGGCAACGCCGAACGATGGCTGCGCGAAGATCCGGAAGCCCCGGAGAGCGCGCAGCAATTCCTCAAGACCGCGTTGACGGTTGCGCGCGAGTCGCTCGGCCCCGCTCTCGTCGAACGGCTGTACCGGCTCCCGGAGGCAGCGGAGCTGGACGGCATCCTCGTCTGCCACGGGTCGCCGCGCTCCGACATCGAGAGCTTCGCTCCCGAAGCCGAACCGGACGAGGAACGGATGCTCGCCGGCGAGTCGAACCGGACGATCCTCTTCGGCCACAGCCACCGGCAGTTTCGTCGAGCGGGGCCGAACGGAACGCAGCTGGTGAACCCCGGGAGTATCGGTGCGCCGCTCGACGGCGATCCACGCGCAGCCTGGGCGATCTATCAGGACGGAGAGATAGCGTTTCGCAGAACCGCGTACGACGTCGAGCGAGCGGCCGCGCAGATGCGTTCGTACGGCGACTGGGCCGAGCCGATCGTGTACCGGATCGAGCACGGATCCGACCGGCAGCCATGACGAGGAGCGAGCACGCCGGAAGAGGTGGCGACGCTCGTGGCTCTCCTAGCCTCACTCCGCACGGCTAACGTCACCGGTGCGAACTATTTGATCGACGGCTCGCCCGGTTTGCGGACCCGCGCCTCCGGGCATCGATGGTTCGAACGGTTGCGAAGCGCGCGACGGCCAAGCCGTAGCCCGACACTTTGGAGGCCCCCCGATGTTGAAGCGCCGCCTGCCCCTTCTTGCCCTGTCTGTCTTCTCGCTCGTCGGCCTGCAAGCGTCGGGGCTCATGGCGAGCCCGGCCACGCCAGGATTCCATGCGGTGGTGCAGATGCCGAGCAGCACCGGGGGGACGGAACCCTCCCTCGCGATCTCCAACGACGGCATCCGCTATGTGTCGTGGCAGGTTCCGGGCGAGTTCGCGGGGTCCGCAGACGGAGTCAACTTCGGGGCGCTGACCACGCCGGACACGGGCGCTTCGGGCGACGTGACGAACGCCGTCAGCTATTCCGGAGCGCTCTACAACGGCCAGATCTGCGGGGGCGCTACCGAATTGCACAGCTGCATCTATCGGAGCCTTGACGGCGGGAAGCACTGGACGACGCAGAACATCCTCGCGGACAACCATCCCGGGGCCTCCGACCGTCCCTGGATCGACGTCTACCCGAAGAGGAACTCCGCCTCGACCGCTTCGAACCCCGACAAGGACACCGTCTACCTCGAGTACCACACGTTCAGCCCGGACGACCTCGTCTATGTCACTGTCTCCACCGACGGCGGCAAGACCTTCTCTCCGCCCCGGATCATCGCGAGCGACACCAACGCCGCAGATGCCTCCATCTGTAACACGATCCCCGGCGGGATCACCGTGGACCAGGAGACCGGGGCCGTCTATGCGCTCTGGCTCTCCGGCAACGACGTCGAATCGAACGTTCACACGGGCTGCAACTACTCGCAGATCGGCCCGTTCAACAAGGCATGGGTCTCGGTCTCCACGGACGGTGGCGCCACATGGACGTCCCACCTCGCGTGGCAGGGGGCATTCGACCCGGTCACGAAGATCGGTGACAACGCCGACAAGATCTTCTCGACGATCACGGTGGACTCCTCGCATCAGGTCCACGTCGCGCTGTCGACCCGCCACAACGACGACCCGCTCGGCTTCGTGACCCAGTGTCAGGTGAACCAGGGTTCCTGCCAGGAGGATCCTCAGGCGACGGATCTGTACCTGGTGACCTCGCCGGACGGCGGACAGCACTGGACCGCGCCGTTCCGGATCAACAAGACGACGGGCTCGTTCTTCTTCCCGTGGCTGTCCGCCGGGTCGGCCGGGATCGTGGACGCGACCTACTACAGCTCGACCACGCTCCAGCCGAACAAGCCCTCGAGCGTGTGGTACGTCGGCCTCTCCCAGATCACCGGAGCCGTGGCGAGCTACACGGGCGGTGACCAGGCG
>WNGE01003501.1_pt1 | contig 35395 bp, 35 predicted proteins | sample 5400651 | NCBI WGS metagenome assembly WNGE01 (sample SAMN13153370, study PRJNA577476) | soil metagenome | isolation source: 60 cm soil or saprolite under grassland replicate 2 | place: USA:California | collected 2016-06-15
CTGGACCCTTCCAAATATGGCCGACGGCCGGGGCGTTCGCTTGCCCGAGGGGCGCCCTGCCTGGCCGGCAGGTTCTGGACGGCGGCGAGGAAGGCAGCTCGATGGTCTCCCTGGCCACCGCCACGTCGCCCGGTTCGTCGCCGCTCGCACGGTCTCGTCGAGCAGGTGATCCGGGCATCGCTGCAGGTAGCTGACTCCGCGACTGCGCTGTCGTTCGTGAGGACACGGCGGCCCGGTCGGGTCGCCGACCGAGGGAGTCCAGGCATGCGTTCGTGACGATCCGGTACAGCCACGCCGGGCGAATCGCCGAGCACGCGGTTGGTCCCGACCAGTCGGTCGCATGATGAGACGCAACCTGCCTTGCCGCGAGTCGGGCGGGCGTGGACACGCGTTCTGGCCGTGCCTCTGGGGCCGCGTTGCTGTGGACGGGACTGGCCTGGTTCAGCTGGTGAGGACCTGCGCCCAGGCGGCGGCGCTGGAGATGAGGGCTGCGGCTGCTCCGATGACGGCGGGCGGCTGTTGACGCCGGCATCGCTGCACCGGATCCGAGCCACCCTGCGGACGCGGAATGCGATGACGTTCACCGCTGCTCAACCGTGGTCATCGATCGGAACAGCGGCGTTCGGCGGGTCCTCGGCGACACCTCCGTGGACTACAAGACGGCCTGCTTGGAGAGATCTCACCAGACGGACGCCTGGCTGGGGTCGTCCGTGTCGACGTTACCGGAGCGACCGCCGTTCATTTGCTGATCTCGCCGCCGGAGCCGACCATCCGCTCGCGATCCCCATCGAGGCTCAATTCGACGTGGGCAGACTCGTGTGGTCACCGGATAGCCGATGGCTGTTCGTGGCCGGTATGGGGGGCATGCTCTACGTAGTCGATGCCCGTACCGCCCGCATCCGTGACCTCGGCGCTCGAGGTTTCTCCACGGCCTGGCGGGGTCGTTCGTGCGCGAGTTGCCGACTTTGGAAGCGGAGTACCCGCGCCTCGACTTCAACCCGGCCTGCGATCTCGCCGCCAAGCACGGCCAGGTCGAACTAGCCAAAGACGTTGGCGCGATGTACGTGGCGATTCCTCGTCATCGGGGTCGACGTCCGCGGCGAACCCACGGGCGCCCTCACCGCCGAGCAGGCGAGTCTTCGACGAAGCGCGACTGCGACCAAAGCTCTTGAGATGGCTCCCAGACACCCTTGAGATCTGCTCTCAGATCCACGAGATCGACGGTCATCAGGTGGTCCTTGTCCATACCCGGCCGGGTGCGTGTTCTTCCACTGAGGCGGTCAGGTACGACCAGCCCGACAAGGCTGCACCGAAGATCGTGTTCCAGGAAAGCGGGGTGTTCTACCACGCCGGTATGCAGAGCACACGGCTCAATCAGCAGGCTCTCGACATGACAACCGGGTATCCGCACATGCCGCATTCCGGATGGCTGATCGCCTCGGCGCCGACGCTTTGCTGTGGTCGCCCTGCGTGTCGTCCGCCGCGACACCCGCTCCGGCTCCGCCGCTGTTCGGTGAGGAGCCACGGGGCATCGTGCACCCGGATCCGTCGGCCTCGTAGCCTGTGTTCCGGCGGCGGGGTGGTGGAGGTGGTCGGTGGAGCGGGACCGGCCGGTGCGGATCGGCTTGATCGGGTACGGCAAGGGCGGCCGGTTCTTCCATGCGCCGCTGATCGTGGCGGCGGCGGGCTGTGAGCTGGCGGGGGTGGTGACCCGCTCGGCGGAGCGCCGCGGCGAGGTCGGTCGGGACTTCCCGGGGACGCCGGTGTATGAGGATCTGCCGCGGCTGGCCGGGGCCGGGGTGGTGGACGCGGTCGCGATCTCGACACCCGTGGACACGCACGTGCCGCTTGTCCTGCAGGCGGTGTCGCTCGGGCTGCCGGTGGTCTGCGACAAGCCGTTCGCGCCCGAGTCATCGGCCGCGAGGCAGGCGGTGCAGGCGGCGGAGCGGGCCGGCGTCCCGCTGACCATCTACCAGAACCGTCGGTTCGACGCCGACCTGCTCACGGTTCGCGCGGTGCTCGACTCGGGTGAGTTGGGCCGGGTCATCCGGTTCGAGTCGCGGATCGAGCAGCACGCGCCGCCGGGCGGGATCCCCTCCTCCGGCGGAGGGGTCCTGCTCGACCTCGGCGCGCACGTGGTCGACCAAGCGCTGCTGCTGTTCGGCCCGGTCGGCTCGGTCTACGCCGAGCTGGACGACGCCGGTGGCGTGCCCCGCCGGTTCTTCCTCGCGCTGCGGCACACCAACGGGCTGGTCTCGCACCTGGTCGGTGACCTGCTCCTGCACGGCCTGCCGGGTACCCGGTTCCGGGTCTTCGGCACCGGCGGCAGCTACGACGTGGACACCTTCGACGGCCAGGCCGATCAGCTGCTGGCCGGCGGCTCGCCGACCGCCTCCGCCGACGCCTGGGGCGTCGTACCGCGGGAGCGGTGGGGCCGGCTGCACACCGGACACAGCAGCAAGCCCTGGCCGAGCGAACGGGGCGACTGGACCGTCTTCTACGCCGCCTTCGCCGACGCGGTACGCCAGCGGGGGCCGGTCCCGGTAGACCCGCGGGACGCCGTCGCCGGCCTGGTCGTCCTCGAAGCCGCCCAGCGAAGCGCCCAGACCGGCCAGGTCATCGCGCTCACCGGTACCGCCGTGACAACATAGGCACCCGCCGAATCCCGCGGACCCGACCACGCAGTCGAACGGGGAACCCACGTCAGGCCGGGCTTCTCACCGCCGCGCCTCCGCATGATCAGCTACCCGCTTCCGCCGCAGAGCGATGTGTTGGCCGGCCGGCGGAACGTGGCCGGCTCCGGACACGCATGGTGTTCAGCGCCGTCGCGCAGGCCTGCTCAGCGCTTGAGCAAGCAGAACACGATGAACCCGGGGTTGGTGGCGAGCCAGTCGCCGGCCTCGGGCGAGCGTTCGCGCACCGCTGCCGACGGCTGGGGCTCGTGCACCCGCTCGATCAGGAACCCGGCGGCTGCGAACTCGTCGCAGCTGGCCTGCAGCGGCTGCCGCCAGTAGGTCACCTGCCAGCCCCGCTGCCACCGTTCGCGGATCTTCTCCACGGTGAAGTAGCTGCCGCCATGGTCAATCCAGTCTCGGTCGGATGGTGGGTGGAGATCACCAGCCGTCCGGCCGGCCGCAGCACCCGGGCGATCTCCCGCAGAGCGGCGACGCGGTTGTCGAGATGGTGGATGACCAGCGGCATCACGGCAGCATCGAACTCGCCGTCGGCGGCCCAGGACAACGGTGCCTGCAAGTCCTGACGGTGGAACGCGACCGGCCCGGCCACCTGCCGCCGGGCCAACTGGACCATCCGGCTGCTGGCGTCGACCCCGACCACCCGGCGGGCGCCGCGGAAGACCAACTCCTCCGCGTACAGCCCCGGCCCGCAACCGACGTCCAACACCTTCAGGCCCGCTACCGGCCCGAGCACGGCCAGCACCGCCGGCCGGTCGTACAGCGCGTTGAATACCCCGTCGCGCGCATGCGCCAAGTAGTTCTCGGCGAACGCGTCATACATCGCACCACCGTCGGATGAAGCATCGACCATCGGCCCAGTGTCGACCGGCGACCACCGCTCGGGCAGCCGTGCTGCTTGACCGGCGGGAGGCGACCGACCGCGCGGCCCGCGCTCATCCTGCACCGTGCGCGGGTGCGCTTCCACGCCGCACCGCGCGCTGGAGCCGCGGCTTCGATGTTCGTCACCGACCGCACGGGCGGCCAGCGGAGTCGCCACGTCTAAGGCGTGGGCCGCACGGCTGCTCCTGGTCTCAATGACGGCCCTACGCCGGCGCTCCTCTGCATTGAAGCCGTCCGGCCAGATCGTGCGCGCGTCTGCTGTCGCATCCGTCAGGACGGCGTCGTCGAGGTTAGCTCCGAGCAGATCTGCGCGGCACAGGTTGGCTCGCACCCTTCAGACTTGCTTTGACCAGCGACGCCCCGGCCAAGTTCGACTGTCGGAGGTCGACATCGTACAGATCGCTGCCGTCCAGTATCGTCCCGGCAGCCAGGCGCGAGCAAGGTTGGAATGCGTGGACTGCGTTTCGGGCAGGCGACCGTGCTCGAGTTGAACACCGCGCAGGTCCACCCGCCAAAGGTACAGTTCCTCTGGCTCGCGAGCGGGCCGCCGACGGCCCAGTACCCAGATGGCGGTCTGGGAAGGTTATTCAAAACCCCAGGTGAGCGAAAAGAAGAACAATCCACGGGCAGCGTCGTACGCGTCACGGTATGTGCGGTACGGGCGGCGATAGTCGGCGTGGAAGATCCGCCACGACTTGAAATGTGCGACGAGCCGCTCGACAGGCGCCCGGTACGATGATATTACAGCGTTGTTCTTCCGGTCGCCTTTGCTGAGTTCTCCGCCAGGCGGTTTCTTGCGTGGTGTGACGAGATCGGTCCCCTGATAACCTTTGTCGCCGAATCCGCCACCGGAGTGTCGGACGATGTCGGCGACCGGCGTGACGGTGTATGCCTTCGCGTCGTGCGTGCAGCCCGGCAGTGGGTCGGATATGTACACAGCGGATCGGTCGAGCAGGCTGACCAGTTGTGCGTTGTGCCCGGTGGTGCCGTGCTTGCGGCTCCATAGCTCGTCGTGGTCGGTGTAGGACCAGCAGGGGGTGATCGTTCCGTCCACGAGGCAGACTCTGCCGTTGACCATCTCGATGGCGTCCTGGCCGCTGGGGACGTACTCCTCCAGCACGGATTTGACGATGGGGATTAGCGCTTTGACGATGCGTGACACCGTGGGCTGGGAGACGCTGCGCAGGTCGCCAAGGAACTCTTGCGTGCCGTTCTGCCGGAGATACATGCAGGCGATCTCGACCGCACGGTACAGCCCGCACGACTTCGGTCGGCCGACCTTCTTGTCCCACGGATCGTCCATTGTGTTCAGTACCTGTTGGACGCGGCAGACGAGCTCCTGCATCTGCGTGGTCATCAGGCCTGTAGTACGATGGTACCGCAACGGTCTTTCCCCCGATGGTATCGATGTTGTTGTGGTGACCATCGATTTACCATCTGGAAAGGCCGTTGCCTTTACGACACGCCAGGCGTGATCAAGTAGAGATCGAATTTGTCATGATTGATCAAATAGAGGGCCAGGCTAGGTTTTGAATAACCTTCTGGATGCCGGGCGCGCCGGCTACCAGCCCAAGGCAGGTGCTCGTCGACCACGGGCGTCGGGTGTTCCGGGCCCTGGGCGGCGCCGACTGCCCAGGGAGCGTGACCCAGTAGCAAGCCTTCCTGGTCGAACCAATACACGTACGCGATCGCCGCGCGATCCGGTCAACGATGCGCCGTCGACCGCCGCCGTGACGCCGTTTCGGATGCGCCGGCAGCAGCGATGCGCCAGGCGCCACAACGACTCCGAGCAGTATTTAGCCACATCACCCACGTCCGGTCGACGAATGATGTGCCGGACAGCACTTCCGAACGAGATGCGGTCTTGAACGGCTTCCGTGTCCACCTGGTCGACATCGCTATACACACTTCGGTGAAATCGGATCTAATGGAATTAATATTTCAAAGTCTTGATTCGATACGGACGCGGCGATACTCTTCCACAGGGATCAATCTTGGAGGAGGCTGAGGTGTCGACCGCGAAACGTGTAAGGACGGCGCTGATCGCGGCGCTGACGTCAATGGCGACGCTCGGCGTCGCCGCGCAGCCGGCGATGGCGCAGGTGCCGCTCAAGACCTACGAGGGAGACCCGGGCCGGCTCGGCGACCCGGCGAGTTGGCGCACGCCCGAGTTCAACCGGGACATCGGGCTGGTGTCGATCGGAGCGGAGTTCGCCTACGCAGCCGGCTACGACGGCACCGGGATGAACATCGGCCTCGTCGACTCGGGCTTCTTCGCCGGGCACGTGCGGGAGCACGGCAGCTTCGATACAAACTACGCGGTCGGCGACCGCTACCACTCGGTGGTGGCCCAAGGTGGCCAGACCGGCCCGACGCCGGGGTTCTACGACCCGGCGTTCAACGACACCCACGGCACGCACGTCAGCGGAACCGTGGGCGCAAGCCGCGACGGCGTGGGCGAGACGCAGCCTGACGGACCGCAGGCCAACATGCACGGCGTCGCGTTCAACAGCAACGTGTACCTGGGCAACACGCACAAGACGGACGGCGTGTTCTACGGCCAACTGCCGGCGAACGCGACCCCCGAGCAGACGCCGGACAACGGCTACATCGGCAACGTCTACCGGGCCGTGAACGCCGCGACGGCGGCGAACGGCAAGCCCGTCCGGATCGTCAGCAGCAGTTGGGGCAGCGCGCCGCCCACCGAGAACTACAACACCTACGACGGTCTGAACGCGGCGTGGCGCTACCTGTCCACGCCCGACGGCGTCGCCGACGCCAACGGCAATACCGTGCACTGGCTGAACGGAGCCATCGACGTCGCCCGCGCCGGCACGATCATCGGGTTCAGTGCCGGCAACGCGGGCGTGGCGAACCCGACACCGCGCGGCGCCGCGCCGTACTTCATGCCGGAACTGGAGGGCCGCTGGTTCACGACATCGGGGATCAGAAACGACGTCGGGCGCACGTTCAACCCCGACGGTTCGGTCCTCGTCCCTGGACAGCAACGATTCAACCAGTGCGGTGTCGCGAAGTGGTCATGCGCGACGGCGCCGAGCACCGCGGTCAACAGCACGACCGTGGTCGTCGTCGACGGCGTGCCGCAGCCCCGCTATCAGGCCTTCTCGGGAACGTCGATGGCCGCCCCGCACTCGGCGGCCGCGCTGGCGTTGATCATGGAGCGCTTCCCGTACATGACCAATGAGCAGGCGCTCTACACGATGTTCACCACCGGTCGGCAGAACAGCACGATCAACGACGCGGCGGGCAACGCCGTGCCGAATCCCGCGGCAGGCCAGATCGTGCAGGTTCCCGACTCGCGTAACGGCTGGCACACGCCCAGCCTGCGGGAAGCCATGAAGGGTCCGGGCCAGCTGCTGGGGCCGTTCGACGTCAACACGCGGGGACACAGCGACGCATGGTCGAACGACATCTCCGACATCGCGATCCGCGCGCGCCAGCAGGAAGACGCCGATGAAGCGGCCGCCTGGGAAGCGACCAAGATCGCCAAGGGCTGGACGAACGGCCTGCCTGCCGACGCGAGCGACGTCGACAAGTCCGACTTCGCCATCGGTACCCGCCGCGAGCAGGCACGCAATGCGCGCGTTTACGAGGGCAGTCTCACGAAGCGCGGCAACGGCACGCTGTTCCTCACCGGCAATGACAGCTGGCATGGCACGAGCACTGTCCTCGCCGGGAAACTCTCGGTCGCGGGCTCGCACGCCAGCTCGATCGACGTACGCGGCGGCACGCTCGGCGGCAGCGGCAGCGTGGCCGGCAGCATCGACGTCGCCGGCGGCGTGCTGCAGCCCGGTCTCGCGCCCGAGGAAGCCGTGGGCATCTCCGATGCGCCCGTCTCCCCGGGAAATGTTCTGACCGTCGGCAAGAACGTGACCATCGGCAGGGACGGTCACTTCGTCGTGACCATCAGGGGTGATAGCGACTACACGAGCGTTCGGGCCGCCGGTGATCTGGTTCTCGCCGGGGAGCTGACCCTGGATGTGCGCGGTGCCCTGACCCCGGGAGCCGTGCTGACGATCATGAGCGGCAACTCGATCAGCGGCAACTTCCACGCGATGCCCGAAGGGCGTGTCGTGAGCGCAGGCGGCTACCTGTTCAGGGTGTCCTACAAGAACAACAGCGTGACGCTGACTGTCATGCGCGCGGTGCCGCCCCCGGCACAGTAAGCTCTGATCATTCCGTTCCGCTGGACTTGACCGAGGTCGAACCGCGGTGCAGGGACTCAACGGCCAGGAAGCAACAGCGGGCCGCGACGCCGAGATCGGCGTCGCGGCCCACCCCGCCTTGGCCGTTGCCGACTCGTGCTGAGAACGAACGAACCGGCGCCCACCCACTCCGAGCGCGCTGGGATCGTCGGCGCACCGGACCGCCGACGTGGTGCTTACCGCGGGCGCCCGCTGAGCCGGCGGTGCCGGCCCTGGCGAGTCAACCTATAGGAAGGTTTGAGCGTGGCCACGCCCCGACGGCGGTGTTGCGTTCGCCGTGGCCAGGCGCGGCCCGTCCGAGCTGCGGCGATTCAGATCGCCCGGGCGAGCTCACCGAACGCCGTCATCAGCCTAAGGGCGGGTGAAACGTCGACGGCGAGTTCGTAGTGTCCTCGGCGGATGTTCTGAATGAGGTCGTGGCCGGCGGCGATCACGGCGGCGCTGGCGAAGCGTTTCAGCCCGCGCATCGGACGGAGCCGAGCCTTGAGCCGGCCGTGATCGGCTTCGACCCGGTTATTACCGCATTGTTCGGTGACGTGCCGAGTCGCCGGCAGCATCTCCTCCAGCACGCCGAGGTAGGCCGGGGCCCTGTCGGTCGTGACCTCGACCAGCCGCGATCCGTGCTGCAGCGCCCGGGTGAAGAACCGGCGAGCCGCCGCCGCATCCCGCTTGTCGGTGGCCAGCACGTCGATGACCTGGCCGAACTGATCGATCGCCCGGTACAGGTAGCACCATCGACCGCCGACCTTGATGTGCGTCTCGTCCACCCACCAGCGGTCGCCGGCCGCGTGTCGGCAGGCACGAGCGGCGTCGGCGAACAGCGGGGTGAACCGCTGCACCCAGCGGAAGACGGTGACGTGGTCGACCTCGATGCCGCGCTCGGCGAGCAGCTCCTCCACGTCCCGGTACGACAGGCCGTACCGCAGGTACCACCGCACCGCGACCGTGATCACCTCCGGTGGGAACCGGAAACCGGCGAAGGCCGACCTGCCCTGGACCCGACCGGGCCGCTGGCGACGCATCCGCCCAGCCTGCCTCACCACCCCAGCGCCGAGACGATCAGCAAACGCAACACCGCCCATCCGACCGATCGCACAACCCCGCCGCGACCTCGCCGCGGCACGTCGGACGGAGTACGTACGAGCACGCAGGCACGCCTCCAAACCAGTGGGCGACCATCGCCGCAGGCGACCAGCGGACTTCAGCCCAACAGCACTCCGACCAGCGAGCACGCAGCGAGCACGCAACAGACCAGAGTGGACACTCAGTTGATCATTGATTCAGCGAACCTGCAGGTCACAGAGCCTGCTGCGAGTGCGCCGCCAGGGAACCCGCGGATTAAGAGTCCGATATGAGAAGTATCGCCGCGTTCCTCCAGATATTATCTGGTGTCATCTGTGCACGTCAACGCCGAGTCGTCGTGCCGGCTCGTGTCGCCCGGTGCCGCCCAAGTCGGCCGCAGCCGAGCACGTACGGAGCACCACGGGCGGCCCGATGTGCTCCGTCGAGCCGCAGCCGGGTCGAGTCGCCGGCAGCCACGAACCCGCGGATTCACGGTCCGCGGTCTCTGCCCTCGGCGGTCCTGTGTCGGTGCGCGCCGCCGGTCCGCGGCGGCATACGATGGCGACATGAGCGAGATGCCGCTACCTGAGGGTGAGCGGCTGGCTGAGGTCGCCCGCGAAGCTGCGGTGTCCGGGCAGGTGGTCTACCTGACCGACCATGGCCGGCGGCTGGCCGCAATCGTCCCGGCCAGCCTCGCCGAACTCCTCGAGCCGGCGGGCGAGGCTACTAGTGGGCGGCGTGTCCTCAAGGCGCTCGCCGCGGGCCGCAGCGGCCAGCACGACATCTCCGAACGGATCGAGGAGATCCTGCGCGCTGAGGTGACGCCGTAACGCTGGTGGTCGACGCCGGCCCGCTCTACGCCTACGTCGACGCGGACGACCAGCACCACCAGACGTGCGCCGAGCTGCTGCAGACCCATCCGGGTCCGCTGATCATCCCGACCCTGGTCCTGACCGAGGTCGTTTACCTTCTGGGCACCCGGCTGGGAGCCGACGCCGAGCTGCGGTTCCTCGCCGACCTGGCCTCCGGCGCATTCGACGTCGAGCCGGTGCACCCCACCGACTGGCCGCGTATCGCCGAGTTGGTCAACCGCTACCGCGACCTGCCGCTGGGAACCGTGGATGCCTCCGTGGTCGCCTGCGCCGACCGGCTCGGCGTCGACCAGGTTGCCACCGTCGACCGGCGCCACTTCACCGTCGTCAAAGCCCACCGCGTCCTCACCCTGCTGCCCTGACCCTGCCGTACGGCAGTGTCCGTTGGTCCAGCTCAACGGGGTGTCGGAGTTCTGGCACCCCACAGGTTGTTGCTGTAGCGCTCCGTCAGGTGGCAGACCGCGAGCAGCAGCTCATCCAGGACGCCGACGTAGGCCGGTGCCCGGTCGGTGCTCACCTCCACCGGCCGCGACGCCTGCCGCAGCGCCCGGATGAAGAACCGACGCGCCGCCGCGGCATCCCGCTTCGCCGAGGCCAGCACGTCGATGACCTGCCCGAACTGGTCCACCGCCCGGTACAGATAGCACCAGCTGCCGGCCACCTTGAGATAGGTCTCATCGACATACCAGCGATCTCCCGGCGCGTACCGGCAGGGTCGGGCGGCGTCGGCGAACGGCGGTGCGAACCGGTGCACCCAGCGGAACACGGTGACGTGATCTACCTCGATGCCCCGCTCGGCGAGCAGTTCCTCCATGTCCCGGTAGGAGAGCCCGTACCGGAGGTAGCTACAGACGGCGACCGTGATCACCTCAGGCGGGAAGTGGAACCCGGCGAACGCGGACCGCTGGATCGTCAGGCCAGGTGAGCGGTGCCGATGCATCAGCACAGCCTGCCTCACCCGCCTAACGACCCGACCGCGCTGTCCGCCCCTGCAACAGTTCCGCCGTACCCGCCCCGCACCGGCCAGCAGCAGTCCCGCCCAATGACGAAGTAGGAGACCGGGGCCTGGCCCACCGCGCAAGACGGATCGACCGTGGGTAGCGTCAAGAAGATCCGAAACGGGACTACCCGGTCCTGCAGACGGACCACCCGAGATAATCAGAGGGTTCCGGAGGTGTCCGTGCCGTGAGCCCGCGTGTCGTCCCGGTCGCCATGGCTCCGCTGCCGGCCGGGCCTACGCCATACTGCTCGCGCAATCCCGAAGATGCTCCCGCCGCCGAAAAGTAGCCCGACGATAATCATCGCACCGCCAAAACCCCAACGCGTCAGCCGAGCCGACGTCGTGTCGAGCTTCGCATGACGCGGGTTATCTGGGTCGTAAAGCACCTTGACGGATGCGCCGACTCGTGGTGCTGGACTGCTGCACTCGCCAGATGTGAATTCGACACTCTGCTCACGCACAGTGACGAAGCGCACCACCGGGCAGTACGTCGTCGAGGTGCCGTGCTTGTCGTGGTGCGTAGACGACGTAAGACGAACGACCATGCCGTTGGCGTGTGCGGCCCTTGCCGCAAACCGCTGCTGGTCCCGGAGGTAGTAGCTACCGCCGACAACCAACCCGGCACCCAGAAGCAGGCAGACGATCTTGCCCCAGTGGGCTTTCAGGAGGCTCCGCAACGTTCGCATGCCGTACCCCCTGACGGACGCTGGGATCGATCCTGCCAGCGCCAACATACCTCTACGCCGCCGGTGGGCGGGCGTCAAGACTACCGACGCCGGTTTGTTCGCCGCGGCAGTCGGCGTTCGCGTATCCGCCTGTTCCCAGGGCGCGGGGTGGGGCTCGATCAGGGGGTCCCGACCCTCGGGTCCGTCGTCATCTCGCCCGGCGAGGCTGCGATCCCCCTGTTGCGGCCGGTTTCGTTCTTGATCCGATTCACGTACGCTGGCCGCCGTGTGTGATCGGTAGGCGGGCGTCAGTCCGTTCGATGAGCAGGACCAGGCGCCCCCACCATGCAATCGGGTTAGTCGATTCTTGCCAGACCGGTTTTAGTCGACCTGCGATGAGTTCACCGGACTGGAGGGCGGGCGGATGGCTGGACGGACGACGGCGGCGGTCAACACCTGCTGGTGTAGGCGCGCTTCTGCGGCAACGGGTAGTACTTCCATTGGGCCTGGACTGGCCGGGGCTGTCCGACGATCCGGGCGGCCGCATAATGGCGTTCTGGTCGGCCAGCAGTGCGCGTTCCTAGTAAGTCCGTTCGAAACTCCGCTGGAGACTACCTATTCCACCCGTTGCTGTTACCGGAGATAGTGGTGGGCCCGCCCACCACAACGCAATCTGAGCGCTGGCCGAAACAGACCGGTCGTATCCTACGGAGAGAACGGACTCGAGTTCCGCGCGCTGCTGCGAGGTGAGCTTCACCCCGAATTGTCCCACGACAGCTGCCGGTAGTAAAGCGATTTCGGCTACAAGACACTACCCGAATGTGAAGACGTAAGCCTCGGCGCCGGCAGCGAGGAAGGTGACCTCGAACGTCCGGTCGGGGATCGACTGTCGCTCGCGAATCAGCTGATAGAGGCGCTGTTGGTACACCGTCCCGTGGCCCTCCTCGTTGACGTCGAGGCCATGAGCGTCGCCGGGAGGTTCGCCGTCGACGAGCACGCGGAACGGCACCGACGCGCCGGGCGCAGGCGGACCCATGACGAGGTGGACGTCGCGGGCGTGGAAGCGGAACGCGATCCGCCCCTCGGCTCCGTTCAGTACGCTCGCCCGGCTCTCGATCGTCCAGTCCCCGGAAAGCGCCCACTGGTTGAGCATCAACATGTCCGGTGCCATGTAGGTGCTCGGCACGCCGATCTCGGCGCCGCCGCGAGAAGCAAGGTTCTGGCCCTGCGCGTAGCCGAGGTACGTCTCCGGCGAACGCAGGTTCGTCCAGTCGGCTTGGGCCTCGAAACCATCCGGAGTGAGCGAGACGAGGTCGTTAGCGACTCCCTCGGCTCCGGCCTCCCGCAGCAATTGCTGGATGCCCCGTTCGCAATCGTCGTATCCGCCCTCGCCAAATTGGTGGTGACGGATTCGTCCTTCCGCGTCGGCGAGGTAGATCGCCGGCCAGTACTGGTTGCTGAAGGCGCGCCAGACCGCATAGTCGCTGTCGAGCGCGATCGGATACCAGACCCTCATCTCCTCCGCGGCCTGGCGAACATTGTCCGCGTTCTCCTCGAACGGGAACTCGGGCGTGTGGACGCCGACCACGACCAATCCCCGATCCTGGTACTTCTCGGCCCATGCGCGGACATAGGCGAGGGTGCGCAGCCAGTTGATGCACGTATACGTCCAGAAGTCGACGAGAACGACCTTCCCGCGCAGGCCATCCGCCGTGAGCGGCGGCGAGTTGAGCCAGCCGGTCGCCCCGTCGAAACCGGGCAGGTAACCCTCCGCGGGTAACGGTGCGTGGCGGCGCACGCCGAAGAGGCTCATTTCGCACCGCCCACTCCGAGAATGGCATCGGCGAATGCGTCGGGGGCTTCTTGCGGGACGTTGTGCCCGATGCCTTCGAGGAGTCGGTGCCACGGCCCCGAGAACCTCTGGGCATATGCTTTCCCGTCGGCGTTGGCACCGTCGAAGTCGCTGCCCGCACCGCGGTACGAGTGGCCGACTGCAACGACAGGGCCGGGTATCTGGTCGAGCAAACTCGCGATATAGGCAGAGTCGCCCGAGATTCCGCGCAGTGGATTCGCCGGGGGCGTCACTTTCACGCCCTTTGCCTGCAGTCGCTCGATCACGCCGTTCCTGCTCGACCCGTCGGCAAGCGCACCCTGCACTCGCACCACGGTCGGAGAACCATTGTCGCGGGTTCTCTCGGACATACGCGCTCCTCTCGTAAGCCTAACAAAGGCCGCTAGCGGCGCGCACGGTCTGTGCGCGCCGCCCACACTTGCCGATCAATGCAGTGACCTGAAGGCCGCTTGGATCTCGCCGGAGAACAGTTCCGGCTGTTCCCAGGCGGCGAAGTGCCCGCCCTTGTCGACCTCGTTGAAGTAGATCAGGTTGGGGTAGGCCCGCTTTGCCCAGCTCCGCGGCGCCTGGTACTGCTCGCCGGGGAAGACGGTGATCGCGACGGGGATGGAGACGCCCTTGGCGTTGAAGAAGCCACCTTTGTATTCCCGGTAGAGGCGCGACGCGGAGACCGCGGTGTTCGTCAGCCAGTAGAGCGTGATGTTGTCGAGGATCTCGTCGCGGGTCAGCTCGCCCGTGGCGCTTGCGGTCCGGTCCAGGGCAGCGGCGACCGCCGCGGCCGGCTGACCGTCGCCGTCATTGTGGTCGAGGAGCCAAGCGGCCAGGCCAACCGGTGAATCCGCGATCGCGTACAGGGTCTGCGGGCGCGCCGCCATCATCCTCGCGTACTCGACCTGCGCGTAGGTCCGGATCAGCTGCTCGTAGGCGCGTCGTTCCTCGGCCGAGAGCCCGTCTGGCGGCGGCTCACCGGCGAGGGAAGCCTTGTCGACGTCGGCTGGGACGGTGGCAGGCATGTTGGTGTGGATGGCCAGCAACCCGGCAGGTGCGTGCAAGCCCATCTGGTCGACGACGAATGCGCCCCAGTCGCCGCCCTGGGCGACGTAGCGGGTGTAGCCGAGGCGCTTCATCAGGACGTCCCAGGCGCGGCCCATGCGCTCGGGGCCCCAGCCGGTGCTCGTGGGCTTGCCGGAGAACCCGTAGCCCGGCATCGACGGGATCACCAGATGGAACGCGTCCGATGCGCTCCCGCCATGGGCGGTCGGATTGACCAGCGGATCGATGATCTTCAGCTGCTCGATGATCGAGCCGGGCCAGCCGTGGTTGACGATGAGCGGCAGCGCGTCCTCGTGCTTCGAGCGCACGTGGATGAAGTGGATGTCGAGCCCGTCGATCTCGGTGATGAACTGCGGCAGGCTGTTCAGCTTCGCCTCGACTCGGCGCCAGTCGTACTCGGTCGCCCAGTGGCGTGCGAGCTTCTGCATCGTCGCGAGCGGCACGCCCTGCGAGTCGTCCGCGACGGTCTCCCGCTCCGGCCACTGGGTCGCTTCGATGCGACGGCGCAGGTCGTCCAGAGCCTCCTCGGGAACAGCGACGCTGAAGGGACGGATCTCGGTGGCGGTTTCGACAGTACTAGCCATGACGGCTCCCGTTCGTGCCTCTCAGCGACCTGAACCCGGCCCGCACCTCGCTCGCGAAGATGTCAGGCTCCTGCCAGGCGGCGAAGTGGTTGCCCCTGTCGACTTCGTTGAAGTAGATGAGGTTGGGATACGCCTGCTCGGCCCAGGCCCGAGAGGCCTGGTAGATCTCGTTCGGGAAGATGCTGACGGCAGTCGGGACGGTGACGCCCTTGAAGTCGAAGAAGCCGAGCTTGTTCTCCCAGTAGAGGCGGGACGCGGAGACACCCGTATTCGTCAGCCAGTACAGCGTGACGTTGTCGAGGACCTCGTCGCGCGTGAGGTTGCCGACGGGCTGCTCCTCGACGAAGGCCCGCTGGATGTCCTCGAGGCTCCAGGCGTCGTGGTCGATCATCCAGGCCGCCAGGGCGATAGGCGAGTCCGCGAGCCCGTACAGCGTCTGGGGACGATTCCCCATCTCGAGCGCGTAGCCGATGCCCTTCGTGAAGAAGAAGCTCAGCCGGTCGTATACGCGCTGCTCCTCGTCCGACAGATCGGTCGGGGCCGGGTCGCCGGCGCCGAGGACGTTCGACGCGATCACCTTCGAGATCTCGGGTGGAAGCGCGCCGGGCATGTTCGTGTGGATGCCGATCAGCCCCTCCGGCGCCTGTGCGCCCATGACTTCGGTGACCAGCGCACCCCAGTCGCCGCCCTGCGCCACGTAGCGCGTGTAGCCGAGGCGCGCCATGAGCTCCGCCCAGGCACGGGCGATGTGCGGAACGTCCCAACCGGTCTGGTCCGGCTTGGCGGAGAACCCGTAGCCGGGCATCGACGGGATGACCACGTGGAACGCGTCCTCCTCGCTGCCGCCGTGCGCGGTCGGGTCGGCGAGGGGGCCGATCACGTTCAGCATCTCGACGACCGAGCCGGGCCAACCGTGCGTGATGACGAGCGGCAACGCGTGCTCGTGGGGCGACTTGACGTGGATGAAGTGGATGTCGAGCCAGTCGATCTCGGTCATGAACTGCGGCAGGGCGTTCAGCCTCGCCTCCAACCGCCCGAGGTCGTACTCGGTCTGCCAGTAGCGTGCGAGTGCCTGGATCGCCGCGAGCTGGACGCCCTGCGACTGATCTGGGACGGGCTCCTTCTCAGGCCAGCGCGTGGCCGCGATGCGCCGGCGCAGCTCGACCAGGTCCTCCTCCGGAACCTCCACGCGGAAGCGGCGCATCTCGGTGGCGGTCTCGACGATGCTGCTCACTACGACCTCCGTGGTTGGGACTTCGGTGGTGCTGATGGCTGTCTCCTGAGTTGTGTGCGACCTTCGCGCTTGGACCGCTGCGCCGCACCAGGGAACTCCCTGGTTGACACCCTGGTCAGTAGGATCGTTGGGGGAGGACCTTCCGGTGGCAGGGAGGGCGCCGATGAAGCTCCTCGGACGGCGGGCCGAATGCGAGGCGCTCGACCGGCTCCTGACCGACGCGCTCGCCGGTCATAGCCGCGCCACCGTCCTGCGCGGGGAGGCCGGCGTGGGCAAGAGCGCCTTGTTGGGCTACGTGTCCGGCCGAGTCGCCGGCTGGCATGTCGCCAGGGCCGCGGGCGTCGAGTCGGAGATGGAGCTGGCCTATGCCGGCCTCCACCAGCTCTGCGCACCCGTGCTGGATCTCCTCGACCGGCTGCCCGTCCCGCAGCGCGACGCGCTGGCGACGGTATTTGGACTGAGCACCCGGCCCACGCCCGATCGGTTCCTGGTGGGACTCGGGACGCTGACACTGTTCGCCCTGATCGCCGACGAGCAACCGCTCGTCTGCATCATCGAGGACGCGCAGTGGCTCGACCAGGCCTCGGCCCAGATCCTGGGGTTCGTCGCCCGACGGCTCCTCGCTGAGCGGATCGCAATCGTCTGCGCTGCGCGCACCGGCATCGGCGACCATGTCCTCGCCGGGCTGCCGAAGTGGCCCATCGGTGGGCTCGGCGACAGCGATGCGCGGGCGCTGCTGCTGGACAACGTGCATGGCCCGCTCGATGAGGCCGTCAGTGACCAGATCGTCACGGACAGCCACGGCAATCCTCTCGCATTGCTCGAGTTGCCGCGCACCTGGAGGGCCACAGATCTCGCCGGCGGGTTCGGGCTGCCCGCAAGCCACCCGGTGGTCACCAGGATCGAACAGAGCTACCTGGCCGCGGCCGCCGAACCCCTCGGCGACCCGGCGCTGCTACATCGTGCCGCCGAGACCCTCGGGCTCAACATGGCTGCGGCCGACCCTGCGGTGGACGCGGGGCTGCTCGAGATCGGTGGGCGCGTGGAGTTTGCGCACCCACTCGTCCGATCCGCCGCCTACCGGTCGGCGGCCGCTGACGACCGCCGCCGCGTGCATCGCGCCCTGGCCGAAGCCACCGACGCCCAGACCGACCCAGATCGGCGGGCCTGGCACCGCGCCCGAGCGACGCCGGGACCCGACGAGAAAGTCGCCGCCGAGCTCGAGCGGTCGGCCGGACGCGCCCAGGCGCGCGGCGGGGTCGCCGCCGCGGCCGCGTTCCTGCAGCGCGCCACCGCGCTGACCGTCGACCCACCCCGGCGCGCGGAGCGCGCGCTGGCCGCCGCCCAGGTGAGCCTTCAGGCCGGCGCCTTCGACGCGACGCTCGGGCTCCTGGCCACAGCCGAGGCCGGGCCGCTGAATGAGTTCCAGCGCGCCCGGGTGGACCTGGTGCGCGCCCACGTCGCCTTCGCCTCGGGCCTTGGCAGCGATGCGCCTCCGTTGCTGCTGAAGGCGGCCAGGCAGCTCGAGCCGTTCGAGGTGGAGCTGGCCCGCGAGACCTACCTGGTCGCCTGGGCCGCGGCGGGATTCGCGGGGAGTTTGGCCGACCGTGACGTGCTGCTGGAGATCTGCCGCGCCGTCCAGGCCCTCCCTCCCCCGCCGGGTGCTTCGAGCCCTCTCGACCTGCTGCTGGACGGCCAAGCGCTCCTGATCACCGACGGACACGCCGCCGCGGCTCCGACGTTGCAGCAAGCGGCCAATGCCCTCACCAGCATTCCCATCGAGGACGTCCTGCGGTGGGGCTGGTTGGCCTACTCCGCCAGCGCCGCCGCGTGGGACGTCGAGGGCATGCACGCCATCGCCACCAGGCAGGCCCAGCTCGCCCGCGCCGCCGGCGCGCTCGCGGAGTTGCCGCTCTTCCTCAACGGGTTGTGTTTAACAACCACCTGGATGGGCGACTTCGCGGGAGCCGCCTCGCTCATCGCGGAGGCCGAAAGCGTGGCGGCGGCGACAGGGAGCCACTTCGACCCCTCCGCCGCGCTGAAGCTCGCGGCCCTGCGGGGCAGGGAAGCCGAGGCCTCCGCAGCGATCGAGCAAGCCGCGGCCGGAGGGCACGGGCTGGCGGCGAGCTACGCGCACTGGGCGGCCGCGGTCCTCTACAACGGCCTCGCCCGCTACGAGGAGGCGGCGCCGAGGGCCCGGCACGCCACCTCGGACACCGTCTTCCCGTGGCCGTCCATGTGGGCGCTGCCCGAGCTCGTCGAGGCGGCCGCGCGCGCAGGAGACGCCGAGCTCGCAGGCGGGGCGCTCGAACGGCTCAGCAAGACGACCCAGCCCTTCGACACGGACGTCGCGCTCGGCCTCGAGGCCCGCTGCCGGGCGCTGCTGAGCGACGATCGGGCCGCCGACGACCTCTATCGCGAGGCGATCGATCGGCTGAGCCGCACCCGGGTCCGGCCGGACCTCGCCCGCGCCCATCTCCTCTACGGCGAGTGGCTGCGCCGCGAGCGCCGACGCCGCGATGCGCGCAAGCAGCTGCGTACGGCCTACGACCTGCTGGAGACGATCGGGATGGAGGCGTTCGCCGAGCGCGCCCGGCGGGAGCTGATTGCCACCGGCGAGAAGGTGCGCAAACGCAACGTCGAGACGCGCGAACACCTCACGCCGCAGGAGGAGCAGATTGCCCGGCTCGCCCGGGACGGCCTGTCCAACCCGGAGATTGGTGCACGGCTGTTCCTCAGCCCGCGCACCGTGGAGTGGCACCTACGCAAGGTGTTCGCAAAGCTCGGGATCACCTCGCGAATCGGCCTCCACACCGCCCTGCCGACGCGCGGGCGGGAAGCCACGTCGGCGTAGCAGCATTGCCAGCTGAAGCCGATACGAGCGCGCCACCAGGCTGGGCGCTACGGGCCACTTCTTGGAGATGCACGAGCTGCTCGTGTGCGCCTACGGCCGCGAGATCGGCCTCGAGCTGGCACTTCGAGCGCAACCGGCTCGCTAGATGTACTGCCCAGGGAGGTTGGTGCAAGGCCAGCTGGCCTGAGCGGGGTTGATCTGAGGGAGGTTGCAGCATGCTTTCTCGCAGCTGCTGCGCTGGGGCCGGTGCTGGCTGCGGTGGCGGCGACAGGCGTGGGCATCGCTGATGCGCCTTTCTGGGTCGCGCTGGGCAACCGGGTATGTGTGGCCCCGGGCGAGGGTGAGGATTAGCGGATCGCGGCCCTGGAGCTCGCTGAGCGTGCGGACGGTGCCGGTGTGGTCGGGCAGCGCGTAATCCGGGAAATGCCGCCGGGGGTGATGTCAGCGCGCACGGGCTTGCTCCTAACGGAAGGTGACGTCGGTGAGGTCGACGGCGACCGAGCCGGAATCCCGGGCCGGGGAGCCGTTGGGGTCGCGGACGTAGACCCGGCGCCGGGTCGGGACCATGATCCCGTCGAACTCGCGGTACTGCGACGGGTCGTGCACGGCGGGGCCCTCGCCGGCGATGTCTACGGAGTAGCCCGGGCAGGGCAGCAGCCGGGCGTCGTCGAAGTGGTAGGTCTGCCGGCGGGTGTGGGCGACGATGGTGTCCGGGTAGGCGACAAGCAGCCGGCGCCACACCTGGCCGTGCTCGCACCAGGGCCTCCTCGGTGAGGAAGTCGCGCCGGGCGGGGATGAACGGCGCGGTGAAGTAGTTCCGGTTGGCCTCGCCGTGAAGTAGGCCACCTGGAACTCGTCCCAGGGCGAGGCGCTGGTCAGCCCGGTGAACGACGTCGCCGGGTCACGGCGCTCGGCGACCAGCACGCCGTCGGCGGTCTCGATGGTCTGCCGGCCTGGTTGCCAGGTGCTGCGCTGGCCGGCTCGGGAAAGGGGGTGATGGGCAGCCGCTGGTCGCGGGTCTCGCCTGCAGGACCACGCCGTAGAGCAGGCCGGGCTTGCCCTTCAGCGCCCAGATCGCGCCGGTGACCGAGGCGGCGGCGCGGAACCGGGAGATCTGCTCCCAGCGCGGCGGGCGGCCGTGCCCGTCGATGGCCAGCTTGAGCAGGCCGTCCACGAGATCACCCTCCGGAGACCAGTTGCTGGCCCCCGTCGATGTCGTAGGTCGCGCCGGTCAGCGCGGTGTTGGTCATGATGTGCACGGCCAGTGCGGCGACGTCGGCCGGCCCGACGACGCGCCCGATGGGGAGCGTGGCGCGGAGCTGGTCGCGGCGCGCGTCGAGGCCGTCGCCGAGCAGCGACGCGGACAGCGGCGTGTCGACGAATCCCGCGGCGATGAGGTTGACCCGGACCGGCGCCACCTCGACCGCCAGGTTGGCGATCAGGGCGGGCAGCGCGGCGGTGGCCGCCGCAATGAGCGACAGGCCGGGTCCGCGTGCGCGGCCGCCGGTGCCGCCCATGAACAGCAGCGTGCCGCCGGGCCGCACCTTGCCGACGGCGTGCTGCGCGACGGCGACGGCCAGCCACAGGTGCTCGTCGAAATCGCGGTGCGCCCGCTCGCGGTCGAGGTCGGCCAGCCGCGCGTAGTACGGCCCGCCGCCGGTGACCATCACGTGGTCGACCGGTGCCGGCAGGTGGCCGAAGAACCGGTCGAGCGCAGCCGGGTCGGTGGCGTCGAAGGATGCGCTGCTGCGCGCGCCGAGTTCGGCCGCGGCCCGCTGTAGGCGGTCGGGGTTGCGGCCGGTGAGGATGACGTCGGCGCGCTCGGCCCGGGCGCGCCGGGCGGTCTCTAGCCCGATGCCGGCGCTGCCGCCGATCACCACGACGGTCTGCCCAGCCAGTTCCGGTTCGCGCTGGGCGGGAGCAGGAGTGGTCGCGCTGGTCATGATTCCTCCGATGGGTGGCGCCGGCGACCGATCACCGCGTCGCCGGCGGTGCTTACCAGCAGGAGTCCCGTACCGTCCTCCTCACTCCGGCAGGCTCGCGATCTGGCGTCCATCGGCCTGGCCGGCCGCAGCATGTCCTCGATCTGCATGCGCAGCATCGTCACGGCCGCATCGTAGGTGCCCGAGAAGCTCGGGAAGGGCTGGATCGTGTCGCCCAGCACCTCCAGCGGCACGTGGGCGCGGATGGCCAGCGTCGCCTGCTGCATCCACTGGGTCAGCGGCCAAATGCCGTTGACGTCGCCGATCGCCCACAGGCGCTCGCTTGCGCGCAGGTGCTCGTCGACCGGGATCCCGTGCGGGCCGGCCTCGACGCCGGCCGTCTCCAAGCCGATCCCCTCGACGCGTGGGCGCCGGCCGGTTGCCACCAGCAGCCGGTCGCCCCGCAGCTCCCTACCGCAATCGAACTGCAGCACATACTCCTCACCCTCCCGCCGCGCGGCGGCGGCGTGCATCCCAAGCATCAGCTCGATTCCGTCCCGGCGCAGGGGCACGCCGAGCGCCTCGCCGAGCGGCGCGGGCTCGCGGGGTAGCACGCGGTCGGCGCCCTCGATGAGCACCGCCTCGCCGCCCAGACGCCGCACGACCTGCGCAATCTCGACGCCTGCCGACCCCCCGCCCAGCACGAGCAGGCGGCGCGGGACGGCCTTCATGCCGGTCGCCTCGCGGGTGCCCCAGACGCCCTCCAGCTCACGTAGTCCCGGGACCGGAGGCACGATCGGGTCGGAGCCGGTCGCCACGACGATGTGCTCCGCGGTGTGGCGGCCCCCCGACCGACCACGCCGGTGCCGGCCAGCCGGCCCGTGCCGCGCAGCAGGGCGATGCCCCGGCCGGCCAGCCAGCGCTCCTGCCCGGCGTCGGAATAGCCCGACACCGTGAGGTCCCGCCAGGCCAGCGCGGCCTGAACCTCGACCTGCGCGCTCGCGCCGGCTCGTGCGCGCCCGGCACCGCCTCGCCCGGACGCAGCAGCGACTTCGACGGAATACACGCCCAGTACGAGCACTCGCCGTCGACCAGCTCGTGCTCAACGACGGCCACGCGCAGTCCGCGCGCAGCCGGCGCCGCCGCGCGGTGCTCGCCCGCGCCCCGCCGCCGAGAACGATCACGTCATAATCGCTCACGTCATAATCGCTCACGTCGGCAGCTCCGTCCCGGCCTGCTCCGCTGCCATGTACGCGGCATACCAGTCGGGCCAGTTCGCGTCGGCCTCGCCGGTGCGCTTCTCGTGCTCGCCGTGGGCGGCCTCCGCCCGCCGAAGCGCGCCGGCTAGGTCCGCCGTGGACGCGAATGCCGTCTCGGCCGCGTCGATCCGGCCGGGCAGCCGCGTCGTGACCTCCTGCAGCAGCCAGCCGTTGCCGTCCGGGTCGCTGAACGTGGCGAAGGAGCTGTAGCTGGCGTGATCGGCCGCCAGACCGCTCACCCGACCGCTCGTGCCGTCGGGCTGGCGCCCGGCGTCCCGGCGTGGAACACCTCGCTGACCTCGGCACCGCGGGCGACGAGCTCGTCGCGCGCAGCCTCGATATCCGAGACGATCAAGTACAGGCCCCCGGCCGAGCCGGGCGCGGCCGAGGTCATCCTCGTGCCGAATTGGACCGAGCACCCCGAGCCGGGCGGCGTGAACTGAACGACCCGGAAGCCGTTATCGAACGGGAAGTCAGCATCGAGCCTCCACCCGAGGCTCCCGTAGAACTCCTTCGCGCGGTCGACGTCCGAGACGGGGATGACGACCACCTCAAGCCTCATGTCCACGACCCCGGCTCCTCTCCCTATGAGCAGCGGCCCGTGTCGATGCCTCCGGCTGCTGTGCGACCAGGACTGGGACCGACATCCACCCTCACGCCACGCACCGCCAAAGTCCACGACTCTCATCAGATTGCTCGGGAAGTCTGGTAGCCAGGGAGGTGACAGCTTCGCTGGCAGTTGTCGAGCCGCGAAGCAGCCCGGTCACGCTCCCCACCGCACCGGCCGCACCCGAAACCAGCACCATGTCACCCCGGCGGAGGCGGCCGATGTCGAGTAGCCCGAAGTAGGCGGTCAGGCCGGTGATGCCCACCGGCCCGAGGTGGGCCGAAAAGCCGCCAGCAGCGGGTCGAGCTTGGTCACGGCCGTGCCATCGGAGCACGCGAACTCCTACACCCGAACCCGCCGTACGGATGCTCCCCGACCGCGAACCCGGGATGCTGCGAGGCGGTCACCCGCCCGGCCCGCCCGCCTCGACCACGGCGCCGATCGCGACCGGCTCGACAAGGAGGATGTCGCGTTGACCCAAGTGAGGATCGCCGGATCAACCGAGAGGTAGGCGACCGCGACCGCGAACTCCTGCGGCCGGTACCGGGACGGGCTCGGTTGTCAGCTCCCAGTCCGACGCCGCGGGCTGGCCGGAAGGGCGGGAGGCAAGGCGTGCCTGATGGTTGACCTGATTCATGCGCGACCCTCTGCGGGTGATTGGACATCGTCGTAGACGCGGGCCGCAGCCAGCAGTCCGTCCCGGCCGCGCTCATAGACGCCGAGTCCCGCCTGCGGCGGCAGGTCGTGGCGGCCCCAGCGGACGCAGTTGTATTCCAGCGCGCAGCGCACGCCGTCGTCGGTCACCGCGCAATGCTGCAGGCCGATGCCGCCGCCCGCGCTGAAGCACCGGGTGAAGAACGCGCGTAGCGCGGCGGTGCCGCGGTGGGCGTGGCGCGGGCCGAACGGGCCGCGGAAGTACCCATCCGGCGCGAACGTGCTCACGATCGCTTCGGCGTCACCAGCGTCCAGCGCGGCCTGGTAGCGGCCGACGACATCACCCGGGTGGGCGTCCCCGGACGTGAGGATGGCAGGCCTGACGTGGCGTCGCTCGTCGACCGGCCATTGGCTGCAGTAGGTGCGGAACACCACCGACCGGTCGTCGGGGACTCGGCGACCACCGCCACCGGCCACGCCAGCTCCCCGCCGTCGTGGTCCAGGCGGGCCAGCAGTTCCACCACCGCCCGCCCGCCGGCCACGGTGGAAGCCACCGTCTCGGTACGGGCGTGAAGCCCGGCCAGCCAAGACAGATTGTGGCTGATGAACCGCCGCACCTGCCTGTGGCCGCGGACCTCGCCTGCGCGGGGGTCGTAGATCACCACCTCGCCCGGCCACACAGTCTCCAGGGCGTGAGTGTCGCCTTCGTTCAGCGCGGTGAAGTACTGCGCGACCGGATCCGCCTGGCCGGCGGCGCGGGTCTGCCTGCGCGCCAGCTCCACGGCACTGACAAACTCCGGAAACCACGGCATCTCAACTCACACTCCCTCGCCCGCCCGGCTGCCGCCCCTGCCCTCCGGCAACATCCTCACCCCCCGCGCCGGCCCGATGAAAGCCCACGCCGGGCTGAGAAGCTGCTCCGCCGCCTCGCCGTCTGCGTCTGCCGTGGCCGGGGCTCAGGGCGCGACGACCGCGGTGACCTCGATCCCGACCTGCATCTGCGGCACCGCCAGCCCCGCCACCTGCAGGAACGTGTGTGGCGGGCGGGATGCGCCATCGAGTTCCTCGCCCTGGATCTGGAAGTAGGTCCAGAGGTTGGCGGCGTCAGTGACATACGCGGTCATGCGCACGATGTCGTTCATCGTGGCCCCCTCCGCAGCCAGCAGCTTCTTGATCTTGTGGAACGCGATCCGGCACCGCTCGGCGAAGTCCGCACCCTGGATCCTCACGGTCATCAGGTCGGTGGCCTCGGGGTCCTCCGAGCTGACGCCGGACAGGAAGATGAACCGCGGCGTGCCGCTGACAACGGCGACGTCGGAGAACAGGTCCTTCGCCCACCCGGCGTTGTAGTTGTGGTTCTCCTTGACGAACTCGGACATGGCGCCACCTCGCATCCGGGACCGGTGATGCGGAATCATCATCAATACCCCAACGCATCCCGCGCCAGGCCGGCAGCGGCTCAAGCGGGCCGGCCCGAGCTGACGTCCCAAGGGCGGCGAGCCGCCGAATGTGGGGATGGGCCGTCGCGGCCACCGGACTGACACGCCGGGATGCGGCCGGCCGAGGTTGTCAGGTGCGATTCGGCGTCGGCCAGGTGGGTCAGCACCGGCCGCCGGCGCCGGTAGTCCGCCGAGCCTCCGCGCCGGCCGCACGTCGTGGTGCCGGTGTCGGGCGGCCGGGCGCGCACCGCCGCGCTCGGCGGTTGCCAGCTGGGTCAGCCGGAGACCACCGCGCACCCGCTGGTGTCCGATGCTCGAGCGCGCCGCCTACCGGCTGCAGCAGGCCGACACTCCGATCACCGACGTCGCCGTCGAGGCAGGGTACGGCTCGCCGAGGCGTTCACCCGCTCGTTCACCCGGGCGTTGGCACCGCGCCGAGCGCCTTCCGCGGCGCCGGGTCGCGCGGCTTGCGGCTGCCCGCGCCCAACGGCATCCACTTTCATCCACCGGCCGGCCTGGTGGTCGGCGGCAGCCGGGACCGGAGCGACCCGATGGACCCCACCGACCTCATGCTAGAACACGACCAGTGGCTGACCAGCAGCCTCATCGACGCGGCGGGCCGGCTGCCGGAGGCCACAGTGGACCAGCCGGTGCCGCTAGCGCCGGCGTCCGGGGCGTTCGGCGAGCCTGCTACGATCCGGTCGATGCTCGACCGTCTGGTGTGGACACGCGAGATGTGGACCGCCGCGGTCGCCGGCCGCACGCTCGCCGAGGGCCAGGACACCTCGATTGAAGCCTTGCGCCGCCGGTGGCAGGCGGCCGGCGCAGAATTCCGCCGGCTGGTCGGGCAGGTCCGCGAGCAGGGCGGCTGGGACCAGGCGTTCGTCGATGCGACCTGCGACCCGCCGCAGACGTTCACCTTCCGCGGCATGCTCGCGCACGTGCTGACCTGGACAGCGCACCGCCGCATGCTGCTGGTCGCCGCGCTACGCACCCATGAGGCCGAGATACCCCACTCCGACCCGATCAGCTGGGAACCCAGCCAGCCAAGCATCAGCTGAGGCGGCCCCCGGCCCGCAGCAACTCGGTGGGTTACCCACGTCCATGATCAAGCAACCGGTCACGCCGCCGCCCGCTCGATCGCCGGCGGCGTGGGCACGAGGCTGTCGGGCACTTTGGGTAGTCACGTGACGTGCCCGAACTGCGGCAAGAAGAACCGGGTGCCCGCGGCGCGGCCGGGGTGCCGCACTGTGGCAGCTGCCACCGACCGCTGCCGTGGGTCGCGGACGCCACCGACGACGACTTCGCCGCGATCGCCGAGGCTCCTCGATCCCGGTGCTGGTTGACTTGTGGGCACCGTGGTGCGGTCCGTGCCGGATGGTCAGCCCCGCGCTGGAGCGGATCGCCGCCGAGTACGCGGGACGGGTCAAGCTGGTCAAGCTCAACGTCGACCAGACGCCGAGGTTGTCCGACCGGTTCGCGGTGCGGGCCGTGCCGACGCTGTTGCTGATGCGCGGCGACGGGGTGCTCGCCCGCCAGGCTGGCGTCGCGCCGTTGCCGGCGTTACGCGCCTGGGTGGACCGTGGGCTCGCCGGCACCGCGACCGCTCCGCCGCCGTCCGGATAGGAGCAGGGCTGCCCGGGCGTCGAGCCGGGCGGTCAAGGACTACCGGTCCAGCGGATGTCGGCGCCGGCCGCGGCAGGAGGCCTGGCAAGGCGCGGACGGCAGCCGCGCCTTGCGATGCTAGGCGACAGGAGCCGTGCCGCTGCCGGGGGCATCGGCCGCAGCGCTCGGCCCAGAATGCCTCCGCCAGCAGCATGCGGTAAGCCTCTCCCCTACCGGCGCCGTGATCAACTACGTATGATCAACTAACCACATCCGCCGCGGACCGTTCGACCTGGTCGTCGCTCTCGGTCTCTTCCGGGGCCGATGCGAGCGATGCCCCCGTGGCGATCGACAGGTCAGCGGCGGGTTAGGACACCACGGGCGCGGCTGGCGGTCGGGCGTGCACGGCAGGTGGCAGTTGGCCGCCACGGTGGACGCGCGCGCCGGCGTGATGGAGCGGGGTGGACTGTGGACTCCACCGGAACCTGCACCAGTGACCAGGCCGTGGGCGCCGGCGCACTCAGGATTGCCCGAGTCGGGCGCGCCAGCTCAGGCGAAGTCGGCCTCGGTGATGCCATCGGCATGGCCGACCGGCCACTGGACCAACTCGATCCGGTAGCCGTCCGGGTCGGTGATCCAACTGGTCCGTGGCCCCTCTGTGCCGGCGGGGAGCCCGGGCGGCTCGGCCACGACCCCCTGCCCGGCAAGATCGGCGAGGGTCGTGTCCACCGACTCGACCTGGACGACGAGGTGGTTGATGCCGGTGCCAAGCTCGACCGCGCCCCTGGCCGGGTCGTGTACCAACTCGATAGTGACGAAACCGTCGCCCGGCAGCCGGAGCATCGTCAGGCTGCCGAACGCCGTTCCCTGAACGGTCCCGACGACCGTGTAGCCGACGGCGGTGTAGAACGCGAGTGACCGCTCGAGATCGCTGACCCGCAAGCCGACGTGCAGGGTGCGCATGGCAGCAACCCTAGGTCTTGATCGCCCGGGGATGGTCATACCACGGCCATGATCGACCGCCCGGTCACGGCACTGGGCGCGGGGCACGCGACATGGCGCGCCCGCCGGTCAGCCGCCCTGGCTCTCCGGCGGCTCACTCACCGTGCACGCCCGGGTCGATAAGCTTGCCCTGGCCAGCTCGCCGGTCTCCAGGCGTACCACTACTGGACGTGGACGCTTGCTCCACTGTCCACACGTAAGAGCCGGCGTTCCAAACCGCCCAGCGGTTTTGGTCATTTGATCTGGTAGACCTCGATGTGCGGCTGGAGGCTGCCGGACCGCTCCTGGACGTGTCGACGAACGGCATCGTGTGGTCCGGGGTCGGCCTCAAGGGTCACCGAATACCTCCGGCCTCCGCCGTGCCGGAGCCTGCCTCGCAGGCGGGATGAGTCGCGTGAAGGAGACCGGTGTCTGGCCGCCGGGAGCTCGGTCTGGCAGCCGGCGCAGATCACGAGGCCGCGACGCTACGCCCTGGACACCGCTGCTCGATGACGGTCATCTCGACCATTGACGTCCAGGCAGGTCGCCTCCCTCCACGAGGACGGGTATCGAATGGGGCATGCGAGCGACGGTGGGCGGCTGCTTGCGGCCGTGTCTAGCGTCTAGATACATTAGACGATCGTGGACGACGAGCTGCTAGCCGAGGCCGAGCGGGCGGAGGAGCGGCTGATCGAAGCGGAGCACGCCGTCGAGGTCGCCCGAGCCGAGTTTCATCGTGCGGTGCGCCGCTTGCATCTCAGCGGCGCGTCGTTGCGCGAGGTTGCCGCCGGCCTGCACCTCAGCCACCAGCGGGTCCACCAGATCGTCGAGGCAGCCGGCGGGGCGCGCCGCTGGGGCAAGCGCGGCCGGCAGCCCCCCGAGCTGGTCTGCTCGTTCTGCGGGCGAGCGCAACGAAAGACCCGAAAGCTCGTGGCAGGCCCGGGCGTCTACATCTGCGAGAAGTGCGTCGAGCTAGCCGAGGCGGTCATCACCTCTCAACAGGCCGCCGAAACCGCGCTTGGACCCCTACAGCCCGTCCCCGAGGGTGCGCCTCGGCGGCGATGCAGCTTCTGCGGCAAGCACCGCCACCAAGTCACCGGCCTGGCCACCACCGTCGAGAACCCAGCCGGCAAGTTCGCCGGTGATGCGGCCATCTGTGTCGCGTGCCTCAGCCTGTGCAGGGAGATCCACACCGAGCGACTGGCCTGACCCCGCAGCGCGGAACCTGACCCACACACCGCTTCCCACTGCAAGATCAAATACCTGACTCTGCCGCGGGTCGGGAGTTGGCAAAGAGGGGGCTGAAGGTGATCGCACGAGTCTGGCGGGGTCGGACCCGGCGGCAGGACGCCGACGTGTACAACGGGCACTACAGCGGAGAAGTGCTGCCCGAGTTGCGCCGCCTGCCGGGCTTCCGCGGCGCCCGCCTGCTGCGGCGGGAGACGGCGGAGGTCACCGAGTTCATGTCCGTGGTGTTCTTCGATGACATCGACGCGGTCCGCCGGTTTGCCGGAGAGGACTACGAGGCCACAGTGATCGCTCCTGCCGCTCGCCGGGTCCTGGTGAGCTTCGATGACCGGGTGCAGCATTTCGACGTCACCGCCCGAGGCTGATCCACGGGGAGACCTCGACGAGGCGATCTGGATCACGTGCCGCAACGCTGAGTTCGCGATCGAGTATGCGCTTCCGCCGCCGTCCGTGTGCTTGTGATCAGCTGATCGGTGTAGCTGCCATGGTCACTGTCGGTTAGATCGACCTGCCCGGGTGTCTTGCCCTCCCGGGGCTCGGCATCTGGTGGCCGCCGCCGGCCGCGGATCGGGTGGCGTGCCCGCCGCGTAGGTGTGTGCTGGCGCGGCCGACCGCCGCCCGCGACGCTGTGCGATCATCGGTGCTTTCCAGGGCGTTGATCGCGAGCGATACGGTGGCCGACAAGGACGTCGACGAAATAGTGTCTGGGTCAATTCGTCCAGTCCTCCGGCGGCCGACGATCGGCGGGCATCTCAAGCCGCATGACCTCATACAGAGCTCGGCCGAGAATGGTCAGCTCGTACGCCTCCCCGGTGTACGAACCACGGACATCGCGCGCGAGCCCATGCCTGCTTAGCGTCCCCACACACGCCCGCACAATGCCGTCATCGAGCCCGAGCCGACCAACGAGTTCTGCGAAGAACCACCCGTTGGCCGGCTGCTTGCCCCAGTGTGGAGGAGTGTGGAGGGAGCTCGGTAAGCGCCCGTAGTACGGCGACGTGGGGTTCCTCCAGATCGTTCAGGGCGGCGGTCAGCACCAGCCCGATGTTGATGCGGCCCTTGTCCAGCGCGACCTGACCGAGGATTGCGCCCAGCCACCGGAGCTTGTCCTTTCGGGCCGTGTACCTCGCCGCATCGAGGACTCGCATCATGAGGGCGCGCAGATCCTCGTCTCCGACGAGCGCTTCCCATAGCTCCTCCGGCGTGATGTCCGGCTGGATCTCCCGAGCGCCGGCCAGTGTGCCTTCTCCGACGAGCTGGCCCTTCCCACGCCACTCCTCTTGAATGCGCCCAGCCAGGTCCTCCAGGAACGGGACTGCTCCGGAAGCCACGGCCGCTCCCGCCGGTCCGAACGGCCGGCCCATAAGGGACGCGGCGACAGCCGCCAGGTCGCGGGCGAGCCGACCGGTTGCGACGCGGGCTCAATCTCACCGCTCATGCCGGAACGATGCCAGATCGTCCGATCGGAGCGGGAGCTGTGTCATCCGGTCGACCCGACAAGATCAACTGTACTCATCCGCCGCTTGCCGTTCGGCCGGCGGCAGGCGGTTTGTCGGTCACGTGTAGTGAGGGATAGGGGCGTGGCGTCATCTCCGTGGAGTTGACTCGGGGCGATCGGGGCCTTCGGACCGGGGCTGTGGCTGCTCCGCGGCTGCAACCGGCTCGGTTGGACAAGTGCCGTGCTGTCCGCGCCGACTGCCTGGTCAGCCGGCCAGCAACGAAAGGACGCCCGGCTGGATTAGCGGGCGTTTCATCGTTCCCCAGCGCCGGCAGCTGACCGAGCCCAGGGTACTTGCCGAAGTGACACCCGCCTGGCGCGCCTCGCGCGTAGGGTCAGAGGCTCTTGTATCGACCTCGGGTTGCTCCAGCGAGGGCTGCCCCGCGGAAGGGGGGAGCGTCATGAGGCGCGTGATGGTGCTGGTGACCCTGGTCGCCACGATGGCCCTGGCGGCAATCGGCTTGGCCGCGGCGCCAGCCGGCGCGTACGGCGGTGGTGCCAACCACGACATGTGGCAGGTCGGTCTGTCGTTCAACTGCAACAACCCGTCGATCTGCAACACCCCGGACTTCGGTGGCACCGGCGGCTTCTGGGGCTGGGTCGAGTTCGACCGCTCCGCCGACGGCAGCCAGACCTGGGGCGACGCGGAGCTCGCCTTCTGCTTCCACACCGTCGGCGGTGGCGGCGCCGGCGCAGGGCACACCTCCATCGAGGTCGAGAGCTGGACGATCGCGCCCGGCTCGGCAGGGCCGCAGACCTTCTTCGCCAGCGGCGAGGAGACCGACACCTTCCGCGGCATGTCGGAGACCTTCGACATCACCAACGAGGACACCGGGATCCCGGCCGTTCCGGGGCACTACAGCACCAGCGAGGTGCTCGGCTTCTCGGCGCCGGGGGTGGCGGTCGAGATTCAGGTCGCGTTCCGGCCTGCCAAGTAGCGCAGCCTCGATTCGAGTCCCCGGAGCTGGCCCAGGCATCTGAAAGAATCGCGAACCACTGCAGGAGTCAGGGGCTACCCGGCAGAGCCACGACCTCCCGGGTAGTCCCTGCCACATCGCCGCGCAGCCGGCACGGAGGGGGTGGCCTGGTCAAGGCCGCAAGCACCACCTTCCTGCTGCCCGAGGGCCGGCCCCGGCTGCACAGGAGGCCATCCTGCTGGCGGTGCACGCGTTCCACCTCGACCCCGCCGCCACAGGACGGCCCTTGATCTGTACCCGCACACCAGCGTGAGTCGTTTTGCGTCAAGCGGTGGGTCGGTGCCCGTGGTCCGTCGTCTGTCCCTGCGTAGCGGTAACGGGGTTGGTCCCGGCAGCGTGTGATCGGGTTGTTCAGATGACGGGCGGGGCTGCCCGTCGGTGTGCGTCGAGATCCGGGTGGTCTCAGTGCCGCGGAGGGCTCGCCCCGACCGTCAGCTTGACGCCCTGGAGGTCGGGATCAGGCGGCGGCTGTGGCCTTCTGGGCGCGCTTGCCGGAGGTGGCGATGGCCGGATCCCAGGCCTGGCCGGCGGTGATCACGGCGTGCAGGTGACGCAGGATCGCGGCGGCGATCACGGTCTGGGCCTGGGTCGGGGCGAGTCTGTTGTGCTCGCGGCTGGTCAGGTGCCGGTAGCGGGCGGCGTAGACGGGGTTGGCTCGTTGGGCTCCCCAGACCGCGCGCCAGGCGGCCAGCCGCAGCCCGGGCCGGCCCTGTCCGGTCAGCTTGGTCCGGCCGACGAACGCGCCGGACAGTTTCTCCCGCGGCGCCAGCCAGGCGTGCTTGACCAGGGCGCGGGCGGTGGCGAACCGGCGCGGGTCGCCGGTCTGGGCCAGGATCGCCGCCGCGCCGACGGCGGACAGCCCGGTGATCGAGGTGGCCAGCTGGGTGAGGCCGAGTTCGTCCAGCACGCTGGTCATCCGTGTCTCGGTGTCGGTCAGCCGGTGCCCGGTGTGCTGCCAGTCGGCCAGCAGCAACGCCACCCGTTCCAGCGCTCCGGTGCGGGCGGCGGTCACCCCGGCCGGGCTGGCGAGGGCGGTGAAGAGCTTGACGGCGATCCGCCGGCAGTGTTTCTGCCCGCCTCGGCGGGTGACCTCCCGCCGGACGGCCTGCTCGAACCGGGCCGGGCCGAGGCGTCGGGTGCGGGCGAACTGGCCGCCGTCGCGGTCGACGATCACCCACAGCCCAGCTAGCCACGTCCGGGAGCGGAACGGCTGCGCGGCCGCCTCCAACGCGGCCGGCCACACGCACTCGAGCAGATCGCGGATCTGTTGCAGCTGGCCGCCGAGCTCGCCGATCAGCTGCTCTCGGCGGGAACCCAGCTGCCGCAGCAGCCGGGACCAGGTCTCATCGACCGGTTCGGGGATGTAGCAGCGCAGAGGCCCGGTCAGCCGGGCGATCAGCACCGCGTCCTTCTCATCGGTCTTATCGACGGTCAGATCCTCCGCCCGCCGCGACCACGAGCTGACCGTCGGCCGCACACCAACGGCATCGACCGCTCGGCTGCCAGCTGGCCCAGCACCCGCCACCGGTGTCCGGTCGGCTCGCACGCCACCGGCACCCCGGCCCAGCCGGCGGCCCCGGCGCGCTGGCTAGCCCAGTCCAGCGCCGCGCCCAGATCCCAGGCCCGGCATCGGAACGTCCTGCGTGCCAGCACCATCCAGTCGTGGTCGCACACCACGACCATCTGCTTCTTATCCGCCAGGTCGACCCCGACGACCGCGTTCGTCACCGGCACCAGCTCACGCAGCCGAGCCAGCCTCGCGTTGCGGTTGCGGTCACCCCGCGACAGGCGACTACCGTTGGCCACAAACGTCCTCCTCCTGCGATGGGACACCAAGCCCGCAGCGCATCAGGAGGACGTTCGCGCGCCCCGCAACGACACGCAGAACGTCTTCCTACACGCAGAACGTCTTCCTACGCCGCACGCCGGTTGGCATGTGACCGCGGCGAGGCGCCGCCTCTGATTGGGGTTGACGGTGACGGAGTGTCACCACCGGTGTCGGCACCAGTTGCTCGACGTCGGCCGAGCGGGCGTCCCGCATCGATGGGCTGCGATTGCGCGGCGGCCGACCTAACGTCGAGCACGCAGGTGCCCGCCGGACGAGCATGTCCGGGCACGAGGTGGCCGTCGCGACGGCTACCGGCGCCCGGTTGGCGGATCAGGCCCAGTTCGCGTGCCCGGGCGACGGCCTCGGTGCGGTTGTCGGCGCCGAGCTTGTCCAGTACGCGGCCGACGTGCTTTTTGACCGTGTCGAGGGTGACCACCAGCTCCTCGGCGATGCGCCGGTTCGACCTGCCCGCGGCGATCAGCGCCAGCACCTCCAGCTCGCGGGCGGTCAGCGCCTCGACCAGGCCGGGCACCGCCGCAGCGCCGCCCCGGCCAGGGCTGGGCACGTCGGGTTTCCGGTCGAACGCGCGCAGCAGCCGGGCCAGGCAGTCGAGTGGGACGCCACGGGCAGCAGCCTGTTCTGCCCGCTGCGCCGCGACCAGCCGCCGAGCAGCGCGGCCATCGGCGCGCCCTCGTCGGTGAACACCCGGACGTAGCCTTGCGGGCAGGCCAGCGTGAGCGCCTCGGCCAGCGCGGCCACCGCGTCGGGCTCCTGGCCGCTGGCCGCCAGCGCCAGCGCCTGCACCGCGCGCAGCTCGATGACGCTGCCCAGCCGGGCTTGGGCCGCCGCCGCCGTGTGCAGCCGCTGCAGCAGCGCGAGTGCCTGCCTGGGACGGTCCTGCGCGAGCAGCACCCGGGCCAGCACGAGAGGCTCTGTTGCGTCCTGCCGATCGTCATGCGCCGGCCGGCCAGGTGGAGCAGGGTGGAGGGATGCGTCGAGGCGGAATGGCCGCGCCGGTGGTGGAGCGGTCGGCGTTCGCCGGGTTCCGGTTCCCGCCGGAGGTCATCACCGTGGCGGTGCGGTGGTACTTGCCCTACGGGCCGTCGGACCGCGACATCGAGGAGTTGCTCGCCGAGCGTGGCGCCGCGGTGGACCATGTCTCGGTCTATCGGTGGGTGCAGCGGTTCGCGTCGCTGTTCGTCGACGCCGCGCGGCCGTGCCGGCACGCACCGGGCGACCGCTGGTTCGTTGACGAGAGTTACCTGAAGGTCGCTGGCCGGTGGCGCTACCTGTACCGGGCGAATCGACCAGTTCGGGCAGGTCGTCGACGTGCTGGTGTCCGAGCATCGGGACACCGCGGCGGCCCGGCGGTTCTTCACCCGGGCGCTGCAGGCGGCACCGGCGCCGGTGGAGGTGACCACCGACAGGGCTGCGGCCTACCACAGGGTGCTGGACGAGCTGCTGCCGGCGGCCAGGCATGTCACCGAGCGCTATGCGAACAACCGGATCGAAGCGGACCACGGCCGGCTCAAGGCACGGCTGTGGCCGATGCGCGGGCTGAAACGGCTGCGCAGCACCGCGATCATCGCCGCTGGACACGCCTTTCTCCAGAACCTCCGCCGCGGCTTCTACGAGCTCGGCCTCGACGCCCGGCCACAACTCCGGCTGGCAGCGGCGTTCACCGAGCTCGCGCAGGCGCTCTGATCGCGGGCCGGCCCTCGCACACGCACGCCCGAACCCCAACAACGCAACGACGCCTGTTACTACGGCCGGGCTGGGCTTCAGGCTTCGGCGGTGGGGGCGAAGTCGAAGAACTTGGGTGGTCGGGTAGGTCGAGGGCGGCCAGGACGGTGCGCTGGCCGGGGGTGGCCTGGGAGCGTTGCGCGACCTTGCCCTCGGCGGTGGCCAGGGTGACCGGGTGCATCCGGTCGAGTTCGTGGCGAGTGTTGCGCCAGGTGTCGGTGGTGGTGTTCTCGATGACGCGGATGAGCAGCAGCGCGAGCCAGCAGAGTTGGATGTGGCCGCGGAGACCGTGTTGCGTTCGCCGTGGCCGGGCACGGCTCGGTCTAGCTGCGACGGATCAAATCGCCCGGGCCAGCTCGGTGAACACTGTCATCAGCCGAAGGACGGGTCGGACGTCGAGGCCGAGTCCGTAGTGTCCTCGCCGGACGTTCTGCACGAAGTCGTGGCCCGCGGCGACCATTGCGGCGGTGGCGAGGCGTCTCAGCCCCCGCATCGGCCGGAGCCGAGCCTTGAGCCGGCCGTGATCTCCGGATAGGGAGGACGCATTTCTGCGTCCCCCCCTCCTCAGAACCGTGCGAGCGGGTCGTCCCCGCACACGGCTCAAGCAGGCCGCGAGGGCGTGCAGGCTGTGCTTCAGCTGTCGTCTGGGACTGGTGT
>WNGE01001688.1_pt1 | contig 35318 bp, 29 predicted proteins | sample 5400651 | NCBI WGS metagenome assembly WNGE01 (sample SAMN13153370, study PRJNA577476) | soil metagenome | isolation source: 60 cm soil or saprolite under grassland replicate 2 | place: USA:California | collected 2016-06-15
GTCAAGGAGCGCAAGCAGTTCGGCAAGCCGGTGGCGGAGTTCCAGGCGGTGCAGTTCCAGCTGGCGCAGGCCGCGACCGAGCTCGAGGCGGCACGGCTGATGGTGTACAACGCCGCGCGGCTGCGCGACGCGGGGCAGGAGTACACGCAGCACGCGGCGATGGCGAAGTTGTTCTCGTCGCAGGTGGCGGAGCGGGTGACGTCGTTGTGCGTGGAACTGTTCGGCGGATATGGGTACACGAAGGAGTACCCGGTCGAGAAGTTTTATCGCGACGCCAAGATCGGGACGATTTACGAAGGGACGAGCAACATGCAGCTGAGTACGATCGCGAAATTGCTGCTCAAGTAGACGTCACGCGTCAGACATCAGAGGGCACATGACCATGAAGAAACTCGGAGTGGTTGCAGCAATCCTGGTCCTGTCGGCAGGAAGCCTCGCCGCGCAGGGTCGCGGACCGAAGCGCTACGCCGTGGCTCCGAACCGTGCAGTGGTAGTGACGCGCGAGGTCCTAGGCAGGAAAGGCTTCGAAGTGATCCGCGTTGAGACGGTGGGCAACGACGAGATCGTGTGGTACCGGGCCGGCAACCGCGGCCGCGGCCGCGGCAAGGGGCCGCCGATGCGGATGGTGATCCGGCGGGACCCGGTGGTGAATAAGATCGTGTTCCTCGAAACACCGCCGGCGATTCTGGTGGATATCGATGTGCGGTTGAGATAGCCGCAACAAGAGAGAGCGGTAGAGGACGGTAGAGGGCGGGAGAAGGACAAAGGGCGGTCGAGCACAGCTCGGCCGCCCTTGGCGTCTGCGCCCTGCTTGCTGAAGGAAGCACCACGCTAGCGCGGCGAGCCGACCCCCGGATGGTACAGCGACAGGATCCGCTGCGCGCGGAAGACGTACCCGGCGTTGCCGTTGATCTGCCACACCACCTGGCCGGTGGAGTCGTACTCCTGCACGCGACCGGTCGGACCAAACGAGACCAGCACGTGCCCGTCCGGCAGCGCCTGCGTGCTCCCGCCCAGCGGCACCGAGACCGGGGGCGCGGAACCGTATGAGCCGACGAGCGTCGCCGTGTGCTGGACCGCATCGTACACGTATCGCTCCGCCCGGGAAGCGCTGGGATCCCCCTGGTTATCGAGCAGCAGGAACTGTCCCGGTCCCGTCACGCGCAGCCCGTGCTGCCGGGCGAAGCCCGGGCCGGGGGCGCCCAGAAAGTCGAACTGGTCGCGGAGCCCCCCCATGCGCCACAGCACGTCTCCAGACCTGGTGTCGATCTTCGTCAGCTCGCTGAGGCTGCGGAATGAGGCAATGAGATTGCCGTCGGTGTCGAGATCGATCGCATTGCCGTGCGTCCAGTTCACGCTCGCCCCCGTGCGGGCGGCCGGCTCGAGGTCGGTGATCGCGAAGTGATCGAACGGGCTCCAGTCGAACAGCACGTCGCCCGTGGCGCTCACGTGCTGGATCACGGTGCCCATGACCTGCGCGGAGGCGACCCCGCCAACGGCCGTCAGGTCCATCGTCCGGGACTCGTCGCACATAATCCAGTATCCGCCGTTCGGCTCCGCGATCAAATCATGAAACCGCGGCTCCAGTCCCCGGCCGCAGCCAAAGGTCCGCGTCACGTTGCCCAGCGGGTCGACCTCGACCCAGAGATCCAGATCGGTCGGGTCGGGGGTCGTGGGGCGGGCGACGTAGCGCCCGGTCGGCTCGGCCTCGAAGTTGAGGCCCGGCCCGTCGTGATAGCGCCGGTACCACACGACCCGACCAGTGTTGTCGATGACGAGTCCGTATTGACCGGCGGCGAACACGATAAAGCCGGGCAAGGGGTCCGAGCCGCTCGCGGTATACCGAGGCAGATCGCCCGGTAGCGTATCGGTGATGAACCCGAGCGGGACACCGGGGACGGCTTGTCCCTCGCCGTATACCACCACCCGCAACAGATACGGCGTACCTGGTAGGAGACCGAGGACGGGAACGACGGCGGAGTCGCCGGCGGGAATCACCGCCGCTGTGACGCTATCCAGCGATGGCACCGGCCCGTACTGCACCGCCACACTGTCGGCGAACCGGACCCGGGTTGTGACCACAGCGCTGAGCACGTTGTTCTGGTTCGCGGCCACCGCCGTGGCGTCGATCACCGGGAACGTCGTCGGCGCGACCCCCGCTGGCCGCTCTCGGCAGCCGGCCAGCACCAGGGCGGTACCGACGATCGGGAGCCAGCGCACCGCCACCCTCAGCGCCGCCACGCCGGATCGGCCGATGGGTCAAGGACGACCTGGAACGCGCCGCTGCCGTCGGCCCTGATCACCCAGATGCTCGAGTAGCAACCGTAGTAGTAGTCGCAGTAGTAGTCTGTAAACGCGATCTTGCTGCCGTTGGGTGACCACGCGGGCTCGCTGGCGGTCCCCGTCGCCGTCAGCTGGGTGGTCCCCGACCCGTCGGCGTTCATGACGAAGATGTTGAAGTAGCAGTTGTAGTAGTCACAGCTGCCGCCGGTGAACGCGATCTTTGCGCCGTCCCGTGACCAATCGGGTTGGGTCTCCGGGCTGGCGCCATGCGAGATCTGAGTCACATTCGACCCGTCCGCATTCATGACGTAGATGTGACTCAGACCGGCCCGGTCGCTCTCGAAGGCGATCTTCGTGCCGTCGGGCGACCAGGCGGGGTTGCCGTCGTACGCCGGGTTGTTCGTGAGCCGCACGACGTTCGAGCCGTCCGCGTTCATCACATAGATCTCACCCTGGCCGTCCCGCCAGCTCGTGAACGCGATCTTGGTGCCGTCGGGCGACCATTCCGGCTGTGCGTTGGCCCCCACGCTATTCGTCAACGGCGCCTGGCCCGAGCCGTCGGCGTTCATGACGTAGATCTCGAGGTCGCTGCCACGGTAGCTCGCAAACGCGATCTTCGCGCCCCCCGGTGACCAAGTTGGGGCGACGTCGCTCCCGGGATCGGTCGTGAGCCTGGTGAAGTCGTTGCCGTTCGTCTTGATGGTATAGATGTCGTTATTGCCCGCCACGTTGAACGTGAACGCGAGCGTTCCCGCGGTGGCGCAGGTGACGGCGAACGATACGGAGGTCGTTTGCCCTACCGCCACCGTCGCCGAGCGGGAGAGCTGGTCGGGATCGCAATTCCCGGTTACGTCCTCGAGCCGCACCGTGTAGGCACCCGGCAGCAGCCTGCTGATGGTCGCAGTCCCGTTGTAGCTCACGTGGACGCCGTCGTTCACCCCGGACGAGAACACATGAGCGAAATAGCCGTTCGTGTCGGGATCGACTCCGGCGGTCGTCGCCGTCACCGCGATGCTGCCGGTCGTCGCGGAGCAGGTCAGGGTGAAGGTCGTCCGGGCCGTGTCCCGCGTCGTTCCCCCCGTGGTGACCGACACCGTGCGGGGGTTCGAGCCGCCGATGGCGCAATTCCCCGCGACGCCGTCGAGCAGGACGCTATGGCTTCCCGCGCTGATCCCCTCGAGCGTGACCACCCCGTTGGCGGGGAGTGACACGGGCGCCAGGTTGTCCACGCGTACGGTATAACCATTGAGGTCTTGATCGGGACCCGAGGTCGTCGCCGTCACCGCGATGTCGCCGGTCGATGCGTTGCACGTGACGTCGAAGGTCGTCCGCGCCGTGTCACGTGTCGCGCCGCCCGTTGTCACGGTGACGGAGCGCGGATTGAGGCCGCCGACGGTGCAATTCGAAGTCGCGCCGGCCAGCGTCACCTGGTGCCCGCCCCCGCTCACGCCGTCGAAGCCCGCGGTCCCGTTCACATCGAGGGCCTTCGACGGCCCCCCATCCACCGTGACCGTGTAGCCGTTCGGAGCCGGATCGAGCCCGGTCGTCGCCGCCGTCACTTCGATCCGACCGGTGCTCGCCGTGCACGTCATCTGGAACGTCGTGCGCGCCGTATCCCGCGTGGCGCCGCCGGTGGTCACCGATATGGTACGGGGATTGAGATCACTGACCGGACAGTTCCCCGCCACGCCGGCCAGCGTCACGATGTGGTCTCCGCCACTCAGGCCGTCGAGGCCAACGCTCCCGTTGATCGCGAGCGGCACGGCCGTACCCCCATCCACTTGCACCGTGTAGCCGTTGGAGTCGCGATCGATGCCGGTGGTCGCCGCCGTCACCTCGATGCGGGCAGTCGCGGCGCCGCAGGTAACCTGGAACGTCGTCCGCACCGTATCCCGCTTCGGGCCCCCCGTGGTCATCGACACGGTGCGCGGGTTGCTCCCGCCGACCGGGCAGTTCCCCGCCACGCCGGCCAGCGTGACCTGATGATCCCCACCGGTGACGCCATTGAAGCCCAGGGTCCCGTTTACGGTGAGCGCCACTGGAGTCCCGTTGTCGAGCTGAACCGTGTAGCCATTGGGATCGACATCGATGCCCGTGGTCTGCGCGGTGACCTGGACGGTGCCGCTCGTCGCTCCACAGGCAACGGCGAAGCTCACCGTCTGGACCTCGCCCGCGGCGAGTGTCACGGAGCGAGGGTTGGTTCCGCCCACGGGACAGTTCGCGGCCACGCCGCTCATCGTCACCGTGTGGCTACCGTCGGTGAGGCGGGTGATGCTCACGGTTCCGTTCACGGTGACGGCGACCGGCGGCGCTGCGTCGACCGACACGCCGTAGCCATCCGGATCAATGTCGACTCCGGTCGTCGCCACCGTGACGCGGACGCCGGTCGCAACGCAGCCCACCGCGAACGCCACGGAGACGGTATCGCCCAGCCCGACCCGCACCGAGCGGGTGTTCCCGCCGCCGACCGTGCAGTTGTCGGCGACACCGCCGAGTTCTACCTGGTGGGCACCGGTGTCCACCTGCGCGACGACGATGGTTTGGTTCAGCCCCAGCGCCTGGCCGGCAACGCCATCGACCCGCAGGGTGTACCCGTCCGCATCGAGATCGCCGCCCGCAGTCGCAACCGACACCCGCAAGGAACCCTTGATCGGGATATCGAAGGGTGACTCGCAGGACACAACGAAGCCGAGAGCCAGTGCCACGAGGGCTAGGCGCGTGCGCATCGAAGACCTCCAATTGGAGGGGCGTCTGACACCTGGAATAACTGGGAGAGTTCGATGCGCCTGCCTCCGTGCTCGGTCATGGAGCTCCGGATTTCGGCGCTGGATGGCCTGTGTCGTCCAAGCTACACGTGGGACCGCTCCCTGCAACGGCTACGCCTTTTCTCCACGCCGTTCCTCCACGCCTTTCCTCCACGCCTTTCCTCAACGCCTTTCCTCAACGAAGTTGTTAGTCATGCATACCGCCGCCCGCACCCACGGCTTCACCGAGTCCGTGATCCGCGGCATGACCCGGCTCGCCAACGAGCACGGCGCCATCAACCTGGCGCAGGGGTTCCCCAACTTCCCCTGCCCCGACGTCTTGAAAGAGGCCGCGATCCGCGCGATCCGCGACAACGTCAACCAGTACGCCATCACCTGGGGCGCCAAGCACCTCCGCGACGCCCTCGCGAAGAAGTACCACGACTGGTACGGGATGACGGTCAACCCCGAAACCGATCTCACCGTCACCTGCGGCGCCACCGAAGCGATGGCAAGCGCGCTGCTCGCGATCGTCGACCCTGGGGAAGAGGTGATCGTGCTCGAGCCGTTCTACGAGAACTACGGCCCCGACACGATCCTCTGCGGCGCCAAGCCGGTGTTCGTACCGATGGCTTCGGACTCGGAGCTCGACCTGGACCGCCTCGCGGCGGCGTTCTCCAAGCGCACGCGCGCGATCATCCTGTGCACGCCCAACAACCCCACCGGGCGGGTGCTCACGCGCCGCGAGCTCCAGGCGATCGCCGAGCTGTGCCGCCGTCACGACGCGTATGCCGTCACCGACGAGATCTACGAGCACATCTACTACGAAGGGGAGCACATCCCCATCGCGACGCTCGAGGGGATGGCCGAGCGCACCGTGACGATCAGCGGCGCGTCGAAGACGTTCAGCGTCACGGGGTGGCGGATCGGCACCATCGTGGCGCCGGCGGGCGTGACCGACGCGATCCGCAAGGTGCACGACTTTCTCACCGTGGGCGCGCCGGCGCCGCTCCAGGAGGGGCTGGCCGTGGCGATGGAAACGCTGGGCCCGGACTACTACCGACAACTGAAAACCGACTACCTGAAACGCCGCGACTTGCTCTGCGGCGCGCTAGTTCGAGCCGGCTTCCACTGCGTCCCGCCGCAGGGCGCCTACTACGTGATGACCGACTTCTCCGCGCTCTCGGATCTGCCCGACGACGAGTTCGCGGTCTGGCTCACGAAGGACGTCGGCGTGGCGCCGGTCCCCGGGTCGAGCTTCTACAGCCGGCCCGAGCTGGGGCGCCGCCAGGTGCGGTTCGCCTTCTGCAAGACGGAGGAGATGCTGCGGGACGCCGTCGGGCGGCTCGGGAAAGTGCGAGACTAGCGGAGCACTCCGGCGAGTACGGCGATCGCCCCCACCGCCCCAACCCAGAACACGAACGACCACTTGATGAGATCGGCGGTACGCTGCTCCAGCTTGGTTTCGAGCCGGGCGAGACCAGCCTGCAGCTCTTGGCGCAATTCGGCCACCTGGGTCTGCGTCGCCATTCCGGCCAGGCGGGCGTCGACCCGTGAGAAGTTGAGCTCGTTCAGCTCCCGCAGCTCGGCGCGCTGCGCATCCATCTGCTGCATCCAGTTCACCAGGTCCTCGGCTGCGTCACGCCCCAATGTTTGGTGGAGCCTGCGCGAAAGGCGAGCCGTGATCCCCATGGACGGAACTCCGTGCTGTGAGTTCCGTGCAGCATGAACCTATCACGGGATGGAACCGTCATCAATTCTCTGCAGGAGACGGCAGAAAAGGGGCCGATTACAACGATCCAATTCGGGGGAGCGGGGAGCATGGGCTATGCTAACGGAGTCGGGCAGAGACGGGCAGAGGCGGGCAGAGACGGACGCGATCCCACGCCGCCCGACTCCGCCCACCTCCGCCCGACCCTGCCCGCCTTAGTTGTCGTCGTCGAACGCGAACACCCCGCCCCCGCCGGTGCCGCTCACCCGCTCGACCCGCAGCACGCGGCTCAGTGTCTTGCCGTCCACGGTGATGCTCACCAGGTAGTCGCCACTCGGCACGGCCGGCGTGCCGCCGCCACCGAAGCCGCCACCGAACCCACCCGCTCCCCCGCGGCCGAACGCCTGGGCGATGAAGCCCAAGGCGCCGAACCCTCCGCCCCCGCCGCCGCCTCCGCCGCCGCCCCGCATGCTGGGCGGCCGCAGCAGCTGGCCCAACTGACCGAGGATGCCCGGGTCGGGCGCGGCCTCGCCGCTCTCGCCACCTTCAGCGGGAAGCGACGGGAGCGCGAGTCCGCCCGCCGGCTGCGCGCGCGGCGTGGTCTCCCCCGGCCGTTCGGCGAAGCGACCGGCCGCGGCGCCGAACCCGCCGCCACCACCGCCGCCGCCGCCCCCCCCGCCCCCCCCACCACCCCCACCGCCGAACCCGAAGCGCTGGGCGAGGCCCTGCACGTCGCCGGAGAGCAGCGCGGTCTTGATGGGATCGAGCTGCTGGGCGTTCATCCCCGCTTTGGCGAGTGAGTCGAACACGAAGGTGATGCGCGCCACGATAATCGCGCTGTCACGCTTCTGCGACGGCGAGAGCACCGCGGGCGGCGGCTGTTTGCCCTGGAACCCCCAGGTGACGCGATGCACGCCGGCGCTCGCGGGGCCGTTCACCGTGCGCACCGTGTCGCCGCGCACGTCCGTGATGACGATCTTCGTTTGCGCGCGCCGGTCGGTGCTGCCGGTGGTCAGGCGATACACGATCTCCGCACCGTACGGCGGGCTCGGCGCGCGGAACCACTGCTGTCCCGCGGAGAAATTGCCGCGCGTGGGCTCGCCGTACTCGTAGGCCGTCTTCGGCTCGAACAGGTAGGCGCCCGCCGCCAGCACCGTGCCCGTCAGCTGCTCGAGCGGCGTGATCTCCACGATCCAGATGCCGCGGCCGTGCGTGGCGGCGATGAGCTCGTGCTCCCGCGGATGGATCTTGAGGTCGTGCACGGGGACCGTGGGGAAGTTCGTCATGAACCGCTGCCACGAGACTCCGCGGTCGCGCGACACGTACGCCCCGACGTCCGTCCCGACGAACAACAGGTCGCGGTTGACGGGATCTTCGCGGATCACGTGCGCGTAGTCGGGGCCGCCCTTCGGCAGGTTGTTCACGATCGACCGGAACGTCTTGCCGAAATCCGTCGTCACGTACACGTACGGCGTGAAGTCGTTGTTGCGGTGGTTGTCGAACGTGATATAGAACGTCGCGGTGTCGAAGTGCGACGGCTCGATGCGACTGACGTACGTGCCGGCGGGCACGCCCGGGAAGCGGCCGGTCAGGTTCTCCCACGTGCCGCCGTCGTTGCGCGTCAACCAGACGTTGCCGTCGTCGGTGCCGGCATACAGGAGTCCCGGCCGCACCGGCGACTCGGCGAGCGACACGATGGTGCAGAACGTCTCCGCCCCCGTGACGTCGGGCGTGATCCCGCCCGTCGTCTGGGTGCTGACCCGGATCTTCATGGTGTCGCGCGTCGTCAGGTCCGGGGAGATCGGGTACAGGTTCTCGCCGCGGTTCGTCGACTTCATCACTCTGCTCGCGCCCGCGTAGAACGTCGTCGGGCTGTGCGCCGAGATGAGGAACGGCGTGTTCCAGTTCCAGCGCAGGTCCTGATCGGCGGAGTCCGCGAGCTGGCGGCGCCGCAGCTCGGCGAGGCGCGCCCGTTGCGCCGCCGTGGGCGGCTTGGTCGTGTCGGGACGCTCGATGACGATCGAGTCCTCGAACAGCTGGTAGCGCGGCCGCCAGCCCGGCTTCTGGAGCGCGGTGCGCTCGCCGGTCGCCAAGTTCAGCCGGCCCATGTTCCCGCCCTGCGACTCCGAGTACACGATGTTGGGATCGGTCGGGTCCTGCGCCGTGTAGAAGCCGTCGCCACCGCCGACGGTGATCCAGTCGCTGTTGTCGATCATGCCGTTGCGGTGCCGGCTCGGCCCGCACCACGAGCCGTTGTCCTGCAGCCCCGCGCACACGTGATACGGGAACGCCATGTCGTAGCTGACGATGTACGGCTGCGCGATGGTTATCACATTCAGGAACTCGAAGTTCCCGCCGCGATCCCAGGTCTGCGAGACGCCGCCGTCGTCGCCCACGATGAAGTGATTGGGGTCATTGGGATCGATCCACATCGCGTGGTGATCGACGTGGATCCCCTGGGTGGCGTTGCCGACCGTCTTGCCGCCGTCATTGGAGTAATTGACGGGTGTCGAGGACCAGTACACGCGATTCGGGTCCTTCGGATCGACGCGCACCTGGGAGTAGTAGAAGGGGCGCACGTCGTTGCCGTTCATCTTGGTCCACGTCGCCCCGCCGTCGGCCGAGCGGTACAGGCCTGAGGGACGCGTCTGCGCCGCCTTGGTCTTGTCGGCACGCGGGTTGGGCGTGGTGTCCGCCTCGACCAGCGCGTAGACCACCTTGTTGTCGCTGGCCGCGATGGCGAGCCCGATGCGGCCCTTCGTCGTTTCGGGGAACCCGCCGCCCTTCACTTCCGTCCACGTCTTGCCGCCGTCGGTCGTCTTCCACAAGGCGCTGCCCGGCCCGCCGCTCTTCAGGAAGTACGGCCCGCGCACCCGCTCCCAGCTCGAGGCGAACAGCACCTCGGGGTTGGTCGGGTCCATCGCGATGTCGATGAAGCCCGCCTTGTCGCTGATGAACTTGACGAGCTGCCACGTCTGGCCGCCGTCGGTGGTCTTGTAGAGCCCACGCTCGGGGCTCGCCGCCCACGCCCAGCCGAGCGCCGCGACGTAGACGATGTTCGGGTTGGTCGGGTGCACGATGATGCGGCCGATCGCGCCCGTCTTCTCGAGGCCCATCGGCTTCCACGTCAGCCCGCCGTCCGTCGATTTGAAGATGCCGCAGCCCGGAGAAATGGTGTTGCGGGAGTCTTCCTCGCCGGTGCCCGCCCACACCTGCAGCGTATCGCTCGGCGCGATCGCCAGCTCGCCCATCGCGATGCAGCGCTGGTTGTCGAACACCGGCCGGAACGTGATGCCGGCGTTGGTCGTCTTCCAGACGCCGCCCGCGGCGCCCGCGATGAAGAACGTCTTCGACGGGCTGGGGATGCCGGCGACGCTGGACGTGCGGCCGCCCATGTTGGCGGGGCCGATGTTGCGCCAGCGGAAGGCGGCGAGCAGAGTCGAGTCGAGCGTTTGAGTGGTTTGTGCGGCAAGAGGGCCGGCCAGGGTGACCAGGACGGCCAGGCACGGCCAGGGGCGCGGTGTCATAACGGCGGCCTCGTGACTGAAGGACTGGGGGGATAAACGTGCGCTGCCGAGGGGGAATACGCGAGAGCGGGCGGGAACGTTGATGGGCCGGCGTTGCACGGCTGCGACGCGCCTACCCCGTCACCTCCGGCGTCACCGGTGCGCCGCTCTGGTCGGTCCGCGGCAGGCTGGCGCGCGCGGCCTCGAACAGCCACCGGCCCGCCGGCCCACGCCAGAACCGGAGCCGCCGCTCGGCCTTGGGATCCGTGCGCCGCTCGGTGCGCGCCCGCGCGGCGACGGCCCCGAGCAGCGCGGTTCCGGCCGCGGCGGCGCCGCTCAACTGCAGCGAGCTCGCCAGCTCCGGCGGACCCGCCAGGATTCCCAGGGCTGCGGCGCCCGCCACCAGCACCCCCAGGTAGGCGACGGCCTGGAACAGCCGCTCGACGGGGCCGCCGCGCGGGCCGTATACGAACGCCAGCTCCTCGCGGCGCCGCTCGAGGGTCGCCTGCAGCGCCGTGATGAGGTCGGCCCGGCGGTGCCCCGCGGCGACCAGGCGGCGCACCCGCCGCACCACGAAGGCGACCGGTCCCAGGAGCAGCACAATCAGCCCCCCCAGCGCCATGCTCCGCAGGATCGGGTCGCCGGACCAGAGGAACGCGGCGGCCGTGGCAGGCAGCGCCACGGTGCCGAGCAACGCGCTGTACACCAGGGCCAACACGGAGAGATGAGCGCTCTCGGTGAGGAAGGCGCGCACGGCCAGCGGCGCCACGGTGCCGCGGCGCTCTACCGCCGCCAGCGCCCGCCCGAGCTCTTCGGCGTCGGCGAAGCGCGCGGCGGGCGTCTTCTCGAGACAGCGCCCGATGGCATCGGCGAGCCAGCCCGGCACCCACGGGGCGACCGCATCGAGCCGGGGCGCCGGCTCGCGCACGTGGCGGGCGAGCAGCTCGTGGGGATCGCGGGAGGTGAACGGGCAGCGCCCCGACAGCAGATAGAAGCCGACGGCGCCGAGGGCGTACAGATCGCTGCGGCCGTCGATGAGCGCCTGTCCCGTCGCCTGCTCGGGGCTGATGAACTCCGCCGTGCCGAGGACGCGCCCCGGATCGGTGACCTCGAGCGACTCGAGCCGCGCGATGCCGAAGTCCGTCACCAGGGCGCGGCCGGTCGCGCGCTCCAGCAGGATGTTCTCGGGCGTCACGTCCCGATGCACGACCCCGCGGGCGTGGGCGTAGGCGAGCGCCGCCGCGACCTGCATGAGCACCCGTACGGTGTCCGCAGGGGCGAGGGGGCCGTTCTGCCGCACGCGCTCGCCCACCGTTTCTCCTTCCACGTAGGCCATCGCGTAAAAGATGAACCCCGCGGCTTCGTGGACGGAAAAGATCGGCACGATATGCGGGTGCATCAGCTGCGCCGCGATGCGCGCTTCGCGCAGGAAACGCGCGCGCCCGTCGGGGTCGGCGGCGCGGGCGGGGGAGAGCACCTTGATCGCCACCGGCCGGTCGAGCCGCAGGTCGCGGGCCAGGAACACGAGGCCGTGGCCGCCCCGCTTGAGGAGTCGCTCGAGATCGTACCGCCCGGCCAGGGCGGCGCGGACCGACTCGGCGGTCGCGTCGGGATTCGCCGTCATCACCATCCGGAGTTGGAGAGGACCGCCCGCGGCGGCCGCTGCTGGTACCCCGCGTGGCGGGGGCCAGGTTCCATGCCGGGGGACTGAATTTCGTGCGCCAGGGGACTGCGTTTCGCACGCCGGGGGCCTGCGTTTCGTACCAGGTGTTGAGTCCTTGGTGATCGATGCGACGAGTGTTGTTTGGACCCTGGCGAGGCGCGGGCCCGGGAGGGGATTCCAAGAACCCCGCGGCATGGCCGCGGGGTCATGCCGCGCGGGGCTCCCGCACCTCTAACCCCGGGCCGCCGGCCCGGGGTTAGCCGACCCTGGCGAGGCGCGGCGACAAGACGGAGTAACGGTGCATAGGGCAAGCGGACTTTACGCTCACGTCACCTGGCACACCTACCGGCGCATGCGGGCGATTCGGAAATACGACGTCCCTGCGATCGTCGAAGGGGTCGTTGAGGCGGGGAAGCGCACGGGGATCCACGTCCACGCACAGGCGGTGCTGAGCGACCACGTGCACGTGCTGATTGGTTATCTGCCGACGGCTACGATCTCGTCCTTTGTTCGACACGCCAAGTCCGAGTCCTCGCGGCGCGTGAACGTGACGCGCAAGGACGCGCAGCGACTGCAGTGGTCGCGTGGCTACTACGTCGGCTCGCTGTCCCGCGACCATGTTCGCGCGACGAGGTCTTACATCGCACGGCAGTTTCAGCGACACCCGGAATTGGTGCCAGTCTAACCAGGGTGGGCTGACCCCGGGGCGATGCCCCGGGGCCCATGGAGAGAGAACTCGCCGGTCTGGGTGGGCTGACCCCGGGGTCTCTCAGGAGAGCGAGCTTCGCGCTTCGGGTGGGCTGACCCCGGGGCGATGCCCCGGGGCCCATGGAGAGAGAACTCGCCGGTCTGGGTGGGCTGACCCCGCGGCGCCGCCCCGGGGCCCATGGAGAGAGAACTCGCCGGTCCGGGTCGGCTGACTCCGGGGTCTTTGAAGAGAGTGGGTTGGCGCTCCGGGTCGACTGACCCCGGGCCGTGCCCCGGGGTTCACTCCTCCCACCGTCCTCCCGCTGGCGGCCTGCCCCGGCCCGCCCCACATTGTCCGCCCATGGCCACGTCCGCGCATCAGCCCTACGTCGCCGCTTCCCAGTCACCCGCGGAGCTGACGCCCCGCTCGCTCGTCCTCGGCGTCCTGCTCGGCCTGATCTTCGGTGCCTCGAACGTCTACCTCGCGCTCAAGATCGGCCTGACCGTCAGCGCCTCGATTCCCATCGCGGTGCTGTCGATCACGATCTTCCGGGCGCTGGGCCGCGCCACGATCCTCGAGAACAACATCGTGCAGACGACGGGCTCGGCCGCGGATTCGGTCTCGGCCGGCGTCGTGTTCACGATCCCCGCGATCCTGCTGATGGGCTACGATCTCGACATCGGCCGCGTCGCGGTGCTCGCCATCGCCGGCGGATTGATGGGCGTGCTGATGATGATCCCGCTGCGCCGGGCGCTCATCGTGAAGGAGCACGGCAACCTCCCGTACCCGGAAGGCACCGCCTGCGCCGAAGTGCTGATCGCGGGAGAAAAAGGCGGCGTCCACGCGAAGACGGTGTTCCAGGCGTTCGGCCTCGCGTTCGCCTACAAGTTCCTGATGAGCGCGCTCCAGGCGTGGCAGGAATACCCGGGGAAAGTGTTCCGGTGGTTCCAGGGCGCGGAGCTGCGGGCGGAAGTGAGCCCCGAGCTGATGGGGGTAGGCTACATCATCGGGCCGCGGATCGCGGGCTACCTGTTCGCCGGCGGCTGCTTCGCCTATCTGGTCCTGATGCCTGCCATCAAGCTGTTCGGCGGCGGCATCAACGAGCCGATGCTGGGCGCCACCAAGCTGATCCGAGATATGAGCGCCGGCGAAATCCGCTCCGCGTTCGTGTTCTACATCGGGGCCGGGGCCGTGGCGACCGCCGGCATCATCGCGCTGGCGCGCTCCCTGCCGACGATCGTGAGCGCCTTCCGCGCCGGCTTCGCCGATCTCAAGGCGAGTCGCGTGGGACAGGCCGTGGCCGCCAAACTCCGCACCGACGACGACCTGCCGATCACCGTGACGATCTTCGGCTCGCTGCTCCTGGCGCTGGGGCTCGCGTTCCTGCCGTCGATCGGCGTCAACCTGCTCGGCGGGCTGCTCATCATCATCTTCGGCTTCTTCTTCACGACCGTGTCGTCGCGCATCTGCGGCCAGATCGGCAGCTCGGCGAACCCGATCTCGGGAATGACGATCGCGTCGCTGATCGCGATCTCGGTCATCTTCCTGCTGCTCGGCTGGACGCAGATCGACGACCGGGTGCGCGCGATCTCCATCGCGTGCGTGATCGCCGTCGCGGTCGCCAACGGCGGCAATACGTCGCAGGACCTGAAGACCGGGTTCCTCGTGGGCGCGACCCCGCGGCGCCAGCAGATCGCCATTCTCGTCGGCGCCATCGGCTCCGCCCTCGCCGTCGGCTGGACGCTCACGCTCCTCAACCGCTCCTACCAGTACGAGGTCCCGGAGGCCCGGGCGGGCTTCACGGCCCCGGCAGCCGGACGGTCCCCCGACGGCAGCGTCCTCGTCCTCGACCAGACGATGTCGGGGTTCCGCGTCGCGGGCGGGGACACGTTCGACACGACGCACTACCAGGTCGTCCGCGTCTACACGGCGACGAACGGCGTGCCGCCGGGCAAGTACCTCGTGGATCCGGTCACCCGGGAGATCCGCTACGTGGTCGACCCGGGGATCGGCGGCCGAGTGCGGGAATACCAGGGGCGCACCCTCACGCGCCTCGACTCGCCGAAGGCGACGCTCATGGCGTTCATCGCCGACGGCATCCTCACGCACCGGCTGCCGTGGGGCCTGGTGCTGATCGGCGTGTTCCTGGCGATCGCCATCGAGCTGACGGGCGTGCAATCTCTTCCCGTGGCGGTGGGCGTCTATCTCCCGATCACGACGTCGGCGGGGATGTTCGCCGGCGGGATCGTGCGCTGGCTGGTGGAGCGGCGCGTCCGCTCCGACAACCGCTCCCTCGCCGACATCGAGTCCGGGCCCGGCGTGCTGTTCTCCAGCGGGCTGATCGCCGGCGGCGCGATCGGCGGGATCGTGATCGCGGCGATCGCCGGCGCCAAGGGGAGCGCCGATTGGCTCGCCGAGCACGTAGGGCTGCACCACGCGTTGGGCGGGGTCGCGCAGTCGTCCATCGTCGCCCTCGTGATCTTCACCCTGCTCGGCGTTCTGGTGTACCGCATCGGCACGCGCAAGCAATAGAGAGGTTCGTGGTGCGCGTCGTGTCGCTGCTGCCGGCCGCCACGGAAATCGTCGCGGCGCTGGGAGCGGCGGGCCGGCTGGTCGGCGTCTCGCACGAATGCGACTACCCCCCCGCGGTGCGCGCGTTGCCGCGCGCGACCCGCACCACGCTCGACCCCGCCCTCCCCTCCGGCGCGATCGATCGCGCGATGGCGGCGGCGAAGCGGAGCGGCGTTCCCCCCATCGACCTCGATCTGGACCTGCTGCGCCGGCTCGATCCCGATCTCCTCATCGGGCAATCGCTCTGCGACGTCTGTGCGATCGGCGCGACCGAGCTGGAACGCGCCGCGACGGCCCTGGGCCGGCGGCCCGCCGTCGTGACCTTGCACCCGCACGATCTCGCCGGCGTGTTCGCCGACATGCGACGCGTGGGGGAAGCGCTCGACCTCGCCGAGGAGGCGGACGAGCTGGTCGCAGGGCTGCGCTACCGCCTGCGCAAGCTCGCCCACCCCCCACACCCCACGCCCCCACGCATTTTAGTCTTGGAGTGGCTCGATCCTCCCTACGTCGCCGGCCACTGGGTGCCCGAGCTGGTGGCCGCGGCGGGTGGCGTGGACGTCGGCAACCGTCCGGGCGCCCGCTCGGAGCCGCGCGCGTGGGCGGACCTGGCGGCACTGGATCCCGACCTGGTCGTGGTGGCGTGTTGCGGCTTCGACGTCGCGCGGGCGCGAGGGGAGTACGAATCCGTGCGCGATCCCGCGGCGCGGGCCCTGTTCTCCCGCCGCGTGGAATTCCTCGACGGCAATGCCTATACTTCGCGCCCCGGCCCCCGGCTGGTGGACGCGGCCGAGTGGCTGGCGGGATTGATGCGTCGGTGACGACACGCCCCAGGTGGTGGAGATGCTCGCGGAATCGCTGCTGTTCCTCAGTCTGCTCCAGGCGACGCCGGCCGACAGCATGCGGCCGGCCCCGCGCGACACCCTGCGCTTCTACGCGGTCGGGGACCTGAACCTCGGGCGGGCGCTGACGTACCGGTATCTTCTCCAGGGCGACACGCTCTATCCGTTCGCCGCGATCGCCGACACGCTGCGTGCCGCCGACGTGCTGTTCGGCAACCTCGAGAGCCCCATCGCGCCGCTCGGGCACGCGTTCGAGAAGACGGGCAGCTTCGTCTTCAGCACGCCGCCGATCGCCGCCGACGCGCTGGTGCGCGCCGGCTTCGACGTCGTGAGCAACGCCAACAACCACGCCTGGGACGTAGGGCTGACCGGCGTGTTCGAGACGTTGAAGCAGCTGGACCGCGTGGGGCTCGCCCACGCGGGGACGGGGCGCACCGTCGCCGAAGCGCACCGTCCCGCGCTGCTCGAAGCCCGGGGCTGGCGCATCGCCGTGTTCGCGGTGACGCGCGCCTTCAACCCGGCGCCGCGCCACTTCTTCTCGCACGAAGGCTCGCGCTACATCGCCTGGGCGGACTCCGGCTGGCTCTACCCGGCGATCCGCCGTCTCAAGGCCGCCGGCGCCGCGGACCTCGTCGTGGTGAGCATCCACGGCGGCAAGGAGCTGGCGGAGTCGGCGGACTGGGCGCTGCAGCAGTTCCTGCGCGGCGCCATCGACGCCGGGGCGGACCTCTGTCTCGGCCATCACCCGCACGTGCTGCAGCCGCTCGAGTGGTACCACGGCAAGCCGATCGCCTACTCGATGGGCAACTTCATCTTCGAGCAAACGTCGCCGTGGACGCGGCTGGCGGCGATCTTCAAGTTCATCGTGACGCCCGACGGCGTCATCACCGCCGATCTGATTCCGACGCGCGTGGGTTTTCGCGCGGCGTTCGCCGGCGGCGCCGCCGCCGACAGTGTGTGGCGGCGCGTGGGGCTCGAGCCCCCCTCCCCAGCCCGGCTGCCATCCTTCTACTTCGCCTACATCCCGTAACCATGACCGCGACGTCGCTGCCGTTCCTGAAGCGCCTGCTGGACACGCCGGGCCCCTCGGGCTTCGAGACCGCCCCTGCGCGCGTGTGGCGCGAGGAGGTCAAGGGGTTCGCCGACGAGGTGCGCACCGACACCCACGGCAACTCCATCGCCGCGCTCAACCCCAAGGGCGCGCCGCGGCTGATGTTCGCCGGGCACATCGACGAGATCGGCCTGCAGGTAACGCACGTGGACGACGAGGGCTATCTGTATTTCGCGGCCATCGGCGGCTGGGACCCGCAGGTGCTCGTGGGGCAGCGCGTGGTGCTGCTGGGGCCTGGTGGCCTCGTCCGCGGCGTCATCGGCAAGAAGGCCGTGCACATGATGAAGAAGGACGAGCTGGACAAGGTCTCGAAGATCGACGACCTGTGGATCGACGTCGGCGCGGCCGACAAGTCCGAGGCGCTGGGACGGGTGCACATCGGCGACCCCGGCGTGCTCGACGGTGCGGCGCTGGACTTCCCCAACGGCCGCCTGGTCTCCCGCTCGATCGACAACCGCATCGGCGCGTATGTCGTCGCCGAGGCGCTGCGGCTGCTCGCCAAGGACCGCCCCAAGCACGCGGCGGTGTTCGCGGTCGCGACGGTGCAGGAGGAGATCGCGTGGGCCGGGGGCGGCGCGCGCACCAGCGCGGTGGGGCTCGACCCCCAGGTGGCGCTGGTGGTGGACGTGACCCACGCGACCGACTGGCCGGGCGCCGACAAGAAACAGGCGGGCGAGCATAAGCTCGGCGGCGGCCCGGTGCTCTCACGCGGATCGTCGGTGCACCCCGTCGTCTTTCGGATGCTGGTCGAGTGCGCGGAGGCGGAGAACATCCCCTTCACCGTCGAGGCGGCCCCGCGCGGCACCTCCACGGACGCCGACGCCATCCACAACGCCCAGCGCGGCATCCCCACGGGCCTGGTGTCGGTCCCCAACCGCTACATGCACTCGCCCAACGAGATGGTCGCGCTGACGGATCTGGAACGCACCGCCCGGATCCTGGCGGCGTTTGCCCGGGTGCTGACTCCGAAGACGAGTTTCATACCCGAATAAGGAGTCGGGCAGAGTCTATCTTTTTTTCATCTGCGCCAGCGCGACCAGCGCCGCGCCGCGGACCTGCTTGTCGCCGTCATCGGAAAGGCCCTGAAGCGTGCCCACCGCCGGCGGCGTCGCGGCGATGCGCAGCGCCTCCACGGCGGCGAGACGCACGCTCGAGGACTTGCGCCCGAAGAGCTTGCCGGACGGTTGCGCGAACCGGATCAGCGCCTGCACCGCGTCGGGGCTGCCGATGCGCCCCAGCGCGAGGATCAGCTCCCGCTCGACCTCCTCGTCCTCCTCCTCCTCCAGTGCCACCACCAGCGGCATCGCCAGCGCGCTCGCCTTGCGCCCCCCCACGCCCAGCGCCGCTTGCATCCGCACTTCTCGCGACTCGTCCTTGAGGGCGCGGCGCAAGGGTTCGGCGGCGCTGCGCGAGCCCACCTTGGCGAGCGCCAGCGCCACCGACTTGCGCACCCGCTCGTCCTCGTGCTCGAGCTGCTTGGCGAGGTGCGGCACGGCCTCCTCGAGTCCCAGCTCGCCCGCCAACTCGGCTACGTTGCGTACCACGTACCATTGGTGATGGTCGAGCAGGTGGATCACCTGCTCCAGCCCTTCCTTCATATGTGTCAAGGCCGTGAAGATGCCGGCCCGCTCGTCCAGCGACGGCGATGCCACGAGCTGATCGAGGAGCACCTCCACGCCGTCGGCACCGGCGCGTTGCAGCACGGCCATCGCGTCCGCCTGGTAGCCGGACAAATGGACCAGGTGGGAGACGCTCTCGAGCAGGCCCCGGGTGAACATCCGCTTCAGCGCGATGCCGTATTGGCGCCGCTTGGCCTCCGGCACCGCCTGCTCGCAGCGCAGCACGCCGGCCATGAGCTTCAGGGCCGGCTCGACCTTGTTGGCCCGGAGCGCCGCATCGATCTGCCGGGCGAGCTTCGCCAGCACCTCCCCGGCGTTGACCACCTGCGGATGCCGCTCCAGCTCGGCCAGGAGCGCTTCCGCGCTCTGTTTCGTGATGAGCAGCGGGGTCATGTCGGGCGGCGCCGCTTCTCCCGCCGTGGGCGACGCGGCACTCCCTGCCGGTGGCGGGGTGACCGCGTGTGAGATCTCGGGCACCGCGACCAGGGGCGCGGGCTGAACGTCGCTCATGGAATCACCCTGCAGGATGCCGTCCGCGCCAAGGTCGAGTGGCCGTAAGGCAGGCGGGGGCGCCACGGCGACGGTGATCCGTTCGGCGCCGCTCGCCCGGAGCCGGGTGGGGAGGTCCGCGTCTCCCGGGTCGCCCGCGAGCAGCTTGAGCAGCTCGAAGAGCTGGTCGGGCGGCGGCCCCGCCGGGATGGTGAGCTCGCCCACGCCATGCCGTTCGAGCTGCTGCCGGATCGGCTCGAACGCCGCCCCGTCCACGGCGGTGCCGTTGACGGTGACCGTGCCGCCGCCGCTCTTCAGCGTGACCGCGTCGTGCTTCAGAAGGACCAGCAAGGCGCGAAACTGCGCCTTCTGTGCCGTCTTGGCCTGCGGATCACGGAAGAGCTCGACGGCGCGGGCGAAGTGCGTCGCAAAAGCGTGGGGGACGAGCATCCGGTGACGGCAAAGGTAGCCGCCCGTGCGCGCCCCGGGCAACGCGCGGCGGACGGCGTTCACAACCGCGCCCGCCCGCGTTATATACGCCTCATGGCCACCGCGACTGCCGCGAACCAGATCGTCCGCGCCCTGCGAGCGGCCCACCTCCACGACGCGGGGCGACGCGAGCTGCTGCAGCTCGCCTGCGAGCGCCTGCGCGCGCTCGGCGCGCCGTACACGTCCGTCTACGCGTACATGTTGCACGACGCCGAGCTGCTGCTCGAGGCCCACGCGGGGCGGGACACCGAGCACACGCGCATCCCCGTCGGCGCGGGCGTGTGCGGCACCGCCGTCGCTACGGGAACCGACCAGAACGTCCCCGACGTCGGCGCCGTCGGCAACTATCTCGCCTGCAACCTGGAGACCAAGGCTGAGCTGGTCGTGCTCATCCGCCGCGGCGATACGATTCTCGGGCAGCTGGATATCGACTCCGACGTGCCGGCGGGATTCGGCGACTCGGAGCACGCCGAGGTCAAGGCGGTCGCGGACGCGCTCGCCGTGTTGCTGTAGCGCTCTTCTTCGGACGTGTTCCAGGTCAACGGCGTCTCGCTCTTCGAGCGGCGCATGGGGGCGGGGCCGCTCGTGGTGGTGCTGCACGGGGGACCGGGCGCCCACCACGACTACCTGCTCCCCCAGTACGACCGGCTCGCGACCGGCCGCGAGCTCCTCTACTACGACCAGCGCGGCGGCGGCCGCTCGCCCGTCCCCCGTGAGACGCCGGTCGGCTGGCAGGAGCACGTGGCGGACCTGGAGGCGATTCGCGGGGCGCTCGCCCTCGAGCGGCTGACGCTGTGCGGCTACTCGTGGGGGGGCCTCCTCGCCCTCCTTTATTATGTCGAACACCCCGAGCGGGTGGATCGGCTCGCCCTCGTCTCGCCCGCGAGCCCCACCGCGGCCTACCGCCGGCAGTTCGAGGAGGAGTTCGCGCGCCGCATGGCCTCGCCCGCCGTGGTCGCCGAGCGCGAGGCGCTGCGCGCCAGTGGGCTGCGCGAGCGGGATCCCGAGGCGTACCGCAAGCGGGCGTTCGAGCTGTCGGTCGCCGGGTACTTCCGCGACTTCCGTGACGCGCGGCGCTTGACGCCGTTCCGCGTTACGGCGCGTACCCAGGATCTCGTCTGGGCGAGCCTCGGCGATTACGATCTGCGGTCGCGGCTGAGAGCGACCGCATCCCGCATCCCCCTTCCCCCATCCCGGGGTCTCCACGGCACCTTCGATCCGATCCCCATCGCAGGCTCGCGCGAGGTGGCAGAGATCCTGCGCGCGGATTTCATGGAGCTGCCGGTCGGGCACTGCCCGCACGTGGAGGCGACGGAGGAGTTCGTGCGCGCGCTGGACGGGTTCCTGCCCCGCGCCTAACGTTCCCGCGTCCATGGACAAGCCGGCCGTTCGCGCCGTCCTCGAGCAGATTGCCGCGTCGCTCGCGCTCAAGGGCGACAACCCGTTCCGCATCCGCGCTTTCGAGAACGCCGCCCGCGCCGTCGCGGGTTTCCCCGGCGACCTGGGCGACGCCGTGGAGAGCGGCGCGCTCGCCGAGGTCGACGGCATCGGCAAGGCCACGCTGGAAATCGTGCGCGAGCTGCTCACGCGCGGGCGCTCCAGCGTCCTCGACGAGCTGCGCGAGGAAGTGGCGCCGGGCTTGGTTGAGATGCTCAGGATCCCCGGCCTGGGCGTGCAGAAGGTGCGGCAGATCCACGAGCATCTCCACATCACGACGCTCGCCGAGCTCGAGGAGGCGGCTCGCGACGGCCGCCTCGCCGCGATTCCGCGCTTCGGCACGAAGACGGCGGAGAACGTCTTGAAGGGCATCGCGTTCTTGAAGGGCACCACCGAGTTCCGGTTGTTCCACCACGCCCGCGCCGAGGCGGTCGCGGTGCAGCACGCCCTCAGCGCCCTCCCCGGCGTGCAGCGCGTCGAGATCGCCGGCAGCGTGCGACGGCGGCGCGAGATCATCCGCGATCTCGATTTCGTCGTGGAGTATGCCGGTGACGAAACGCGAGAAGACCTGGTGCGCCGGCTCGGCGACGCGCCCCGCGTGGACGTGGTGCTCGCCGGGCAGCAGGACTTCGGCCTCGCCTGGGTGCGGGCCACCGGCGCCGCCGCGCACTGGGACGAGCTGCGCGCCCGCGGCCTCGACGTCTCCGGCCGGTTTCCGGACGAGGAGAGCGTGTACCGCGCGCTGGGCCTCGCCTGGATCCCGCCCGAGCTGCGCGAAGGCATGGGCGAATGCGCGGCTGCGGCGCAGGGAAAGCTGCCGCGCCTCATCGAGCCGGGGGACGTGAAGGGGTTCGCGCATTGTCACTCGAACTATTCCGACGGCACCGTGACCATCGCCGAATGGGCCGAAGCGGCGAAAGAGGCCGGCTACGCGTGGGTCGGCTTGAGCGACCACAGCCAGTCGGCGCCGTTCGCCATGGGCCTGCGCCCGGAGGCGATCGGCCGCCAGCACGCGGAGATCGACCGGGTGAACGCGCAGGTTCCCGGCATCCGCATTCTGAAAGGTGTCGAATCCGACATTCTCGCCGACGGCCGGCTCGACTACGATCCGGCGACCCTCGATCGCTTCGACTTCGTCATCGGCTCCATTCACTCCCGCTTCGGTCTCGACGAAGCGGAAATGACCCGCCGCGTGCTCACCGCGATGGACGACCCGCATCTCACCATCCTCGGCCACCCGACGGGACGGCTGCTGCTGTCGCGGGAGCCGTACCCCCTCGACTTCGAGGCGGTATTCCGCACGGCCGCCGAGCGCGGCATCGCCATCGAGGTGAACGCCGACCCGCACCGCCTCGACCTCGATTGGCGGCTGGTGCGGCGGGCGCGAGAGCTGGGCGTCGTGTTCGCCGTCGGCCCCGACGCGCACTCGCTGGCGGGCATGGCCAACATGGAGATCGGGCTGGGGATCGCCCGCAAGGGCTGGCTCCAGGCAGCGGACGTCCTGAATACACTCGGCGCGGACGCGTTTCTCGAATTCGCCCGGCGGCGCCTGCCATGAAGAGGAAGAAGAAGGAAAGCCCTCAGGAGCTGAAGGCCCGGGCACGCAAGATCGTCGGGCGCCTCGAGCGAGCCTATCCCGGCGCGACATGTGCCCTGCACCACACCAGCGCCCTCGAGCTGCTCGTCGCCACCATCCTGTCCGCGCAGTGCACCGACGTCCGCGTGAACAAGGTGACCCCGGCGCTGTTCGCGAAGTATCGGAGTGCCCGCGATTACGCGAGCGCGGACCCCAGAGTGCTCGAGCGGGAGATCCAGAGCACGGGGTTCTTCCGCAACAAGACGAAGTCGATCATCGGCATGGCTCAGGCGCTGGTCGAGCAGCACGGTGGCAACGTCCCCGACACGATGGAGGCGCTCGTGGCCCTCCCCGGCGTCGGCCGCAAGACCGCCAACGTCATCCTCGGCACCTGGTTCGGGAAGAACGAAGGGGTCGTCGTGGACACGCACGTGCAGCGCATCGCCCGGCTGCTCAAACTCACCCGCCACGACGACCCCGTGAAGATCGAGCGGGACCTCATGGCGCTTGTGCCGCGCCCCAAGTGGAGCGTTTTTTCGCACATGATGATCCTGCACGGGCGGACGGTGTGCATCGCGCGGCGGCCCCGGTGCGAGGTGTGCGTGTTGAGCGATCTGTGTCCGAGCTCGCGCGTGTGAACCGACTCGCGTCGGAGTCTTCCGCCTACCTCAAATCCGCCGCCCACCAGCCGGTCCACTGGCGCCCGTGGGGCGAGGAGGCCTTCGCGGCCGCGCGCGCCGAGGACAAGCCGATGCTGCTCGACATCGGCGCCGTGTGGTGCCACTGGTGCCACGTGATGGACGGCGAATCGTATGAGGATCCCGCCGTCGCCGAAATCTTGAACCGCCAGTTCGTGTGCGTGAAGGTGGATCGCGACGAGCGCCCCGACGTGGACGCCCGCTATCAGCGCGCCGTTCAGGCACTTACCGGGCAAGGCGGGTGGCCGCTCACGGCGTTTCTGACTCCCGAGGGCGAGGTGTTCTTCGGGGGCACCTATTTCCCGCCCGAGGACAACCGCTTTGGGCGGCCCGGCTTCGTCTCGGTGCTGCGGCAGATCGCGGACGCCTACCGCGGCGATCGCGACAAGGTCGCAAAGAACGCCGCGGCGATCCGCCAGCACGTGGCCGAGTCGCTCGACGAGGCACGCCCGGGCGAGGTGGCGCCGCGCCTGGTCGAGCAGGCCGCCGACCAAATGGCGCGCCTCTTCGATATCCGCTACGGGGGGTTCGGCACGGCCCCCAAGTTCCCGCACCCGGCGGCCTGCGAGTTCCTGCTGGCGCGCTGGTGGGACACCCGCCTCGACTGGCCGCGCGAGGTGGTCGAGAAGACGCTCGCCGGGATGGCGCGCGGCGGGGTCCGCGACCACGTGGGCGGCGGCTTCCACCGCTACGCGGTGGACGAGCGCTGGATCGTGCCGCACTTCGAGAAGATGTCGTACGACAACTCGGAGCTGCTGCGCGCTTACCTCTCCGCCTACCAGGCGCTGGGGACCGACTTGTATCGCGACGTGGCGACGGGGATTGTGGACTGGGTGCTCGAGGTGCTGGCCGATACGAAGCGGGGTGCCTTCTTCACCTCGCAGGACGCCGACGTCGCGTTCGGGGACGATGGGGACTACTGGACGTGGACGCCGGACGAGGCACGGGCGGCGTTGGATGCCGCCGAGTTTGCCGTGGTGCGCAGCGTCTTCGACGTCGAGGACGCCGGGGAGATGGACCACAACCCGCGCAAGAACGTGTTGTGGCGGCGACGCGAGCCCGCGGCGGATGACGAGCGCCTGACGCTCGCCCGGGCGCTCGGCAAGCTCAAGGCCGCCCGCGTCCGCCGGCCCGCGCCCACCGTCGATACCACCGCGTACGTCAGCTGGAACGCGATGATGGCCGCGGCATTCCTCCAGGCCGGTGCCGTCCTCGATCGGCCGCCATGCAACACCCTCGGGCTGGCCGTGCTGGAACGAATCTGGACCGAGACGTGGCGGGAGGAGCGCGGCCTTGCTCACGTCCTGGGCCGCGAGGGTGGCGGGGCGCCGCATGGGATGCTCGACGACAACGTGCAGAGCGCGGCGGCGTTCCTCGACGCCTACGAAGCCACCGGCGACGAGCGCTGGCTGGACCGCGCGTCCCGGGTGATGGCGTGGTGCGCGGCGGCACACTGGGACGAGGCGGCGGGCGGCTACTTCGACCTCGCCCGGGACCGCGGCGGCGCCGCCTACCTCGGCACCCGGGCCAAGCCGGTGCAGGATGCGCCCACCCCGTCCCCCAACGGCGTCGCGGCGCTGGTGCTCGCCCGGCTCTGGGCGCTGACAGATAAGAAGGAATGGCGGGCGCAGCTCGATCGCCAACTCGCCGCCTTCGCCGGAACCGCCGGGGACCTGGCGCTGCACGGGGCCACGCTGCTGCGCGCCGTGGATTGGGCGGTGCACCCGGTCACCCGGATCGAGGTGCAGGGCCCCGCGGGGCCGGGCCCCGCCTGCAACATGCATCTCCTGGCGCTGCGCACCTACCGGCCCCGCAAGGTCGTGGTGCGGCGACCCGGGGAGCGGCCGGCGGCCACGGTCTGCGTCGGAACCACCTGCTCCCTCCCGGTCGCCGCGCCGGCGGCGCTCGCGGAGCTGCTGCGATGAAGCAGCGCCTGCTGGGGCGCACCCGTCTCCCGGTCGGCGAGATCGGGTTCGGCGCCTGGGCGATCGGCGGCAACCACGTCGGCAACTCCTACGGCCCCACCGACGACGCCGAATCGCAGCGCGCGGTGCGCCGCGCGTTCGAGCTGGGGTGCACCTTCTTCGACACCGCCGACGTCTACGGCCACGGGAAGAGCGAGGAGCTGCTCGGCGTCGCCCTGCGCGACGTACGCGACCGCGTGATCCTGGCGACGAAGGTCGGCGGGAACTTCTACAACCGCGACGTCCACCCCCTGCTGGCCGAGCGCATCGCCCAGATGGTGGACAAGCCGTTCGACCAGATCCCGCCGGACGCGCCGCTCCCGGCCACCCACGACTCCAACTTCTCGCCGCGCTACGTGCGGTTCGCGGTGGAGCAGAGCCTGAAGCGGCTCGGGACCGATTACATTGACCTCTTGCAGCTCCACAACCCGCCGCTGTCGCTGATCTCTTCGATGGAGACGTACGCGGGGCTCGAAGATCTGAAGCGGGAGGGCAAGATCCGCTGGTACGGCGTGAGCGTGCATCCGCCGGAAGAGGGGCTCGCGGCGGTCAGCGCGACCATGCCCGACACCGTGCAGATCGTCTACAACCTCGCCCGGCGCGAGGCCGAGGACGAGTTCTTTCCCGCGGCGCGCGCCGCCGGGATCGGCGTCATCGCGCGCGAGCCGCTCGCGAACGGGTTCCTCGCCGGCAAGTACGCCTGGGACAGTACGTGGGAGAAGGGCGATATCCGCGCGCGCATGCCGCGCCCCTACGTCAAGCAGATGGCCGCGCTGGGGCTGCGCGTCCGCCAACTCGCCGAAAAGGCGGGGACGAGCCCCGCGCAGCTGGCGCTGCGCTTCGTGCTGGAGCAGCCGGCGGTGTCGGTGGCGATCGTGGGAATGAAAACCGTGCAGCAGGTGGACGAGAACCTCGGCTGGGAGGCGTGATGCCCAACAAGACGGCGGTGTTCGAAACCGCGCGTGGCACCATCGAAGTGGAGCTGTTCGCCGACGAGGCGCCCAACACGGTGGCCAATTTCGAGAAGCTGGCCAACGCGGCCTTCTACGACGGCACCACCTTCCACCGCGTGATCGCGAACTTCATGATCCAGGGCGGCGACCCGAACTCCAAGACGGGGAAGGGTCGCATCGGCACCGGCGGGCCCGGTTACACGATCAAGTGCGAGACGCACCGCAACGCGCACAAGCACGTCGCCGGCACGCTCTCGATGGCGCATGCCGGGAAGGACACTGGCGGCAGCCAGTTTTTCATCTGTCACACGCCGCAGCCGCACCTGGATGGCGTCCACACCGTGTTCGGACAGGTGACGAAAGGGATGGACGTCGTGTCCACCATCAAGCAGAATGACAAGGTGAATTCGGTTCGGGTGAAGTAGCGATGAGACATCAGAAGTCGGATGTCAGACATCACGACCCGCTGACGTCCGATGTCTGACGTCTGACTCTCATGCATCTCGATTTCGCGGTCATCGCCGACTATGCCCTCGTCGATCAGGCCGGGAAGATCTCCGTCCTGGGGATGTTCCAGCACATCTGGGTGCAGCAATTCCCCGCCACGCATCCGCGCCTGCATCTGGTGTTGCGGCTCCGGGGCAAGCGCACCGAGATCGGTGACCACCAGGTGCAGATCCGCCTCCTCGACGATCAGGACGCGGAGATCCTCGGCGGCAACGGCCAGGTGACCTTCGCCGAGCCGCCCGCGGGGATCACCGACATCGAGGCCGCGGCCGTGCTCGTGTTCGACGTGCCGTTCCCGCATCCGGGGGCGTATCGGTTCGAGATCCTCGTGGACGGCGAACGCCAGGCCACCGTGCCGCTCACCGTGTCGTTGCTACCTCAGCAACGGTGAGCGCGCGCCGCCCCGCCCCCGCCCCCCTCGCCTGGCTGGTGCTCGCCGCCGCGGTCGCCCTCGGCTGGCGGCTCGGCGGGATGCGCCTCCTCGACCCCGACGAAGGCCGCAACGCCGAGGTCGCCCGCGAGATGGCGCAGAGCAACGACTATCTGCTGCCCCACCTCGACGGCCTCCCGTACCTGGACAAGCCCGTCGTCTACTTCGCCGCCGCCGCCGCCGCGATGGAGGTCCTCGGCCCCAACGAGACCGCCGCGCGGCTGCCGGCGTACCTCGCCACGCTCGCGACGCTGGCCCTCGTCGCGTGGTTCGCCCGGCGCCGCTGGGGCGCCGACGCCGGATGGCTCGCCGCGCTCGCCCTCGCCACGATGCCAATGCCGCTCGCCTACGCCCGCACGGCGATCTTCGACAGCACGCTGTCGCTGTGCACCACCGCCGCCATCCTGGCCTTCTTCGAGGAGCGGCCGGTGCTCGCGTGGGCGGCCATGGGAGCCGGCGCGCTCACCAAGGGCCCCGTCGCCCTGCTCGTGCCGCTGGCGGCGGTCGTCCCCTGGACCTGGCAGCGCGTGATGACGCCGAGCTTCCACCGCGGCGGCCCGTGGTGGTACTTCCTGCCGATCCTCCCCGTGGCCGCCTTCCCGTGGATCGTGCCCGCCCTCGTGGGGCTACGGCACTGGCGCTGGGGGTGGCTCGCGCGCCGCGAGAATCCGCACGCCCGCGAGGCCGTGTTCCTGGCGTGCTGGATCCTTGCCCCGCTCGCGTTCTTTTCGTTCAACCACTCCAAGCTGCCGCAGTACGTGCTGCCGCTGACGCCGGCGATCGCGCTGGCCGCGGCGCGCGCGTACGCGCGCGAAGGGATGGCGTTCGCCTGGCGGGCGTCCGTCGGCTGCGCGGCTGCGCTGGGGCTCGGGCTCGTCTCGCTCACCCGCTGGATGCCGGCCCCCATCTCGCTCACCCCCGCCGAGCGGGCGGCGATCCCGCCCGCCGCGCTGATCCTTGGTCTCACGCTGCTGGTCGCGGCGGGTCTCGTGGCGGTCGGCGTCCGCCGCGGGCGGAAGACGCTCGTGGCCGCGGCGTATGGCCTCGCGGTGGCGAGTATCCCCTTCGCCGCCGCCCCGCTGCTCGACGCCGTCGGCGACGATCGCTCGGCGTTCGCCCTCGCCGCGGCGTTGCGGGACAAGGGCGTCGTGGTCGGCGTGGGGACGTACCCGCCCTCCCTGCCGTTCTACCTGCGGCGTCCCATGTACGTCGCCACCGAGACCGGGCGGGAGCTCACCAGCACGTTCATCGCGGACTACGTCGAGCGGCTGCGCTTTCAGGAGGGTTCGCCGTTGCTCTCCGGCGCCGTCTGGGCGGCGCTGCGCGATACGTGCGGGCAACCCACCGTGTTCGTGTTCCGCGCCAACGACCGCGACCGCCGCGCGGCCATGACGGACCTGCCGCTGCTGTACGAGGATGGCCGCTACGCGGCGTATGGGCCGTGCCGCTTCATCCCTGGAAGGGGGTGAGCGATGTGCGGCATCTTCGGCGCCGTGTCGTTCTCGGGAGCGCCCCTCTGTCACCCCGAGCGGTTCGCCGCGATGGCCGCCGCCCTCGCCCACCGCGGGCCCGACGGCGAGCGCATCGTCGGCCACGCGAGCGCGCGCCTCGGCGCCCGCCGGCTCGCGATCATGGACCTGACCACCGGCGATCAGCCGTTTCAAAGTCCCGACGGCGCCGTTTGGATGGTCTGTAACGGCGAGATCTACAACGCCGCCGAGCTGCGTCGCGACGGCGAGCGCGCCGGCTATCCGTTCCGGTCGCGGGGCGACATCGAGACCATCGTGCCGCTGTACGCGCGCGAGGGAGCCGACGGCGTCGCGCGCCTCGAGGGGATGTTCGGCCTGGCGATTTGGGACGACGCGCGCCGCCGCCTCGTCCTCGCCCGCGATCGCGCCGGGGAGAAACCGCTGTTCTGGACGCGAATCGGCGACGAGCTGCGCTTCGCCTCGGAGGTGCAGGCCCTGCTCGTCTTCCCCGACCAGCCGCGCCGCGTCTCCCCCCGCGCCGCGGCGCTGTACACCGCCCTCGGCTACGTCCCCGCGCCGTATACGATGCTCGACGGCATCCACAAGCTCCCGCCTGGAAACCTCCTCATCGCCGAAGCCGGCAGCGTGACGGTGCGGCCCTACTGGGACCCGGCGGCGGCCGCCGCCGCGCCGTCCACGCTCGAGTCCGCGGAGCAGCTGCGCGAGACGCTGCTCGGCGCCGTGGCGCGCGAGCTGATGAGTGACGTCCCGCTCGGCATCTTCACGAGCGGCGGGCTCGACTCGTCGTTTCTCGTCGCCGCCGCGGCGCGCGCCATGCCCGGGGAACGGCTCCACACCTACGCCGTGCGGTTCACCGAGCCCGGTTACGACGAGAGCGCGTTCGCCGAGCAGGTGACGCACGACATCCGCTCCGTCCACCACGTGGTGACCGCCGACGACGCCGCGCTGCGGCGCGCCCTCGACGTCGTCACCGATCACCTCGCCGAGCCGGTCGGCGACCCCGCGTTGCTCCCGACCTACCTGCTGGCCGAGGCGGCGCGCGCGGACGTGAAGGTCGTCCTCTCCGGCGAGGGCGCGGACGAGCTGTTCGGCGGCTATCCCACCTACCCGGGACACCGGGCCGCGCTCGCGTGGCAGCGCCTGCCGCGCCCGCTGCGCGCCGTGCTGCGCGGCGCCATCACGCGACTCCCCACGTCCACCGGCAAGGTGACGCTGGAGTTCATGCTCAAGCAGTTCGTCGCCGCGGCCGATCGGCCGCTGCTGGAGCGTCACCTCGCGTGGTTCGGCGCCCTGGGGCCGGACGTGGACGACGTCGACGCGATCGCGGACAAGCTGCGCGGCTTCCCCGAGGGCGATCCGCTCAACCGGATGTTGTGGCTCGATTTCGTCACCTATCTCCCAGACAACCTCCTCGTCAAAGTGGATCGGGGGACGATGCTCGCCTCGATCGAGGCGCGGGCGCCGTTCCTCGACCGCCGGGTCCTGGAGCTGGTGCTCCCCGCGCCGTCGGCGCTCAAGGTGCGGGGCTTCACCACCAAGGCGATATTGAAACAGGCGGCGCGGGGCCTAGTGCCCGCCAACGTGATCCGCCGTCGCAAGCGCGGCCTGTCGGTGCCGGTCGCCCGCTGGCTCAACGCCGGCCTGGCGCCACTGGCGGACCGCTATCTCGCGGCGCCGCACCTGGCACCGGATCGCGTGCGGCCGCTGTTCGCCGAGCATCGCGCCAGCCGCGCCAATCACGCCCGCAAGCTGTGGCCGGTGCTCATGGCGGAACTCTGGGCCGAACGGTGGGGGGTGAATTGGTGAACCGCGCAGACGCTCTCGCTCTCATGCAGGAGCACACGCAGTCGCCCTCGCTGCGCCAGCACATGCTGGCCGTCGAGGCGGCGATGCGCGCCTACGCCACGAAGTTCGGCGAGGACCCGGAGGCCTGGGGCGTCGTCGGCCTGCTGCACGACTTCGATTACGAGCGCTACCCCAACGCGGCTCATTCCCCGAGCGAGGAACACCCCAGCTGGGGGGTGCGCCTGCTGCGCGAGCGCGGCGTTCCCGAGCCGCAGTGCCGGGCGATCCTCGGCCACGCGAGCTACACCGGCGTGCCGCGCGAGACGCCCATGGCGAAGAGCCTGTTCGCCGTGGACGAGCTGTGCGGCTTCCTCGTCGCCTGCGCGCTGGTGCGGCCGTCCCGCAGCTTCCGCGACCTCGAAGTTTCGTCGGTGAAGAAGAAACTGAAGGACAAAGCCTTCGCGCGCGGCGTGAATCGCGACGAAGTCCGGCAGGGCGCCGAAGAGCTCGGCGTGCCGCTCGAGGAGCACCTGGCCTTCGTGATTCAGGCGCTGCGTCCCGTCGAGGCCGCCCTCAGCCTGGGGACCCCGGCCGGGTGACCGACCCGCTCGGCCTCGCCATCGACCGCGCGGCGGGCGCCCGCCCCATCGCCGGCAACACGCTCGAGCATCACCCCGACAGCGCGGTCGCTCTCGCCGCGATGCTCGCCGACATCGCGGCGGCGCGGCGCTGGGTGCACCTCGAGAACTACATCATCCGGGACGATCACACCGGCCAGCGCTTCGCCGACGTGCTCGCGGAGCGCGCCGCGGCGAAGGTGCGGGTGCGCGTATTGTACGACGCCCTCGGGTCGATCGGGACCTCGCGACGTTTCTGGCGCCGCCTGCGGCAGGCGGGAGCCGAGGTGCGGGCGTTTCACCCGCTGCTGTCCCTGCGCCCGCTCGAATGGCTGAAGCGCGACCACCGCAAGCTGCTCGTGACCGACGGGCACACCGCGATGATCGGCGGCCTGTGCATCGGCGACGAGTGGGCGGGCGATCCGGCGCGCGGCCGCCAGCCGTGGCGGGACACGATGGTGCGCGTGTGCGGGCCCGCGGTGACGGCGCTGGACGCGGCGTTCGGCCGCCTGTGGCGGCGCGCCGGTGAGCCGCTGCCCGAGGGCGAGCTCGACGCCGACCCGGCGGAGTGCGGTACCTCTCCCGTGCGCGTCGTCGCGGGCGCGCCGTCGCGCGCGCACATCTACCGGTCGGTGCAGCTGCTGGCGGCGAGCGCCGCCGAGCGCTTGTGGATCACGGACGCGTACCTGCTCGCCCCGCCGCCGCTGTACGCCGCGCTGCTCGACGCGGCGAAAGCCGGCGTGGACGTGCGCGTGCTCGTCCCCGGCGCGAGCGACCTGCCCGTGATCCGCAACTTCACCCGCGTCGGCTACCGCGATCTGCTGCGCGCCGGCGTGCGCGTCTACGAGTGGCAGGGACCGATGCTGCACGCCAAGACGCTGTTGGTGGACCGCCGCTGGGCGCGCGTGGGGTCGAGCAACCTGAACGTGTCGAGCCTGCTCACGAATTACGAGCTGGATCTGGTCGCCGAGTGCCAGGAGTTGAGCGAAGCGCTCGCGGCGCAGTTCCGGCGCGATCTCGCGTACAGCCGGGAGATTGTGCTCGAGCCGCGACGCCTGCGGCTTCCTCCGAAGCTCGTCCCCGCGCCCGCGGTGCCGCAGGGGCAGGAACGCGCGGTGGCGCACAAGCGTTCTGGATACGAGATGGGCGCGGTCGCGGTAGTCGCGCTGCGCCGCGTCGCCGGCGGGTTGCGCCGCGCCATGGCGTGGACCGCCGCGCTCGCGTGCGCCGGCCTCGGCGCGCTGCTGCTCGTGTTCCCGCGTGTGATGAGCATCACCATCGCCGTCGTCGCATTCTGGCTCGCGCTGTGTTTCGGTCTGTTCGCGATGCAGCGCCGCCGCGCGTGGAAGACGGCCGATGAAGCCTGAACCGCCGTCCGTCCAACCTCCCGGGGGCTCCCCGCGTATAGAGAACGAGGCCGAGCTGGCGACGCGGGCCCGGGCCGGCGATCGCGCGGCCTTCGGGCAGCTGGTCGAGCAGTTTGCGCCGCAGGCGCGGCGCGTGGCCCGGGCGGTGTTGCAGGATCCGCACGATGCGGACGACGCCGCACAGGACGCGTTTCTCGCGGCGCTGGTGAAGCTCGACCAGTACGACCCGCGGCGGCCGTTCGGCCCGTGGCTGATGCGGATCGTCGCGAACGCGGCGACCGACCGGCGCCGGCGCCGCGCAGTGCGGCAGGTGGAGCCGCTGGCGCCGGAGTTGACGGGCGGTGGCCCGCGGCCCGATCGCGAGGCCGAGCAGAGCGCCCTGGGCGACCGCCTGCGCGCCGCGCTGGCCGAGCTGCCCGAGCGGCGGCGCATCGCGGTGGTGTTGTTCGACGTGGAAGGCTATTCCCACGCCGAGATCGCACAGATCCTCGGCATCCCCGAGGGCACGGTGCGCTCCGAAGTGTTTCACGCGCGCCGGCGGTTACGCGAGCTCCTGGCGGACTGGAGATGAAGGATATGACGGGACCGATGACGCCGTTCGACCACCGGCCAGATACGCGACTCGGCGAGGCCCTGCGGGCCGCGCTCGACGCCGGCGACCAGGCCGCCTTCGTGGCGCGCGTGCTCGCTGCCGCCGCGCGGCCGGCGCGCACCGTGGAGGTGCTGGCGAGGTGGGCGCGCCGCGGCCTCGCGGCCGCGATGGCGGCTGCCGCCGTCGCCGGGTTCCTGGTGGGTCGCGGCAGCCCGCCCACGACGAGCCCCGAGGACGCCCTGGCGCCCGCCGGCGCGGGCGCGGCCAGCGTCGCGCTCGTCACCGCAACGCGGCCGCCGGACGCCAGCGTGGTGTTCGCCGCGCTCGTTGCGGGCAGTCGCTGAGACATAGAGAGGAAAGGCCGTCATGATGTTCAATAGATCGAATGCCTGGGCCGTGACCCTGCTCGTCGCGGTGTTCGTAGCGGGCGGGGCGGCGGGCTGGGGCATTGCCTCCTGGCGCGACCCGCACGGTCGCCGCGGCGGGCCCGACGCCATGGTCAACTATCTGGACGACCACCTGCGCCTCTCGGACGCCCAGAAGGACTCGGTGCGGGCGGTCCTGGCGCGGCACCGGCCCGAGATGGAAGCGCTGTGGCGTGAAGTACATCCGCGCTTCGAGTCGATCCGCACGGTGATCCGCGGCGAGATCAGCGGCCAGCTCACGCCGGCGCAGCGCGCGGAGTACGTGCGACTCCTCGCCGAGCAGGAGCATCAACGTCAGAGGCAGGACAGTGCCAACGCGAACCGGGATGGAGGCAAGCGGTAGTATGCGGTGGATGATCATGGTGGCGGCAGCGGGGTTCCTCGCGACGCCGCTCGCGGCGCAGCAGCCGTCGGTTACTGGGGGCGGGGGCCCGCAGCAGGTGACGCTCCAGGAGGCGGTGCGTCGCGCGCTGCAGGTACAGCCGGCGATGGTGCAGGCGCAGGGCGACGTCCGCAACGCCGGCGCCGCCTACCGCGCGTCGCTGGGCGCGTTCTTGCCCTCGGTCTCGGCGTCCGGCTCGGCGGGGCGCAGCAACGTGCAGGCCATCGACCGGACGACAGGGCTCCCGGTGCCCGCACGGTATTCCTACACCTCGGGGCTGTCGGCCACCCTGGACCTCTTCACCGGATTCCGCCGCCTGTTCAACTGGCGTTCCAGCGGGGCATCCGGGGACGCCGCGGACGCGGGGCTCGTGAACCAGCGGTACCAGGTGATCTTCGCGACGACGCAGGCGTTCTACAACACCATCGCCACCGAAGAGCTCGTGCGCGTCGCCGACGCGCAGGTGCGTCGCGCCCAGCAGGAGCTGCAGATCGCGGTGGACAAGCTCCGGGCCGGCTCCGCCACCCGCTCGGATTCGCTGCGCGCCGCGGTGGACCTCGGCAACGCTCGCCTCGCCCTGCTCCAGGCGCAGGCGAATTCCGCGACCGCGCAGGCCAACCTCGGCAGGCAGATTGGTGCCGCGGCGGATGTGCACGCCGTGCCGGACAGCGCCCTCCCCGGCCTCCCGGACACGACCGGACTGCGCGCGGAGGTGCTCGGGGGGGCTCCCGCCGTGCGGCAGGCGCAGGCGCAGGCCCGCGCCGCGAGCGCCGGCGTGTGGTCCGCGCGGTCGCTCTACCTCCCCATCCTGAACGTGTCCTACAGCGACAACCGCCAGGGGACGGCCTCGCCCTCGACGAGCCGGCTCCTCGACGGCGGCTACCCCGAATCGTACCGATGGAACTTCGGCCTGTCGTGGCAGCTGTTCAACGGATTCGTGCGTGAGCAGCAGCAGACGTCGGCCGCCGTTTTGCGTGACGTCGCCGACGCCCGCGCCGCCGACGCGCGACTCCAGGCCAACGCGCAGCTCACGCAGCTGCTCGCCGCGCTCACCACCTCCGCCACGCAAATCGACATCTCGACGTCCCAGGTGGCCGCGGCCACCGAGGACCTGCGCGTCCAGCAGGAGCGCTACCGCGTGGGCGCCGCCACGATCCTCGACCTGCTCACCTCGCAGGCGAGCCTCACGCAGGCGCAGGTGAACCTCGTCCAGTCCCGCTTCAACTTCGTCATCGCCCGGGCTCAGCTCGAGGCGCTCGTGGGACGGAACCTATGACCGCGACCCAGGCGATGCCCTTCAACACCGGCGATACGCCGCTGCCGGAGATCGTCATCCTCGCGCACAACCTGCAGCGGGATTACGAGCTCGGCGCCGAGGTCGT
>WNGE01003890.1_pt1 | contig 35295 bp, 36 predicted proteins | sample 5400651 | NCBI WGS metagenome assembly WNGE01 (sample SAMN13153370, study PRJNA577476) | soil metagenome | isolation source: 60 cm soil or saprolite under grassland replicate 2 | place: USA:California | collected 2016-06-15
ACCGAGGTGGAATCTTTCTGCCTTCTAGAAGGATACACCCAACTCCGAGGATTGAGTGTTTGCCGACTCTGGCGCCATCGAAGATTATTGCTCCAGCTCCTATCAGGCATTCGTCTCCTATCCGGCAAGCATGAACAAGCGCGCCATGCGCAACTGTAACTCCTTTCCCGACAATCGCGGGATTCTCGCCGGAGCAATGAACCACGGCGTTGTCCTGGATACTGCAGTCAGATCCTATTCTGATGTAACCGTAGTCGCCCCTTATGACGGCTCCAGGCCATATGCTGGTCCGGGGTCCAATTACAACATCCCCGATTATCGTGCAGTTCGGCGCGAGAATTGCTGACCGATGAATTCTTGGCCTCTTAGAGCCTAATGCGTATGTAGGCATGCTAACCCCCAACTAGGCTAGTCTTCAGCCTCGTCTTTCTCTTCAGTTTTCTCTTTCGCTAGTTTTGCCTTTGCCAGTTCCACTTTTAGCCGTTCCTTTTCCAATTCCTTAGCAGGAAGAGGTGGCAGACGCGGTTTCTCTGTACCTTCGTAGAAGATTAGATTCTTCAATTCCAGTATCTGCTGTAGCTTATTGACGGCAATACCGACCTGAATCTCCCTTTTTGCTCCCGTGCAGACAAGCTTGCCGCTCGCGAAGAGTAGGATGACGACCTTGGGCTCATCCATTCGATAGATGAGACCTGGAAACTGCTCCGGCTCATACATCGTCTTCTTCAAGCCATACGTGGCCTTCTCGAGATCGATGTAACCGCCGAGACCTGCAGAGGCGACAATATTCTGGATTGTAATATCGGGCTTGCCTAGAATGACTATGCCATCTCTTTTCAATTCATCGACTACTTTCAAGACAGCCTTGCGTGCCTGGCGTTCAGACTTCGCGCCGGTGCAGACCATCTTGCCAGAACTAAAAATCAACGTAGCTGTCTTGGGTTTCTTTAGACGATAGACCAATCCAGGAAATTGCTCTGGCCGATATTCGACGCCGGGAAAGACCCTGACGATGGCGTTGAGGTCGATCTGCTGCTTGAGGGTCGCAGACGCGACAACATTCTCTATATTGATGAAGGCCCTACCTTTGTCCGACAAGGACAGAAGACCCTCCTCTATGCGAGGGCGAAGTCTTGACCAGTCTCATGATAATTCTAGAAACCAGGATCCTCGCCAGCATTCACCGCGCTGGAAACGTTCCTCTTTATATAGAATATTTAAGCTAGCCCGGTCTTGCCGAGAAAAAATCGGTAGTCGACCGTCGAGCCTATCCTCGACGACTCGTTCGTGCCAATATGTTCGTCGGAGCGAGTGACGTCTTAGTTTCTTCCGGAACATTGGAGGATGGCTTCTTCTTTCCAGGTTCCGCTACCTCGAATAAGAAGAGAGCCGCGATGAGTGCGATGATCACAAGAATTCCCTGGAGCTTGGGCTGACCAGTAGAGTCGTCGTACAAGAATTTACGAATCTCAAGTATTGCAGATCCCAAGTACGGGACGGGAATAGTAGATTGGTAGACCCCTACGAGTGTTGATGCTGGGTTAGGCCCCTCATTAGCTCCGAGAGGATTTGCATCGCCATGGGTCACGAAGGCGTACTGACCTGAATACACAGTGTCATTGCTCGGCGTATACAAGATGATGATTCTATGAATAATCAGATAGTTGGGATCGGTTGGATTACCCCGAAACACTACTATGTTCCCAACCTTTAGCGCACTGGGATCTTCCCCACGAATTACGATAAGAGATCCAACCGGTAGTACGCAGTTGTTAGGCGGACACATGCTTCCAGAAGAGACCACCAGAATCGGATATTCTGTGTTAAGAGCTAGGCGAATTCCGCCCCACACAGCAATTGCTCCAAGGATGACAAGTCCCACCAGAAATAGCCCGCGAGCAGTCTCATTTTTTCTGAGATAGAACCGAAATTTTCCGATGAAACTGCTCATCCTAAGACCTTTGGCCTGAGCAAGTTTCGCTTAGGAGGACCTATGCCATTGTCCTGATGGCTGCTGGTCTCGTCTGATCCGGAACATTGGAGGGCGGAGTCTTCTTCCCAGGCTCGGCAACCTCAAACGCAAAGAGAGCTACGATGAGCGCCACGATTACGAGAATCCCTTGAGTCTTAGGCTGGCCGGTGGAGTCATCGTACATGAAACCTCGGATATCTAAGATTGCACCTCCCAGGTATGGTATCGGAATGGTTGCCTGGTAGACACCAACAACTTGACTTCCGGGTATTCCACCGTTGGTCTGATCCCATCCATCTTGTACTCCGTTCGCGTCTCCCTCGGTCCAGAAAGTGTACTGGTTGTATGTGCTCTGGCTGGGCTGATAGACCTTGACCACTCGGTGCACGACCAGATAATCGGGCGTTGCCGGGTAGGGTCTGAAGATAATTATCGTCCCGTTGGTTATCGTTGCCGGGTCTTGGCCCCGAATTACTATGAGCGCTCCTATCTCGAGAGTGCAAGCGTTCGTGTGGAGAGCCGGGTTCAACCTCTGACACATACTTCCAGAAGAGACGACAAGGATGGGATACTCTGTATTGAGCGCGAGGCGAATACCTCCCCATACAACGATAGCGCCGAGGATTACTACCCCAACTAGAAATAAGCCTCGAGCGGTTTCATTCCTTTTTAGATAAGAGCGGAATTGTCTGATGTAACTACTCAAAGTGGCGTCTCTGGCCTAAGCATGTTTCGCTTGGAAAGGACCTATCTCGGCCTCATACTGGATCCGCTTCAAAAACTCTTCCGCAGCCCGGGCACCCGCCGTTAGGAATTCTTCTCCCCTGGCTGTAATCTGGTAGACTTTTCTTCCTCGCCCACCCTCAGCTTCCCAGACCGCCTGAAGGTAGCCCTTCTCCTCCATGGCGTGAAGCAGTGGGTAAAGCGTCCCAGCGCTGAGGTACACTTTGAACCGGTCCCGGATTTCCAGGTTGATCTCGTATCCCCATCGGGGTTTTGCTTTGAGGAGGCGTAGTATGATGAGGTCAAGGTGGTTCTTGACTAGCCGTTCCCGCCAGGCCTTATCGAGGTCCTTGTTCAACGGAGCACCAGTGTCCTTGTTTGTAGTTGATGATGGATGAACGCCTCTAAATGCTTTCCACTAGGTTTAGCACGGCTTCCTCCGTGATGGTTAACAGACCCTTCCGCGAAACTGAAGTTCTGATTATTTTCTACGTTTTTATCGAACGCAGCCACATCTTACTGTGCTGATTGTCGTCCAACGTCTTCGACCTACTCCCGAGACCCCTAGCGGAAGCTGTCAAAGAACGAGGATTCCTCAAGCCCACTGAAGCCCAAGAAAGAGCCATTCCCCCAATCCTAGAGGGCAAGAACGTCCTACTGATCTCGCCGACTGCGAGTGGGAAAACGGAGTCTGCCATTCTCCCCGTCTTCACGCGGTTCTTGAACGAACCTGATCGCGGACCGGGCATCAAGATCATCTACATCACTCCCCTTCGGGCACTCAACCGGGATCTCCTTGACCGGCTGCGATGGTGGGGGCAGAAGATCGACCTCAAGGTGGGAGTCAGGCATGGTGATACGGAGATCAAGGAGAGAACCAGCCAATCCAGAAGCCCACCTGACCTGCTCATCACGACTCCAGAGACTCTTCAGGCGATTCTTCCGGGGCGTATACTTCGACGCCACCTGCGAGACATCCGTTTCCTGATCATCGACGAGGTGCATGAACTGGCTGAGGACAAGCGGGGGAGTCAGCTTGCCATTGCATTGGAGCGGCTGCGCTGGGTCGCGCAGAGAGATTTTCAGATGGTGGGACTATCCGCAACAATTGGATCCCCCGAAGTGGTTGGAAAATTCCTAGTGGGCGAAGGAAGACCCGTCGAAATCGTTCACATTCCGGTTGCACGACGGATGAAGCTTGAGATCGTCTCACCAGAGCCTACAGGCGAGGACGTCCGACTTGCCGGGAAACTGTTCACCCACCCAGAGGTGGCGGCCCGGTTACGTGTCATGAAGGGAATGATCAATGATCACAAGTCAGTTCTTCTGTTCACCAATACTCGCGCAAACGCCGAGGTCTTGGCCAGCCGGTTCAAAGTCTGGGACGTCGACTTTCCAGTCTCCATACATCACGGCAGCTTAGCAAAGCTCTCGAGAATCACTGCCGAGAGGGCGTTGAAGGATGGTGAGATCAAAGGACTAGTCGCAACGTCTAGTCTTGAGCTAGGAATCGATGTTGGAAGGATTGACTATGTCATCCAGTACATGAGCCCACACCAAGTCACGCGGCTCATCCAGCGAGTCGGACGATCAGGCCATAGCGTCGGCAAGATGGCTGACGGAATCATCATAACGATGGACTCCGACGACACGCTAGAGGCAATGGTCGTGGCCCGGAAGGCCAAGAGCGAGGACCTAGAAGATGTTACGGTTCCGGAAAAACCGCTCGACGTATTATGCCATCAGATCGCAGGATTTCTGATCCAGAACCGCAAATGGTACTATTCTGAACTGCTGGACATTCTCAAGAAAGCGTACCCCTATCGAAACTTGACGGAAGAGGATGTTGCGGCTGTAACCAACTATATGCACTCGCGATTCCCACGCTTGGGATGGGTGTCGACGCAAGACAAAGTGGTCATGCGGCCTTCTAGGGTCAAGGACCTCTACCGATACTACTTCAACAAACTATCAATGATTCCGGACGAGAAACAATACCTCGTCGTTGAGCAAGAGAGCGAAACCGCTGTAGGCGTTCTTGACGAGGCTTTCGTAGCAGAGTACGGCCAGCCTGGAACCAAGTTCATTGTTCGTGGAACCCCGTGGATGATGCAGAGCATCAGAGGAGACAAGATCTTCGTCCGAGGCATATCTGACCCTACAGGGGCAATACCTAGCTGGATTGGCGAGGAGATACCCGTGCCATTCCAAGTAGCCTCAGAAGTTGGAGAGTTACGACGTATCACAGAGGAGGATTACAGGAATGGAAAGAGTCTCAAGGAGATCAGTGAGAAGCTCACCGAGAGATATCCTGCTGACGAGAAAACCATTCGCCACGCCCTTACAGAGACATATGACCAGTGCGAAGAAGGGCTGCCAGTCCCGAGTGACAAACTTCTCACAATCGAAGAATGGGACGATTTCATAATCATAAACTCGCACCTCGGGACACTCGTCAATAGAACCCTAGCACGTCTCGTCGGCCACTTGCTGTCTGACGAGGCAGGAGTCAGTATTGGAATCCAACAGGACCCCTACAGAATAGTGCTCCAGACAATGGGAGCGATTGACGCTGAGGACGTACAGAAGATTCTGCAGAGGCTCGCCGGCAACGATGTGACGGAGCTAGCAATTGCCGCCTCTAAGAGAACAGGACTCTTCAAGAGAAGACTCGTTCACGTGGCCCGAAGGTTTGGTGCCATTTCAAAATGGACCGACTTCAGCAGTATCACGCTACGTCAACTGGCAAAGAGCTTCGAGGGCACCGTCATCATGGACGAAGCGATCAGAGAAACCCAGGAGAAGGACATGGACGTCCCTCATACCCAAGAAGTCCTGAAAGCAATAGCAGCAAAAGAGATCGCAGTCAAAACAGTCAAAGCTAGCGGCGAAGCAACTCCCATTGCCAGAATCGGGCTAGAGAGAATCAGCAGAAAAGCAGACATCATCCCAACCGAGAAGCTGAATCAGATTCTCGTCGGATCCGCCAAGGCTAGGATCCTGAACGAAGTCAAGACCCTAGTCTGCACCAACTGCTGGAAGTATGTTGAGATGCGCAGGGTGAAAGAGATACCTCCTGTCGTGAAGTGTCCCGAATGCGGGTCCAAGCTAGTGGCTGCTCTTGGAATCGCAGATGAAGACATGAGAAAAGTGATCGTGAAGAACGGAGCTAGACTATCCGAAAGGGAGAAGGACTTAGTGTCCAAGGCCGAAGACACAGCCAAGCTAGTCGACCAGTATGGCAGACTTGCGATCTACGCCCTCGCAGGACGCCGAGTGCAACCCGAGGCCGCAGGAGACATTCTTCGAAGGCACCGGAAGCCCACCAACGACTTCTTCGAAGCGATAATGGCGGCTGAGCGAGAAGCGCTTAAGGAACGGTTTTGGTAGATCCCTGGAGACGATCGAAATTCGAGGGGCCATCCAGTAGAAATCTTATCAGAGACGCTATCGTTTCCCAGAGTCGTCTTTGAAGCGAGACCTCTCCATCGAGACGAAGAGTCTGAGACGACTCTTCAAAGGCATACCCGGCAAGGGAGACGTGGTAGCCCTCGATCAGGTCGATCTGGAGGTCTATGATGATGAAATATTCGGGCTCCTAGGTCCGAACGGTGCTGGAAAAACAACACTAATCAAAATACTGTGCACTCTCCTCCTGCCCACAGAAGGACAGGCTCTAATCAAGGGACTGGACGTTGTAAAGCGAGCCTCCCAGATACGCCGGATCATAAACCTCGTCTCCGGCGGCGAAACACCTGGCTACGGCATCCTGAGCGTCAAGGAGAACCTCTGGTTCTTCTCCCAACTCTACGGCCTGCCACGAGACTTCGCAAAGGACAGGATCTCGAAACTCGTCGACCAATTGGAGCTTCGGGACTATCTCAACACTCGAATGAGCAAGCTCTCGACCGGATACAAACAGAGACTGAACCTTGCTCGCGGGTTCGTCAACGACCCTGCAGTATTGTTTCTTGATGAGCCTACCCTGGGCCTTGACGTTCTCTCGGCAAGGCACCTGAGAACTCTAGTCAAGGACTGGATCCGGACTGGAGGAAAGACAGTGCTTCTAACAACCCATTACATGGCAGAAGCAGACCAGATGTGCGACCGAGTAGGAATCATCAATCGGGGCAAGATTCTTGCCTGCGATACTCCGCAACGACTCAAGACGAAGGTTACGGGAGGAGCTACTTGGAAGATTGAGATAACCCCGAATCTTTCCGAACTAGAATCGGTCAAGAGCATCCCAGGTGTCGTTGGACTCTCAACTACTGACAACATCGAATCAGGCGTCACGACCCTCAAGCTTGTACTCGAAGATGAGTCTGTCATGTCAGACCTTCTAAGCAAGATCCGCGAGAACGGCTCCAGAGTCCTCAACATGGGAAAATCTGAGCCCACCCTGGAGGATGTTTACATCAGCTTAGTCGGGACCGGCATGGAATAATGCTACCCAAAGCGACGCCCCGAGAAGAACTGCTCACGAATCTACGCGCAGCATACGCGCGAATGTGGGTCCGACTCAGAGGAAGCAACCGGGAGATCACGGGGCTAGTTGCAGAGATCGGACTACCAATACTGACTATCGGCGCGTACGTGATTCTCTACCGAGCGATCGGGCTCCCGCCAACAGCCGGAGCGGCGGTAATTATTGGAGGGGCAATGATCGCATTCTGGACGAACGTTCTCTGGAACATGTCTTCTCAATGGTTCTGGGAGAGAGAATCAGGAAACTTGGAGATGTATCTCGTCGCGCCTGTCAGCCGGATGTCTGTCCTCCTAGGAATGGCTATGGGGGGCAGTGTGAACACTTCAATCCGAGCCCTTGGCATCGTCCTCCTCGGAATATTCGTCTTCCAAGTGCCATTCCAGCTCGCAGACCCACTCTCCGTAGGCCTAGTATTCGTCTTGACGCTAGTCGCTCTCTACACAATGGGGATGCTGTTTGCCTCAATCTTCATGCTCTATGGACGAGAAGCCTGGAACACAGCTAATCTGCTTCAAGAACCAGTGTACTTCCTCTCAGGGGCTTACTTCCCCAGGATCTATGCTCCAGTCGTCCCGTTCGCCCTCCAAGCGGCAGGTTCGCTAATACCAATGACGATCGGACTGGACGCCATCCGCAGACTGGCAATTAATGGCGAAAGCATCGCAACCGTATGGCCACACATCCTAGCACTCATCGCTTGCACTCTGATTCTTTTTCCACTTGCACGACGCGCGCTGAACTATATGGAATCCCTCGGCAAGAAAGAAGGGAGGCTGACTTTGCGATGGCAGTAGCGGACTTTGTCAAGTCGACAGGAGAATCGTTCAGAGTCGGCTGGAAAATAGAGAGCAACTGGACAGACCCGGTTCTATTTGCCACTTACCAAGTCATACGGCCACTAGCATCACTACTGATTGTAGCTTTCATCGTGATAATCGGAGCAGCAGCCGGTGCATCACAAAACCCCACTTTCTACACTCAGTACTTGGCATGGCTAATCGTGGGCAACGCGTTCTACGCGTTTGTCCTGCAGATAATGCTGGGAATGGCAATACTCGTCCATGTTGACCGTACGAGATACGAGGTCTTGAAGAACATCTACATCTCACCCGGGACCCTACACCCGTACGTAATTGGAAGGGGACTGGTCTCAGTCGTAAACGGAGCAGTCTCGGTAATTCTGACGCTCCTGTTTAGCGTCGCAATCTTCAACGGCCTACTTCATATGAACATTCCGCTTAACCTTCTGAACGTGAATCTTCTGATGCTTTTTCCTGCTGTGATTCTCGGAATCATCAGCCTGCTCGCCATCGGCTACATGCTCTGCGCAGTAAACATCGTCTCGAATCGAATGGAATTCATTCTTGGCGACTCTGTCTCCGGCATCTTCTTCCTTCTCGGGGGAGTCATCTTCCCAATTGCCCTACTGCCCTCGTACGTACGACCGATCTCGAATGTGTTGCCGATAACTTACTTGCTCAACGCTGTTCGAGAGAGCTTCGGTCTCTTACCCACAGCCAGCTACATGTCAGATCTTGCGTACTTGGCCCTGACGACGCTTGTTACGTTGATAATTGGGATTACAGTGTTCAGGCTCGCCGAGCAGAGAGCGAAGAAACTCGGACTCTTCGACCGAAAATCAGAATACTGAGCTTAGATTCGTAACAGCTTCAACGTGGACTCGAAGGCTTCATTGGTCCTCCCCGACTTGTACAGCCTGAGATATTTGACGAGTTCGTCTCTGTCTAAGGGTCCTAGGATTCTCGTGACTTTTCTTGAAAATCTGCCCGAGAGTAGGATGTATTGAGCGAGAGATGTGAAGTTGTTGACTCGGCGCATCAGGCTCGCACTCTCGTAATCTAAGATCCATGGATAATCTCCTGTTGAAACGAGAACGTTCTTGTGCGCTCGGCTGAGTTCTCCGTGGTCCAATCCGTAAGCATCGAGTCGAACGCATTGCTGTAATAGAGTCTTGACCGTAGCCTTGACTCGGGCCTTCCTACCTCGGCCCTTCAAACTTGAAAGCCAAAGAGGAAGTCGTTGCCCATCCAAGAATTGCATCTCAAGAACGTCCTCAGATGAACCCAGACATTCAGGCCCAATACCAGCTTTGTTGGCGGCTCTCATCATTTCTGCTTCGTGAAGCATGCTCCTTCTTCGAGAGTCAACCCTCCTAATCTTCACCGCAACTCGCCCACCATCAGCGATCCCCGCAACGACTAACCCTACAACGCCCTTGCCCAGGACCGATAATTTTCCGATTCTCAGCGGGCCCTCAAACTCCAGACCCTCAATTCCAAGACTCTTTAGCTGTCTAATTCTAGACTCAACGGATTCATCGCTTGGTTTCGGATATGCAAGAATCTCCCTGTATGGCTTCTTGACTAGATCCTCGATCAGAACTAGGCTTGAACTGTCTTCAGCCATGAGGGCTTCGCCTCCAAGAATTCCCAGAGAGACTTGTCAAATCCGTTTCTGCCAAGCATGTGCAGCACATCTCGGTCTTGGAGAACTCTAGCGCTCTTACGAAACGACTCGCCCAACTGCTTCGGCATGGTCAGACCGTAGGCCTCTTCTCGTACTGCAGCTTTGACAAGCTCCCCAATCGTGGATATTTTGCGTTTCTTCTCGACCATCCATCTATCTCCTTCAATCCAGGGTCCTCGAACAGTATCGCGAGCGCTCAAATGCTTCTCGAGAAAGGCTGTACTATCGACTCCCTTCGAAACGGGAGGACCTCTCTGGACTTTCACGGCTGGAAGCTTTGTCTGATCAGACTCAACCAAGATGGCGCTCTCCTGCTTCTCGTCGCTCCAAAGCGTGGAACGGTAGGTGGAGAAATCTTCTCGCGCCATTATTTCTAGCATGCTTCTTTCCAGCTTCATGAGCTGCCCCCACAAAACATCTGGGACCAAGATAGGGTGTTTGAAGAGAACCGCGAACACCTCGCGACCGCTGCCGTTGATTTGTTTTGCAAATTGAAGCCTAGTCTTTGGCTTGAACTTCGGAGGAAAGAAATACCATAATCCAGGGTTTCGCAGAAACTCGCGTCCCGCTGCAACGAAATTCCACAGTTTGTCCGATCTTAGGGCTGCGGCTAGGTTTCGATCGGGGTCCACTGGGTCGATGACTACGAGATCGACGTTCGAATCTCGATCCTTTGGATCGACTAACCCTGCCGATTTCTCTATCTCGAGAAACGTGCCTTTGGTCCATGACGAGGCTTGTCTGATCGTCTCCATGAACGAATGATAGTATAGAGCCAGAGTGTCGATGAGCATGCCACTGAATCCTCCAATCTTGATCTCAGCTCCATAGGCCCCAATTCCCTTAGCGAATTTCTTCAGCAAGCGAGCCTCAAGACGCAGCCCGGGTGTGAGATGCGTCTGCATGAACTCCGTGTGGTAAGGGGTCCTATCAGTTGCACTCTTCCACTCACCTCTCTTCACATCATAGCAGGGAACAATGTTCACGCGGATGTCTTCGACATGAAATTCCAGAAAGGGGTGCTCCGCGTAGCGCTCGATCACACGATACTTCAACAGACCTTTGCGGATGGCGGGGAGAACCTTCTCCACCCACTCCTCCCTTTCCATCGTGGGAGAAAACCGAGCAAAGATGTCCAAATCAGCCTCGCCGCTAATCCAAGTATCTCGCGCGAAAGACCCTTGGAGAGTGACCTCAGCCTGAATCTGGGAACTTTGGAGAATCTCCTCAATCTTACTTCGAATAACCTGCGATAGCCGGACCATTTTCTCTCGCTCGCGGTTGCTTGGAACGATTTTCTCGGAAACTCGTTGCAAGATTTTCTCGGGCGACGACGGCAAGCTGTTGCAGCTCAGAACATGATCGTATTTGAAATGAGCAAGTGTACTTCGCTATTTGTGGGCAGGAGCCTCGAAGAGAGTTGAGTATTTTGGCCCCGAGGGAGAAAGAATGCTCTGTTTGAGTCTAACCTTCTCCACCGGAAAGGTCCCGAAGCTCTCGTCAGCAAGGTGACCCAGGAAAGCTGCGATCTCGTCCCTCTTTCGCCCAGACTTAACGCGGGCGACAGTGATGTGAGGACTGAAGGCTCGAGTCTCCCGGCTGAAACCAAGCTGGTGAAGAAGCTTCTCGGTCTGCTCAAAGATCAGCTCGACTTCACTCCAACCCTCACCAACTCCTACCCAGATGACATTCATCCTCTTGAGATTTGGAAACGCTCCAGCGCCCTTGATCTCGAGAGAGAACGGTAGGAATGCTACCTGTGTGAGACCTGACTTGATTTCCCCAAGTTTCGAAGCGCTGACATTCCCTAAGAATTTCAGCGTTAGGTGAATGTTCTCTCGTTCGACAGGTTTCAGATCTCCTCCTAACGAAAGGAGGGACGACGTGATGGATTCGACCCGGGAGAGAATTTTTTCATCCCCAAGATCGATCGAGATGAAACTGCGAATCTGGCCGCTTGACAATGCTGATGCGGTAAGCATCCGCGCCGTTTAAGAGCTATAACTGCCGCGTTTCTCAACCGCCCGAGAATCATCTTTGCAATCGACGAAGCCAAAGAAGACAGTACTGGTTATCGTTGGAATGCCTGGAGCTGGTAAGAGCCTCGCTTCAAGTGTGATGAAGACGCGGGGAATCCCAGTCTTCGTCTCTGGCGATATCATTCGGGCAGAGGCACGGAAGAGGAAGCTGAAGTTCACGCGGAAGAATCTCGGAGAGCTCATGCTGAAGATTCGAAAGGAAGAGGGCATGGGAGCTGTTGCAAAAAGACTGGTTCCACTGGTTGAGAAGGTAAATGGAGAATTTGTTGTGTACGAGGGTGCGAGAAGCGTTGAAGAAGTCGATCAACTTCGCCGGAAATATGGTGTCGTTGTGATTGCTATCAATGCCTCTCCCCAAGCACGATTCCGGAGGCTTCAACGGCGGGGACGGTCGGATAAACCGCGAGGATGGGCCGACTTTGAGGAACGTGACAATCGCGAGCTTGGTGTTGGGATTGCGAAGCTTATTGCGTTGGCGGATCGGACTGTTGAGAATGAAGATACCAAGGATGATCTCAAGAGGAGAACTCGACGAATACTACAAGTAGTCCTCAAACCGAAAAAATCCTAGTGGTCGCCGAAGCCGAGATCAAGCCAACTGAAAATCCCGAGAAAGTCAAGAAAGCCATAAGCAGCCTGTTCTCAGGCGACATTGTAACCGAAGGCGAAGAAAACGACTACGGCCTAGCTAGACTTCACGGAACTACACGAGAGTCACTGGAGAAATTCAGGATGATCTTGCAGAGAGATAGAATACGTGCAGCTGCACGATCCCAACTCTTCAAGGGGAAAGAAGAAAGCAGAATAATCGTATTTCTGAACAAGCAAGTGGCTTACGTCGGGCACGTTTCCTTCTCAGCTCCAGAAGGAGAATCACCGTTGGGACCTATTCGTCTGGAAATACAAACAGCAGACCCCGTCGGGGTCATCGACTGGCTGACCGGGGGCCCCATCCGACGGCGAGAAACCTGAAGCGAACTCGCACCACGAGTACTCTAGACGAATCGACGGTCAGCGCTGATCCATTCAAACAGTTGAACAAGTGGCTGGTCGAATCTGCCGGCAGACGTGCAATTCTGCCCGAAACTATGATGCTAGCGACAGCGACTAGATCAGGGCGTCCGTCAGTTCGTACACTCCTTCTGAGAGAATTCGACGATTCTGGATTCGTGTTCTACACCAACTATTCTGGGAGAAAGGGCAGGGAAATAGCAGAAAATCCTCAGGCTGCACTAGTCTTCTACTGGCCTCGGACGGGCCGGCAGGTTCGAGTTGAAGGACGAGTCTCCAAGGTCTCTTCCAAAGAATCTGACATTTACTTTAGTAGTCGTGCCCGCGACAGTCAGCTGTCGGCATGGGCGTCCCAACAGAGCCGCGTTGTACGCGATCGAAGATTTCTGGAGGAACGAGTCAAACGGTTTGGAGAGAAATATCCGGGCAGAATCCCACGCCCTCCAAACTGGGGAGGCTATCGACTTCGACCGAGCGTCTTCGAGTTCTGGAAGGAAAGGCCTGGCAGACTCCACGATCGATTGAGTTACCGACGCTCGAAGGGACGTTGGATTATACAGCGACTGGCTCCGTAGTCAAGTTGGATTGAGAGTTTGGGTGGTTCAGAAAATCTACTTGAGCGGTTTCAACGCCAGAGTCTGGAAGTCCTTCGGTACGAGAGTCTGTTTGAAAATTTTCCGAGCCTCCCTCAAAAGGACAGAATCGTCCCTGGTCACGGCGCTGATATGAACAACTGCGAGACGTCTTACCTTCGCAGCTTTGGCAAGCTGCGCCGCTTCGCGGGCGGTCGAATGATAATATTCTTGGGCTTTGGGGCGCCTCTCTTCGGCAAAGCCGCCATCGTGCATTAGCAGATCAGCCCCCTTTGCTAGTCTCCTCACTGATTCCGCGGGTCGCGTATCTATCGCGTAGACGACCTTAAGCCCTGATCGCGGCGAATCGACGACATCGTTCGGGCGAATTTCTTTTCCGTCTACTCTCACCGCTTTTCCGTGTTGCAGTTCTCCCCACAGTGGTCCCTCTGGCACTCCCAGGCGCTTCGCCTTTTCCGGATGAAAGCGTCCGGGACGTTCTTTCTCTTCAATAGAGTACGCGATACAGGGAATATCGTGCTTGGCGAGGGTAGTCCTGATGAGATACTCGCCCCTGTCGACCTCCTGTCCAGGGCTCAGTTCCTTTGCTCTGACTCTGAAGTTGGCTGGATAACCAAGGGGTCTGTAGATCAAGTTCAGGAATTTCATCAAACCCTTCGGACCGTACAGGTCCAATGGTTTGTCCCTTGCAAGAGAGGACATCGTTTGCAAGAGCCCTGGGAGCCCAAGAATGTGGTCGCCGTGAAGATGCGAGATCAGAATTATCGTAGGTCTGTTGAATCCGAGGCCTGCGTGCATCATCTGCCTCTGGGTGCCCTCGCCGCAATCGAGTAGAATGAGTTCTCCATCCCTGCGAAGGGCTACGCTTGGCAATCCTCTCTCTTTGGTAGGGAGGCTTCCGCCAGTCCCGAGGAAAACCACGTCGATCCCACCAGACATCAGTTGGCCTCCAACACTAGGATCTCACGAGTTAGGCTTCGGTGCACGTAGACCTCGTGACGGTCCACAACCGTGAATCCGGCAGATTCGGCAATGTCAGGTGTTCTCGTACCGACGGGTGATGCAACGACAGCCTTACACCCTTTTGAGAGAATGGAATGCGCGTTGGGAAGGAAGTCCTTGAGGATGTTCCGTGTCGTTGACTTTAGTGTAGACGCACCGGTACCGTATGGAGGGTCTGTTGCGATGGCCTTGACATCTCTAATCGGTAGAAAGCGAGCATCGCCTCTGACTAGCCCCAGTGGGTCCATTCCGAAATGTTTGAGGTTTCTTCTCGATCCTCTGGTCATTCGCCTGAGTGCGTCAACGCCTACGACCTGGCATCCCAAGAGACTTGCCTCGAGGAGAATCCCGCCTACCCCGCAGAAAGGGTCCAAGAAGGTCGACCCCGTAACTGCCTGGGACAGGTTGACCATGGAGCGCGCGAGCTTGGGCACCATCGTACTGGGATGGAAGGAAGGTCTCATTCTTGGCCTGCGATTGGCAACGAACACATCTGGGCGCCGATGGGCAATAAGCCCTAGATGAAAGTAGGGTCCGGCGAGGAGGCCTCGGAACTGGCGCTGAGGGTTTTCTAGGTCTACTCTTGCGTTGGTAACCTTGCCCATGAGCCATCCGAGGTGTCCTTCTAGCTTGACCCTTGACATTTCCTTCGAAACCCCTCCAAAACGAAGAACCCGGACGCTGAAGCTCTCATCTGCCTGAAGGTAACGCGGTAGGTCCGATGATTTCACGGCATCATCGATTTCTGCCATCGTGGGACCTGAATGAACAATTTCTTCGCCGACCTCATCCATGAACGCGCCCCGATCCGCGATTGTTTTCACGGCGTGAATATCAGCATCAATCTCGACGAGCTTGAAGAATGACTCTGCGATCTTGAACGGGATCCGATTCGCGTCGAGGATCGCGCTCATCTCTGCGAGTGGTAGTGTTGGATGTTCGCCCGACAAAATTACGAAGACTCTTGTCGGGTCAGTCATATCGAACGGCGAGAGTGAACAAGTATATACGGAACCGCCCAGCGGGTTCCATTTCTAGCTAGGGAAGAGTGGGATGAAGCGGTCCAAAGGAATACGGAATAGGAACAGGACCCTTCTTCGCAGAAAGCCTCGGGACAAGGGAAAGAATCCTCTGGGAAGACTCCTCATTCCATACACTCCTGGACAGATGGTCACGATCTCAATCAATCCATCGGTTCAGAAAGGAATGCCGCACAGGAGATACCACGGGCGGGTCGGTACGATAGCGGAGAAACGTGGAAGAGCCTACGTCATTGAAGTAGCTTCAGGCAAATTCCCACGACTCATAATCGCAAGACCTGAACATATCCTTCCAATGAAGGAGACAAACTAATGGCAAGGAAGATCGTCGAAGAGAAGGTCATCACTAACTCCGAAGCCAAGGCGGTCCTGGAGAAGGTCAAGGAGGAGGAGCTGGGCGAGTTTCAGCGCCGGACACTCGACTTTACCCGCAGATTCACCAAGTTGCCTGCTGATCGTGCCTCCAAACTGGTCGAAGAGCTGTCCTCTAAGCTTCAACTTGACAGGAATGACGCGATTCAAATAGTCAACACGCTACCACAGAGCGTCGAGGAACTAAGAGCCGTCCTAACCGTAAAGGGTCGTTTCGTAAGCACCGAGCAGCTGAACGGAATTCTCGAGATAATGAAGCGGTACACGTAGTCGGCTACCGAAATCAAATTAAGCAGAGACCCTACCATTTTGAATGACTAGAGTTGGCTCTCCGCTCCCCCAGACGCCACGCGTATGGAATCGAGAGACTAGTTTGTAGAATCTTCTAACAAGGAGCACGGAGAAGGGTCATTCTTGGCAATACACGAAGACGAGTACATACAGAGAAGACACGTCTACGAAGAATACGCCTACGTCCTAGACTATCTCCCCTACGGAAGATCCTCTGACAAGTCGCGACATCTAGTAGTTCCAACCATCCAGATAATGGGCGAACAATTCTTCACACTGCTAGAAGCAGAACTGAAAGTTGGAGCCACTGTAGATGTTGAGGAACGCATCTACATCGGCAGAGACCGACGGGAGAAAGTTGACAGGATCATCAGCAGAATCAACTACGACCAGCTAACCGCCAACGCGAAGGCCGAAGTCGTCCCACTCATCGACGCACTGGTAAAGAAGCAGGAGAAACGCTTTGTCGATTTCTTCAACAACTCGCAACCAGTAACCCCTAGAATGCACTCTCTAGAACTCCTGCCCGGTATTGGAAAGAAGTCGATGTGGACCATAATCAACGCGAGAGAGAAGAAGCCGTTCACAAGCCACAAGGAAATCCAAGACCGAACAGGTCTGACGGACGTGCAGAAGATAATAGCAAAACGCATAATGGAAGAGCTAAGCAGCGAAACCAAGTACCGCCTCTTCACAAGGACAGTATGATATTCTGGGACCCCGCAACCCTCACCGTCCTTCCAAGAGACTAGGACAGAATTTTCTCATTGACCAAAACATCGCTTCCGAAATCGTCTCGAGCATTCAACCATATGAAACGGACACGGTTCTCGAACCTGGACCCGGACACGGCACGCTCACGCGGTTGTTGCGGGAGAAAGCCGGGAAAGTTGTAGCTGTCGAAAAAGATCCCGTCCTAGTTCGCGAATTAAGGGAGACCTTCAAGGATCATTCGAACGTCGTGATAGTTGAAGGAGATATTCTAAAGATCAACCCCTTGCCTGATTTCAACAAGCTACTCAGCACTCCACCATATTACCTGTCATCGAAGCTCGCCCTCTTCTTATCTAAGACGAAGTTCGACGTCGCGAGCGTTGTGTTCCAGAAGGAATTCGGTGAAAGACTGCTCGCAGAGCCCGGGACCCGGGAGTACGGAAGGCTAACTGTGTCAGTTCGCAGGAGACTGAACATCGAGAAGATCAGAGAAATCTCACGCACAGGATTCCGGCCTAGACCAAAAGTTGACTCAATTCTTCTGAGAATGACCCCCCAGCAAAGCCTCAAACACCTGGATGAGCCACTGTTCGAAGAAGTCGTGAGAGGGGTCTTCACTCAGCGTCGTAGACTAGTTCGCGGAGCACTGCTTCTTTTCCGGATTCGAGAGTCTACCAGCTTTCAATAGCCCAACTAGAAGACCTCAGCGAGCAGCTTGCGCCAAGATTAGGCAGCAGAACCGCTTCAGAAGTTCAGAATGACCAGTAGGCCAACGGCAATGATATATCACAGCGAGAACGAACGACTGGTAAGCGGTTCCGAATGCCCATAACCGACGCAATGAAGAAGCAGCTGGCTCAGAAGCACAGGCTGTTCTTCAAGATATGTCGGACGTGTGGGTCCAGAAACTCTCCAAACGCCTACAGATGCAGACGATGCCGGGGAGACAACCTCCGATGGAAGAAACGAGAACTCGGCGCCAAGTAGACCGTTTAGACTAGTGCTGAACCAGAGCGGCCTTCTGCTGTTGTAACAGTCTCGGCAACTCTGAAGGAACTTCGGCAACAAGCACTCCTACCTCGCTGAACCTCTTCATCTTCGCATCCGCAGTACCCTCAGTCCCAGTTATGATTGCACCAGCGTGTCCCATTCTTTTTCCCGGAGGAGCTGCTCTTCCCGCAACATACGCCGCAACAGGCTTAGGATAATGAGTCTCGGCGATGTAATTAGCCGCATCCTCTTCCGCCGACCCTCCAATCTCGCCAATCAAGACGACAGCGTCGGTCGACTTGTCGTCCCGGAACATCTTGAGGACGTCGACGAAGTTCAGACCAGTAATGGGGTCTCCTCCAATCCCAAGACATGTGGACTGTCCGATACCTGAGTGAGTCAGATAAGATGCAATTTCATACGTCAACGTCCCGCTTCTTGACGCAACCCCAACGCCTCCTGGAGTGAAGACATCGCCGGGCATGATACCCAACTTTGCTTCGCCGGGAGTAATCACGCCGGGCGTATTGGGTCCAACAATTGTCGCTGCATGCTCTTTCGCGTAGGCCATCAGGACCATACTGTCGCGAGCAGGAATCATCTCGGTAATTATTACGACAGGGTTTAGACCTGCGTCAATTGCTTCCATCCCTGCCTCTTTGGCAAATGGAGCTGGCACGAATATAATCGTCGCGTTTGCATCGATCTTCTCCAATGCAGAGGCAACTGTGTCGAATACGGGAACTCCTTGGGAGACTGTCGCGCCTTTGCCAGGAGTCACTCCTGCAACGATCTGGGTTCCATAGTCTAGCATGAGTCGAGTATGGAACGCGCCCTGGTTCCCAGTGATTCCTTGAACGATTGCCCGAGTGTGTTTCCCAACGAGGAGAGTCATTTCTCACGCCACCTTCGAGGCGACAACTAGCCGCGCAGCCTCATCCATCTTTTCGAGCGTAGTTATCCCGATAGAGTTCAGGATCCTCTTTCCCTCTTCGAAATTAGTGCCCTGCATCCTCACCACGAGAGGCTTCTTCAACCCAACGACTTTCTTTACGTCCACAATCCCCTTTGCGACTTCATCGCACCTCGTAATTCCCGCTAGTATGTTGATGAATACCCTGCTGACCTTCTGGTCACCCTGGATTATCTGTAAGGCGGTCGCGACATGCTCAGCATTCGCTCCGCCGCCGACGTCACAAAAGTTCGCAGGTTTTCCTCCATAATGGTTGACCATATCGAGAGTCGCCATTACTAGGCCCGCACCGTTCCCCATTATTCCAATATCGCCGTCAAGCTCGACAAACGCGAGACCGTTCTCGCGAGCCTTAGCCTCTAAAGGCGTCACCTCGCCACTAGCTTCTTTTGCCCGTTCCTGAAATTCTGGATGGCGAAAGAGACTGTTGTCGTCCACTATGACGCGAAGGTCCGCGGTGACAAATTTTCCATCATTGGTCTCGACCAGAGGATTGCTTTCGACAAGTTCGGCATCATAGATGACTGACAAACGATACAAGTTTGTGAGAAGATCAGTCAGAGAGTTCAAGCGCTGACCCGTATAACCCAGCTTCAAACCAACCTGTCTCGCATCATATCCCCGCATGCCGAATACGGGGTCGAGCCGATGGTGGAGAATCTTTTCCGGGCTCTGCTTCGCCACATCCTCAATATCGATTCCGCCCTGGTCCGAAGCTAGAACCGTCTGGCACTTGTTTGCCCGATCCAAGACGATGCTACCGAACAGCTCTTTCTTGATGGCGAGCTTCTGCTCAATCAGAACCTTCTTCACCTTCTCCCCCTTTATCGTCATGCTGAGAATCTCGCTGGCACGGTCACGTGTCTCCTCAGGCTTACTGCCAAACTTGATCCCACCAGCCTTTCCTCTGCCGGCAACCAAGACCTGGGCCTTGATGACAACCTCTCCACCAATCCGCTTGTGAATATCTCTGGCCTCATCGGGCGTCGAAGCCAGCCCTCCTCTAGGAGTGTTGATTCCAAGGTTTTGAGCGAGGGACTTTGACTCGTACTCGAATAATTTCATGAGTTTCCCGGATGATTTTCATCCGGACTAGCAGAGTATTTGGCTATTACCCCAGACTTACCGTAACCCATTTATTATCCCGGAGGCACCTGATGTCGAGCTGTCGGGTCGGCCGACAGGATCAGAATCCTTTGGATAATCACAGCATCTCGAGAAAGCGTCAGAACAAAAGGCAACTGTCTGGGCCGACTATCGAGACCACCGGGCTGAGGAAGCCTTGGTGAAGACCATCCTTGACAATTTTTGCGTAAAGAGCGGCATTTTCTGTTCAAGATGCGAAGAGAAACTCAAGAAAGGGCAGATCTCAGACCTCGACGTTAGAGTAATCAGAACAATTACAGAGCTAGAGAAGGAGAATCCGACCCTCCAAGACGTTACCTTTCACAAGGCAGTGGAAGCGGGAGACGTCATGGCCCTCATGGTCGACCGGCGAGGGATGGACACGTTCCTCTCATCAGGAGCCAAACTCGCCAAGTCCCTCGGCGACCGTGTTGGAAAGAGAGTCCGGGTCCTCAACTTTGGTGGAGACGAGCGCGGATTCCTTGAAGACCTATTCACACCCTTCTCGATTCTAACAATCAATACTATCTGGCTTCCAGATGGGAGCAGGGAGACCAAGGTCATACTGAACGGGCGGAGACCACGGAGAAACCCTCTAGACTTTGAGGTCGTCAAGAAGCTCGCTCGAGAACTCAAAGGTCTTACGTTGCGAATAGAGTTCGAAGACTACTGACAACTCCTTGGAACATCCCACTCACGACAGCCAAGTAGTAGTAGTCGGAGCAGGCGTAGCCGGCTGCCAAGCCGCATACGAAGCGGCAAAGAATGATTCGAAAGTCGTCCTTCTTGAAGAGCACCCCCAAGTCGGCGTTCCCAGCCACTGCTCGGGAGTAGTCAGCCTAAACGGTCTAACACTACTCGGAATAGAGCCGAATTCAATCTTCACGCAGCGTATCATTCAAGGAGCCGTCTTCAACCCGCCAAAGGGAGAGCCTGTCGAAATCCGGACAAAAAGCCCGGTGGCGGTAATAATCAACAGAATGCGGTTTGACCAGCACCTCGCCAAGAGGGCTGTAGCCGCTGGAGTATCACTTCACACCAAGACCCGGGTCTCCAAGTTCGAACATTACCCCAACGGAGGCGTTGGGCTGCAAGTCCAAGATGGACCCAGATACAAAGGAGAGATAGTTATCGACGCCAGCGGTGCAGGCAGCAGACTTCCAGAGCAAGCGGGGTTGCGGGCCCCTGACTGGACTCAACTACTCCCAGGCTTACAATACGAACTGACCGAGACCAAGCAACAAGGGGACATGGTCGAACTCTTCTTTGGAAACCACCGCGCCCCTGCGTTCTTCGCGTGGAGCATTCCCACGGGCGACCACAGTGCCCGAGTGGGGCTTGCATGCCGGAAAGGCAATGTAAAGAAGCTGCTTGACGAGCTCGTCAAAGACTACTGGCCGAAGTCCAACGTTGATGCGACGAAATCAGGATCTGTCCTAGTATCAGGACCTGTCGATAAGTGCTGGTCGGAAAACTTCCTAGTCGTGGGAGACGCCGCGGGACAGGTCAAGCAGACCACGGGCGGAGGCATCGTCATCGGGGGCTACTCTGGCATTCTTGCCGGAAGGGCCGCTGCTAGCGCCGCTAAATCGCCGCAGGACCAGCGCTGGAAGATCCTGATGCAGTACGACCAAGAATGGAGAGACAAGTTCGCATCAGATCTGAAGAGAATGGGGATCGCCCACCGAGTTTTCGCTGGACTATCAGACGAGACACTAAACCGACTCTTTGAGGCAGTTAGAGACTATCTTCCAGAGATAGAGGAGTACGCTGACATGGACTTCCAAGGCAAGATCATATCACACATGCTACGCAAGAGAAAATTCGCTGCCCTCCTGCCTCGAGTCGCCTTCGATAGCGTCAAGTCAATATTCTCCTAGGAAATAGACCGACGTAAGATTTCAAACTGGTTTAAGAAGCGCCTTCTTAACGAGGTCGCCGGCGAAGCTTGAAGATTCTCGTTGTTGGCTCCGGAAAAGTCGGCTCAGAAATCGCCAGAGACTTAGCTCGATCTTCTGAGGTTGATTCTGTAATTGTCGCCGATGCTCAGCCCAAGAATCTGAAAAACGTACAAGGGCATGCAAAGATCAGGACCCGCCGCCTGGACATTTCCCAGAGAAAGCCACTCCTTGCTGCGATGCGCAGCGTTGACCTGATCTGCGGGGCGCTTCCAGGCAGACTAGGTTTCCAACTGATGACCATTGCTTTGGAAGCGCACCGAGACCTTGTCGACATTTCCTACACTCCTGAAAACCCGTTCAAACTTCACGCCGAAGCCCGCGATCAAGAGAACATCATCGTCCCCCAATGCGGAGTTGCTCCAGGATTCACCAACATGTGCGTTGGCGACGCATTTCGCAGGCTAGGGACCATAACAAAGGTCCGGGTATTTGTGGGAGGATTGCCGCAAAAACCGACTCCACCCCTAAACTACAGAATCGTCTTCTCCCTAGAAGACGTGATCAATGAATACTCAAGGCCCGCACGAATCATAGAAAATGGCAAAACGAAGATGGTCGACGCTCTGTCCGGACGTGGGTTCCTCAATTTTCCCGGAGTTGGCAGATTAGAGTACTTCATTACCGATGGGCTCGGATCTCTTCCGAGGAGCTTTCCCAAGGTACGTGAGATGTTCGAATACACTCTGCGTTATCCCGGCCATGCTGAAATGATGAATACGCTTCGAGTCCTTCGCTTCTTCGACAATAAGGAAGTTCAAGTCAACGGCTTGGCTATCACACCTCGGAAACTCTCTATAGCTCTGTTGAAGGGTGCGATGTCCTTGGGTCGACCTGAGGATTTGCTTGCGTTAAGAGTCGAGGTTGAAGGAAAGCTTGGAAAGAAATCCCTAATCAGTTTGTCGGTCAAAGGAAATTGAGGAATGTCGGGGTCGTCCCACCCGAGAGGATCGCGAAGGATCTTCAACACTTCGGATTCGTCCTGTCGAGACTCCGATCCAGACGTGTCAGGGTCGGAATGCCTCCTTCGTGAGCTATTCTTCCGTTGGAATATTGCTGACTAGCGGCACAGAACGTTAGCAATTTGTGCTTACAACAATCCTGTCAATTTCACGCAAACGAATGCCCTGGATTGATGGAATAACCCCTATCCAAAGTTACAGGATCGTCATTAACAATGCATACCATATCAGTGATAATCCGGCTAGGGTTCATATAGTAACGGGCAAAACCTCCCGATTTCTCGCCGTTTTCTCGTCGTTTGGACCGTTTTTCGTGTTAATTGCAGGCATTAACGCTCATGCATTATCTGTTTTCTGTGAAACATTCTCTTAGTAATCATCCCGAACCGTAGAGCTACCTTTGATCATTAGCGTACTGAACAACAAAGGCGGAACTGGAAAGACCACCACCGCAGTAAACCTGGCAGCCGGACTCTCCATAGAGGGCAAGAAAGTCCTTCTCATCGACCTGGACCCACAAGGAAACGCCACAACAGGCATAGGCTTCGAAAAGGCAACCCTCGCGAGCACAGTCTACAACCTCCTATCACAGACCAAGAAAGCAGACGAAACCATTCTATCCACAAAATTCCAAAACCTATTCCTTCTCCCAAGCAACCTGGACCTAGCCAGCGCAGAAGTCGAACTCTCAAGTACGCCAGGACGAGAATACGTCCTGCGCGAGGCACTCGCCCCAATCAGAGAACAGTTCAACACGATCATAATCGACTGCCCACCAAACATCGGCCTTCTCACACTCAACGCACTAGTGACTTCAGACCTAGTCCTGATCCCAGTCCAATGCGAATTCTTCCCCATGGAAGGACTTCCGACACTCATCAAAGTCATGGACCTCGTAAAGTCAAGACTACGAGCATCATTCGACTTCCGAGTCGTACTGACAATGTTCGACGGGCGAACAGCACTGTCGCGAAAAGTCCAATCCCAAGTCTGGAACAACTTTGGCCAACGAGCCCTGAAGACTGTGATTCCAAGGTCCGTCAGAATGGCAGAAGCCCCTAGCAAGGGACTGCCCGGAATACTCTACCGTCCAAAGAACCCAGCATCCGAACAATACAGAGCACTAACCAAAGAGCTACTGCGGATCCAGTTGCCTGTAGAATCTTAACTCCCCTCGCCGCAAGGCCTCCTGATCCCTTTCGGATCAGGCCCGTTCTCTTTTTCCTAGGAGAATACCTGAAGGTCTAGGCCTATTCGACGAGATGCTGGTTCCATCGTGCTCGTGGCAATCCTAGGAGGCGAGCTTAGTGAGGACCGTATCTGCTAGAGAGCTCTCCAGCATATCCTTGGCTAGCCTCTGGTACTCTAACGATGCCTTGTTTGTTGGGCTGTAGATGATTCCCGGGATTCCTTTACTCGGGGCTTCTGCCATCTTGACGGACCTGGGTATTACGCTTTTGACAACATGGTCGCCGAACTTCTCTCTCAGCTCTCTCTGAATCTTCTTGGCTAGGCCGGTTCGCCCATCGTACATCGTCAGAAGGACTATGAAATCGAAATCGGTCTTCGCCCGCGACTTTACCATCTTGATGAACCTGAGCAGGGTTGGAAACCCGTCCATCGAGTAGAATTCGCACTGAACCGGCACCATCAACAGGTCGCAGGCGACAATAGCGTTGACCGTCAGGATCCCGATGTTCGGTGGACAGTCAAGTATTACGACGTCGAACCTTCGTTTCGCGGCCTCGAGGGCTTCTCGTAGAACGAATTCTCGACCTCGAACAGACGACAACTCAACTTCTGCTCCTGCAAGGTCCAGGTTGCTCGGCACGACTGTAAGGTTCTCCACTTTTGTTTCCAGCATCACCGCTTCGATCTTTCTGGACTGCGCGAGAACATCATAGACTGTGTAGAGGAGTTTCGACTTCTCGAAGCCGAAGCTGACAGTCGCGCTTCCTTGGGGGTCCATATCGACTAGAAGTACTTGCCTGCCCGCGGCAGCCAGGGCGGTTCCAAGGTTGACGGCGGTTGTGGTCTTACCCGTCCCACCTTTGTTGTTGGCGATACTGATTATCACTGTTAAACAGTACTCGTCCCTCGTCGCCGGGTTTCACACTCATTGCAGAAATGAGCGACAACGAGCAATGATTCGAGGGATATCTTGGCAGGAATATGGCGGGCTATGGCGTAGTTTTTTCTCCGCGCTGCTTCCTCTATATTAATGGCCGAGCTAACTCTAGGTTCAGCGCTTTTGAGGATCGATGGTTGAATTGATCGATCAGTTGTGACGAGCTAACACGTAGAAGTCAATAGAGGCTGGCTTTGGATGCACATGTGCACATTTCTAGGCCGAATCTTGCCCACCTAGGGATCCTGAGGATTCGGTCGAGACTCTCTTCTTATTTTGCGGCGAGCTCTCGAAGTCGCTCTTCGAATATCGTCCGGGCTGGGAAGCCCATCGAACAGGCGTAGGCGTTGAAGTCGACGATGTTTTTTCCGTTCCGTTTAGCCCTGTTCTGGATCTCCCGAATGCTCTCCCCAACAATCGCGTAGGTGGAGGCGTATCCGGGTCCGTAGCCCTGGTGAGCGGGGAACAGTTGATGATAAACAGTGCTCTTCGCCAGCCCAGTCCTCTTATGTGCCCATTCAATGAAATCCATCAAGGATTGCTTGCCAGAGTTGATGCGTGCGTCGCCGATGACTCGTAGGAATCGCACTATCCTCCACATCCAGGTGTAGAATTCGTACTCTTCGGCCCAGACTTCGAGACCGCCTCGTTTTTCGAAGAACTGGACGAGAGCCTTCTCATCGTTGCTCAGCTTCTTCCCAGCTTTCAGCTTGTCCATTACATCTTGGAACTCGATCTCTCGCTGGAACGAGATTCCTTCGGACAGTGCTCCCGCTAATGGAGTGAACATGACCTCTGTCAGAGTTGGTTTTGCAGCATACGCGGTTGCAGTATTGGACGCATGAACACAGTGGCCGTACTCTTCATGGATCAGCCCGTTGAGTAACTCCCCAGGTACCGTGCTAGGGTCTCTTCTTGGGTCAGTCGTAATCATGAAGATCTCCTTGGGATTGTTTGTGAAGCTGTCGTAGAAGAACGCGCCCGCGCTCGGAAATATCCCCGACAAGTACAGCGGTGTCTCGATCACTTTCGTCTCGTACTTCGGATTTATCCGGACAATATCCTTGTTCACAACCCGTTGAGTCCGCTTACGCAATTCTCCCAAGAAAGGAAGTATCTCGTTCTGCTTCACAGATCTTTTCGCTGTTATCGCCTTGGAGACATCTTCGGCCTTGGCTGCGACGCCGTACTTCTTGGCGAGTCTCTCAGTTATGCGCTTGAATCTGGGAAATTCTCTCTCCAAGAATTTTAGCCCCTTCGCCTCCACCTCCGCTGGCGACTCTGAGTAGTCCCAGAGGCGTCGGAGAGCCTGGGCATAGATCTTTTCCCTGCCTAGATCGGCGCCCTCCCGCTTGATTATTTTGTAGACTTCGTCAAACCCCTGGTTCCTGAATCCCTTGACTCTGAAGATGGACGCATACTTTCTGGTAGCCTCCGCAAGGTCATCCAAGAGTTCCTTCAGCTGCTTGTCGGTCGTTTCTTTCTTGATCGTCTTGACTATCTCAAGAATACCATCGCAACGAATTAGTGTCAATAATCGTAGCCCGGTAGGCCATTTCTTCTGTGAAGTCTCCTGTGCAGCTGCCTGCAATGCTCTGACTGCGTTTCTTGTAAGTGGTTTCAGGTGGCTTGGAACGACTCCTTCCTTGATCAAATAGCCGAAAAACGCGGACAGGACCCCGTCAGGATAAGACTGAGGCTCTTGAAGAGCAAAGCCAGCCGCTAGAGAATCCAGAACCCTCAGTTGTAAATCGTTCTCGGCTTTGAGCCGGAGCTCTTCAGTTCTCTTCGCGATCCGCTCCAGATTCCTTCTAGAAGGAATGAAAAGCTTGCCAACGTATTCGTTGACGCCTTGTAGATAGGTTGTGGCCGGGTCGGATTCCTTGGCGAACTCGAAAATCTCGGCTTCAACATCCGACGCGGGTTTAGGTACTGGCAACTATCATGCAATCCTCGTATATGTTTAGCAATCTCAACTGAACAGTCGACTACTTAATACTAGCCGAAAAAATGGTCTGATTCCCATCTTAAATACAGAAGAGAGCAGTCGCATTGACACACATTGCCCAAGACACCTCGTTCAACCGCTGCACGAAATTCCAGGAGGAAACTCTCGAAACGGGACTCACGGACGAACAACCAGCGAGTGTCTTCCGAGGATGCGATCAAAGCGGGCGAACAGATCGCTATGGCGGCGTTTGCCTCCAGCCTAAAACTAGCGGCAGCTTTCGGCACTGCTGCAGCGAAGACTGCGGGACTGGCCCTGGCTTCTTTGGCGTCAGGAGCGGACAAGTTCTCGAAACTTGTGAAAGAGGAAGCCATGCGATCCAATGATGGTCGGTCGAGAATCTCAGTTGAATCCGATTCAAACCATCGTCGAGCCAGACGACGTAACTTGAAAAAACACGCTAGGTCCTAGAGCTCGTCTAGACTCGACTCCTTCCGAATCGGACTAGACACAACTTTCCTTGCGGTTTCAAGCGATCCTTCGATTACAGAAGGTCGCAGAAGGCTCAACAGGGAAGCGCCAATTAGAGTAGCCCCGATTACGAGAATCGTCCTCTCGATAGGGTAGATGAGGAAGATCGAAGGCCAGAATTTCAGAGCGGCCTTGCCAAAGACAGTTGCGTACAAGATGCCGCCGGTCAAATGTTCTATCATTGTTCCAGTGAAAGCGAGCACTGCGAGGAGCCTGATCAAGCTGGCGTAGTGGTGAGAAGTTAGCCTAGTCGTGAGATTCTTTGTGAGAGGCGAGACTAGTACAATCAGGGCTGCGAGGTGCATCCATAGGTACGGGATTGGAGGACTGAGTAGTGCGCTTCCTACGAAGATGCTTGTGTAAGGGTTGATGATGAAGAGCGCCATTGTGATGAGAAATATGATCGTGGCCTCTGTCCTTCTCCCGCGTACTGCTAGGCTGACTAGCGTTACGTTGAGGGCTCCCGGAAGAAAGTCTAGCCCTGCGAACTTTATTGGATTCCATGGAAAGAGGGAGGCGACCATCGTTCCTGTGAAGACGGCGACAATACCGTAGGCTGGTTCTAGTAAGATTCCGATGACGGGAGCAATCATTCCGGCCGCGGTAATGCTCCCTGAGATTCCGATCAATTGATCGATTGGAATGGCACGGAACACAACGTAGACTGCTGCGAGGGTCGCAGTCAGAGTGAGTCTTCTGGTGTCCGTATTGTAGCTCAAAGATTTCAGCTACTGGTCGCCCTTCTCAAGTAATTCAAGCAGTGGTTTCGCCAGCCGCTGCAGCTTGAGGACGCTTATTCCAGTTTGGTCAGAGATTCTTCGAAGGTCCTCATATTCCACTTTGAAGCCAAGGACACGTCCTTTTCTATCCTCGGCTATCTTGACCCCGACGTGATGAGTCTTCCCTCCGATCCTCAGTTGGATTGTTCTGCTTGCTCTGGGGGTAATATGGCGATTGACAGCGAGCTCCCTTACCCCGAGCGTGCCCGTCTCGGCGATAAGCACTTGTGCAAGGTCCTCCGCGTCGGCCTTCTTCGCGATTACAGTAATCACGTGCCCTGGCCGATTTTTTTTCATGTAGACGGGAGTTATCGTCACGTCTCGGGCCCCTTGAGACATGAGTCTCTCAGCTGCTCGCCCTATGATCTCCCCAGTCACGTCGTCAATGTTTGTCTCGAGTATCACTACTTCATCGTGAGAGTGTGGGGTCTCAAGGCTCCGTCCCGTCATGATTCGCAGAACATTCGCTACTCCGTGGATATCCTTCGAGCCTGCTCCATACCCAACCATATCAGGCTGAATGGCCGGGTGAGATTGAGAGTAGTTTCTGACCAGATTGACGGTTATCGCAACTCCAGTTGGGGTGCTAAGCTCCTGGTCTCCAAGACCTCGCACCATCGGAAACTTGCGGGCTCGAAGAACCTCCGCTACAGCCGGAGGTGGGTTCGGATACGAACGGCCTGAAAAGTGAGAGGTGCCTCCACCAACAGCAACGGGCGTGGACCACCAAGTTGCATTGGCCAGTCCCAGTTCCTCTGAGAGGCGGGCGACTCCGAGGACATCGATGAGTGTGTCAGCCGATCCCAGTTCTTCAAGCTCTACATCCCCGGGTGAATGGCCGTGGACCCTGGACTCTGCATGGAGCAATGTTTCGATCGTTGAGACTGAGAACTTGGCTCCGGAACCCGAGAGCCCCAGCTTTCTGGAGCATTTCTCGGCAGCGCGGAGGATCACGCTGCCTTTACGTCTGAGATCTGTCTCCTCTGATTTGATCGTGACGAGGTGTCCCCCGATGCCGCCTCGCTCCACCTTCCGAGCCTCAACTTCCACTCTGCTGGTTCCGGGCAGATATTCCGCCACGACCCTCGCAACCTTTCGCAGGCTCTCAACTCTACCTCCCATGTTGACTAGCGCGCCGAGATACTTGTCCCCTGAGACCCCGGAAGAATTCGCGTCGATGACAGCCAACAGTTGGTCGGGAGCTTTCATCTATCCAGAGCCCTGAGCCGGCTGTGCGAAGAAGAAGTATTAATCAACCTATTCAGACAGTTTGCCCATTCGACTTTGGAGACTTCTGGCGAAAACCTCTGCGTTTACGGCCTAGGCGAATGCCCCGTAATGATCATTATGGGCGACAAGATGAAGCAGATGGAACAGCGTAGCAAAGTCCTTCCCCAAGACCCCGGAGCCGCCGCGGTCAGCCAGATGATCCAGCCGCTTCTACAGATGAACGCCAACATCTACGCAATGCTCCCGAGCTTCTGCCCAAACTGTCCCAAGAGGATCGTCGCGATCGAAAAAGAGCTAAACCAGCTGAGAAAACCAGCCAAATAAGAGCGGCATCTGCTCGTTATCCTTGGGGCTCCTGCTCGTTCTCGACCTATGACTGATCCGCAATCCAAGCCCGGATCAGCCTCTGAATCGATAAACACGCGAGATTTCAAGGAAGAGCATCTCCAACCCCCCCGGGGGGGCGGGTCTTCTATTTTTCACGGAATATTAGAGGAGGGACTATTGGGCTTTTTCCCATTGGCAGAAGTTGCTAGGTTTCTCGAGATTTCTGTTGATCCCAACTTCTGCAATCGACTCTGCGTCACGAGCCATCTGACCAACATCCCAAATGATGGCACGCAACCCCACTGCCAGATTGACCTCTTTCACACTACGCATTACATCAGCGGTCAAAGACCTCTCTAGAGCGTCACAAGCCCCCACGCGTTCTATGCATTCGTTTGATTTCTTTAGATCACCCTTCATCAGCGCGTTGAACGAGTCCTCTATCAATGATCGAACCTTGTCGCTGAGCTCCAGCAGGCCCTTCGTTATTTTTACATCGACGCTCTTCCCATTCCCTTTGAGCTTCTGCGATTCCAGTGCAACATGGCTCGCCGAGTCGGCCATTCGCTCGAGACTCTTGGCAATCACCCTGTTTCCCACGACATGCATGGGTCCCTCGATACCCACCTCTTTCGCCACTCGCCTATCAAGCACCGCGAGCAACAGCTGGCGTATGATCATCCAGTAGATCCTATCCGCCTCCTCCTCCATATGCAAAACCTCGTCAGCCAACGCTACTCGGCCCTCGACAACTGACTTGACTGCCTGTTCCAGCATAGAACTCAGGATGATCTGGAGCCTGCGCATCAGCCCGTAGATTGGAAACTTGGTCGGGTCAACAAAACTCTGGAGCGTTACCGACTTCAGGCTCTGCTCGACAATCCCTAGACCGGTCAACCTCCTGCTTACTCCGCGAACCTCCTCCAAGTGGCGAGACGACAATTCCTTCTTGGAAACTATCTGGATCGTATCATGACCCGTAAGATAATTCGCCGTAATGATGCGGGTCAGTAGATTCGGACTATCACACAAGTCCGCGTCAATAATGTACCTGAAACTCTCCCGTTCCCTCGTCAAACCAGGATATACAGTGATTCCACCATCGGATTCGCGCCTGAAGCTTACAATGTCCCCCTGCTTCAATCCGACCTCTTCAACCCAGTCTTTGGGAAGTGAAACAATCAGAGTTGAGTACCCGACTTTCTGGACCTTTCGAGCCTCCATCATCAGAGACAACGCGTGTACCCTCTATACAATCTCCGGGAGTAATGGATGATATATACTTGAGCTTTGTCGTATGTTGTTTCTATACTTCCGGCTAGACGTCGAGGAGCCAGTAGAACGACACGGGAATGTCTACATGTATTTTCTTAGAGTATCCTCGATTCGCGCCTTTGGCACCGCCCCGACTATCTGATCGACCCGCTTGCCATTCCTGAAAATCAGCAGGGTGGGAATCGCCATGATGTCGAATTTGCCAGAAGTGCCCGGATTCTCATCCGTGTTCAATTTCCCGAACGCCACCTTCCCCTTGTACTCCTTCGCAAGCCCATCAATTACGGGGGAGACTAGACGGCAGGGGCCACACCAAGGCGCCCAGCAGTCCACTAGTACCAAAGGATATTTGGAAACGAATGATTCGAAGCTTGAATCGTCTACTTTTACCGGTGAGTCGGGCGAGTCAGTCATAGATGATCTTGAAGGGATTGGCTTACCCGCTCCGATATATGCCTGACACCAACTGGATCAGTTGAGCAACGGACTCTGTCTTAGTCGGAAGATGCTCCTGGTAAGCTTGAATCCGCCGCTCCCCCTTTTCCAGAGCCGTGGCAGTGGGGACAATGGACGCTCTCCGGTTTGCCTGGGAATATTTCCTTGGTCCAGCGGCCTGTCCCAGCACAGTATGCACATTTCGGATCCACGGACACGGTTGTAGTCTTCGCGGCTGGAACGGCTGACATACATCTAGTCGATAACCGGTTTGCCGGTCAGTTCTACCTGTCGCTTTCCTCTCATGAGTCGTGAGACCCAGAGGACCCCCGCTAGCTCTAGCTTCATCAAGCCCGTGTTGAGTTCTCTGAAACTAACTTCTCCAAAGCTCGACTTGAGCTCTTTCTGCAATTCCAAGTCCGTCATCGATCCCTTCTTCTCCAAGATCTCGACTATTGAGAGGGACATGGGCCTGGGACTCCAAACCTTGCTCAATGCCAGAGTCACCAGGAACGAATAGCCTCAGAGCATCTAGGTTATCGGGACCGGCGCCCGTTCCTTCTTGAACCTCGTAAAGCCCTGATACCAGTTCTCCATGTCGGGAGTAACCGAGGGTCTGACGCGTTCTAGAGCATCCCTGAAATCCTCAATCGTAACGCTCTTCGTATCGATATCCCGTCGGAGCGATATCAGCCCTGCCTCCCGGGCGACCGCTTCAAGGTCCGCACCTGAATACCCCGCCGCCTGATGAGCGATCTGCTCCAGGTCAACATCCCTGGCGAGAGGCATGTTTCTCGTGTGAATCTTGAGAATGTTCAGCCTGGTCGTATGGTCCGGTGCCGGGACGTAGATGAGACGGTCGAATCTTCCAGGCCGGAGGATTGCCTGATCGATAATGTCGGGCCGATTTGTAGCGCCGATGATCACGACGTTGACAAGGGACTCGATCCCATCCATCTCTGTCAAGAGTTGGCTTATCACTCGCTCTGAGACTCCGCTGTCCCCAAAGCCCATTCCTCTCCTCGGCACCACTGAGTCAAGCTCGTCAAAGAAGACTATTGAAGGCGCAGCTGTGCGGCCTTTCCTGAAGACTTCGCGTATCGCCTTTTCCGATTCGCCTACCCACTTGCTGAAGAGCTCAGGTCCCTTGATCGAGATGAAGTTGGCCTCGCTCTCCGTCGCTACCGCCTTCGCGAGCATGGTCTTTCCACAGCCTGGGGGTCCAAATAGTAGAATGCCCTTTGGCGGTCTTATTCCAACTCTCTTGAAGACTTCGGGTTTCTTGATCGGCCATTCGACTGCTTCTTGGAGTTCCTGTTTGACATCGGTCAGTCCTCCTACGTCTGCCCAGTTCACTGAGGGCACTTCGATGTAGACCTCCCGCATCGCGGTCGGCGTAATTTCTCTGTACGCGTTCATAAAGTCCTCTACGTTAACTTCCATCTTCTCCAGGATGCCGGTGGGTATCCTCTCCTCTTCGAGATTGATCTCCGGGAGATAACGTCGCAGCGCTTTCATAGCGCCCTCTCTGCAGAGAGAGGATATGTCTGCACCAGTATAACCGTGGCAGACATCGGAGAGACGATGCAGGTCAACGTCAGACGCTAGTGGCATTGTTCTCGTGTGAATCTGGAGAATCTCGTACCTTCCCATCTTGTCCGGGACACCTATCTCAATTTCGCGGTCGAAGCGTCCGGGTCGTCTGAGAGCGGGATCTATCGCGTTCGGCCTGTTCGTAGCGCCGATGACGATTATGTTGCCCCGCGCGCCCATTCCATCCATCAACGACAAGAGTTGTGCAACAACTCGCCTCTCCACTTCTCCAGTGACTTCCTCTCGCTTAGGCGCTATCGCGTCCATCTCGTCGATAAATATGATGCTCGGAGCAGTCTCCTGCGCTTTCTGGAAGATCTCACGTAGTCTGGCCTCGGACTCTCCGTAGAACTTTGACATTATCTCCGGTCCAGAGATTACGTAGAAGTTTGCGTCTGACTCGTTAGCGACAGCTTTCGCTAGCAGAGTCTTTCCGCAACCCGGCGGACCATAGAGGAAGACTCCCTTGGGGGGCTCAATTCCTAGCCGCTGGAAGAGCTCGGGATGCCGCAGTGGAAGCTCAACCATCTCCCGAATCCTCTGGATCTCACTGTGAAGACCCCCGATGTCCTCGTAGGTGACGATAGGTATACCCTTCTTCTCCGGAGTCGGCTCGCTCATCACTTGAACGACCGTCGACTCCGTGATCTTAACCGGTCCGTGAGGACGGGTCCTTGTTGCAATTAGCGGGACTGCGCTGCCGAAGATGCTGAGGAGGGTCATGTCTCCTTCAACAAACGGCATGTCCATGAAGCGTCGCTTGACAAATCCCACGAACTCTTCGTCCACGCTCAGTCGGACATCTGTAGGCGCGAATACTATCGTCTGCGAATCTTTGACTTCCGCTTTCTTGATCGTGATATACTCGTTTAGGGCGACTCCTGCGTTTCTTCGGAGGAGCCCGTCCATCCGGACTATTTCCTGCCCCTGATCCTCTGCATAGGCCGGCCAAGCGATCGCCACAGTAGTCCGCTTTCCATGTACGTCGATGAAGTCGCCGGCGGTTATGGCGAGCTTCTGCATCGTCTCGTTATCGATCCGGACCTTCCCATGCCCAACATCTCGCTGTTTGGCATCAGCGACTCTCAATTGCACCTCTTTGGGCACAGTCATTGTATCAACTCCCTGACGCTAATATTTGAGAGAGGGTCGAAGAGAAGCTGCTCGGCCGTAGTCGGTAAATTGGTCCTAACCTTCGATTTCACTTGGTTATTGCCCCTCAAAAGACTTATCGTCATCATTAATGGAATTCGTCTCTTTCAGTAGCCTCCGGGTCGCTATGGACAACAAAAGAAAGCTCCCGAGACCGAGCGGCGAAAGGCTGTAGCCCCTACTGCCTTTGACGACTAGCTCTCGTCTAGAAGACTTGCTCACCAGATCGGAAATGTACTTTGGATTGACGGCGACCTTGAGGAGATCGGTAAATGAAGCCGAATTGTTACAATCCTTGACCATGTGGCTTAGCATTTGTACCCGCCTTTTATTCGAGAAAAAGTCGCATATTGCGCATAAGCTGTCTATGTCAGCTTCTGATTCCCCCAATTCCTTCATTACGAGCTCTTTGACCTTCGGCTTCCACTCGCTTTCAGAGAGTGGAAGGTCGAGTAAGATTCGATCTTCGTTCTGAAGCGTAAATCTGAGACCCATTGTCACCTAACGAGAGGAGATTTTTTCCTATTTAAGATTCCTGTTACTTAATTACCAGAAGGTAAGTAAGCACTATGCGATTCGACGAGACACCATTACTTGAACCTCGCTGACTCCGTCAGTCTGCTTGAGTAAGTCCTCGACCTCATCCATCCGTCCTTGAACCTCTTCCGGCACAAGAACGTGGGCGATCAGTGCAACAAGGCCGAAAGCGACGGGTTCTTCTTCATATTTGTAAATTGATGCCTTTCCCTCCAAGGTCTTCCGCACCCTATCCTTCAAGACGTTCATGTCGGTCGTCGTGTCAGATGGAAAGATCTTGATCGAGACTAGGACTTTGGTCAACTGGATCTTCCCTACGGTCCGGTGAAACCGCACTTTGGACATTTGTAAGGTCGGCCGAAACCCCGACACTTTTCGCATCGCCAGATAATCACTTCGCCGCATTGAGGACATGGGAAGTGGACGGCTCCTTCCCTGGGCAGTATCATGCGTCCGCACCAGTTGCAGGAGGGCATGCGCACTGTACGGACTTCTGTCGTCATTATGATCGCGTTCGGGAACGAGAGCTTAACGAGATAATATGTCTTCGTCCAAACGGGATTCTTCTGGCTTTTTGTCCGTCCGTAATCTGTTGAACCTCGGGAACCTTAGTTTCTTG
>WNGE01001065.1_pt1 | contig 35225 bp, 38 predicted proteins | sample 5400651 | NCBI WGS metagenome assembly WNGE01 (sample SAMN13153370, study PRJNA577476) | soil metagenome | isolation source: 60 cm soil or saprolite under grassland replicate 2 | place: USA:California | collected 2016-06-15
AGCAACCCGCGTCCTACCAGGAGCTTCACCATGTCGATCATGACGGGAAGCGTGTCGGTCACATCGTCACATGATCGTTACCGTGACAGGCCGAAAAGGACAGTTGCCCGCATACAGCCCCTAACTTAAGGGCAGTGGACCCGCCTCTGAACGTCGATCTTTCTCGCTCCACGCGTGTTCCCCACACTCGCTGTCCGTCCGACGGCTAGCGCTGTCCATCCTGTGTCTCCCTCGCGGTCCTGTTGTAGTGTCCTGTCCGGCCGGCTCCTCGGAGGCGAGGATTGTCCCGAACGGGTGGCCGGGCCGCGTCAAGGGCGCCTTCGGCGTCGCTGGCGCGATCGCGCAAGCGCGACCCTTGACCCGTCCCGGCCACCCGAGGGGATCAGCGCCTACGAGGAGCAGGCCCGAGGTCTGAGCCGGCCCAGCGCTTCGGCCGGAACGGATCGTTCGACTCGTCGACCAGGGTGGGGAGCGGTGCCGCCAGCCCAGCAGCAACCCGGCGCAGGGAGAGGATGTTCGGTGCGCAGGCGCCGATCTCCAGGTCGCCGATCGCCGAGCCGGACAGGCCGCACGACCTGCCAAGCTGACGTTGCGTGACCCGGCGCCTCTTGCGGAGGATCCAGATCCGCAGACCTAGCGCAGACAGGTACGCCCTGTCGTCCTCCGCCGTCATCAGCCACCGCCGGCGCGGGCCTGGTCGACCAGGTCGGCGGCACTGAGCAGGACCGTTGCCATCCGCCGGGCCTGCCACGGCTCGACATGGGTTGGAGTCCCCGAGCCCGACACCTCGACCAGCACGGTCGGCGGATCATCACCGATCGCGAACGCCGCCACCGTGACGGGAGGCCACGCGCCGGGGTCGCCACCCAGGTCCAGCGTCTCGGTACCGAACACGGGCGGAGGAGCCCCGTCCGGGCCCATCCACGTGCCGTACTCAGCCCACCATGGCAGCGTTGGCGGCCGGATTGGCGGCGCGTCCGCAGCTGCTCGCAGCTCGCGGCGGAGTGCAACCTCGTCCGGTGCCTTGAACAGCCCACCGGCCAGTGCGGCGAAGGCCGCCTCCGCGGCGTGTCGTCGGTCAGATGGTGAAGCAGGGCACGGGCGCCGGCGCCATGCTCGGCGTCGACCAGGGCGGCGCAGGCGTCCGCCCAGGCGATGAGGTAGGTCAGGGCCAGGTCCCTCGTCCCACGCTGCAGCCAGAGCACGGTCACCGCCCGTTGGGCCGAGGTGACGCGCGGAGGCCGTTGAGTACTGTCGTCCATCGGGTCTCGCCCTCTCTACGGAAGGTGCGGGATCAAGGGCCCGTTCGGTGTGTCCGCACCGGGCGGGCCCGCCCATCGGTCGGGGGTCATTGAGAGCACGGCGGACCGGGAGGGGAGCGAGCGCGTTGACCAGCGGTCGGGACGGCCGGCAGTACAGCAGCCGAGTACAGCAACCGCAGCGACGCGAGCCGACCGCCGTCAGCCCGGACCGGCCGCCTGACCTCGTCTTCGACCGCTGCTGGCCGCGCCGCGTGTAGTTCGGGACGAAGAGGCCGTGGGTTCAAATCCCGCCACCCCGACCAGCCAGAAACACCAGGTCAAGAGCCCGCCGCACGGGCTCTTGCCGTCTCTGGCGATCATGTCTCGTCCTCGTCGGTCAACGGTGGGTCAACAGACCAGGCCGGCGGAGTCCGCTCGGCGCGTGCCAACCGCTCCCGCAGCGGGAATTCGTGGAGCAGCAACCGCCGCTCCGCCTCCTCGACCTCGTCGACCCTAAAGAGCGGCTGGAACCACGACAGGCTGACGGCGAACTCGACGCTCGCGTCCAGCGCTCCTAGCTCGTGCAGCCGCTCGAAGCCGTATGACGTGTGACGGGGATCTGCGAGCAACCGCTTGGTGGCTCCTACGGCCCCGTGCTCGGAGACCATGATCAGGAACTCGGCCGGGTTGTACCGATCCCGGAGCCGACGCACTTGCTCCATGACGTGCTGCCGGAACCTGTCCTCGAGGACCGTCACGTTCGCCTCACGACAGAAGACGCCATCGACGCGGCCAACGTAGTCGTCCGGGACGTCGGTGTAGATCGCGAGTGTCGTGGTCACATCCTCGTGTCCCATGATCCGCTGCACGATGTTCGGTGGGACGCCTTCGGAGACGAGCCAGGTGGCATACGCGTGTCTCAAGTCGTGGAACCGCAGACGCTCCGGCAGGCCCGCGCGACGGATGGCCGGCTTCCAGACCCGCGTGCGGAAGCTCGTACGGCCAACCGGCCCAGCCGCGCTGTTCGTGAACACCCATTCGGGCGAGGGAAACTCATCCCTGTGCCGCGTCAGCATCTCGGCGAGCACCGTCGGCACCGGGACGACGCGCCGACCGGCCCGCGATTTCGGGTACGGCTTGACGGCAATTCGACCGCCGACCTCGACCAGCACCCTGACCACGCGGAGCCGCCGGCGCTCCAGATCGACCACGTCCCAGGCAAGGCCGGCGCACTCACCCCAGCGCAGCCCGGCGTAGGCCGCCGTGGCGACGAGCGCCCGAACCGGTCCGGGATCTCCGGCAGCAGCTTCCCGGCCACCTCCTCGCGCGTCAGCGTCAGCCCGTGCACGTCGTGGCGACGCCGTGGCTCGGCGCTTACTCACCCGACGCGGCAGGCCGTTCGAAACCTAGGGCCACGAGCTTGCTCGGCTCGTCGGTGAGGATGAGGTTGGGATTCTCCGTGCGGGCTGGGGAGACCCGCGTCAACACGCGCACGCGTCCGTCGTTGAACGTAGTGAGTGCGGCAAGACCTGCCTCTGACTGCAGCATCCGCTCGACGGCCTCACGTACGAGCTCCGACGGCCTAAGGCCGCGCCGTGCTGCTTCTGTGAGCAGCTCCTCAGCCAAGTCTGTTGGAAGCCGGGCGGAGATCACTTGAGTACCTGTTGGTCTGCTCTCGATCCGAGTCGGCTGCTCCTCCCACTCGTCATCGTCTTCAGCGTGGGCGAGAACCTCTTCGGCGGCTTGTTCGTAGTCGGTCATCTCAGCTCCGCTCCCACCAAGCTCGCTCTGCGTCGGTTGCTCGTCGAGCAGTGACCGCTCGCCAGCGACCCTCGTGAACATCATCCTCCCGAATGAAGATCGTAAAGAACCGTCTCCCACTGTTGGGGCCGATCATTTGATGGGTGGCAGCACGGTTCTTCCGGTTTGCCCGGTATTTGGGCTCTTGCCTCCAGACGTCGAGCACGACCGAGGGCGAGACACCATGCCTCGCGAGGTGCTCCACGATCTCGTCGCTCCACTCCCACTCGGAGATGTACATCCTCAGTCCGTCTCGACATCGGTCTCGTGCTATCGTATACACAACGTCTACAGAAGTCTACACTTGTAGACGCAGGGAGCGATCATGCCAGAGATCGAGTACGTGACTGTCGCCAACCATGCGGAGGCGATCAACGGTCTGCTGTACCTCCAGGGCGCCGGCTGGACGGACATCCAGCCGCCGCCGGGACCCGAGGGCCACCCGGGGATCGTCCACTTCGGCATCGGCGTCTCGATGCTCATCGGATGGAACGAGACAAACCGACGTTATCCACTGAAACTACGCGTCATCCACGAGGACGGCCCTGATCTATTGAATATCGACGCCCAGATCGAGGCGGGCCGCCCCGCGGGCGTCCCCGCTGGAGCCGACCTTCGGAGCGTCCTGGCGATCAACGCCGAGGCTCGATTCCCCAAGGTAGGTGGGTACGAGCTTCGGGCGGAACTCGCCGACAAGGTCCGTAGCGTCGCTTTCCGTGTCCGGCAGCCAGAGGCCCAGTCCGGCCCAACAAGCTACAAACTCGCCTGAAGCTGAGGAGCCGACCGGGCCCCCTCACGTCCGGGCCGGCCCGCTCCGCCGCCGATCCTCTCAGCGGGCATCCGACCCGGGCCAAGGCCGCCTTCGGCGCCGCGATGCGGTGGCGCAAGCGCCAGCCTTGACCCGGGTCGGCCACCCGGAGAACCGGCAGCTACGTCGGGCAGGCCCTCAGCCTGAGCGTTCCTCCTCAGGCGGCTCGATCTGGCCGCCGCCGATCAGCGCCAGGTACGCCGCACCGGCCGTCTCCTGGTCGGTCACCGCGTTCAGCAGCGACGTGCAGTAGCTGTCACCGCGTGGTTGATCCAGCCACCATGCCGCCGCATCCACGACCGCGATCAGCGTGTGCAGCTCGAACGCCTCCCTGTCCCGCAGCACCGCCGCCGCTGTCGCCCGCCGCCCGCTCGGCACCGATGTCGGCGGACGCTGCGCCTCCTCCCGCGCCCGCGGATCTCCGGCCGCGCTGGACGCCGCGTACAGCGCCCACGCCAGGTCGCCCTCATCCATGCTGGTGCGCTGGGTGTCCTCGAACAGATCCACCGCCGCGTTCCAGCTCGCCAGCACATGCGCGAGCGCGTGCGCCCGCCACGGTGGCAGCCGCAGGACCACCGCCAGCACGGTCTGGCCGCTGTCCTCGTCCACCAGCGTCAAGCCGTCGACCTCCACGACCTCGCCGTTGTCCATCGCCAGCCGGAACCGCCCCGGCTCGCGTTCAGTACTGTTCGCCATTGGGTCCTCTCCCTCTGTGCAGGGTGGGGATCAAGGGCCCGTTCGGTGTGCTCGCACCGGGCGGGCCCGCCCCCGATTTGGGGTACGGCGTGCACTCCGAAGCGCGGCGGAGCCCGTGGCCGGGTCAGCAGAAAGTCAGCAGACCCGGCAGCACCAGCCGACGCTCGACCGCACTGGACGACATGACACAGGCGCTCTGACGTGCGGGAACGCAGTAGACGGTGCCGGACGGTGAGCGAATCGGCGTTCGGGACGAAGAGGCCGTGGGTTCAAATCCCGCCACCCCGACCGGAGGTCCCAGGTCATGGGCCTGGTCGTCGCAGCGGCGACCAGGCCCATGATCGTTTGACCGTCGTTTGACCGTCGTTTGACCGTAGGACTCGCCGCGACGACGCAGCAGCAGGAGGCGCACGCCGCCGAGCCGCGCACCCCCCTCGGACGGCTGGCGATGGCGTAATCGCCAGCCGGGCCCCGGCTCGGCGAGTGCGGACAGCGTTAGGAGGAGCACCGACACGTGTCCCCTCCCGGCACAAGCTGAGCACAAGGACCAGGACGTACGCGGCGTCCAGCCGCTCGCCATCCTCTCGCGCATCCCCCGGAACCGCCGCGCCTCTTCGCTGGACCGCACCGAGCCTTCCGCGGCCGGCCGGTTGGTGTCCTCGCCACCGCAGCCACGTTCTGCTAGATCAACTAGTCGGATAACGCGTGCGATGGCGCCGAACGGAGCACCGTCCTCAGGTCCTTCACGGTGTGCGGGGACGGGACCTCTCGGTAGCACGCGCCTACTGCGCACCGCCGCCGCCGTTTGGGTGCACGTCGAGCATCCTTGGCCCGAACGCAGCACTGACACGACTGCCGAACGCGGTTCAGCCACAGCTGCACGTCCGAACGAGATCCTCAGCGCCATCCGCTCCTACCTGACCCGCGGCCCGCTGCCGACGCGCCACCTCGAGCCGATCCCAGGCGCGGCGTGTATCAATGCGGCTCTTCGGATTTGAGCATGGTTGATCATTGGCGTCTCCAGGGTCGGGTGCCGTCGGTGACGAGCAGGATGCGTCGTCGGTAGTCGTCGAAGTTGCCGAAGCCGTGGGTGATGCGGCGGGTCTTTTCGATCAGGCCGTTTGATGGCTTCGGTGCCGCCGTTGGAGACGCCGTTGGTGGTGAAGTAGGCCAGGATCTGGGGTGCGCCAGGCGCGCAGGGTCCGGCCGAGCCGGGCGATCTCCGGGACCGGGCAGGTAGCGAAGGTAGCGATTACCTGCTCGGCGATTCGACGGCCTTGCTCGGGGGTGGGTGCGTGGTAGATCGAGCGCAGCCGCTGGTAGCACCGCCACACCAGGGTGACCTCCCCGTCGGGATCGCCGGCGGCCAGGCCGGCGTCGATGCGGGCCATCTGCCGGTCGGTGAGGTTCTCGATGCCGTGGCGCAGCAGGCCCCGGACCTTGTAGAGCGGTCGTTCTTGTGGCCTCGGTGGCCGCAGGTGCCCTGCTGGACCCGGCGGCGGACCTCATCGACCACCTTCGTGCCCAACTGCACGACGTGGAAGGCGTCCAGCACCGCGACGGTGTCGTCGAGTTCGTCGCGGATGGCGTTGGCGTAGCCGCGGAACGGGTCGAGAGCGGCATGCTGGATGCCGTCGACGAATCCGGCCGGGCCGCGGCCAGCCAGGCGGCGTAGACGGTGCCGGAGCGGCCGAACACCACGTCCAGCAGTCGCGCCCGGACCCGTCCCTGGTGGTCGCGGGTCAGGTCGACCATCCCGGTCACGGCCCGGTCCTTGCGGTGGCGGCCGGGCTTCCAGATGTGTTCATCGACCCCCAGCGAACTCACACCTGCCAGGCGGGCCGGGTCGTTGACCCGCCGGTCGATCACCGGTCGGCCGGCGTCCCAGACGGTGTGCCAGTCCACCCCGAGCCGGCGGGCGACCGCAGCCACGCTGGTGTCGTCCCACCCCAGCGCCGCCACCGCCCAGTCCACCGCGCGGGCGGTCAGCCGGGCCCGCGGCGGGATCGCCGGGTGGGCCTCGGTCCGGCACACCGTGGCGCATTCGGGGTTCGGACAGCGCCAGACCCGCTTGCGCCACAGCACGATGGCGATTGCGCCGAAGCAGGGCGCGTCGTGGGCTCGGTGCAGTCGTCGGCCGTGGCCCACCGCCGTGGCCCCGCACGCTCCGCACAGCGGTTGGCTGGGATCGGTTCTTCACGCCCGCAGCGACACGCCGCAAGCGGGCCCCGTCCTGGCGCGTTCGGCCAATCACGCGCACCAGGGCCGCTCGCTAGGCTCGCAGGGCCATTGCAATCAAGATCGAGCCCGCGGGCCGGGCTCTGGTGCAGGAGGAGGCCGTGACCACCCCCCGGCCGACCAGGACGTGGGTGTCACTGCTGCGCGGCATCAGCCTCGGCGCGCGCAACCGGGTCAGGATGCCCGATCTGCGTCACGCTCTAACGGCGGCCGGGTTCGCCCAGGTCCGCACCGTCTCCCAGAGCGGAAACATCGTCGCGGTCTGCCCACACTCCCACCCAGACCAGGTCGCAGCGGCGGTGCAGGCCGTGGTGGATCAGGTCTTCGGGTTCCTCACCCCGGTGATCGTCCGCGCACCCCACGAACGGCATCAGGTGCTCACCTGGTGTCCCTTCCCGGACGCGGTCAGCGCGCCCGAGCGGCTGCACGTCCTGCATCTGGACACCGCCCCGGCCAGCGCGGCGGTCGCCGCGTTCCTCCAGCAGGACTGGGAGCCGACCGAGTGGCCCACAAGGACCGGGAACTGGTGATCAGCTACGCCGCCTCGATGCACGCCAGCCGCCTGCAGCACACCGATCCGCCGTCGGGCAGCGCCCGCAATTCGGGGTCGCGGGTGAGTCTTCCTGTGGCCTGGTAGCTGTTCACCGTGGTTGCTCCTTGTGGTGGGGGTTGGACTTGATGCACGTCGGGCAGTTGCCGGCGCGCCGGCGAGCGGAACCGCGGTGTCAGTCCGACTCATCGCGGGCGCGCCCGTAGCGCTCGTAGATCACGCGCGAGCCGAACGTCCTGGTCTCGACCAGGTCTAGCCGAACGTCTTCGGTGACCGGCGGCAGGAAGGGCGTGCCGCCACCGACGACAACCGGATTGCGGAACATGCGCAGCTCGTCGACGAGGCCGAGCTCGATCGCTGCCGCGGCCAGGCCGGCGCCGCCGATCGAGACGTCCTTGTCGGTCGCGTCGAGCGCCGCAGCGGCCTCCTCGGCCACTGACGCCTCGGCGAGCCGGGCGTTGCCCTGAACGCTGTCGAGCGTGCGGCTGAAGACGACCTTCGGGATAGCGCACCAGACGTCGGCGAACGCGGCCCCGAGCTCGTTGTCGCGCATCGACGGATCCGTCTCCCACGGCAGCATGGTCTGGTAAAGCCTGCGGCCGCACAGATAGCCGCCGAGCTCGCGTGTCTGCGCGATGTGGAAACGAAACTGCTCCTCGTTAGGGGTCGTCCACCCGAACGCGCCCTCGCGGTCGGCGATAAAGCCGTCCACCGAGACGCTCATCGAGTAGATCAGCATGGCTTCAAGCTCATCGCACCGGAGCGACGGACGATGATCGCGATGAAGTTCACCATTGAGGTTGACATCGGGCTCTCCTTCCTTCTGCAGGCTGCTCTGCCACAGCTAGTGACCGATCGCGAGACGAAAACTCGTCGTCGTGGGCGGTCCAAGCGATCGTACGGCCATTGCCGACGCCGCACTGAGATCCCGGAAGCGGAACCGTCACCGGCGGCGCGGCCTCGTGATGGACCGCACTGCCCGGCCAGCGGAAGTCAAACTCCCGCAAGACCCGCCCGGAGATCGTTACCGGGACGGGACCCATATACGGACAACTCCGCGCCCCGGTGACCGGGGCGTCCCACATCCTTGGAACCGAGACGCCCGTGCTGACCGGCGCCGCGCCGGGCCACCAGCGACGCTCTGAACGCCCGAGCGCGCTTAGCGCTCGATGCCCGGCTCGCGCCCGGTCGCGCGGGGGTCCGGCGCCGCGCCTGTGTCGCCTGTCCTCCCACCACGCAGCCCGCCAGGGCTGTCACCCTTGGGAGGGGTGCTGGACGGTTCGACCGCGACCGTGGAGCTGCTCCGTGCCAGCGCATGCCCGCCACCCCCACCCCGCGCCGCGACGGCGCTGTCCGTGCCGACGGCCGACGGCCGGCCGTGCTACGACCGCACTGGCGTTCGCGACACGAGTCCGCGCTGGTGTGGTGAGGACTTCGGCACCTGCAGCTATGAATTCGGCGTCGAAGCCAACGCCGGACTTGGAGTCGTGGTACCGGGTGAGGAACCGGAGCCCGGCTAGCGTGCTCGCCGAGATCGGCCAGCAGATTCCGGCCCTGTTGGGCGAGCCAGGCCACGGTCGGATGCGCGTCCGGCCACCCAGACCCGGCGGCGGTCCAGCTTGACGAAGAACAACACGTACAGCCGGGTCAGCCGCGCCGGCAGCGAAGAGATCCTCGACGGGATCGCCCTCTTCGTGATGATCGGCTCCGAGCCCGGCACCGACTGGCTCGCGGGTACCCTCGCTCGCGGAGAAGGCGGCCACCTCCTCACCGGCACCGACCTCACCCCGAGCGGCGCCGCCCCCGCCGACGGCGACCAGCCGCCGCGGTGGCCGCTGCCCAGGCCGCCGTTCTACCTCGAGACCAGCATGCCGGGCGTCTTCGCGGTCGGCGACGTCCGTCACGGCTCCACCAAGCGGGTGGCCCCTCGGTCGGCTCCGGCGGCATCGCGATTCAACTGGTACACGAGTACCTGAAGCAGCTTCCGCCGCACACCTGACCGCCGCCCTGGTCGCGCGGGCGTTTCCAGGGCACGCTGTTGTCGACCGCGGTCGCGAACCTGGAAGGGCCCTGGCGTGGATCTTTCGATCATTCAGGCCAGCCTGCGCGCGGGGATCGAGCCTCGCGGCATCCGGGTGGGCCCATTCCTGGTTGCGTTCGATCCCCACACCGACAACCCGTTCCGCAACTACGCGATCCCGGACGACCGAGCAGAGCCGACTCCGGAGGAGGTCGACAGGCTGGTCGCGGCGTTCACCGAGCGGCGGCGGACGCCCCGGCTGGAGTACGTAGGCCGCCCGCCGGCGGTGGAGAGCGCCCTGGCCGCGGCCGGCTTCACCGCCGACCGGCGGCTCCCGCTGATGACCGCCGACCCAGCCGACCTCGTCACGCCGCCGGTACCCGCCGGCTTCGAGCTTCGCACCCGCCGAGTCCGACGCCGATCTGTGGCGAGCCGCCGCGGTGCAGAACGCCGCCTACGGCGAGGCGGAGCCGGCCCAGCCCCGACGTCGACCGGCTGCGCCGGACCATTGTGGACGGTGGCGGAGTGGCACTTGCAGTCACCGCGGACACCGGCGAGGGCGTCGGCTCCGGCGTGTACACCTCGCCGGAGCGCGGCCTGGCCGAGATCGCCGCCATCGGGGTGCTCCCCGCGTACCGCCGCCGCGGCATCGCCACCGCCGTCGCGCACCAGCTGACCCTGGCGGCGCTCGACGCCGGTGCGGCGCCGTTCCTACAGGCGGATGGCGAGGCCGAACAGCGCATGTACGCCCGCATCGGCTACCGCACCGCCGGCGAGCTGACCCTCAGCACCAGGCACCCATAGAATCCTGACCAGGTCGACCACCGGGTGCCGCAGCCGTTCGCTCGCCGTTCACCGCCTCGTCGAGGCCTCGGACGACGCGACCTCGAGCCAACGCCCGGCGCGCGCGCCGGTGCTCAGGCTCGGCGGATCGTCGTAGGGAAAGCTGTTCAACTCCCAGCGAACGCCGAAGGGGTCGTCGACAGTCAGCGCCTGCGGGCGGTCGAGCACGATCTCGCATCCGGCATCGGCTGCGATCCCGCGCAGCCGCTCGAGCTCGTGCTCGTCCACGAAGATGCCCAGGTGGGACAGCTGGCCATCCTCGGCCACGGCGGCGGCCGCTTCGAGCGCGAGCCGAAGGCCGCCGCGATAGAGCATGACGAGGCCCAGGTCGATCCCGGCCCGTTCAGCATCGTCCCAGTCGGCCGACTCCGGCAGCGTCAGCCAGCCGTCCGGCGTCTCTGCCTCCCTGAACGCGACCTCCAGCGCGAACAACGTGCGGTAGAACGTCTCTGCCTCGCGCAGGCGTGGGACCCGCAGCGCCACGTGCGTGACCGAGTGCAGGGCCATGCCAACGACAGTACAGCCGCTCCGGTGTCGGCCCGTCCGGGCTGGGACGACGGTCAGGCCCGAGGCCCCTTCAGTGGTGCCAGGGCAGTCGAGCCGGCTGGCTGGGTATCGGGCCGGCGAGCAGATGAGTGAGCAGCTGCACCAGTCCCAGTGGGTAGACCGTCTCGCTGGTCGAGCCCAGTTGCTCGATCGTCCACCACCGGTGGCCGATCAGGTGTCGACGTTCCAGCGCCTCCAGCCGGCTGGTATCGACCTCATGGCGGTCCACGCGATGGAAGAAGAAGTCGTCTCGGAACACGCCGGCGGCCCAACCGAAATCGGCGTGCCCGGTGGTCTCGGCGACTGTGCTTCCGAGCGCCTTTGGGTCAACCACCAAACCCGTCTCCTCGCGCAACTCCCGGGCGGCGGCGACCGCCAGCGATTCCCCGTCCGTGACGCCACCACCGGGTGTGATCCAGTACGAGCCGCGTTCCGGCTGGAGGTCGTCGTTGAGGAAGTGGAAGAGCAGCAGCCGTCCGGCGCCATCCACCAGGAACACCCGGGCGGAACGACGCCGGTAGTCTCCATCCACCACCCGCCCACGCTAATGGGTGATGACCGGCGGCCAGCGGCGGGATGCCGACGCCGAGGAGGAGCCATGCGCACACGACTCAACCGCGGCCGCCGTGGGCGGCAGGTCGGCGCCGTCGCGACCCGTGCCACCGCGACCGGGGCGACCGCGACCGGTGCGGCCAGCACCGGTTTCGGCGCGCTGGTCGCCGTCGCGGTCGGCGCGGCCGCGGTAGGCGCTACCGCGCTCGGCGCGGTAGCGATCGGGCGGCTGACCATCCGGCAAGCGGTCATCCGCCGCCTGCGTGTCGACGGGCTCGACGTGGGCACGCTGCGGGTTGGCTCCCTGCAGGTCGACCGGCGGGAGGAGGCGCCACCAGCCGCCCCGTGACGCCGTCGCTGCCCGCCCGAGACCGGACGCGGCCTCAGGCGACGCCACGATCCCTGGCCGGGCGACGATGATCGGCCGAACACCACCGCGGTAGACATGCGCGCGCTACGCCTCGCGACCCGACGCCCCGGGTGCCGGTGGATCGCCGGTTTCGGCTGCGAGCAGATTGGGTAGGCGCCGCCTCGCTGGCCCCGTTCAGGGCCCCGGCCCGGAGGTGACGAGATGACCCGGACTCGGCTGATGGCAGTGGTGCGGTCCAGGGTGGCGGTGCCAGCGGCGGTGCTCGCCGCGCTGCTTGTCGTGCCGGTGCCGACGGCGGCCTCAACGGCCGGCCCGACCGAGCAGCTGCGGGACTACGCGAGCGCGACATGGGCGTCGTTCGTGGCGATGACCGACCAGAGCTCGGGACTGCCGGCTGACCGCCTGGAGGCGGACGGGACAACCAGCGTGCAGACCTCGACGACGAACATCGGCGCGTACATGTGGAGCGCCCTGGTGGCCGAGCGGCTGGGGATCATCACCCACGCCGAGACGGTGCAGCGGCTGTCCACGACGATCGGCACGCTCGAGCACATGGAACGGTACGCCGGCCAGTACTACAACTGGTACGACCACAGAACCGGAGCGAAGCTCACCACGTGGCCGCCGACCGGAGCGCCGCTCACGCCGATCCTCTCCTCGGTGGACAACGGCTGGCTCGCCACCGGGCTGCGGGTGGTGCAGCGCAGCGTGCCCGAACTGGCCACCCGCGCCGGCGCCCTGTACGGCAGCATGAACTTCGGCTTCTTCTACCGGCCGAACGTCAACCGGATCCTCTTCTTCTACGCGCCCGACACCGGCGAGGCCCCCTGCTGCTACGACACCCAGGTCAGCGAGAGCCGCATCGCCGACTACATCGGGATCGCCAAGGGCGAGATCCCGTCGCGGGCCTACTACGGGCGCTGGCGCAGCTTCCCGGACAGCTGCGACTGGAGCTGGCAGGAGACCCGGCCCTTCGGCTTCCACCGCACCTACTTCGGTGTCAACGTGTTCGACGGTGCCTACCCGTACAACGGCACCCGGGTGACCCCGGCCTGGGGCGGCAGCATGTTCGAGTCGCTGATGCCGGCGCTGTTCGTCCCGGAGGAGCGCTGGGGTCCCGGCAGCTGGGGCCCGAACCACCCGCTGACCGTGCGCGCCCAGATCCATCACGGCCTGGTGCAGGCCGGGTACGGCTACTGGGGGTTCTCGCCGTCCAACACCCCCGAGGGCGGCTACGACGCGTACGGCGTCGACGCGATCGGGATGGACCCGGGCGGCTACCCGTCCAACGAGGACCGCACGGTGGTCGACGCCGGCTTCGCCGGCTGCCCGGGCCGGCCGGCGCAGCCCGAGCCGCCCCCGTCGGCGTACACCAACGGCGTCGTCACCCCGCATGCCGCGTTCCTGGCACTGCGGTTCGCGCCGGAGGAGACGCTCGCGAACCTGCAGAAGCTCGCCCACGACTTCCCCGGTCTGTACGGGCCGTGGGGGTTCCGGGACAGCGTGAACGTCGGCACGGGCACGGTCTCGTCCGCCTACCTCTCCCTCGACCAGGGCATGATCATGGCTGCGATCGGCAACGCGTTGGCCGGTGACATGCTGCGCTCGGCGTTCGCCGGCCCCGACGAGCAGCGGGCGCTGCGCCCGCTGATGGGCGTCGAGGAGTTCAACGACAACCCCCGCGGCTGCACCATCACCGGCACCGCGGGGAACGACCACCTCGTGGGCACTCCGGGTGACGACGTCATTTGCGCGGGCGGCGGGGACGACGTCATCGCGGCTGGTGGCGGGGACGACACGGTGTACGGCGACGGCGGGGACGACACGATCTCCGGTGACGCCGGCGTCGACACGCTCTACGGCGACGCCGGCGACGACCGGCTCAGCGGCGGCGCCGGCAACGACGTGCTCGCCGCCGGCCCAGGCGATGACCGGCTCGACGGTGGGACGGGCGTCGACTTCCTGGAAGGCGGCGAGGGGACCGACCGTTGCCCGATCGAGACCGGCGAGGCGACCGACGGCTGCGAATAGGGATACGCCAGCACTGACAACTCGCAGGCCCGTGCACCGGACCGCGAGCTGGGCCGCCCCGCCTATCCCGTTTCAGCGCGTGCCGTCCCGGGACTGTTCGGTTTCGCCGGGCTGGTCGGTGGTGAGGGAGGCGAGCGCGTCGTCCCGGTTCGGATGGTCCTGGATGGCGATCACGGCGCCGTCGGCGAGCCGGAACGCCTGGTAGGCGTGCGCCGGCCTATCCGGGTAGTCGGCGGGGCGGGTGACGGCCAGGCCGAGAACGACTCGTGGCGAGGCGGCGCAGCACCGTCTCGGGGGGTGACGAACAGCCGGGGCGAGCGGCTGCGCGGGACGAGCCGGCTCAGCGCGGCCTGCACGGCCCGGTCGGCCCACGATGGGCGGGGCCGGGCAACCTGCCGGTGCAGGACCGCGAGCTGGTGGCGCAGGACGAGGATCTCGGCCTCCTTGGACGCGCCGGTGCGGGCGAGCAGACCGAGCCAGCCGACCACCGTCCGCAAGATCAGGTAGAGCAGGCGTAGGGTCACGAACCCGCGATCATGCCCGACCGCCTCCACCAGCGAACGAGCTGGTCAGAGGGCGCGGATGAGGTTGTCGGCACCCGCACGTGCGCGCCGTCTGAAAGTCGCGCCGCGTCCCGGCCGCGGTCGGCGGAGTCCACCACCCCTAGTCCGGCAGCATGGCGAGCCGCAGCCGCCGCAGCCGGTCCGGATCGGCTATCACGTCGATGGCGGTGATCCGGCGGGCGGCGCTGACCGTCAGGGCCAGCACGACCTGCAGCCGGCCGGCGGGCGCGAATACGACGCCGACTGCCCCGTCCACCAGGGCCAGTTGGGACTGCCCGGCCCGGACGGAGGCGGCGAGCGCGCCCCTGGCGACCATGTCCGCGCCCCGGAGCAGCACCGGCTTGCCGGACGGGGCGGCGAGGGCATCGGCCGTCAGCGTCACATCGGGGTCCAGCAGCGCGACGAGGGCCGAGAAGTCGCCGCCGCGGGCTGCGGCGAGGAACGCGGTGGCCACCTCCCGCTGGCGGGCGAGGTCGGCGGCCCGATCCGGGCTGGGCGCTCCGCGTACCCGGCGCCGCGCCCGGCTGGCGAGCTGCCGCGTCGCGTCGGTCGAGCGCCCGAGCACGGCCGCTACCTCGGCGAACGGCGTCGCGAACAGGTCGTGCAGCACGAACGCGAGTCGCTCGGCCGGCGTGAGCGTGTCGAGCACGACCAGCAGGGCGAGGCCGACCGAGTCCGCGAGCACCGCCTCGTCCTCCGGATCGGCGGCCCGGCCGGCCCTGCCAGCCCCGCCGGGCCCGGCCACCGGCCCGGTCCTCGCCGCCACCTCCGCGGCACTCGGCCAGGAATCGCCGACCGGTTCCTCGCGCCGGTACCGGCGCGACCGGAGCATGTTGAGGGACACCCGCGCCACGACCGTCGTCAGCCAGCCGCCGAGATTCTCCACCTCGCTGGTATCCGCGCCGGTCAGCCGCAGCCAGGTGTCCTGGACCGCGTCCTCGGCGTCGGTCATCGAGCCGAGCAGCCGGTAGGCGACCGCCCGCAGGTGATCGCGGTGCTCCTCGAAGGCGGCTGCCAGGCAGTCACTGTCGGCCATCTGTCACGTTCCCTCGTCGCCGGGTGTCATCACACTGACGGCCGGCGCCCCGCGGACGTGACATGCGGGGCAGATGGCATGCACCAGGCGAAGCGCGAGCCGGAGCGGCCTTCGCCGAGGACCCATCGGTGAGGAGGAGCCATGACGGCACGCATTCTGGTCACTGGCGGCACGGGCACGCTCGGCCGCCAGGTCGTTCCGCGCCTGCGGGAGGCGGGCTGCGACGTACGGGTGCTCAGCCGACGCACCCACGAGGCGGCGGACGGTGTCGAGTACGTGACCGGCGATCTGGTCCAGGACGACGGTATCCAGGCCGCGGTGGACGGTGCCGGGATCGTCGTGCACTGCGCGGGCAGCAACAAGGGCGACGACGAGGCGACCCGGAACCTGGTGCGGGCCGCGTCGCGGGCCGGCGCGCAGCACCTGGTGTACATCTCGGTCATCGGGGCCGACCGGATACCACTGGTCAGCCGCATCGACCGCACGATGTTCGGCTACTTCGGGTCCAAGCTGGCCGCGGAGCGGATCGTCGCCGAGTCCGGCCTGCCGTGGACGACGCTGCGTGCCGCCCAGTTCCATGACCTGCTCCTGATGGTGGCGCAGCAGGTGACGAAGCTGCCGGTGATACCGGTCCCGGCCGGCTTCCGGTTCCAGCCGGTCGATGCCGGTGAGGTCGCTGCCCGGCTCGTGGAACTGGCGCTCGGCACGCCGGCCGGGCTGGTGCCCGACATCGCCGGCCCACGGGTGTACGGGGTGGCCGACCTGCTCCGCGGTTACCTGCGGGCTCGCGGCAAGCATCGGCTGATGGTGCCGGTCCGGCTTCCGGGAAGGGCTGCCGGCGCGGTCCGGGCTGGCGCGAACCTGGCTCCCGACCGAGCGGTGGGGCAGCGGACCTGGGAAGACTTCCTGGCGGAGCGGGTCCTCGACGACGCATGAACGTCGTGCCCGTCGCGCACCGTTGGGCGTGACATCGACGGTTGACCGGGTACGGCCGGGAGGGAGGTTCACAGCGACCGGGGGGAGGCCGCGGTGGCGGCATCGGTGGCACGGGTGACCGAGATCAGCGCTGTCTCGGAGACGAGCTTCGAGGACGCGGTCAAGGTCGGCACCCAGCGGGCGGCGCAGACGCTGCGGGGGCTGCAGTCGGCGTGGATCAAGGAGCAGGAGGTGCGGATCGGCGCGAATGGGCAAGTCGCCGCCGACAAGGTGAACATGCTGGTGACCTTCGTCCTGGAGTAGGCAAGCCGGGAGCGGGGAGCCGACGCGCGCGGGGGGCAGGTTTACGGTTCGCTTAGCGTCGAGAACGGCGGTGCCGCTTAGCGTCCGGGGCGGACAGAGGCGGGTCGATCCGGGAGTCAGCGACGTGAGCGACATGCGACGCCTGGCGGTGCGGCGAGACCGAGGCACCCGTGCCGTCGGGGCGATCACCGCGGCGCTGTCGGCCGGCGCGGTCGTGGCGACCGGCGCGCTGGCCACCGGCATGGCCGTGCCGGTCAGCCACGCCCAGCCGGCGCAGCAGCATGCGACCGCGACCACGACCACGGCTCGCGCCCCGCAGCCCGCCGCGCCGCGGCTGCTGCCGCCACCCAAGCAGCCGGCCGCGGCGCCGGCGCAGTCGGGGTCGACACGTCCCGCCCCGGCCAGCTCCGCCGGCCAGCCCTCGCCCTCGCCCATCCCGACCCAACCACCGCCGACCACCGCGGCGGCCAGCACGACACCCGCGCCCGCGCCGACCACCTCGGCCGGCTCATGACGGTGCTCGCGAGCGGCCTGGCCGGCGATCCCAAGATCCTGTGGTACCTCAACCGGGCCACCGGCCTGGTGCTGCTGGTCCTGTTCACCGCGGCGGTCCTGCTCGGCCAGGCCTCCACGGCGCGACCCGGCGGCCGGCTGCCCCGGTTCGTGTCGGTCGAGCTGCACCGCAACACCGCGCTGCTCGGGCTGGTGATGCTGGTCCTGCACGTCGCGACGAGCGTCGCGGACGGCTTCGTCGACATCGCCCCGATCGATGCGGTCATCCCGTTCCGGTCCCCGTACCGGCCGCTGTGGCTCGGGCTGGGCACCCTGGCCCTGGACCTGGCCCTCGCGGTCGCGCTCACCACGCTGGTCCGCCGCTGGCTGTCCCCGGTGCTCTGGCGCGGTGTGCACTGGCTGAGCTACCTCTGCTGGGCCGCCGCAGTGCTGCACGGCCTGGGCACCGGGACGGACACCCGGCAGCCCGGGACGCTGCTGGCCACGTTCGGCTGCGTCGCGGTCGTCGCCCTCGGCGGCCTGATCCGGCTCGCGGGCGCGGAGCGACTCCGACTGGCGGTCAGGCTGCCCGCCGTGCTGCTGCTGGCCGCGCTCCCACTGGGCGTGGTCGTGTTCCTGCGAGCCGGGCCGCTGCAGCCGGACTGGTCCCGGCGGGCCGGCACTCCGCCTCCGGTGACCCAGGCACCGGGCCGATGACCACCGCGGTCGCCGGCCGGCCGGCGCGGCTGCTCGCCGGGCTGCCCCCTCTGGGCGGCCCGCTGAGCCTGGACGCGCATCTGCGGGTGCACGGACCGCGGCCGCGGTTCGACCGGCGGAAGTCGTCCGGCGGCGCGCTGATCCGCGAGGTGCAGGCGGTCGGCCTGCGCGGGCGGGGCGGTGCCGGCTACCCGCTGGCGCACAAGCTGGCCGCGGTCGCGGGTCGGCGCGGCCGGCGGCTGCTGGTGGTGAACGGGGCCGAGAGCGAGCCCGCGTCCAGCAAGGACGCCGCGCTGCTGACCCGCACGCCGCACCTGGTGCTGGACGGCGCGCTGATCGCCGCCGAGGTGGTCGGCGCCGAGCAGATCGTGCTGTGGCTGCACGCCGACCCCTCGCCCGAGGCGGGCACGCTCGCCGGCACCGTCCGGCGGGCGGTGGACCAGCGCGGCAACGAGATCGACGGCATCCCGGTCGACGTCGAGTTCGGCCAGCCCGGATACCTCGCCGGCGAGTCCTCGGCCGTGGTAAGCCAGCTCGCCGGCGGCCCGGCGCGGCCGACCCGCTCACCGCCACACGCCACCGAACGCGGCGTCGACGGCCGCCCGACCGTGATCTCGAACGTCGAGACGCTGGCCCAGCTCGCCTTGCTGGCCAGGCACGGGCCGGACTGGTTCCGCGCGGTGGGCACGCCGACCGAGCCGGGCACCCTGCTGGTCACCCTGGCCGGAGCGGTGGCCCAGCCGATCGTGCTGGAGGTGCCGTTCGGCACCCCGATCGGGGACGCGGTGCTGGCCGCCGAGCCGCCCGAACGGCCGGGCGCGATCCTGGTGGGCGGGTACGCGGGCGGTTGGCTGCCCTGGCCGTACGCCGCCGCGGTCGCGCTGTCCGCTCGCGGCCTGGCGGCGGCCGGGACAGCGCTCGGGGTCGGCCTGCTCGCCGTGCTGCCGGAGGGCAGGTGCGGGCTGGTCGAGACGGCCCGGCTGGTCGGCTGGCTGGCCGGCGAGTCTGCGGGCCAGTGTGGACCGTGCACGTACGGGCTGCCGGCGCTGGCCGGGGCGTTCCAGGCGCTGGCCACCGGCGTGGCGGAGCCGTCCGCGGTGCACCGGCTGCACCGGTGGGCCGGCATGGTGGCCGGCCGCGGGCTGTGCCATCACCCGGACGGCGTCGCGGCCCTCGTCCGCTCCGCGCTGCACACGTTCGAGGCCGAAGTACGCCGGCACCTTGCCGGCTGGCCGTGCGCCGGCTACCGGCTGCCGCCGCTGCTGCCCCTCCCGGCCCGGCTCCCGGCCGACCTCACGGCCCGGCTCATCACTCGGCTCCCGGACCGCATGACCACCGCGGACCGCCTCGGATGACCCGCCAGCTGAGCGTCGACTGGGGCCGCTGCACCGGGCATCTGGTCTGCGTCGGCCTGCTGCCCGAGCTGATCACCGTCGACGACTGGGGCTTCCCGATCGTGCCGGACGCGCCAGTGCCGGGCCACCTGCTGCGTCACGCCCGGCGGGCCCGGGCGGCCTGCCCGGCGCTCGCACTGCGGCTGGAGCGCGACCCGAGACGGCCGGGAAGACACAGCCAACCGGAGCATTAAGGCTGATTTGTGGCTGGGAAGAGGTACCCATAAACGGCGAGAGCCAGCATAAGCTGCCGGCTGACCCGGTCCCCCCGCGGGTCAGGCCGGAATGGCGGCGCCCAGGTCCACCCTCACCTGGGCGCCGCCCGTCGTTCCGCGCCCGAGCACCAGACCCCCTCCGGAGGCCTCGGCGGCCCGGCGCACGATGTCCAGCCCCAGGCCGGTCGACCCAGCCAGGCTGAACCCGCGCCGAACCGCGTCGTCCGTCGGTAGCCCGGGCCCGGAGTCGGCCACCACCAGGCTCGTCCCGCCGGACGGCGCCGGCTCCACGGCCACGGTGAAGTCGGTGCCGTCCGGGGTGTGCGCGAAGACGTTGTCCAGCAGCGCGTCGACAACACCCTCCAACTCGGCGCCGGACAGCCGGACCCAGCGCGGCCCCCCGGGCAGCAGCAGCGTCAGCCGCCGGTCCTGGTCTTCGGCCAGTACGGACCAGAACTCGACCCGGCGGCGCACCACGTCGACCGCGTCGGAGGTGGCCATCCCGGCCTGCACCGGCAGGCGGGCCTCGGCGATCAGCTGGTCGACGGTGCGCTCCACCGACGCCACCATGTCCAGCATCCGGGCCGACTCGGCCTGGTCGGCCAGCCCGTGCGCCTCCAGCCGGAGCGCGGTCAGCGGGGTGCGTAGCCGGTGCGACAGGTCGGCCACCGACTCCCGCTCCCTGGCCAGCAGCTCCCCGATCCGCTCGGCCAGCAGGTTCAGCGCGGCGCACACCTCGACCAGCTCGGGCGGGCCGGCCGGGCGCACCCGGGCGGTGAGGTCGCCGTGTGCCAGCCGGCGGGCGGTGGCCGACAGCGCCGCCACCGGGCGCAGCGTCCAGCGGGCCAGCCGGTCGGCCACCAGCACCGCGAGCACGATCAGGGCCACCCCGAGCGTGACCAGCACGGCCAGTGCCGCGGGCACCCCCCGGTGCAGCTCACCCCCCGGTACCAGGGTGCGGACCACCGCCGTGCCGCCGCTCGTCTCGACCGGCACCAGGATCTCCCGGCCCTCGTCGATGGCCGCGGTGAAGGCGCGGCCGGCGCGGGCCAGCGTCACGCTCGCCGACGAGCCGAGCGGGGCGCCGAGGACGCGGCCGTCCGGGAGCACCACGGCGGTCGACCGGTCGCCGCCGGCGTTGACCGCGTCGACCAGGTCCCGCAGGTCGTCCGCCGACGCGAGCACGCCGACCGCGGCGGCGACGTTCTGCGAGTCGTTCATCCCGGCCGACATCGCCCGGTCCACCGCGATCTCCTGGACCAGCAGCACCAGCGGGACCAGGAACGCGGCCACCACGATCGACGTCGTCGCGGCCACCAGCAGCGCGAGCCGTCTGCGCACTACGCCCGGTTCCGGATCGAGGTCACCGGGAGCCCTCCGCGCCGCCGGGCTCGACCAGCTTCACCCCGACGCCACGGATGCTGTGCAAGTACCGCGGCGCCGCGGCGGTCTCCCCCAGCTTGCGCCGCAGCCAGGACAGGTGCACGTCCACCGACTTGTCGGCGGCCCCGTACGGCTGGTGCCACACCTCGGCGAACAGGGTCGGTTTCGTGACCACCTCACCGGGCCGGCGGGCCAGGTAGAGCAGCATGTCGAACTCCTTGCGGCTGAGCTCCAGCCGCTGGCCACCGAACCAGGCCTCCCGGGCCCGCGGGTCGATCCGCAGCTCGCCGACCGTCACCGTGTCCGGCACCGCGCCGCCGGTGGTCCGCCGCAGCACCGCCCGGATCCGGGCGTTGAGGTGGTCTGGGGCGAACGGCTTCACCACGTAGTCGTCCGCGCCGGCATCCAGCGCCCGGATGATCTCGTTCTCGTCGTCCCGGGCGGTGGCCACGATCACCGGGACCTCGCTGACCGCGCGCAGCATCCGCAGCAGAGTGCAGCCGTCCAGGTCCGGCAGACCGAGGTCGAGCACCACGAGGTCCGGCTGGCTGTCCATGGCCGCCTGCAGGCCGGCCATCCCGGTCGGGGCGGTCTGCACGCCGTGGCCGCGGGTGGACAGCGCTCGGGTCAGCGCGGTCCGGATGTCGGCGTCGTCCTCGACCAACAGCAACCGGGGCACGTGCTGACGGTAACCGGGCCGGTGGGCGCACGCCCGCCACATTCGCCGCCGCGTCCCTCCGCCGGCCGCCCGGGCCGCAAGTCTTGTCGTCAGGTTAACCTCCTGATGGCTTCCCGCAGGCCAGGATGGCTGCCATGCGACTCCCGCGCCCACCCCGGCCCCGGATGCTGCTCGTGCTTAGCACCTGGCTGGTCGGCGTGTCCGTGGCCACAGCGGTCGGGTTCGGCGCGCTGCAGATGATCGGCAACCGGGTGACCGACCGGGCCACCGCGCCGCTGTCCGAGCGCGCGGTGAACAGCTCCGCGGCGAACGAGGCGGGCTCCGGCGGCGGCCGCGCGTCGGTTCCCCGGCCCGACCGGACGACCGCGGCACCGAACACCGCGACGACCTTGGTGCCGCCTGACGACTCCCCGTCGACCTCGCCGTCCCGGGCGCCGGCACCGCAGATCAAGTCCTTCCCCGACGGGGTGGTCGCGGTCGAGTGCGAGGACGCGAGGATCATGCTGCGGTACGCGGTGCCGCGGGTCGGCTACACCAGCGAGGTGGCCAACCGCGGACCGGAGGAGGTCGAGGTCGAGTTCCAGGACCGCCTGCACCGCTCGCACATCGCGATCCGGTGCGTTGCCGGCGTGCCGACGGTGACCACGAGCGAGGAGTCCGGGGCCGACTGGGGCCGTCGGGACCGCTGAGGGCAGCCGGAGCGGCAGGGCCTAGGACGGCGCGAGCTCGGCCGCAACCAGTTCGGCGATCTCGGCGGTGTTCAGCGCGGCGCCCTTGCGCAGGTTGTCGCCGACGACGAACAGGTCGAGGGTGTCCGGGAAGTCGATGGCCTGGCGGATCCGGCCCACGTAGCTGGGGTCGGTGCCGACCGCGTCCGCTGGCGTCGGGAACACCCCGGCGGCCGGGTCGTCGAGCACCACGACCGAGCGGGACGCGGCCAGCACCGAACGGGCCTCGTCCACGTCCACCGGCTCGGCGAAGGTGGCATGCACGGCGAGCGAGTGGGTGGTCAGCACCGGCACCCGGACGCAGGTCGCCGACACCCGAAGGTCCGGAATGCCGAGAATCTTGCGCGACTCGTTGCGCACCTTGAGCTCCTCGGAGGACCAGCCGCCGTCCCGCAGCGAGCCGGCCCACGGGACCACGTTCAGCGCGAGCGGGGCCGGGAACGGCGAGTCGGCGCCCAGCGGGGCCACCGCCTTCCGCACGTCGCCGGCCAGCTGGCCCAGCCGCCGGTTGCCGCCGACCAGCTCCAGCTCGTCCTGCAAACGATCGACGCCGGCCTGCCCGACGCCGGACGCCGCCTGGTAGGACGCCACCACCAGGCCGCGCAGCCGCCACCGCCGGTGCAGCGCGCCGAGCGCGGCCATCATCGTCAGCGTCGTGCAGTTCGGGTTCGCGACGATGCCGCGCGGGCGCACCCGGATCGCCTCCGGGTTGACCTCCGGCACCACCAGGGGCACCTGCGGGTCCATCCGGAACGCCCCGGAGTTGTCCACCACGACCGCGCCGCGGGCCGCGGCAACCGGTGCCCACTCGGCCGACACCGGGTCGGGCACGTCGAACATCGCGACGTCCACCCCGTCGAAGACGTCCGGGGCGAGCGCCCGGACCTGCGTGTCGGACCCGCAGACCGACAGCCACCGGCCGGCCGAACGGGCCGAGGCGACCAGCCGGATCTCGCCCCACACGCCGGGCCGCCGGGCCGCTCGCTCGGTCAGGATCGACAGCATGACGGTCCCGACCGCGCCGGTCGCGCCGACCACGGCGAGCGTCGGCCGCCGCGAACCGCCCTCCCGGTCAGCAGCGCCGGCGGTCCGCGTCCCGCTCCGAGCCGGAGGGGCGCCGCCACCGCTCCTTCCACCGCCGGGACGGTCCGCGGACCCGGCCCGGTTGGCTCGATCGCGGTCGCCCGGCGACGACATCACAGGCCGCTCCCGGCGTAGACGGTCGCCTCGACGGCGCCGCCCAGGTCGAACGCGTCGTGCACGGCCTGTACCGCGGCCTGCACGTCGGAGTCCCGGCAGACGATCGAGATGCGGATCTCGGACGTGGAGATGATCTCGACGTTCACCCCGGCGTCCGCGAGCGCGGCGAAGAACGTTGCCGAGACCCCGGGGTGGGACCGCATCCCGGCGCCGATCAGGGACACCTTGCCGATGTGCTCGTCGTACAGCAGGCCCTCGAAGCCGACGTCGTCCTTGACCTTCTGCAGCGCGGCCATCGCGGCCGGCCCGTCGGTCTTCGGCAGGGTGAACGAGATGTCGGTGCGGCCGGTCGCCGCGGCCGACACGTTCTGCACGATCATGTCGATGTTCGCCTCGGCGTCGGCGATCGCCCGGAAGATCGACGCGGCCTCGCCGGGCTTGTCCGGCACCCCGACCACGGTGACCTTGGCCTCGCTGCGGTCGTGCGCGACCCCGCTGATGATCGCCTGTTCCATCGGGAGATCCTCCATCGAGCCGGTGACCAGCGTGCCGGGCAGCTGCGAGAACGACGAACGGACGTGCACCGGGGTGCCGTACCGCCGGGCGTACTCCACGCACCGCAGCATCAGCACCCGGGCGCCGCAGGCGGCCATCTCCAGCATCTCCTCGTAGGTGATGCGGTCCAGCCGGCGGGCCCGGGGCACGATCCGGGGGTCGGCGGTGTAGACGCCGTCGACGTCGGTGTAGATCTCGCAGACGTCGGCGCCGAGCGCCGCCGCGAGCGCCACCGCGGTGGTGTCCGAGCCGCCGCGGCCGAGCGTGGTGATGTCCTTGGTGTCCTGCGAGACGCCCTGGAAGCCGGCGACGATCGCGACCGCGCCGTCGTCCAGCGCGGTCCGGATCCGGCCCGGCGTCACGTCGATGATCCGGGCCTTGCCGTGCACCGCGTTGGTGATCACCCCGGCTTGCGAGCCGGTGAACGACCGCGCCTCGTAGCCGAGCGTGGCGATCGCCATCGCCAGCAGCGCCATCGAGATCCGCTCGCCGGAGGTGAGCAGCATGTCCAGCTCGCGCCCGGTCGGCAGCGGGGTGACCTGCTTGGCCAGCCCGAGCAGCTCATCGGTGGTGTCACCCATCGCGGAGACCACCACGACGACGTCGTTGCCCCGGCGCTGTGTCGCGACGATGCGCTCCGCTACCCGTCTGATCCGCTCGGCGTCGCCGACCGAGGAGCCGCCATACTTCTGGACGACGAGCCCCACGGATCCTCCCGGTCGGTCGGTCCGTCAAAGCGTACCCAGTGTCCCGTATCAGGGGTCTTCGCCGCCTGACGCGACCGCTGATACGGAACACTCGAAGGTCACAGCGGATAGGTTGGGCCGATGACCGGACCGGACGTACTGGGCACACCGGGCGCCCCGGCCGTGCCGCCGGGCCCGCCCGGCGTGCAGGCCCGGGGGGTCCGGCGCTCGTTCGGGCCGGTGCGTGCCGTGCAGGGGGTCGACCTGGAGGCCCCGCCCGGCGAGGTGACCGCGCTGGTCGGGCCGAACGGGGCCGGCAAGACGACGTTGCTGCTGGTGCTGGCCACGCTGCTGCGGCCGGACGCCGGCGAGGTGCGGGTGGCCGGGTTCGACCCGGTCAGCCAGCCGGCCGAGGTGCGGGCCCGGATGGGCTGGTCCCCGGACGTCTTCGGGCTGTACGACAACCTCAGCGCGCGGGAGTACCTCGAGGCGATGGCGGCGGCCTACCACGTGCCGGCCAGGGCCCGTGCCGACCGGGCCAACTACCTGCTGCGGCTGGCGAGGCTGCCGGAGAAGGCCGAGGCGCCGGTGCACAGCCTGTCCCGCGGGCAGAAGCAGCGGCTCGGGCTGGCCCGCGCGCTGGTGCACGACCCCAGCGTGCTGCTCCTGGACGAGCCGGCCTCCGGGCTGGACCCGCGCAGCCGGGTCGAGCTGCGCGACCTGCTGCGCCAGATGGCCGGCGAGGGCAAGACCGTCGTGGTGTCCAGCCACATCCTCTCCGACCTGGAGGAGGTCGCCGACCGGGTGGTGTTCGTCGACGCCGGCCGCACCGTCGGTCAGCACCGGATCGGTGAGCTGCCGGCGGTGCAGGCGGTCCGGACCTACCGGATGCGGGCCCTCGACCCCGGCGCGCTGCGGGTCGCGCTGGAACGGGAGCGGCTGTCGTTCACCGACGCCGGCGCCGCCAACGGGCTGGACGTGCAGATCACCGGCGGCGACCCGGCCGCGGCCCGGCTGCTGTCCGTGCTGGTCGCCGGCGGCGTGCCGGTCACCGCGTTCGCCCCGGTCGGTGGAGCCCTGGAGGCCACCTACCTCGACCTGATGGAGGGCCGCTCGTGAGCGCCCCCTCCGCTCGCCGATCGTGGTGGAGTCACCGTGTCGGGCCGCCCCATGAGGTCGACTCGGCCAAGGTCGACGGCGGGGGGTGGGGGTCATGAGCCTGGCCGGGGTGCTGACCGTCGCTCGGCTGGAGTTCCGGCTGCGGATCCGGGCCGGGCGCTGGCGGTGGCTGGTCGCCGCCTGGTTCCTGGTCCTACTCGCGGTCACCGCGCTGGTCCGGGCCGCGCTGTCGCCCCGGACCCTCGGCCAGGACCAGTTGGACGCCCGCGGCGCAGTGATGTTCGGCGTGGTGATGCTCATCGTGCTCGGCCTCGCGCTGCTGGTCGCCCCGGCGCTGGCGGCGCAGTCGGTGAACGGCGACCGCGAGCGCGGCACCCTGGCCACCCTGCAGGTGACCCGGCTGCGGGCGAGCGAGATCGCGGTCGGGAAGCTGCTCGCGTCCTGGGGCACCGCCGCGGTGTTCCTGGTCGTCACGCTGCCGCTGGCGCTGTGGTGCTACGCCGAGGGCGGCCTGTCGGTGCTCCGGCTGCTCACCGTGTACGCGGTGATGGCGCTGCTGCTCGGGGTGGTGTGCGCGGTGGCGCTCGCGCTGTCGGCGCTGCTGGCCCGCAGCACCACGTCCGGGGTGCTCGCCTACCTGGCGGTGTTCGGGCTCACCGTCGGCACGTTCATCGCGTTCGGGCTGGCCACCGTGCTCACCCAGGACACGGTGCGGGCCACCGAGCCGTCCTGCGGCCTGGACCAGAACGGCAACACGCAGCCGGGCTGCCAGGACGTCACGTACGAGACCGCGGTGCCGCGGACGGACCGCACCTGGTGGATCCTCGCCCCGAACCCGTTCGCGGTGCTGGCCGACTCCGCTCCGGCCGCGCCGAGCCGGCGGGAGCGGCAGCCGGACGGCAGCGTCGCGGAGATCGCGGTGCCGCTGGACCCGCTGGGCGCGATGTCCCGCACGCTGCACCAGATCCGGGTCCGCCCGGTGCTGCAGAACAACCCGTACGGTCCGGAGTTCGCGGTGCCGGCGAACGCGGTCGGCGCGGCCGTCTGGCCGACCGGACTCGGCATCGACCTGCTGCTGGCCGCGGGCGCGGTCTGGCTGACCACCCGCCGACTGCGCACCCCGGTCTACCGCCTTGCCCGCGGCCAGCGGATCGCCTGAGTCGACCTGGGCCGGGCCGCCCTTGGCTGGGCCGCCCTGGGCTGGGCCGCCCTGGGCTGGGCCGCCCCTCGGCTTGGCCGATCTGGGCCGCGCCCGCTGCGCGGGATGGCGATTGCGATGGCGCGACCGAGTGCGTGCGCTAGGCTATCGGCCGTGACACGCAGCGTGCTGCTGCGCGGCCTGCTCCTTACCGGCCGCGGCGGGGCCCTCTAGGAGGCCGGCTCCCCCGCCGCGGGTGCTGGTCTGCGCCGGCCGCCGACCCCCGGACCGTGGGGCCGCATCTGGCAGCAGAATCCGACAGGAGCCCGTACTGTGTCAATTGGCTACCAACCACCCGTTCAGCGCACCTCCGGCATGCCCGTCCGCCGATACCGGCCGTTCGCCCCTATCGACCTCCCGGACCGCAGCTGGCCGTCCCGCCGCATCCAGACCGCGCCGTTGTGGTGCTCGGTCGACCTGCGGGACGGCAACCAAGCGCTGATCGACCCGATGACGCCCGCCCGCAAGCGCCGGATGTTCGACCTGCTGGTGCGGCTGGGCTACAAGGAGATCGAGGTCGGCTTCCCGTCCGCGAGCCAGGCCGACTTCGACTTCATCCGGCAGCTCGTCGAGGACGAGCTGATCCCGGACGACGTGACGATCCAGGTCCTCACCCAGGCCAGGGACCACCTGATCGAGCGCACCTTCGAGTCGATCGACGGGGCGCCGAAGGCCATCGTCCATCTCTACAACTCGACGTCCACGCTGCAGCGCCGGGTGGTCTTCGGTCTGGACAAGGACGGGATCACCGGCATCGCGGTGGACGCCGCCCGGCTGTGCCTGAAGCTGGCCGAGACGCTGGCCGACACCGAGGTCCGCTTCGAGTATTCGCCCGAGTCGTTCACCGGCACCGAGCTGGAGTACGCGGTCGAGGTGTGCGGCGCGGTGCTGGACGTCTGGCAGCCGACGCCGGACTGGCCGGCGATCATCAACCTGCCGGCGACGGTCGAGATGGCGACGCCGAACGTGTACGCGGACTCGATCGAGTGGATGCACCGCCAGCTGCCCCGCCGGGACGCCGTGGCGCTCTCCCTGCACCCGCACAACGACCGCGGGACCGCGGTCGCGGCCGCCGAGCTGGGCGTAATGGCGGGCGCCGACCGGATCGAGGGCACCCTGTTCGGCAACGGCGAGCGGACCGGCAACGTCGACCTGGTCACCCTCGGGCTGAACCTGTTCTCCCAGGGCGTCGACCCGATGATCGACTTCTCGGACATCGACGAGATCCGCCGCACCGTCGAGTACTGCAACCAGCTTCCGGTGCACGAGCGGCACCCCTACGGCGGCGACCTGGTCTTCACCGCGTTCTCCGGCTCGCACCAGGACGCGATCAAGAAGGGCCTCGAGGCGCTGGACCGGGACGCGGCCGCTGCCAGGACGCCGGTGCGGGACTACCGGTGGGAGGCGCCGTACCTGCCGATCGACCCGAAGGACGTCGGCCGCAGCTACGAGGCGGTGATCCGGGTCAACTCCCAGTCCGGCAAGGGCGGCGTCGCATACCTGATGAAGACCGAGCACGCGATGGAGCTGCCGCGCCGGCTGCAGATCGAGTTCAGCCAGGTCATCCAGCGGGTCACCGACGTCGACGGCGGCGAGGTGACACCCGAGCAGATGTGGGAGATCTTCGCGGCCGAGTATCTGGAGCCGCGCACGCCGGTGGCGCTGGTCGGCCACGAGTCGACCACCGGCGAGGGCGAGGTCGAGGTTCGCGCCCGGATCCGGGTGCACGGGGTCGAGAAGGTGATCAGCGGGCACGGGAACGGGCCGATCGCGGCGTTCGTGGCAGGGCTGGGCGAAGTCGGCTACCAGGTCAGGGTGCTGGACTACGCCGAGCACGCGTTGTCGTCGGGAGGCGACGCGCGTGCCGCCGCGTACCTCGAGGTGACCGTCGGCGACCGGACGTTGTGGGGGGTCGGGGTCGACGCGAACATCGTGACGGCTTCGCTGCGTGCCGTCCTCAGCGCGGTGAACCGGGCAAGTCGGCGCTCCGTGGCCTAGAACTACCAGATGTAAATACAGAGGGTCATCGTTTGCATAGAGCCGATGGGCCGATGTAGCGAATCACCCTACGTAACCACCGTATGGCGCTCAGTCGGGATACGCTCCTGTCCGCCGAGGACGGCGACCTGGTGACCTCGGCCCTCAGACGGCGGCTCCTTGGCGGGGGCGGGTGGTCAACGAAGACCGCCCGCTCCCGCGGCCCAAGCCCGCCTCCCGTGGATGCAGCCGCCCTACCGGTGACGGGCCGCCCCGGCGGCGCAGCACGCTGCCGCGCCGAGCCAGCGGCCGATGCGGCTCAGACGTCCAGCAGCCGGCGGCCTTCGAACGCCCGGCCGAGGGTGACCTCGTCGGCGTACTCCAGGTCGCCGCCGACCGGCAGGCCGCTGGCCAGCCGGGTCACCCGCAGCCCCATCGGCTTGACCAGCCGGGCCAGGTAGGTCGCGGTCGCCTCGCCCTCCAGGTTCGGATCGGTGGCCAGGATCAGCTCGCTCACCTCGCTGTCCCGCAGCCGCACCATCAGCTCGCGGATGCGCAGGTCGTCCGGCCCGATCCCCTCGATCGGGCTGATCGCGCCGCCGAGCACGTGGTACCGCCCGCGGAACTCGCGGGTCCGCTCGATCGCGACGATGTCCTTCGGCTCCTCGACGACGCAGATCACCGAGGCATCGCGGCGGGCGTCCCGGCAGATCCGGCACTCGTCCGCCTCGGCCACGTTGCCGCAGGTGCGGCAGAACCGCACCTCGTCCTTGACCCGCTGCAGCGCGGCCATCAGCCGGATCACGTCCGCCGGCTCGGCGGCCAGCAGATGGAACGCGATGCGCTGCGCGCTCTTCGGGCCGATGCCCGGCAGCCGGCCGAGCTCGTCGATCAAGTCCTGTACGGCACCCTCGTACATCGGCGGGCCTCCCGGGGATGTCCCGCTAGCTAGGTGCCTGGCAGACCCAGGCCGCCGCCGAGACCGCCGAGCCCACCCAGACCGCCGGCGAGCGGGCCCATCTTGTCCGCGGCGAGCTGCTGGGCCGCCCGGTTGGCGTCCCGGACCGCGGCGACGACCAGATCCTGCAGGGTCTCCACGTCGTCCGGGTCGACCACGCTCGGGTTGATGGTGAGGCTCCGCAGCTCACCGGCTCCGGTCACGGTCGCGCTGACCAGGCCGCCGCCGGCCGAGCCGGTGACCTCGGCCGAGGCCAGCTCCTCCTGCGCGGCCGCCAGCTGCTGCTGCATCTTCTGCGCCTGCTTCATGAGCTGCTGCATGTTCGGCTGCTGGCCACCGGGTCGCACGGGATCTCCTGAAGCTGCTCGACGCTGGTGCATCGAGCGTATCCGGAGACACCGACAAGACCAGGCCCGCCGACCCGGACAACCGGGAACGAACGCGGTCGGAGCCATGGCAGGCTGTACGCCGTGACGCGACTCCGCCCGCTCGCGCCCGGCTGGCGCGCGACTGGCCTGGCAGCGGCGGCGCTCGCGGCGCTCGCGGCACTGTTGGTGAGCTGCACCGGATCGTCCGGCGGGCGGCCCGAACCGGTGGCGCAGTCGGCGCCGACCCCGACGGCGCTGCCCGCCCCGATGGCGGCCGACCAGCCGGACCTCGGCGCGTCCAGCACCACCACCTCGTCGGCACCGCCGAGCCGGCCACCGTGGACCCGGCCCCGGGCGGCGCCCACCCCGCGCCGTACCGGCTCGCCGGCGCCGCCTCGCCGGCCGGTCGTGGTCGTCCTGGATCCCGGCCACAACGGTGGCAACGCGTCCCATCTGGACATCATCGACACACCGGTGTATGCGGGGAACGGCCAGACGAAACCGTGCAACACGGTTGGTACGTCCACGCTCGGCGGCTACTGGGAACACGCGTTCAACTTCGACGTCGCGCTGCGGACCCGGGCGCTGCTCGCCCGGCGCGGAGTCAGCGTGCTGCTGACCCGCCTGACCGACGCCGGGGTGGGGCCGTGCGTCGACGCCCGAGCCCGGTTCGGGAACCTGCACGCGGCCGCCGCGGTGGTCGCGATCCATGCCGACGGGGCTGCCCCGGCCGGACACGGCTTCCACATCATCGAGGCGGCCGTGCCGCCGGCGGGTGCGACGACCGCCGCGGCCAGCCGCCGGCTCGCGCTGTCGGTGCGGGGCCGGCTGCTGGCCGAGTCCGGGCTGAGCTACGCGACCTACCTGGCCGGCGGCACCGGCCTGGACGAGCGCAGCGACATCGCCGGGCTCAACCTGTCCACCCGCCCGGCAATCCTGGTCGAATGCGGCAACATGCAGAACCAGCACGACGCGGCGCTGCAGGCCGATCCGGCCGGGCGGGAACGCATTGCCCGCGCACTCGCCGACGGCATTCTGGCGTTCCTCGGCCTCCGCTGAGCCGGCTCACTCGCCCCCGGGATCGACGCGGCGGGCGCCGAGCGTGGACTCCAGCAGCGACATGGCTGCCTCTTCCGGGTCCTGCCGCGCGCCGGCGGCCGGCCCGCCTGGCCGGGCGCCGTCCGGCCCAGGGTCGCCGTCCCGAGGCTCGTCCCGGGGGTCGTCTTCCGGCCGCGCACCGCCGGCGGCGCCGCCGGCCGGGCGTCCGGCCGCCTCGGCCGCTCCGTCCACCACTACCCGCACCTGCCACTGCACGCCCAGGACGTCCCGAACGGCGCCGCGCACGCAGTCCAGGTTGACCTCGTCGGACAGCAGTCGGGACAGCGGCAGCGACGAGATGGTCATGGTGAGCATGTCGCCGTCGACGGCGTGCACTGAGACGTTCATCAGCAGCGCGTGGGTGGTGCGGCGGCGGCGCTTGACCGCCTCCAGCACCTCCGGCCACATCCGGCGTACCTCGGCCACCTCGAGCGGGGCGCCGGCCGCCCGCGGCGGGCCAGCGGACCGCGCTGCGGGCTCGGCGCCCGGACCTGCGTCCGGGCCCGGGGCGGCTGGACTGGTGCGCCCGCGGGGCGTCCCGGCAGTACCTCCGCCCGCGCCTCCGCCGGCACGTCCGCCGGCGCCCGACTCGCCGGCCGGTGTCCCGGACCGCCGGCGACCCGCCGCCCGTGGCGGCTGATCGGCAGCCACCGGCGCAGCCCCGGACGATCCGGTGGCAGCGGGCCGGGCCGTGCTGGACTCGCCCGGTCCCGGTCCCGGTCCCGGCCGGCCGATCGCGAGCCGGCGCTCCAGCCGTTCCAACCGCTGCAGCAGCGCGGCGTCCTCGCCGGACGCCGCCGGCAGCAGCATCCGTGCGCACAGCAGTTCCAGCAGCAGCCGGGGCGAGGTCGTGCCGCGCATCTCGATCAGCCCGGTGTGCACGATGTCGGCCAGCCGGGACAGCGTCGCGGTGCCCAGCCTCCTGGCCTGTCCGGTCATCCGCTCGACCTGGTCGTCCGGGCCGTCGATCAGGCTCTTCGCCGCGGCGTCCGGCACCGCGTCCAGCACGACCAGGTCCCGCAGCCGCTCCAGCAGGTCCACCGCGAACCGGCGCGGGTCGTGGCCGCCCTCCACCACCCGGTCGACCGTCTCGTAGACCGTTGCGCCGTCGCCGGCGGCCAGCGCGTCGACGATCTCGTCCAGCAGCGCCGCGTCGGTGACGCCCAGCAGGCCGACCGCCTCGGCGTAGGTCACCCCGCCCGGCCCGGCCCCGGCGAGCAACTGGTCCAGCACCGACTCGGCGTCCCGGGCCGAGCCGCCGGCGGCCCGGATCACCAGGGAGAGCATCGCCCGGTCGACCGTGACACCCTCGGCGGCGCAGATCCGGTCCAGCAGGCCGCGCATCACGCCGGGCGGAATGAGCCGGAACGGGTAGTGATGGGTGCGCGACCGGATCGTCTGCAGCACCTTGTCCGGCTCGGTGGTGGCGAACACGAAGACCAGGAAGTCCGGCGGCTCCTCGACGAGCTTGAGCAGCGCGTTGAAGCCCTGCGTGCTCACCATGTGCGCCTCGTCGACGATGTAGACCTTGTACCGGGACGACACCGGCGCGAAGAAGGCCCGCTCCCGCAGGTCGCGCGCGTCGTCCACGCCGCCGTGCGAGGCCGCGTCGATCTCGATGACGTCCAGGCTGCCCGGGCCGTCCGGGGCCAGCGCCACGCACGAGTCGCACACCCCGCACGGCTCCGGCGTCGGCCCCTTCACGCAGTTCAGCGAGCGGGCCAGGATCCGGGCGCAGGACGTCTTGCCGCACCCGCGCGGGCCGGAGAAGAGGTACGCATGGTTGATCCGGCCAGCCCGCAGCGCCTGCATCAGCGGCTCGGTGACGTGCTCCTGGCCCACCACCTCAGCGAACGTCGCCGGCCGGTACTTGCGGTAGAGCGCGAGGGCCACGTCTGGCAACCCTACCGACCCGCGCCGACTGCCCGCCGCGCGTCGCCCCGACAGCAGGGACCCCTCGCGCACCCGCCAGAGCCCGCTTACCCTTGCTGCCTTCCGGCCCTGGGGGAGTTCACGGGGTGAACGTCGCACGAGGGGTCTGCGGCCCAGTCTAGGACCCCCGAGCCGGCACCCCCCGCCGGGTAGACTCGCGCCCGGAGGATTCGCCTAGTGGCCTAGGGCGCACGCTTGGAAAGCGTGTTGGGGGCAACCCCTCGCGAGTTCGAATCTCGCATCCTCCGCTCCCCGACTGGCGGCGAAGCCGGGCCTCGCGGATCAAGCCAGCGGCCGGTTCGTACCTCGACGTACGCGAGCCGTTCATGTCGGAGGTGAGATGCAGCGATGCCGCCGCCGCGGCCGGAGCGGCTCGTTGCCGTGGGCGGTGCCGTCCGGAGGATGGCCCCGCGCGTTCGGGGAACGAGCCCGCCGCGCTGAGATCGGAGGCCGAGATCCAGCGAAGACGGCGCGGCTGACCGTTCCTGTCAGAGCCGGCCGATGAGCGTGTCGCTGGCCGAGGTGATCAGGTCGTCGATGCCGGAGCCCTCCATGGTGAATGGGTGGAGAGTGAGCCGGTGCACGCCGAGGTCGGCGTACCGGCGGGCCGTGTCGAGATCGGGGAGGCCGGGCGGGGTGATCGTGATCTCCAACTCGCCGAGGGTGGCCGGGCGCTCGTAGCGGGTCGCGGTCTCCCGCAGCGCGGCCAGCGCGTGGGCGGTCTCGTCGAGAGACAGCTCCCAGCCGTACCAGCCGTTGCCGGACTGGGTAGCGCGCCGGTAGGCGCTCGGCGAGTGGCCGCCGACCACGATCGGCGGGTGCGGTCGCTGGACCGGGCGGGGTCGCTGCAGGCCGGCGAAGGAGACGAAGCGGCCCTCGAACGGCGGTGTCTGCTCGGCCCAGAGCGCCTTCATCGCGGCGAGGTACTCGTCCGTCCGGGCGCCACGGTCGGCCGGCGACACCCCGAGTGCCTGCAACTCGGCCGCGATGTAGCCGACGCCGACACCGACCGTCAGCCGGCCCTTCGACAGCACGTCGAGCGACGTGAGCTGCTTCGCCAGCAGGACCGGCTGCCGCTGCGGCAGTACGATCAGGCCCGCGGCCAGCCGGATCCGGCTGGTGACCGCGGCCAGGTAGATCAACGCGGCCAGAGCCTCGAGGCGCGGCTGGTCGGGCGGATCGTCCAGGCCGGCGGTCCGGATGATGTGATCGCCGACCCACAGCGACTCAAAGCCCGCCTCTTCGGCCAGCCGCGCTCGCCTGGTGAGCGTGTCCGGCTCGGCGCTGCTCCCCCGGTGCAGCCCGTACAACCCCAGCTTCAGCCCGCCCGCCACAGGTCGAAACCTTAACCACCCGGCCCGCCCCGTTGCCGTACCGGCGATACCCCGAGCCGGCGCCTGAGCAGGGACTGCTCTGCGCGGTTGCCGGTGAGCGCGAGCGCGCGCAGCTCGGCTGCCTGGGCCAGCTCGCGCAGCGGCTGCTGGCGTGACGGACGACGAGGCCCGGACCTGGCGAGCGGCCGCGGCTGGTACTGGATGAGGTATACGCCCCCGTGGTGGCACAGCGGCTCCGCGAACTCGGTCACGATGTCGTCTCTGTCGCCGAGGAGTCGACCCTGCGGGCGATGACCGACGAAGACGTGTACGCCTGGGCGGCGGAGGAACGGCGCCGGATCGTGACCGACAACGTCAGGGACTTCCGCCGGTTGCTCGTCCACGCCCAGCAGTCGGGCGGTCCCCAGGTGGCGCTGCTCCTCACCAGCAGCCGGGTCTTTCCACGGGTCCGGCGCAATCCGGGGCCGCTGATCGCGGCGCTCGACGCGTGGCTCCGCTCGCCGGACGCCCGCCGGTCAGCCGAGGATTGGCTCCGGCCCGCGTGACACCTCTGCGTCTGCGCCCACCAGCGTGCGTCGGCAGGCCACGCCGTGGCCGGCCCTGGTCTTGTGACGGACCACGACTCACCGGCCTGGCGGCGACGCGGGGCTGGCAGGGTG
>WNGE01001066.1_pt1 | contig 35220 bp, 30 predicted proteins | sample 5400651 | NCBI WGS metagenome assembly WNGE01 (sample SAMN13153370, study PRJNA577476) | soil metagenome | isolation source: 60 cm soil or saprolite under grassland replicate 2 | place: USA:California | collected 2016-06-15
CGAAAGCCAACCAACCGCTTCGAGCGGTTCAAATACGGTACCGGCGACGGTCACCGTCTAGGCCCCGCGACCGGAGCCCTCCCCGCCCCCGCTACCAAACACCGCACGCCTCGTCGGGCTGGGGCGAAGCCCCGTTAGCCGTCTGTCTCGGGCCTTGCCAGGATTCGGCAGATTTCGTCGGCGACGGCCGCGGCGCCCGGCCCCATCGCGGTGATCTGCACCTCGCTGCCGGTGACCGCGCCCAGTCCCATGACGGCCAGGACGCTGCGGGCGTTGGCGTGCCGGTTCCCCGCCGCGAGGTCGATCGTCGTGTCCGGGTGGCGCGCGGCCGCCTGTGCGACCTGGCCGGCGGGGCGGGCGTGCAGGTGCTTGGGCAGGATGACGGTGCGTTCGGCGGCCTCGTCGGCGAACTGGTGGGCTTCAGAACTTGCGGACATCGCGGGCCTCCTGGGCGGCCATGACGACGGTGGCGACGTCGAAGCCACCGCTGGCGGCAACGCCGGCGGCGACGGCGCCCTCGACGAACGGGGCGTCGGCGAGGACGACCTGCTTGCCGTAGCGCGGCTCCAGATCGGCCAGCAGCGAAAGCGCGGTGAGGACGGAGCTGCCGAGGTCGGGAATGAGCAGCACGCCGTCTCCGGTGTCGGCGGCGGCGATCGCGGCCCAGATGCGCTGGGTGCTGGTGCCGAGCCGACCGTCGTCGGTTCCGCCCGCGGGTACCACCCGGACGCCGTGGGCGATCTGGGCGACGAGTTCGGCGGTTCCCTCGGCGAGTCCGGTGCTGTGGGAGACGAGAACGATGCCTACCATGTATATGTCTCCTGTTCCGTAGTACCGAATGTTGATCGGTTTTTGAGGGGCGATGCTGTGACCCGTGCCGTTGAACGCGCCGCGCAGATCCTGCTGTCGTTGGCCTCTGGCTCGCCCCGGCTCGGCGTGTCGGAGATCTCCGAGTTGGTGGACATCCCGAAGCCCACGGTGCACACGATGTTGCGCACGCTGGAACGGCACGGCCTGGTCGAGCAGGAGGTCGAGGGCGGCAAGTACGCGCTGGGACCGGCGGTACTGCAACTGGGCAACGCGTACCTGGACGGCTCGGAGCTGCGCGCCCGCTCGGCGGCCTGGGCCGACCCGCTGGCTCGGCAGACCGGTGAGGCGGTGTGGGTCGGGGTGCTGTCCGGGCACAACGTTGTCGTCGTACACCACGCGTTCCGTCCGGACGATCTGGTGCAGATCCTTGAGGTGGGGGCGGCCGTACCGTGGCATGCCTGCGCGCTCGGGCACGCGATCGTCGCGTTCCTGAACGAGGAAAGGCAGAAGGGGCTGCTGTCCGCGCCGGCCCAGCGGCTGACCGGGCGTACGGTGACCGACCCGGAGGCGTTGCGCAAGGCGCTGGAGACCGTGCGCGAGCGGGGGTACGCGGTGGAGGACCAGGAGGCGACGCTGGGCGACGCCGGGTTGGCGGCGCCCGTGTTCGACTGGACCGGCCGTGTGGTGGGTGCGCTCGGCCTTGTCGGGCCGGCTGAGCGGCTGCTGGCATCGGGCCGGCGGGGCCAGCTTGTTGACGCGGTGCGCTCCACCACCAAGGCGCTGTCGCGGGAGCTGGGCGCGGGGCGGTGATGCTCGGCTCCTGTGCGGAGTTGAGCGCGTCGTCGCTGAGCCGACGGTTGCGGGCTGGGCCGGCGGGTCATGGCACCGTGACCTCGATCCGGTCGCGTACCAGCGCGGCGGCCGCCTCGGCGTCGCAGGCCCGCAGCGCATCGGCGAACACGTCCGCGCACCGGGTGATGTCGAGGCGGCGCAGCCGGTAGCGGGCCTCGTCGATGCGGGCGCAGGCGACGCTGACCGCGCGCACCCCGGCACCCAGCAGCAGGGGCAGCGTGGTGGGGTGTGAGCCGGCGTCGCCGCACACGCTGACCGGCACACCGGCCAGGCACGAGGCCGTCACGACCCGGGCGATCAGGTCCAGCACCTGCGGGTGGGCGGTCAGCTCCGGACGCGCCCGGGGATCGGTGCGGTCGAGGTCGAGGACCTGGGCGGTCAGGTCGTTGGTACCGATCGACAGGAAGTCAGCGACCTCACACAGCGCGCCGATCGCCTCGACCGCAGCTACCGTTTCGACCATCGCACCCACCCGCACCGGCGCAGTCCTCAGCTCAGCCGTGACGGTGTCAACGGCGGCGCGTACGGTCCGTAGCTCGGCCACGGTGCTGACCATCGGGACCATGATCTGGACGGGCTCGCCACGGCCGAGGTCCACCACTGCCCGAATCTGCGCGCTGAGCGCGGTGGGGTTGTCCAGCAGTGCGTCCAGCCCCACCCGGTGCCCGCGCAGGAACGGGGGAACCTTGTCGTTGGCGAAGTCGAGCAGCCGTACGGTTACCGGCCAGCCGGCCGCCTCGGCGAGGATCGGGCGCAGCGACCGGCGGTGGTCGGCTTCGGTGGGCCACCGGCCGGTGTCCAGGAATGGCAGCTCGGTGCGCAGCAGCCCGACCCCGGTCGCCCCGGCGTCGCGGCCGGCGCGGACCTCGGTATCGGAGGCGACGTTGCACAGCAGCGTGAACGGCTGCCCGTCGGCGGTCAGGTGCGGCCGTCCCCGCTCGGCGGCCAGTGCGGTGCGGCGCTGCTCGTCGCGGGTAGAGGCGGCGTACGCGCGGACCACGTCCGCGTGCGGCGGATCTGTCACCACCCATCCGCCGTTCGCGTCGATGAGCAGCGGGGTGTGGTCGGTGACGTCGAGGATCCGCGGGTCGACGCCCATGACCAGGGGCAGGCCGATGGAACGGGCGACGATCGCGGCGTGCGAGTTGGCGCCCCCGCGTACCGCGACGGCGCCGACGAGCCCCTGGCCGAGGTGTTCGAGCAGGTCGGCGGGTCCGAGCTCGTCGGCGACCAGGACGAAGCGGCGTGCCGGCGGTTTGGCGCTGACGCCCGCGCCGCTTCGGGCCAGCCGGTCGACGACCCGTCGGCCGACCTGTCGTACGTCGGCGGCCCGCTCGCGCAGCATCTCGTCGGACAGCGACTCCAGGAGGACCGCATAGATCTCGATCGCGTCCTGGATCCCTCGCAGGGGGTCCTCGGTGCCGGCCGCGCGCCGGGCGGCGTCGACGAGATCAGGATCGCCGGCGATGAGCGCGCCGACCCCCACGATGTCGCTGACAGCCGTGCGGCCCTGCTCCCGGGCGCGAGCCGCGACCTGCTCGAGGTCTGCGGCCACCGCCCGGAAGGCCCGCTCCACTTCGACCGGAGAGATCGGCCGGTTGCTGACCGGGATCGGACGGTCGACGCGCCACGACGCCGCAACGACCGTGCCGGGGGCCACCCCCGAGCCGGCCCACCGATTGGTCACGGTCGTCACGACGCCGCGCGTTCCACGGCCGGGCCAGTGGCGTTGGCCAAGGCCTGCAGGATGAGCACGGTGGATGCCGCGCCCGGGTCCTCGTGCCCGATCGTGCGCGGCCCGAGGTAGCTGGCCCTTCCCTTGCGGGCCGACAGGCCGATGGTGGCCTGCAGCCCCCGGGCGGCGGCCTCGGCCGCCGCCCGGGTCGCTTCCGGCAGGTCTCCGCCGGTGTCGATGACGGCCTGGTATGCGCTGACCGCCGGGATCAGCGCGTCGACCATCGTCTTGTCGCCCTCGGCCGCCGCGCCCAGCTGCTGGATTCCGGCAAGGGCAGCCTGCAGCGCGGCACCGAGCTGTATCGGCGACACCTCCAGGTCCTCACCCAGAGTCTTGCCAGCCTGCCGGAAACCGGTGCCGTACAAGGGTCCTGAGGCGCCGCCGGTCTTGCTGATCAGAGCCCGGCCGACGGTCGTGAGCACGGCGCCGGGGGTGGTCGGAGCGGTCTCGTCCAGCATCGCCTGCGCGGCCTGGAAACCGCGGCGCAGGTTGATGCCGTGGTCGGCGTCGCCGATCGCGGCGTCCAGGTGGGTCAGGTGGTCGGCGTTGTCGACCACGAGCTGGGTGGCCTCGGCGATCCAGGTCCGGAAAGTGCTCACGTCCATCGCGTTCCTCAGGTCCTCTCGGGTATGGTTACCGGCCCCAGCGCAACGCCGGGGTGTTGACGGGGGCGTCCCAGAGCTCGGTCAGCTGCGGGGTGAGCTTGCAGACGGTGACCGAGCAGCCGGCCATCTCCAGACTGGTGATGTAGTTGCCGACCAGGCTGCGCGCGATCGTAACGCCGTGGCCCTTCAGCCACTCCGCGACGGCCGCGAAGACGACGTACAGCTCGATGAGTGGGGTGCCACCGAGTCCGTTGACCATCACCAGCGTCTCGCCGGACAGCGGCATGTCGGTGTGGATGGCCTCCAGCGCAATCCCGGCGATCTCCCGGGCCGTGACGAGCTTGCCTCGGGTACGGCCCGGTTCGCCGTGGATGCCCACACCGAGCTCGATCTCGTCCTCGCCCAGCTCGAAGCCGGGCTTGCCGGCCGCCGGGACGGTGCACGGGGTCAGCGCCACGCCGAACGAGCGGGACCGGTCGTTGACCTGCCTGGCCAGTCCGGCGGCGGTGGCCAGGTCCGCGTCCCGTTCGGCCGCCGCGCCGACGATCTTCTCGATAAAGACCGTGGCCCCGGTACCCCGCCGGCCCGCCGTCCAGGTGCTGTTCTCCACCGCCACGTCGTCGTTGACCACGACGGCCTCGACCTGTACTCCCTCGTCGCCCGCGAGCTCGGCGGCCATCTGGAAGTTCAGCACGTCGCCGGTGTAGTTCTTCACGATGTGCAGCACGCCGGCTCCGGCGTTGACGGCCTTGGTGGCGGCCAGGATCTGGTCCGGTACCGGTGAGGTGAACACCTCGCCGGGGCAGGCGGCGTCGAGCATCCCGTACCCGACGAACCCGCCGTGCAGCGGCTCGTGCCCCGAACCCCCGCCGGACACCAGGCTCACCTTGCCCGGCGTCGGCCCCCCGGCCCGGGTGATGTACCGCTCCTCGACGTTGACCGAGAGCGACGGGTGTGCGGCGGCCACCCCGGCCAGCGCGTCGAGCAACACCTCATCGGGTGCGTTGATCAGCTTCTTCATAACTCAAGCTCCTTCACGACGTTCGGGGTGTCAGGACGGCACGCTGACGCGCTCGGCGCCGGCATGCTGAGCGGCCGGGGCCGGCTTGACCGCGCCGAGCCAGGCGTAGGCGGCCGCGGCGATCAGGCCGGCGAGGAAGGTGGCGATGAAGTAGACGGGTACCTGGTTCCAGAGCAGTCCCTTGCCACCGCCGAGGGCGGCGCGGGCGATCATGGGGCCGAGGTAGCGGGCGGGGTTGAGGGCGGCGCCGGTGACCGGGCCGACGACGAGGATGACGGTGAAGAAGATCGACGGGATGGCCAGGCCATACCAGCCCGGGGTGGCCCGGCTGTCGGTGGCGGTGGCGAACACGACGAGGATGCACAGGAAGGTGCCGATCAGCTCGGCGAAGAACGCATGCCCGGTGTTGCCCGGGGCGTAGCTGAGCACGCCGAGGCCCGCGTCGACACCGGGCTGCCCGAGGATGGCCCAGATCCCGAACGCGCCGGCAGTGGCGCCGGCGAACTGGGCGATCAGATAGCCGGGTACGTCCGACCACGGCGCCTTCTTTGCGGCCGCGAGTGCGAGCGTGACGGCCGGGTTGATGTGGCAACCGGAGATGTGCCCGATCGCGTAGATCATCGCGACGATCACCATCATGAACGCGAACGAGATGACGCCGAGCTGCGCCATCGAGAACGGCACGTTGGTGGACTTGGCGATCATGAACGTGGCGGCTGCGGTACCGGGGCCGCAGATCACCAGGGCAGCGGTGCCGACGAACTCGGCCGCCACCTTGCGGGAAAAGGTCACTTCAGCCATAAGACCCGCCCACAACTCCCGGTGGCACGGGAGCCGTGGGACCTCACCTCCTTCTGAGGGTATGGGGTGGGTGAGACTGTGTTCGGTCAAGCCGAACAGCGTTTCGCTGAGTTTCCGCTCTGATGAAGGCGGTGTCAATAGAGTCGGCGAAGTCGCACACAGCGATCGCGTACCCCACCGCGACCTGCGGCGACTGCGCACCAGGGGTGCGGCGGACAGCAAGGGATGATCTTTGGTTGGCGTGGACGCTCGCCTCATCGCGCTGGCCCCCTCGGTGGCGAAGGAGCCTGCGCATGAGGTCCTAGCTGCGGCGCGAGCCCTCCCCCACAGCAGCGAAAAGCCGTTCGGCTGATGCCTCCACGGTCGGGGCGGAGGTCTAACATCCCAACGACCGATCGAAACAGCTAGTTCACCGCGCGCAACATCAACGACGGTCGGCTGGTCACCTCTGACCAACCAGGCGGGAGTACCGGTACCAACTGCCGGAGAGGGAGCTGAGCGGATGCGGAAGCTCGACGGTTTCGCACGGAACGCCACATCGGACTGGTGGGCCGACATGCTGGCGCGCAGGACCGGCGAGTCGGTCTGGATCGGTGAGCTGGTGGCCGACCAGGTCCGCATCGTCCATCAGGCGGCCCGGCCCGAGGACCTCGTCCAGGACCTCAGAGCCGACGGCACGATCCCGTGGTACGCATGCGCGCTCGGCCAGGCAATCGTGGCCGGGCTCGGCCACGCCGCCCGCGAGGCATTGCTGGCCGTCCCGGCATCGCGCCTGACCGGCATGACCATCACCGACGCGGTGCAGCTGCGGCAGACGCTCGCGTTGACCAGAGATCGTGGGTACGCGGTCGAAGCCCACGGGGCGACGCTGGGGGACGCCGGGATCGCGGCGCCGGTGCTCGACTCCTCGCGGCAGGTCGTCGCCGCGGTGGGCATCGTCGGTCCCGCCGAGCGGCTGCTGTCGACGCAGCACCAGCCGGGCCTCATCCACGCGGTCTGCGCCACGGCCCAGGCGCTGTCCGGGGAGGCAAGCTCGGGCACACCGAAGGACAGCTGACTCGCGGCGAGCGGCGGCAGGCCGCTTCCGATAGGGGCGCCCGGCCAAGGCCGAGCGCCCGCAGGTATCGCCAGCGGAGCCAGCTATTGACACCAGCGTCGCCCGGGCGGAAACTCTGCGAAACATTGTTCGGTTCTCAAGAACCACGTCTCGTTCTGGCGGTCCTCTCTAAAGGAGTTGAGGCCCGCAGCCCACCCGCGGGGCGGCTGTCGGGGCAGACTATGGCTTCCAAGGCTGAATCGTCTTTCTCCGCAAAGTGGCGGCCGAGTTCATCGGGACGGCCGCGCTGGTGATCTGCGGTCCGGGTACGGCGGCGGCGACCGGTGTGATCGCCAGGTCGACCGGCGTGCCGAGCGCCATGGCCCAGCTCGGCATCATCTCGTTCGCGTTCATGATGGTGATCGTCGCGATGATCTATACGATCGGGCACATCTCCGGTTGCCACATAAACCCGGCCGTGACCCTGTCGCTCGCCGCCGCGAAGAAGGCCCGCTGGTCCGAACTTCCCGGGTACCTCGCGGCGCAGTTCGCCGGCGCGACCGTCGGGGCCTTCGCGATCTGGAGCATCCTTGAACAGCCCGGGATCGACGCGGGCCTCGGCGTCCTCAGCTACACCCCCGGCCACAGCGTCATCGCATTTTGGGCCGAGCTGATCGGCACGTTCCTGCTGGTACTCGTCGTGTTCGGTACCACCACCGACGGGCGGGCCACCCCCGGCTGGTACGGCCTGGCCATCCCCTCCATCGTCTTCGCCGTCATCACCGTCGTCGGCCCGGTCACCGGCGCCGCCCTCAACCCCGCCCGCTACCTCGGCCCCATGATCGCCCGCGCCGCCCTCGGCGGTGGCAAGGGACTGCTCTGGGACCAGGTACCCCTCTACTTCATCGCCACCTTCGCCGCCGGCCTACTCGCCGCCGCCGCATACGCGGCTCTGGGCAGATCAGCCGGCTCGGGGCAGACTCGCGCCGTGGTCCGGGGGGTCCACACCGTGAAGAAGCTGATCAACGACCCGGACGAGATCCTCGTCGATGCCCTGACCGGAATGGCCGCAGCGCACCGGTCGCTGCAGGTCAACCTCGACCGCCGCTACATCACCCGGGCCGGCGGACCGACCCCGGGGAAGGTGAGCCTGCTGTCGGGCGGCGGGTCGGGGCACGAGCCGCTGCACGGCGGGTACGTCGGGTACGGGATGCTCGACGCCGCCTGCCCCGGCGAGGTGTTCACCTCACCGGTACCCGATCGGATCCTGGCCGCCACCAAGGCCGTCAACGCCGGAGCCGGCGTGCTCTACATCGTGAAGAACTACACCGGGGATGTCCTCAACTTCCAGATGGCCGCTCGGCTGGCCACTGCTGCCGGGCTGCGGGTCGAGGCGGTACTGGTCAACGACGACGTAGCCGTGGACAACAGATGGACGGCGGGCCGGCGGGGTACCGGCGCCACGGTGTTCGTCGAGAAGATCGCCGGCGCGGCAGCTGAGCGAGGCGCGGACCTGGCCACCCTCGCTTCCCTCGCCCGCGAGGTCAACGACCGGACGCGCTCGTACGGCGTGGCGCTGACCCCGTGCATAGTGCCGGCGGCCGGCAGGCCCGGCTTTGAGCTGGCCGATGACGAGATCGAGCTCGGTGTGGGCATCCACGGCGAACCGGGTCGTGCCCGCGGGACCCTGATCACCGCCAGGAAGATGGCCGACACCGCGTTGGACGCCATCCACGCCGACGCGCCATTGTCCGGCGACGTACTGGTGATGGTCAACGGGCTGGGTGGTACCCCATTGATCGAGCTGCACGTCGTGTTCGCCGCGGTCGCCGACTGGATGGCCCGGCACGGCGTGAGAATCACCCGCAGCCTCGTCGGCAACTACATCACCAGCCTCGAAATGGCCGGCTGCTCAATCACCGTGTGCCGGCTCACCCCACTGCTTACCGAGCTCTGGGACGATCCGGTGGACACCCCGGCGCTGCGTTGGGGCCGTCCAGCCAACGGATAGCCTTCGCCGTGGGAGCTGTTGTCGCACCGCCGGGTCTCCTTTGACAGCAGCATCTGGGCCAGTACCTACCATCACTCCAACGACGGCCCGAGCGCGGCCGGGGCCGTGGGCCTTCCACGCCGGACAGTTCCTGGTGACGCTCTACCCCCTGCTGGCCCGGGCGGTCCGAGGGCTGACCCGGCTGCCGGGCTGGCTGACCCAGGCCCCTACTGGGTGCGCCTGCGATCGGCCCCGCTGCGGTGAGCCCGACCCGGCTCAGCCCAAGCAGCGTTGAGGGTGTCCTTTGTGGACGAATGGTTGGCGGTCTCTTGACGGTTGTTGAGCAGAGGCGGTGAGGTACCGACACAGCATGTCCGCGATCACACCGTCACGGGCCTGACGGACGCCGCCGGATGGCGGTATCAGCCCCGCAGCCGCCGCAAGGGCGTCCGCGGGGCGGCGCCGACCGTTGAGCCCTCGGCCGCATAGGCGATCGTGGCGGCAAGCGCGCGCAGGATGAGTACGGTCGAGGCCGCCCCCGGGTCCTCGTGGCCGATGGTCCGGGCGCCGATGTAGCTCGCCCGGCCCTTACGGGCCTGCATCGTGGCCGTCGCCCGCAGCCCGCGTTCGGCGGCCTCGGCTGCCGCGCCGGTTGCCTCCCGGAGGCCTCCGCCGGTGTTGATGACCGCCTGATAAGCACTGACCGCGGGACTCCACGCATCGACCATGGTTTTGTCCCCCACCACAGCGGCGCCCAGCTCTTGGATTCCGGTCAGGGCGGCCTGGAGCGCGACACCGAACTGTACGGCCGACACGTTGACAGCGGGACCGAACGCCTCGGCCGCCTTACGGAATCCAGCGGCGTACAGCGGGCCGGCCGCGCCGCCAAGGTTGGCCAGGAACGCCTGCCCCGTGGCGTCAAGTACCGCGCCCGGGGTGGTTGTGGGTACCTCATCCAACATGATCACCGCGGCTCTGAAACCCCGCCGCATGTTGGTGCCGTGGTCCGCGTCGCCGATGACCGCATCGAGGTGGGTCAGGTACTGGGCGTTGTCATCCACCAACTGCGCGGCCTCGTCGACCCAGGCCCGAACCGCCGTCGCATCCACCATCGTGATGCCACGCTTCCCCGGCCGATCAGTCGCCGCTCGCCGGTCGGGCTTCCGCGATGGCATCGGGCGGTGCCCCGCGGAGCTGGTGGTGGCCGGGGCCGGGCCCACCGCTCCGAGGAAGGCGTAGGCCGCGGCGGCGAGTAGGCCGGCGGCGAAGGTGGCGATGAAGTAGACGGGTACCTGGTCCCAGAGCAGTCCCTTGCCACCGCCGAGGGCGGCGCGGGCGATCATGGGGCCGAGGTAGCGGGCGGGGTTGAGGGCGGCGCCGGTGACCGGGCCGACGACGGTGATGACGGCGAAGACCATGGAGGGGATGGCCAGGCCGTACCAGCCGGGGGTGGCCCGCCCGTCGGTGGTGGTACCGAACACGACGAGTACCAGCAGGAACGTGCCGATCAGCTCGGCACAGAACGCGGCTCGGGTATGGCCAGGGGCATAGCTGAGCACGCCCAGTCCAGCATCCAGCCCGGGCTGCTCGAGGATGCTCCAGATCGCGAAGGCGCCGACGATCCCGCCGGCGAACTGCGCCCCGAGATACCTGGGCACATCCGCCCACGCCATCTTCCTCGAAGCGGCCAGCGCCACGGTCACCGCCGGGTTGATGTGGCAGCCAGAGATGTGCCCGATCGTGTAGATCATCGCGACGATCACCATCATGAACGCCAACGCGACAACACCGAGCTGGGCCATCGAGAACGGCACCCCGGTCGACCTGGCGATCACACCGGTCGCCGCCGCCGTACCCGGACCGCAGATCACCAGCGCGGCCGTCCCCACGAACTCGGCCGCCAACTTCCGAACCACTCGAACCTCAGCCATGGTCAGCCCAACGGCCCGCTCACCCCGGGCACGTGGACGTCACCTCCCTCTGGACTTCAGGGTCGAGAAGAGAAGATGTTCGGCTTGTCCGAACTTCGTTTCGGAAGCTTCCCCTTCTCGAAAGCCAATGTCAATAGCCCGCATGGAGCGACCGGACAGCCGCGTCGCGACGGCCAAGAGTGCGCTTGTTGAGCCGTTGTGGCGGCCCTCCGCCGCGACCCGATACCGTCGTGGCGCAGGCGGACGGATTGGCAGCATTCAGGCCGCGGATGCCTCGGTGGCCACGGTGAGCCGGAGTGACCGGCAGCGTCGGGTATCGGGGTCCGGGTAGGCCCGGCACACGGCCTGTCTGGCCCAGCACATGCGGGTGACCGCCGATTCGGGGTGGTCGCCGAACTCCTGGGCGACGCGGGCTGCACAGGTGTGCGCGCCGAGGGCGCGGAGGGTGCGGCGGATGGCGAGGCGCACCTGGCGGGCGTCTGGGTGCTGGGAGGCTTGCAGGTCTGAGGCGAACAGGGCGTCGGACCTCGTGGTTGGGTTGAGCCAGAACATGATCGCTTCCGTATCGCGTGTGTGCCGCCAGAAACCGCGGGATCCTCGCCGTCGCGGGCGAGCGGGTGATCCTGGAGAGGCTGTTCGGCTAGTCCGAACGACGTTTCAACCGAGTCTCCGCCCAGCTCACTCCCCGAGGCCACCGCCGCCTCGTCCTCGCCCACGCCGCTCTCAAGCCAGGCCGACGCCCCGCAACCGACTCCGAAGCGGCCCGCCAAAGTCCGCGACTCTTGCCCCGACACGAAAGCCGGAACCCAAGTGGCCCAAACGGTCCCACCACCGACGCAACCGCAGGAAGGACGGCCCACGTGCGTCCCACGTACGTCCCACAAAGATCAAGGCCGCATAGCCATGCAGCTATACGGCCTGCTCACACGGGTGCGCCGCCAGGGACTCGAACCCCGAACCCGCGGATTAAGAGCCTGTAACGGCTGTCGCAGTCGCCCCTGGCAGGTGGTGCCACCCAGTGTCATTCGGTACCGGAACTGCCGAGCACACATCGATCACACATCGGCGGTTGCGGTCGCCCGTTTCCCCGGCGACGTTCCGTAGCGGGTCCGGCCGATGGAACGCCAATGGCCGGAGACATCGTGGAAGCTATCTATGCCGCACGATGGCCTGTGGCCGCCTGACCGCGCCGCCTTCCGATACGACGGGGTAGGCCCATAGCGGGCAGCGACCAGGCCGGCACACGCCCGTTGCGGCCGCGATCATCCTCGGCCTCGGCCCACCCCCGGTAAAAGCCCGGCCAACGCACCGTGTCTGTGTTCCTGCTCAGCAGCCTTGCGGCGTTCCTTGTCGGGCGTCTACCTCTACTGACAAGGGACACCGTTTCGATGCCGCGGCCGAGGCACCGATGATCGCCCACGTTGGCAATACTTCAGTCATGTAAACGCGGGACGTCGATCAGGGACGGGGCATCAAGACCAACAGCGTGGTCGTGTCGATGTTCTGACGGGTCCAGGCTGTGTATCGGCAAGACGACTCTCCCGTGCGCTCTGCGGCGACTTCGGCGCCGCGAGAGGTGCATGGTCCACGATGTCGATCCAGCTGGCCACGCTGCCACTCCGGAAACAGCGCCGCGTCGTTTTGTGTTGGTACCCATCGTGCCCGGTTAACTGTACGCACAGTCCACTGTGGATCGTATGGCATCGGATCATCGACCGCGATCGCGCTGGCTCGATCACGAGGAACCACCATCGCCGGAACGCACAGAGATAGCTGGCCGCTTGGACCCTTGTCGGTGTCTTATCGGCGCTCCATCGTTGGACGACGGTCAGTAACTGATCGTGGTGGCATGACTACTTGGGCGGGATGGCTGGGCGACGCGCCGCGAAAGCTGCGCGCAGTAAGACAGCGTGCCGGCCGGATCGAGCTCGTCATGCGGCGCTTCGGCCACGGGTCAGGTACCACGCCATCGGCCACAGGGGAGGGACGACATGGCTGCACTGCTGCCATCAGAAAACACCACGTTCACTCTGGACAACATGGGCCGCTACCTGTGCAACACGCTGCAGGAGGCGCTGGACAGCGCCGGCCAGGCGGTCGCCGGCAAGCGGCGCGATTTCGACGTGGTCGTGATCGGCGGTGGCTCCTTCGGCTCGGTGGTCGCGAACGGATTGTTCATGCGCGACCCGACCCGCAGCCGGCGCATCCTCGTACTCGAACAAGGGCCGTTCGTGTTGCCCGAGCATGTGCAGAACCTGCCCTTCATGGGCGGTGAACCCAACTTCCGGGTGCCGTGGGTGGTCAGACCGGGGTCGGACCTGGGGTACGCGGGCCTGCTGTACGCGGTCGGCGGCCGCTCGCTGAGCTGGGGCGGCTGGTCACCGGAGCTGCTGCACGACGAACCGGCCGGGGCAGACGAGCTCGTCGTGCCCGCCGGCAACGACGAGATGACCGGCTGGCCGCCCTCGGTCATCGCCGATCTGCAAGACCCGTACTTCTACGACGCCGGCGAGCAGATCGGGGTGAACTCGACCAACGACTTCATCTACGGCCCACTGCACCAGGCGTTGCGTCAGATGCTGTTCGACGGCATCGCCAAGGCCATCGTTGGAGGCGGACCGTTCGCCGCGCTACCACTTGCCGCCCTGCGCAACCACCCGGCGGTACGAGTCTTCCGACGCCGCAACGGCCGAGCACCCACGGACAACGAGCTGGTGGAGTTGCTCGGCCTGCAGCTTCCGGCTGGCGGCCCAATACCGGCGCGGGCCGACCTGCTCAACATGCTCAAGCTTGAGGCACCGCTGGCGGTGCAGAGCGTCGCCTTGCCCGGGCTGTTCCCGGTCAACAAGTTCAGCGCCGTGCCGCTGCTGGCCCAGGCGGCGCGCGCCGCCGCCTCCGAGAGCGGCGGCATCGGAGTCGAGGCGGACGCTCGTAGGCGGTTGATGGTCGTTCCGAAATGTCAGGTGCTGGAGCTGGTCACCGAGACCCAGCCGGACAACTGGGTTCGGGTGACCGGAGTTCGGGTCAGGGACGCGGGCGGCAACGAGGTGGTCGTGCCGCTGGCGGCGCCGTCGCCCGACGGTCGGCAAAGCGCCGTCGTGGTCGCCCTGGGCACGATCGAGAGCACCCGGTTGGCGCTGACCACGTTCCAGACGTCGCTCGCCGGCCGGGCCGCGCAGCGGATGGGCAAGAACCTGATGGTCCACCTGCGCTCGAACCTGAACATCCGCGTGCCGCGCGCCTCCATCGCGGCGGCCCTGCCCGCCCTGCCACCGGCGGCGCTGCACGCGTTGCAGGTCTCGGCGCTATTCGTCAAGAGCAAGGTCACCGTCGGCGGCGTCGACCGGTACTTCCACCTGCAGATCACCGCGTCCGGTCTCGGGCGGTTCGGCAACAACTCCGAAATCGAGCTTTTCAAGAAGGTCCCCAGCCTGGAGCAGCTCAACGCGATGCTGCAGGCCAATGACCAGACCGCCGTCATCACCCTGCGCGGCATCGGGGAGATGACGCCGCAGAACCCGGACAGCTTCGTCGACCTGGCCAAAACCCCGACCGACTGGGAGAACGGACGCCCCCGCGCGTTCGTCGATATCGGCGACTCGCGGCAACCAGCCGGAGGCAGCCAGCAGACCCAGTTCGACCGTGACGTCTGGGAGGCGATGGACGCCCTCACCGACGAGGTCGCGCTGATCTTCGCAAACGGGCAGCCCTTCGAGATCATCATGGCCTCGGGCGGGCGGACCATCCCCGTCCCGGCCGGTGCCACCGCGGCCGACCTCGCCGCGCTCCACCCGCATATCGCCCGCCGCGACCGGCTCGGCACCACGCACCACGAAGCCGGGACGCTGTGGATGAGCGACGATCCCGCGTTGGGCGTGACGAACGACTTCGGCCGCATCCACGACACCACCAACTGCTACGTGGCGGGACCGGCGCTGCACCCCAGGGCCGGCTCGCCCAACCCGATGCTGACCGGCGTCGCGCTCGCCCGCCGCAGCGTCACCCTGCTGGCCGACCAGGTGCTGCCGCGGCCACAAGCCTTCGCACCGGCCGCGCCCTGGCGGGCCCTGTTCGACGGCACGGCACGCTCGTTCAACACCGACTGGATCCGGACCAGCCCGGACACCAGCAACGGATTCACCCTCATCGACGGGGAGATCGTCACCTACGGCACCGGCGACTTCGGCCTGCTGTACTACGCCCGCGAAGCCTTCGCAGACTTCACCCTCCGCATCCAGTTCCGCATCTTCGATCCGGTCAACCACAACTCGGGGATTTTCATCCGCTTCCACGACCCGATGACCGACCCCATCCCGGTCATCGCCCAGCGCATCCGAGACGGCGGCGACGCCGGCAACTTCAATGTCAATCGGGCCTGGTCCGCGGTGTACTCAGGCTTCGAAGTGCAGATCGACGACCTCGGCCGGGGAGACCCGCGTAAGGACTTCTACGGCATCCGGCCCGAGCCGGACGGGCTACGCAAGAACCGGACCGGTGCCATCTACAAGATCCCGGCCGCCGACCCGCTGCCAACCGGCGGCCTCGACGCCGCGACCCAGATCTACCAGCCGCCCCAGCCGCTGATCATCGGCCGCTGGTACGAGTACGAGATCGACGTCCGTGGGAACGACTACACCGTGGACCTCACCGACACCGTGACCGGGCTGCGAACCCGTACGAGCACGTTCACGAACACCGACGCCGACCGTGGCGTCGCGATGATCGGCGGCCAGCCCGCCGGATACATCGGCCTGCAGTCCTACAACAGCTCCCCGATCGCCTTCCGCCACATCGCGGTGCGAGTCTGACGATCGCGGCGGACGGCTCGGCCAAGGCCCGAGCGCGGCGGCAAGGAGTTCACCGACAGCGCACCCCGAGCTTTAGCGCCTTGGATTGGATATTTGATCGATCGATCTTGATGACCGAAGGACAGCTCGGCAACCGGTCCGCGTAGCGGCGGTCGCGGTATGGGCGCTCACTCAGTTGACCTGGGGTCGGCTCACGTAATTGATCTAGTCTCCGGGTCGGGGGCGGGGTGTGGTGCTGCGGATTGGCGGCAGCCGACCCATCGTCAGGATCACGTCGCGTAGCCAGAAGCCGGGCCACGCGATCGGGCAAGATCACGATCCTGAAACTGTAGATCCCACGTAGATCCCACATCTGTCCACTGTGGATGCGAGAAAGGCTCTGATCCGGTAAGAGAGTCCAGGTCAGAGCCTTGATCACGGGTGCGCCGCCAGGGACTCGAACCCCGAACCCGCGGATTAAGAGTCCACTGCTATTGATGTCGGCCAATCAGTATAGTGCCGGCCAATCCGTTCGGCGGGCATTTCGTCCGGACTCACGGCGCAATCCGGTGCTGTTAATTCCGTCTAGTGCCGGCCTGTTCGCGGCGTCCGATCACACCACGAGCACACGTACGGGGCGTGGCAACATGATGTGGCCTCCGAAGCGGACTCGAATCCGGTCTCCACCGCCCCGACCCGACGATGCCCCTGAGCCTCGATCCACCGACCTGATTCAGTAGTTTGCTGTTCCTCGGATTCGGAATCCGCTTGTGATCCGGGCCGATGGAGATAGCGAAGGGCTCGCCGACCATGTCGTCGGCCTGCTCCAGGACGCTGCTCGCGGGGATTTGTTCGGGTGGCCGGCACCGGCCGTCAAGACTGTCTGATGTGGACGGTTCAGGCGGGCGGGGCGTGCGCCGCGACGAACAGGTGGGTGAAGGCGTTCTGCCAGGGCCAGCGTTCGGGTAGGTGCAGGTGGATGGTGCGGGCCCGGTGAGCCAGCCGGGCAGCAACGTGGATGATCTCCCGGCGGATGGTCGCGGCCCGCGCTTTGGCGTAGTGGGGTGCGGCCAGGTTCCCGGCTGCGCGCAGCAGGTTGTGGGCGATGGCGGCGCTGGCTAGCCAGGCGCTGTTGGCGCCGAACCGGCCCGAGGGCAGGTGGGCCAGGGGTCCGTCGATCAGGTCGGCGTTGACCTGCGATGACCGCGTGGCCGCGGTGTTGGGCTTCGGCCTACGCCAGGATGAACGGGGAGTCGGTGAACACCGCGAAGTAGCGCCAGCTGGTGAACAGCTCACCCTGGCCGGCATCGGCTTGTGGGTCCGCTCGTTTGATGCGGCGTACGATCAGCCGGGCGGTGATCGCGTAGCGGGTGCCTTCGAACGCGGTGTCGGTGGTTTCGGCGATCTGCGCGTCGGGGATCCACCGCATTTCGTCCTCGTCCCAGATCGCCTGCGGGTACTTGATATCGACCCACCGATCGGCGGGGGATGTCCTGGCAGATATTCTCCCTGGTCAGAGGGCATCTCCATGTCCGAGACACGCGCTTTCGTCGAAATCAGTCGGTGGATCGAGGCTCAGCGCAGCCCTGGACACCTGGGATCCCGATGATCCGGACGGGTTCACCGCCGAGGCGTACACGCTGGTGCGCAAGCATGTGCGTGGCTGCACCTCGTGCTACCCGATGTTCATCACACTGACCACGGCTAAAACCCCGTCAGCCACCTGATGGCACAGTACCGCGCCCTGCCCCTGGCCGCCGCGCCCGAGGCCCTGCGCCGCTGGCTACAAGCCCCAGCGCTCCACCGGCGATCAGCACCGCGGACGAACCCCGCTGGGATACTGACGGCGTGGCGGTCACGCACACCCACCACCCCGACCGCCACCAACGCCGCGGACAACGCCGCTGCCGAGGCCGGCATCGGACCGGCCGCCCTGCTCGCTGCCGGAGCCGCTACGGCGCCGGCCAGCAGCACACCCCGCCGGCAGTCCCTCGCCACCAGCCAGCAACGCGGCGGACCCAGCACCCTCCCGGGATCCCGGCCGGGCCGGCTCCTGCGTGGCGCCGTCGGGCGGGTGCAGTCCGCCACCGCAGCGGTAACCCGCATCCCGGCCGTGTCCAGCGTCATCCAGGCGGGGCAGGACAACCCCGGCCTGTCCCAGACCGCTGGCGTCATCATCCTGGTGGTCATCGCCGGGGCTACTCTCGTCGGCTCCCAACCCACCCGACCGGACGCCGCCATCGTCACGTCCCCCGCCGCAGCCACACCGGCTCCACCCGGCGCAGGCCCGACCCAGTCCGCCCCCTTGACCCCCACCGGCTCACCAACCCCGTCCCCCAATACGAACCAGCCCACCACACCCGCTACCCGAGCGGCTTCCTCGACCAACGCCGGACCTCCGCCCCCACCCCGCCACGACTTCTCCGTCAACATCAACGCCACCGACCTGACCAACGCGGTCTTCGGTGTCGTCGACGCTGTCAACGGCACCGGGGCCACCAGCCTGAACAGTCACCAGGTACAGACCCTGCACCTTGCCGCCGGCCCGTACATCCTGTTCTCCGGCCTCGCCGTCGTCGAGTTCGCGGTCACCTCAACCGGGACAGTGGACTACGGCCCGGCATCGTCATTCCTCGCCGGGCGGGGATCGACGACACTGGTCGCGCACGGCCGTGACATCACCATCGACGCACATGAATGTCCAACCCGGCATTCAGCATCACCTACGCGACAACCAACCTCGACAGCCGGACACCACACACCCTGCGACTACTCCCCGGGCGACAACAGTTCGGCGCAGGCGTAGCCGAGTTCAACTTCACCGTCGCCCCGAACGGCACCATCACATACGACCCGACATTCCGCTTCGTCACCGGCGCAGGCGAGGTGGCCGCGTTCGTCATTCCCACCGATCCGCCGTGGGCGATATCGGCGACGATCTGGGCCTGGCTGGGCACCGTGACCGCGCTGGCTCTGGCCCTGGCTCTGGATTGGCGGGCGATCGCGGCGGTCATCGGCTGGCCCCTGCTGGTGGCCCACCTCTGGTCGGGCGAGGTTCCCGCGCCGCCGTGGATGGCCGCGCTCGTCCTCGTGCTCGCGGTGAGCCTGACCCTGTAGGTACGCAGCCGAGGCGCCGGCGCCGTCATGGGCGGGCGACCGCTGGCCATCATGGCTGTCGCGGTGGGACTGGCACCCGTCGTGTACTCCGTCGTCCCGGGGGAGCCGGTCAACCGGGTCGCCCTCATCCTGCTGCGCCCTTGCCGTGGTCCGCCTGCGGGAGCGGCCATCCGTGCATCCCGCCGAAACAGGCTTGTGAGGGCATCGACACACGCCCGCAACAGCAGAGCAGGGCAAGGGAAACGGCTCCCCGGTGTACTGCTGACGACTCACCAGAAAGGTGAGGCGCGCCTAGGGTTCCGCCGCTGGCGACAGCGGGTCTGGTCCGAGAGGCGCAGGCGCGTCGGCAGACACCGGGGCGTTCCACGGCGGGACAAAAGCCCGGGAGACAGCCGCGGTCTGGCTGCTCCCCCAGCCGGACCTCCTCATCGACACTGTGAGGCAGGGTATGCACCGTCGATCCGTCACCAGAGCGCTGGCCGTCGCCAGCGTCGCGATAGTTCTGAGCACCGCCGGGTGCACCGGTTCCAGCACCAGTCCGACCGGCGGCGGGGCCAGCGGCGCCAAGGTCACCATCGGGTTCAGCGCCTGGCCGGGCTGGTTCCCGTGGCAGGTCGCGCAGGAGAAGAAGCTGTTCGAGAAGAACGGCGTCAACGTCGAATTGAAATACTTCGACAGCTACACCGACAGCCTCACCGCACTGTCCACCGGCAACATCGACGCCAACAGCCAGACGCTCAACGACACCATCTCCTCGGTCAGCGGTGGCGCGAAGCAGACCATCGTGCTGGTCAACGACAACTCCACCGGCAACGACCAGATTATCGCCCGGGAAGGCATCAACAGCGTCGCCGACCTCAAGGGCAAGAAGGTCGCCGCCGAGCAGGGGACGGTCGACCACTACCTGCTGCTGCTCGCGCTCAAGAAAGCCGGGCTGACCGAACAGGACGTCCAGTTCACCCCGCTGGTCACCGACGCGGCCGCGGCCGCGTTCGCCGCCGGCAAGGTCGACGCGGTCGGCGTGTTCGCCCCCTTCACCACGACCGCGCTGGGTCTCAAGGGCAGCAAGGCGATCGCCACGTCGAAGGACTTCCCCGGGGCCATCCCGGACCACCTGGTCTTCGGGACGGACTTCGTGAAGGCGCACGGCGACCAGGTACAGGCGATCGTGAAGACCTGGTTCGACACCCTGGCCTGGATCAAGGCCAACAAGGACGAGGCGATCGGCATCATGGCCAAGCGCGCCGGGGTCACCGTCGAGGACTACAAGAGCTATGACGCGGGTACCACCATCTTCACGCGCGACGCGAACCTGGCCGCCTTCGCCTCGGGCAGCAGCCCCGCGAACCTTGACTTCCAAGCGAATTCGATCGCGGACTTCCTGCTCTCCACGAAGCTGGTGGACAAAAAGCCGGCGCTGGACGGGCTCCTTGAGCCGAAGTTCGTCCAGGCCGTCGCGGGGTGAGTCCGGTGGCCACTACAGCGCCCGGGGTCACCGCGGTCGATCGCGGTGACCCGCCGGCCGGACGGGAGAACTGGCCAGCGCTGCCCCGGCGGCGACCGGCCCGGCGCCGGGTCCGGCTGCTGGCGATCCGCGGCCCGATCAGCGCGCGGGCGCGGGCGGTGCTGACCGTGCTGTCGGTGGCCGTCCCGCTGGTCGCCTGGTTCGCCCTGTCGGCCAGTGCGGTGGTCTCGCCGACCTTCCTGCCGTCCCCGGCCAGGGTATGGGCGGCCGGGGCGGACATGGCCGGCTCCGGGCAACTGTTCACCGACGCGTGGGCGACCGTGGACCGGGTGCTGATCGGGTTCGGGCTGGCCGTGGTGGTCTCGGTGCCACTGGGCCTGCTGATGGGCAGCTTCCAGGCCGCGCAGGCCGCGCTGGAGCCGGTGATCGGCCTGCTGCGCTACCTGCCGGCGAGCGCATTCATTCCGTTGCTGATCATCTGGCTCGGCCTGGGCGAGCCGTCCAAGGTGGCGATGCTGCTGATCGGTACGGTCTTCTTCAACACGTTGATGACCGCCGATGCGGTACGCCTCGTGCCGGGGGCCCTGATCGACGTGTCCTACACCCTCGGCGCGCGGCGGGCTGAGGTGCTGTGCAAAGTCGTTGTGCCGCATGCACTTCCCGGGATGCTCGACGCGATCCGGGTCAACGCCGCGGCCGCCTGGAACTTCGTGGTCGTCGCCGAGCTGATCAACTCGGAATCCGGCCTGGGCTACCGGATCGTCCGGGCCCAACGGTTCCTCCAGACCGACAAGATCTTCGCGGTCCTCGTGGTCATCGGGATCCTCGGGCTGACCATCGACATCCTGCTGCGGATCCTGCGCGACCGGGTCGGGCGGTGGGTCGGATGACCCAGGCACTGGAACTTTCCGGAGTGGGTAAGGACTTCCGGCGCCGGGGCACGACCGTACGCGCGCTGGAGGGCATCGACCTGCGGGTCGAGCGGGGCTCGTTCGTCTGCGTGGTCGGGGCGAGCGGGTCGGGCAAGTCGACGCTGCTGTCCCTCGTCGCCGGACTGAGCCGGCCGTCGACCGGGGAGGTACGGCTGGACGGGCGGCCGGTCACCGGCCCCGGGCCGGATCGCGGGCTGGTCTTCCAGTCCGGCGCGGTGTACCCGTGGCGCACCGTGGAGCGCAACGTGGCCTTCGGACTGGAGCTGCTGCCGGTATCGCGCGCCGAACGGGAGCGCCGGGTGGCGTGGTACCTCGACGAGACCGGCCTGACCCGGCTGCGCCACGCGCTGCCGAAGCAGCTCTCCGGCGGGCAGCGCCAGCGGGTCGCCATCGCGCGGGCGCTTGCCTGCGAACCGGACGTGCTGCTGCTCGACGAACCGTTCGGGGCGCTGGACGTGCAGACCAAGGAGGACATGCAACTGCTGATCCGGCGGATCTGGCGGGACACCGGTACCACCGTGTTGATGGTCACCCACGACGTCGAGGAGGCGGTCTTCCTCGGCCAGCGCGTGGTGGTCCTCGCCTGCGATCCGGGGCGGGTCGCCGCCGACATCACCGTCGGGCTGCCTGACGACCGGGACCTGAAGGTCAAGCGGGAGCCGGATTTCATCGCGCTGCGGGCCCGGATCGAGGACCTGGTGCGGGCCTACCAGCACGGCTTGATCCTGACGTAACGTCAGGTTCTAGCGTCGACGGCATGCCCACACCGACCCTGGAAACCGTTGTCACCAAAGACATCTACCCGATGCCGGCCTTCCTGACGCTGGAGGCGGCGGACGTCGCGCGTACCGTCGACTGGTATGTCAACGCGCTCGACTTCATCGCGCTGTTCACCATGCCCGGGCCGGACGGCGGCCCGTCCCTGGTCCACCTGCGCCGCTGGCGCTACCAGGACATCCTGGTCCGGCCCGGGCTGGCCGGCCCGGGCAGCGGGAGCACGCTGAGCATCTGCGCGCTCGCCGAGGAGCTGCCCGCCCTCGCCGACCGGGTCCGGGCCCACGGTGCCGGCAGTGTCGAGGGCCCGCTGGACACCCCGTGGAACACCCGCGACCTCCGGCTGACCGACCCCGACGGGTACCGGCTGGTCTACACCGCACGGCGCCCGGAGGGTGAGCGGGACGCGGAGTTCGGCGCGCGGATCCAGCAGCTCGCCCGGGAACAGCTCGGCGGCGGCGCGGCCTGAGGCGGCTTGACTTTGTCTCAGACAATGACTCAATATGGTGAGACAATGCCTGAGACAAAGGAGGCATCTCCATGGCTGGACCAACGGCGGACCCGCTCGCGGTGAGCGACCGCACCGTGCGCCGGGCGGCTGCCTGGCTGATCCGACACGGTCTAACCGGAGTCGAGCCGACGCCCCTGCTGGCCGCCCGGCTACGGGTACGCCGCCAGAGCCTCACCGCGGTGGTCGCGGCCCTGGTGGTGCTCGGCGTGCTGGTGGTCGCCACGTTCGGCAATGTCGGTACGGACAGCGCCGAGTCGTTCCGCCGCACCGCGACGGTCCGGCTGATCGGCAACGTGGCGGTGGTCGTGGCCGTCGTGCTGGCCCGGTGGCTGTGGCTGCGGGTGGTCCGCCGGGCCGACCGCCGGCTCGGTGCGGCCCTCGCCCGGCGGGTCGCCCATCCCGCACAACCGGGCGGGCGGGCGGTCCTGGGCCGCACCGGTCTCGCGGGCATCGCCGTGTCCTACGGCGGCGCGCTGGGCATCGGGATCGCCGCACTGGTCCTCGTCCATACCGCGCAGGACCGGCTGACCGCCGCCGTGTCGCTGCTCGGGATCGCGGTCCTCGCGGTGACCACCGCGGTCGAGGTGGCCGACATCCTGCGGCGGCCGGCACTCGCCGAAGACCCGTTGACGCTGACCGTGGACGACGTGCTGCGGGCCGAGGACGCCCGGGCGGTCGCGACGGCACCGGTACCGGCGATGCTGGCCGCCTTCACCGCGGTCACGTTGATTCCCGCCGTTCCGGCCGGTCTGCTCACCGCGTGCTACGTCCTGATCGGGTGCTCCGTCGTCGTGGCCGCCTGGAGCCAGACGGTCCCGGCACCGGTTCGTACTCCGTGATCACCATCGACGCCGGGTCGCCCGTACCACCGTACGAGCAGGTGCGCGCCCAGCTGGCCCGGCAGATCCACGACCGTACCCTGGCGGTGGGTACCCGCCTGCCGACCGTACGCCGGCTGGCCGCCGATCTCGGCCTGGCGGCCAACACCGTCGGGCGCGCCTACCGCGAACTGGAGGAGGCGGGCCTGATCGAGACCCGGGGCCGCAACGGTACCTTTGTCGCGGCGGCCGGCGAGCACAGCCGGGAACGGGCCCGCCAGGCCGCCCAGCAGTACGCGGCCGCCGTCGCCGGACTCGGCCTGGACCCCGGCGAGGCCCTCCGGATCGTCCAGGCCGCCCTACGGACCGCCCACCCGGCGGCAGGCTAGGGCGGGTTCACGCCAGAGGCGTCCGCGCCGACCGTCGGTCCACTCGGCACAGGTGTCAGCCGTGAGGTTTCTTTCACCGCGACGAAACAGTGATGTCGCCCGATGGTGACCGCACCCGGGTGAAATCAGCCCTGACCCACCGAAGATGGTGGGGCGCACCTAGGGTTCCGCCGGCTCGCCGGGACTGGTCCGAGAGGTGCAGGCGGTGCCTGGCGGTGCCGCTCCACGGCGGGGGAAAAGCCCGGGAGGCCAGGTCGACCCGACCGGGATGGTCGGGTCCCGGTCCCGGGAGTGTGCCGTGGTGTTCCCCTCTCCGCACGAGGTCCCGGGTGGGACGGGCTGGTCGCTCGTCCTGCCCCGGGGCACGCTACTGACGCTGGAAGCCTTGGCGGACAACGCCTGCGTGAGCATGCTGCTCTACGCGGCGGCGGATCCGTTGGAACGGTTGAACATACCGGACACCCTCAAGGCACAGATGTCCGCCTGCCTACGGCCGCCGCTGGTGCTCATGTCGGATCTGGGCCGGGCGCTGTGCTCGGTCACCGGCTCCTCGCTCGACTGGCACGACGCGGTCACCGGGCACAGCCTCGATCACCAGGTGGCGCAACGCTTCGGGCCCAGTGACTACGCCACCGACGGCAACGACTGGCGGCGCAGTGCCCGCGCCCTGCTGCTCGACGAGCTGGCCACGCTCGGGCTCGGTAGGCGGGATCTGCACGCTACGGTGAACTGGTTCGTGAAGGTGGCCCCGGGTCTTGACGGCGGGTTGTCCTGGCAGGTCTGGTCGAAGGCCGGTGACTGGGTGAGCCTGCGGGCCGAGCAGGACGTGCTGGTGGCACTCGCGACGGCACCGCATCCGCTCGATCCGGCGCGGTCCTGGGCACCGGCCGGAGTCCGGGCCGCTCTGTCCACTGTGGACAGTCCGGGTCCGTCGGATCCGTCCCGCGTCTCGCGCGCCGAGTCGGCCCGTGCCCTTGCGGCGGTCGGCCGATGATTCTCGATGTGGTGGTACCACCCGGGGACGGGTGGATCGGGGAGATTCCGGCCGGCGGCCGGCTGCGCATCACCGACCTGTACGGCAACCAGGCGGTGGACACGCTGCTCTACGACGCGCACGACTACGCCAACCGGTACAGCGCGGCGGACACCATCCGGGAGCAGGGCGCCGTCTACCTGACCACGGGTTCGGCGCTGCGCTCGGTCGACGGCGACGTGCTCGCCACCATCGTCGAGGACACCTGCGGCCGGCACGACACCATCGGTGGGGCCTGCGCCAAGGAGAGCAACGTGGTGCGCTACGGCTGGCACACCCGGCACCAGCACGCCTGCCGGACCACCTTCCTGCGCCAGATCGCCAAGTGGGGCAACGGCTTGACCAAGCGCGACCTGACCCACAACATCAACTTTTTCATGAACGTACCGCTGACGCCGGACGGTGGCCTGACGTTCGAGGACGGGGTGTCCGCCCCGGGCAAGTACGTCGAGCTGCGCGCCGAGCGGGACGTCCTGGTGCTCGTCAGCAACTGCCCACAGATCAACAACCCGTGCAACGGGTACGACCCGACGCCGATCGGATTGACGGGGTGGGGGCCGTGACGTTCGAGGTCCTGTCGCCCGGTACCCGGACGACGGTGCAGGACCTGCCCGGGCGGCAGGGACTGTGGGGGGTCGGGGTGCCACCGTCGGGCGCCTGGGACGACCTGTCGTTCGCGCTGGGCAACCTCGCCGTCGGCAACCGGCCCGGGGCGGCCGGACTGGAGGCGGTGCTGCGCGGGCCGGTGCTGCGCCTGCGTTGCACCACCGACATCTGCGTCACCGGGGCGGCCACATTGTCCACAGTGGACGGTGAGCCGATGGTACCCGGCCGGCCGATAACTGTCCACAGTGGACAGATCCTGGACGTCGGCCCGATCCGGGGCCCGGGATTGCGCGGCTACCTCGCGGTGGCCGGCGGGATCGCGGTACCCCCGACGCTGGGCAGCCGCTCGACGTTCCTGCTCGGCGGGTTCGGCGGCCATGCCGGCCGGCCGCTGGGCAAGCGCGACGTGCTCGCCACCGAGCTACCCGACGGGGTCCCGCTCGACGTCTGCGGGCTGCTGCCGGAGCTCACCGACAGGTGGACGATCCGGGTCGTCCCCGGGCCGCACGGGGCACCGGAATACCTCAGCGAACCGGGCGTCGCCGCGCTCTTCAGCACCGAGTGGCGGCTGGACCACCGGTCGGACCGCACGGGGGTACGGCTGGTCGGGCCGGTACCGGAATTCGCGCGCGAGGACGGCGGGGAGGCGGGACTGCATCCGAGCAACATCCACGACAGCCCGTACCCGGTCGGCGGGATCATGATCTCCGGTGGTACCCCGGTCGTCGTCGGGCCGGACGGGCCCAGTCTCGGCGGCTTCGTCGTACCGGCGGTGGTGATCCGGGCCGACCGGTGGCGGCTGGCCCAGTGCCGACCCGGGGACCGGATCTGGCTGGTACCGGTGACCCCGGAGCAGGCCGACGAGGCCAACGCCGACCGGGTCCGGCTGCTGGGCACGGCGGCACCTGCCGAAGCGCGCCGCGACTGGAACGACCTCGACACCGGTGCGTGGAAAACGAGCAGCGCCACCCTGTACCGCCGGCCGGCGGCCCTGCTCGACCTGCCGGCCACGGGCGAGCGCCCGGCCCTGACCGCCCGCCGGGCCGGCGACCACCACCTGCTCGTCGAGATCGGGCCGGCCGAGCTCGACCTCGCGGCACGCCTCCAGGTGCACCTGCTCGCCGACCGGCTCGCAAACCCAGACGGGGTAACCGAATCCGTCGAGGGGGTACGGTCGCTGCTGCTCGCCGTGGACGAGCGGCGCCTGCCACTGCCGAGGCTCGCCGAGCGGGTCGGCGAGGCGTGGGACGCCCTGCCGGCATTGTCCACTGTGGAGCTTCCGGCCCGGGAAGTGGCACTGCCGATCGCCTTCGACGACCCGGCCGCGCACGAGGCGATGAGCCGCTACCAGACCTCGGTACGCTGGGAGGCTCCGTGGTGCCCGGACAACGTCGAGTTCATCCGGCGGATCAACGGCCTCGCCGAGCGGCCCGACGTCTTCGACATCGTGGCGGCGGCGACCTACCTCGTCGTCGGGCTCGGCGACGTCTACCTGGGCGCGCCGGTGGCGGTACCGCTGGATCCGGCCCATCGGCTGGTCACCACCAAGTACGACCCGCCGCGTACCTGGACGCCGGCCAACGCGGTCGGCATCGGCGGCGCATACCTGTGTGTCTACGGCATGGAAGGGCCGGGCGGCTACCAGCTTGTCGGGCGTACCGTCCCGGTCTGGCGCCCCCGCACCGACCCGCCCTGGCTGCTCCGCCTGTTCGATCTGCTGCGCTTCCACCCGGTCTCCCCCGCCGAACTGCTCGACCTGCGGGCCGACATCGCGGCCGGCCGGCGGGACCTCGTGACGACGCCGGTGACGCTGACCCTGGCCGATCTGCTGCCCACCCCGGGACCGGGCGCGGCGGAGTTCACCGCCCGGCGCCGGGCCGCCTTCGCCGCCGAGCGCGACCGCTGGGCCCTGGCCACCGGGGCACCGGTGTGAGTGGCCAGCGGATCTGGATCCGCGAGTTGTCCGCGCAGGAGCGGGCCGGCTATCCGGGCCGGGACGGCCCATTGGCCGGGATTCCCTTTGCTGTCAAGGACAATCTCGACCTCGCCGGGTACCCTACGACTGGCGGCTGCCCGGACCTGACCGAGCCGGCAACATCGACCGCCGTCGCTGTCCAGCGGCTGGTCGACGCCGGGGCGGTACCCGTCGGAAAGACGAATCTCGATCAGTTCGCGACCGGGCTCGTCGGCACGCGTACCCCCTATGGCTCCTGCCACAGCGTGGCCAGCACCGCCCACGTCTCCGGCGGCAGCAGCTCGGGCAGCGCGGTCGCGGTGGCCACCGGCCTCGTCCCGCTGGCCCTCGGCACCGACACCGCCGGCAGCGGCCGGGTGCCGGCGGCCTTCAACGGGATCGTCGGCGTGAAACCGACCCGGGGCCTGGTATCCACCCGCGGCCTGCTGCCGGCCTGCCGCTCGCTGGACTGCGTCACCACGTTCACCCGGACCGTCGGCGCGGCGCGTACCGCCCTCAACACGTTGACCGCCTTCGACTCTGCGGATCCGTGGTCGCGGATCTCCGCGCCGGGTCCGGGAATCGCCGCGCGGATGCGGGTGATCGGCGTCCCGGACGCGCCGCTGGACCTCGACCCGCCGCACGCGCAGGCGTGGCGGGCCGCGCTGGACCGGGCCCGCGAGGTCGCGGATCAAGTCGTCGCCGTCGATGTGACGGCGTTCCTGGCCACCGCCGAACTGCTCTACGGCGGGCCGTGGCTGGCCGAGCGGTGGGCCGCGTTCGGGCACCTGCTGGATCGGCCGGGCGTCGACCCGACGGTACGAGCCGTGGTGACCCCCGGCCGCGAGGTCACCGGCGCCGAGGTGTTCGCCGGGCTGGACCGCTTGGCCGCGCTGCGCCGGGCCACCGAGAAGACCTGGACCGACATCGATGCCCTGCTGCTCCCGGTCACGCCCGGCCACCCGACGCTCGACGAGGTGGCGGCCGACCCGGTCGGGGCCAACGCCCGGCTCGGCCGCTACACCAACTTCGTCAACCTGCTCGACCTGTGCGCCGTCGCGATCCCGGCCGGGCAGCGCGCCGACGGGCTGCCGTTCGGGGTACAGCTCATCGGACCGACCTTCGCCGACGCGCCACTGCTCGACCTGGCCGGCCGGTGGTGCGCCGAAACCGGTGCGCCACAAGGACTTCAGCACGGCTGGCTGGAGCTGGCGGTGTGCGGGGCGCACCTGTCCGGGCTGCCGCTCAACCCGCAACTGCTCGAGTACGGTGGCCGGCTGCGCTACCGGGCCCGTACCGCCCCGGGGTACCGGCTGTTCGCGCTGCCCGGCCCGGGCGTACCCCGGCCGGGACTGGTCGCCACCGGGGACGGGCTGGCCGGCGGGATCGCCGTCGAGGTGTGGGCGCTGCCGGCCCAGGCGGTCGGGGCATTGCTCGGCACCATCCCGGCACCACTGGGCCTGGGCCGGCTCACCCTCCGCGACGGCCACGAGGTCACCGGGTTCGTCGCCGGGCCGCCGGCCACCGCCGGTACCGACGTCAGCGGGTACGGCGGCTGGCGGGCGTACCTGAACTCCCTGCACCCGTCGCGGGGTGCCGCCTGAGCCTTGATCCACCGACCTGATTCGGTAGTTTGCTGTTCCTCGGATTCGGAATCCGCTTGTGATCCGGGCCGATGGAGATAGCGAAGGGCTCTGTGCCTGCCGAAAATGCCACCCGCCCTGCTCAGGGCACAGTCATTGTATTGGTGCCTGATCGTAGACCGCCGGAGTGCCTCACCCTCCCGATCGGTGCCGGTGACTGCGCGATGATGCCGACTCGTGCTACTTCGACTGGCCTACCTCGGTCTCACGAACGCGTTCGCACTGCTACGCCTGCTACCGCATAGTGATCGGGACAAAGATGCCGAGATCCTTGTGTTGCGGCACCAGATCGCCTTGCTGCAGCGTCAGCTCGGCGACCAGCGCATCCGGTTCCATCCAGCTGACCGGGCGGTGCTGGCCGCACTGCTGCACCCACTCCCACGGTCAGCGTTGCGACGACTGCGGCTATTGGTCCGCCCGGACACGATCGCTGGCACCGCGACCTGCTCGCCCGCCGCCACGCCGCCCTCTCCCGACCCTGCCGCCGCGGCCGACCACGCACCCTACGCTCGATCCGCCTCCTGGTGTTGCGGTTGGCCCGGGAGAACTGCAGCTGGGGATACCGACGCGTGCACGGCGAACTCCTCACGCTCGGAATCAAGGTCGCCGCGTCCACGGTCTGGGAGATCCTGCACGAGGCGGGCGTCGACCCGGCACCGGATCGCACCGCCACCACCTGGGCCGACTTCGTACGCTCGCAGGCCCATGCACTTCTCGCTGCGGACTTCATCGAAACACTCACGCTGACCGGAGTCCGCCTGTACATCCTCGCGATCATCGAACACACCAGCCGCCGCGTCCACATCCTCGGCCTCACCGCGCATCCGACTGCCGCATGGGTGGCGCAGGCCGCCCGCAACCTCGTCATGGACCTGCAAGACGCCGGGTCGTCGGTGCGGTACCTCATCCGTGACCGTGACGGCAAGTACCCAGCGCTGTTCGACGCGATCCTCGCCGACAGCGAAATCACGATCGTGCGCAGCGGGGTCCAGACGCCACAGATGAACGCGATCATGGAACGCTGGGTACGTACGCCGCCGCGAACTGCTCGACCGAACCCTGATCTGGAACCAGCGGCATCTCCTACACGCCCTGCACGAATACGAGGCGTTCTACAACACACACCGCCCACATCAAGGCATCGCCAACGCCCGGCCACTCGCACCACTACCCAAACCGATCACCGAACATGACCGACTCACCCAGCTCCGCATCCATCGCCGTGACCGTCTCGGCGGCGTCCTACACGAGTACGAACACGCCGCCTGACCAGCCAGGACGTGATTTACGGCTTACAGCGTCGTGCTCGCTCCTTCAGAACCTCAACGTGACGTCCACGGCAAACTCGAAGTCTGCATCGCCAACCCGCATGGGGACGTAAGCGCCGCGCATTGGAGTTGGGCCGCGTGCATTGCCTCGGCCGCGGTGGCCGGGTCGCCCGCGCTGTGCTGGCTGCTGTTCGCGCCACCCGGCCGTGCCAGCGGGCCAGGAAGGTGAACGGGTGTCGCTCATCGCGGGGCCGGGGCCGCACGCCCGCCACAAGACGTCTCTGCGGTAGACCTTGTCTCGCAGCGCATGGAACCGACGTTCGGGGTCGGCCTTGGCCGCCCGGTACAGCGCATGCTGCAAGGCACGGACCGGGGCCAGCACCGACCCCGAAGCGGTGGGACTAGCCGAACGGCACTCACCGGGCCCCTCCTCCACCTCACGCGCGTCGACGAAGCAGCGGCCCTTCCCTCACCGGCGGTTGTGTTGTCCGCTCGGCTCAACCAGTACTACGGCCGCCTCCGACTCCCTCCCGGCCAGCGATCCATTTCCCGAGATCATCGGTTATAGGACACCGTTCTCCGGCGACAGCTCCACAGGTCACCGGACCGGGGAGGGTCTCCCCAGTTCCCGCCGCCACTATCTGAACGTTCCGCGCCCCATACGCCGGGGAGTTCCTCACGGCTGCAATCCAGGAGCTACACCGCTTCCATGGCCTTCACCTCGATTCTGAAGGGCTCGGCTCTCCCCTGTGCCACCCTCCCGGGCAGCTGAGTAACGACGCCGCAGGCTTCGCTTCACGCTACGGACCGCTCAGTCGCTCCCCCATCAGAGCCTTCGACACTGGGCTTCGACCCCGCCCGTTTCCAAACGAGACCGCCAGTCTGCTACCGGGCCTCCTGGCAGCTACCCGGACTGGACTCACACCGGCAAGCGACGACGAGCTTATGACTGTCGATCAATCTCCTACACGATCAACCTCCAGTCGGCTGGACGCACGGAAACGGCTCACTGCCGCCGACCCCGCTTGTCACGCAACGAGAAGGCTGTCAACCGCGCCCACGCCCGTCTGCGCGGCCTCGGTGAACGCGCCATCGCCACGCTCAAGACCTGGCGAATCCTGACCAAACTACGCTGCTGCCCACGCCGAGCCACCGCGATCGTGCAGGCCATCCTCGTCCTTCACGCCGCCGAGGTCGGCCCTCACCCACGTTGAAACCGTTCAAACTGGACCTTCCGTTACCTGTCCTATCTGGCGCGTTTCGCGTTACCCCGGCCCGCAGCCGAAGGACCGGGGTGATCCTGGATCATCGGGGGCATGGACGACGACGTACGCGCGGTGGCCGACGCCTTCAACGCCGCCTGGAATACCCACGACCTGACCGCCGCGCTGGATCTGTGTACGCCGGACCTGGTGTTCGAGACCACCGACCCCGCCCCGGACGGCCGGCGGGTGCAGGGACGCGCCGCGGTCGCCGAAGTATGGACCCCGATCTTCGCCCTCCGCGCGGCGCGCATCGACATCGAGGAGATGATCGTCACCGGGAACCGGGTGGTGCAGCGCTGGCGCTTCGACTGGGGCACCGGACACGTCCGCGGAGTCGATCTACTCACCCTGCGCGAGAACCGCATCGCGGAGAAACTCTCCTACGTCAAAGGCTGAGAAACGCCTGCCCGGCTCAGTGGCGGAACGGGCACCCACGCCCTCGGCTGCGATGTGGTCCGGGTCGGCCGTCGTGGATGTGCGCAACGCCAACGGAATCCCGTATCAGTTGCCGGTCTGTAGCGTGTCCCAGTGCACGACGGTTGGAGGCGCTTGCCCGGCGACGAACTGCGGGGCAAGTAGACGTACGGTGGGCACGGTCAGAACGGGCCCCCCGGTTGCCGCAGCCAGTCGAGGAACCGGCTGGTCCAGGTGCGGACCGCGCTCGTCCGGTCGAGCGCGAGGCCCATACCGTGCGGCCCGTGTGGGAACAGCTCGAACCGCACCGCGACGTTCGACCGCTGGCAGGCTTCAGCGAACAGTTTCGAGTGGGTGTAGGGGACGAGCGTGTCGTCGCGGGTGGTCCAGATGAACACCGCCGGGTGGCCGGGGTCGAGGTGTAGCTCGTTGGAGAACTCGCGCCGCAGGCTCTGGTCCACGTCGCGGCGGCCGAAGAAGTTGTCGACCGAACCGGCGAAGGCGCCGGGGGCGTACCGCTCCACGAAGGAGATCAGCGGGTACGCGAGCGCGACGAGGTCCGGTCTGGCCGGTACCCGGTCGGCGAGGTCGTCGGCCGGGTCGGTGTACCGGGCTGGTTGGGTGCTCAGCAGCGAGGCCAGGTGCCCGCCGGCGGAGTACCCGAGGACGCCCACACGATGCGGGTCGACGCCCCATTCGGCACAACGCTGCCGGACGAGCCGCACCGCACGCGCCGCTGGCGCGGTCGCCGGCGTGCTCGCCTTCGGGATCGGCTTCGGGGTGGCCACCATCGCCCGCCCCGCGCTGCTGGCCGACCGGTACGGCACCACCGGCTTCGCCACCATCGCCGGAGTCCTCGCCGTGCCGCTCACGGTCGTCAAGGCCACCGCACCGCTGGCCGCCAGCCTGGCCCGCGCCGCAGCGGGCGGCTACACCCCGGTCGCCGTCGCGGTCGCCGCCGGATGTGTGCTCGCCGCCGGCTGCCTCGCCGTGCTGAGCCGGCTACCGGCCGCCGACCGGCATCCGGATCAACGCCGTCCGACGCCCACCCGCGTCAGGACGTAGGCGGCGTCGCGGCCCACCCCGCGTAACGTCGCCGAGGAGACGCTGCGCTGCCATTCCAGACCCACATAGCCGAGCCCGCGCAAGGTGGCCGAGACGCCGCCGCGGTGCACCGGCCGTCCCACCGCATCCAGTGCGGCGCTGCCGGCCAGGAACGCCAGATTGGGCCGGTACCCGGTGGCCAGGATGACCGCGTCGACCACCTCGCGGGCACCGTCCGGCCACAAGACCTTCACCCCGTCGAAGTCGGCCGGCAGCGGCCGGACGTCCGGGTTTCCGCTGGCGACCGCGGCTCGGTACCGACCGTCGTCCAGCACCGGCGGGGTGAGCCGGAACCGCCTCGGCAACGGCGCCACGTCCAGGCCGGTGACCGCCAGCCACCAGTGGATGTCCTTGCCGAGTGGCCGCTGCGGCTGCCACCGTACCCGGGACCGGACCGCCAGGCTCACCCGGGAGACGGCGGCGAGTTCCACCGCGATCTGCACCGCCGAGTTGCCGCCCCCGACGACGAGCAGCCGCTTGCCGGTGAACGGATCCGGGCGGCGGTACTCGGCCGAGTGCAGCACCGGGCCGGTGAACCGGTCCAGCCCGGGCAGCGGCGCCCGGTACGGCGTGCCGAAGCCGCCCGCGGCGGCCACCACCGCCCGGGCGCGCAACTGCGCTCCGGCGGCGGTGGTCACGGTCAGGCCGCCGCCGTCGAGGGCGACCCGACTGACCCGGTGCCCGGTGCGGATGTCGGCGTCCAGCCCGGCCGCGTAGTCCCGCAGGTAGGCGGTCACCTCGTCCCGGCGGGGGTAGCGCTCCGGGTCGCCGGGAAACGGAATGCCGGGTAGCGCGCTGTAGCGGGCCGGGGAGAACAGCGTCAGGCTGTCGTAGTACCACGGCCACGACCCGCCCGCCGCGTCACCGGCCTCCAGCACCACCGGCCGCACGCCCCGACGTTGCGCCGCGCGGGCCGTGGCCAAGCCTGCCTGCCCGGCCCCAACGATGACGAGATCGTGCATGGTCACCGAACCATGCTATCGTCATTTCGGAAAATGACGATGTGGGTGTCGGGAGGAAGCCAGTGGCCGAGCCGCCGGCCGACATCGCCGACCTCTTGCCCGAACCGGCCCGCGACTTCCTCAAGGCTTTGGCCAGCGAGACCCGCCAACAGATCCTGCTGTTGTTCATCGGCGGCGCCACCCTCACCGTCGGCGAGGTCGCCGGGCGCCTGGGCATCGGCCAGTCCACCGCGTCGGAACAGCTGGCGCTGCTGCGCCGCGGCGGCCTGCTCCACGCACAACGCAACGGAAAACTCGTCTCCTACCAAGCCAACCCGGCTGCCATCACCGAGCGCCTGGCCCAACTGCAGGGGTTCCTCGCCTGCTGCTGCCCGCCCGCCGACGACCTCGCGGCGCAGCGGCCAGCTACAGCGCACCCGGCGTGAGGCAGTAGCACGTGAGCTGTGCCAGCTACTCGACATGCGGTGAGAGCCTGGGCGCGAACCGGTGTACCGCCCAGCCATAGCCGGTTCCACACATCGGCTGGAAGGGTCCGTTGTCGACGTAGAAGGCAGTGAGCACGGCGGCCGCCGCCCACGGCCGCGACTCCTGGCAGCGGCAGCCGGCTCTTGCACCGGTTCGGCGAGCATGGCGTCGGCGGGGCCTTCATCGGCTCGCCGGTTTGACGTGGTCTGGCCGGGGGCGGGTTCTGGTGGGTCGTTGCCACTTGGTGAAGCGGTGGAGCGCGAGCCAGATGAGTGGTGTGCCGACGATGGTTGGTAGTAGCCAGTAGGTGAGATGCGGGAGCCGGTTCCACACCGGCAGGAAGGGTCCGTTGTCGACGTAGAAGCCGGTGAGCAGGGCGATGTAGGAGCCGCCCATGCCGATGGCGTGGTGGGGTGGCCAGCCGGGCCGGTGGCGTCGGCGGGCCTGGTAGCCGTAGAGGCCGAGACCGAATGCGACGACGGCGATGGCGAACAGGTGGGCGTCTTCGTGCCAGCGGATGGTGGCCATGATGGTGGCGGTGATGAAGATGCCGGCCAGCGCCCATAGGTAGACGCGGCCGGTGCGGGGATGGCGGCCTGGGCGCTTCTTAGCGGTGGCGGCGAGCGCGCCGGCGACCACCGCGGTGAGCCCGCAGGCGACGTGCACCGCCAGCGCGGCGGCGAAGATCGGGCCCGCATCCGGGATCGGCAGGCCGAAGATGTCAGCGGCGAGCATCGTGCCTCCTGTCTGGCGGCTCGGCGGTCCGGCGCCGGATGCCCTGGCGCATCAGGGTGGCGTGGCGGAGGGTGAGGATGCTGCAGGTGATGCGGATTCCGCTGGCGCCGATGGCCAGGATCGCCAGCGCCCGCACTGGTGCGGCGGATCGCAGGTAGAGGGTGATCACCGTGAGGTCGCCGGCGAGGACGAGCGCC
>WNGE01003783.1_pt1 | contig 35196 bp, 36 predicted proteins | sample 5400651 | NCBI WGS metagenome assembly WNGE01 (sample SAMN13153370, study PRJNA577476) | soil metagenome | isolation source: 60 cm soil or saprolite under grassland replicate 2 | place: USA:California | collected 2016-06-15
ATGCTCATTCGTAACTTCAGTATGTTGCGGAATAGGAAATATCAAAGGCCTTTCAACCGCCATCGCCTCCTTTGAACATACGCATAAGGAACAATGAATTATTATCACTCTGATAAACTGACAAAGCTTTTTTGATTCTATTTTTTTCATAATGATATTTCAACTTTTTGCGATTAATATATGTTGGAGGTAAGGAGACTGTCATTCATTCACCAATCGAACGATTCTATCATTTAGTTCTTGGATAAATGCTTTGGTAGATGCATTAGGTTTATATGTTGCTTTGCGGACAACGCTATTCTTCAATACTCCCCTTGCACTCAATAACTCCTTCTCTATATAATGAAACAGTTCCATATTCTGCAACGAGAAAAATATTTGCGGCATTACTTTTTCAAACAGGTCAAATGCTTTTTCGTTCTCTCCATTCTTCCGTAACATAAATACCTTTTGCAGAATATCCGATACAGCTAAACCTGGCATCACTCCGGTAATGCCAATCGGTATTAATTCCATCATATATAGTCCTCCCCATCCTTCCAACAATCCAATTTTTCCTTCAGTAGTTTTGATAATCTCTTCAAACTTTGAGGCGCCAAGCGGCTCTTCCAGTTTTAGATATTTAAAGTTGGGATGTTCCTCCATTAATTCTTTGATGAGTCTTACACTAATTGATTGACCTGTCGGATTAAAATCTTGTATCAATACCGGCGTGTGCGGTATGGATTGCATAAAGCCACTTAAATATTCTTTCAAAGAATTTTCGGGTAAGCTAAAAATGCGGGGTACCGCTAATGAAATTATATCAGCACCAGCTTCAACATTAGCCTGCGCCAATTTAATCGCAACTTTTAAAGATGGATGATTGGATTGTGCAATAATTTGTATTCGTCCTGCAGAATGATCTACAGCAATTTTTACAACCTGTAATTTTTCTTCATCAGTTAATTTATAAAATTCACTTGCATAAGCCGGCAAACATGCAGCTTCTATTCCACCGGCTACAGCAAAATCTATTAATCTTCGCAAAGCGTCTTCATCAATTTCTTCTTTTTCAGTAAATGGTGTTGGAATAATAGGCACAACGCCAAATAATTCTTTTTTGGTTTTTATCTCCATGTTATTGCGTAATTGGTTTTATCACTACTTTATGATTCATTCTGTAATCAACAATTGTTATAATCAATGTAGAAACAAAAACGAGGACACCTCCAATTATAGCAGAAGCATTCAATTTTTCTCCCAACCATATTGCCGCAACTGGCAGCCCTATGAATGTAATCAGGTAATTAGATAATGCCACCTGTATTGCATCAAGCACTTTCAATGCTTTAAAAAATAATACCATCGAAAGAAAGTTATGAAAGAACGTAAGCAGGCTCATACCAATCCAGGTCTGTTGCGTAAATGATGGTATCCGCGCAAAAACATCGGGCTCATAATACAATACGAGAGGTGTAAGCAAGACTACCATGATTACATAAGTAAAAAATACCATCTCCATTTCTGTATACCTGTTTGCAATTTTTTTGATACCCACATTGTAATACGAATTACCCAATATGGCAAGAAAGATCAGGAGGTTCCCCACTGCATATTTTGAACTGAAATTCATTTGCTTTATATCGCCTGTGGAGCAAAGGATAACACCAACAATGGCAATAATAAAACTAACCCAACGTATCTTATTCATCTTTTCCCTTAAAATAAGGAAAGCAAAAACAGCAGTAACAACCGGTAATGCAAGTGTAAGAATAGCTGCATTGCTTGCCAGCGAATATTGTGTACCCCATGTCATGAACACCTGCGCAATAAAAGCACCAAACAAAGCAAGTGGTATAAATACAAGAAGATCTTTAAAAACTTTTTTCCCTCGTTTAAAATCTTTCCAGACAAATGGTATTAAAAAGATAGTTGACAAAAGCATAGGACCCCAAACAGTAAAGTAAGGACCAACCTGATCCTGCGTGAGCTTGATACATGTGAACTGAAGTGCCCACATAAGGTTGCATGCTATGAGTAACGTCCAGGAAATAAATGTTTTTCTCATAATACTAATTCCAAAATTCTTGCCCATAGTATATCTCATGCGCAGAATAAACAAGCAATAAGCTTCTTGTCTCTCGTATTTTTTTATAAATCCCCAATATTCTTTGGATATTTTTCCGACAGTTTTCTTATGTCGTATGTGAACTCAATAAATAACTTCTTCCATTTTTCTGCAGATTCTTTTGTGTATGGATAAAAACCCCAGGCATTGCTAACTCCCTTTGCACCTGATGCTACCAGCTCTTCAATAAAGAAGGGAGCTTTCGTTGAATTATCTAGCTCGGGAAAGAGATCTTTCATTACTGTCAGATAAGCAGGTATTCCTGTGAGGTCCATAAATCGAAACAGTCCTGCAAATGTTATCCAGTAACCCATATCATTTCTGCAAGCACGATCAATATCTTCGATTGTTGCATAACCATTTTCCACTAAATGGATTGCTTCTCTCATCATTGCATACATGAGCCGGTTGGTTATAAAACCCCTGATATCTTTTCTTACCAATGAAGGCTCTTTACCCCATTCCTCCGCAAGCGCTACTATTTTTTCTGCGTATTTTATGTCGGACTGTTCTCCGCAAATCACTTCGAGAAAACGCAATATATGTGCAGGCTCTCCCCAATGAATTCCAAGTAACCGCTCAGGACGTTTTAAACCGCTTTGTAAAATAGTAACTGGTATTGCTGAAGTATTGCTGCCAATAATAGCGGTGGGAGATAACACATTTTCCAGTTGTTGAAATACTCGTTTTTTATCCTCAACGTTTTCAATAATTGACTCAATTACTACTTCATGATTTGCAAACAAAGAATAATCATTTGTGATCGTAAGCCTTTCAAGAACTATATTGGGATCTTCTTTTAACATTCCTTCCTCCTGCAATTGAACAAGAGAGTTCAATATCCTTTCTTTTGCTTCATCTGATTTTTCAATATTTCTTGTTAATGAAGTAACCTCATGTCCAGCAGCTAAAATGCAAGTGGCAATACTGCTACCCATTAATCCGAGACCAACTATTCCTATCCGTAATTTTTCACTCATGAAGCTGTTAGCTTTTGCTGTTTTAATAGGTTCGAAACAAATTAATTTTTAATACCAGCATCTGTATTTTATGGCATCTTTGTTGCGTCGCAATCACTTTATCTGTATATCGTTTAGCAGCTATAAGCCCGTGCTCCATTATAAAAATTCGTCTTAATCTTGTATGATCAATTCCTCTTCTTTAGTTCTTCTTTTCAATTTTTGCGATAGCATCTATTTCAATCTTTATTCCATCAAACAAAACAGATTGAACTGTGGTTCTTGCAGGCTTAATACCAGGAAAGAAAGACGCATAGACAGCATTATATTTTTCAAAATCATTTATATCGCTTAAGTGAACTGTACATTTTACAATGTCCTCAATGCTACCACCCGCCGCCTCTATAATTTTTTTTATGTGCGATAAAGTGAGCAGTGTTTCTTCTTCAAGAGTTCCATGTATCACTTCACCCGTTGATAAATTCAGAGGTCCCTGCCCGCTCATGAATAACCATCCATCCATCAGTATTCCTGCGGAATAAGCTCCGGTGCTTACTAATTTGTCGGGATGTTTAATTTCAATTTTACCCATATTGTTTTGATAAAACTTTTTAATAAAGGTCTGTTTTTAAATGATTTAAGAAACCTTTACAGCGACTCGACTGTATGTTCAGATAAATAAATGTATGTTTAACAATTATAATTTCTGTGATTGACTCTTCGCTTTCCTATGAAATAAACTCATCCTTTCCTGCGTTATCAGTAACGCAGATATGATATCAATCTTGAAATTTTTACTCCAGGTAAAAGAGAGGCTTCTTAATTTTCGCTAAACAACATCTTCAAGTACAGTACCCATTTTTTTTGCATCTTCCATAAATTTTGCAAGACCTAAATCTGTAAGCGGATGTTTTAATAAACCGAGTATTGAATCTAATGGACAGGTACATACATGCGCTCCGGCTTCTGCACACTGAACAATATGATTGGGGTTGCGGATAGATGCTGCAAGAATTTTTGTTTCAAAATTTTGTATGCGGTAGATGTTTGCTATCTGCTCAATCAGTTGTACACCATCCCATCCACTGTCATCAATACGGCCAATAAAAGGAGATACATAAGCTGCTCCGGCTTTTGCCGCAAGTATTGCCTGCCCTGCAGAAAACACAAGCGTGCAATTGGTTCTTATACCGTTATCTGTAAACCATTTGATGGCTTTAACACCCTCTTTTATCATCGGTACTTTTACAACAATATTGGGATGAATAGCGGCAAGCTTTTTTCCTTCTTCTACAATGCTGTCAAAATCTGTTGACAATACTTCTGCGCTTATGTCTCCGTTCACAGTTTCACAAATAGTTTTATAACGCTTATAAATTGCCTCTTCACCTTTTATGCCTTCTTTTGCCATCAATGAAGGATTGGTAGTAACGCCGTCAAGGATGCCTAATTCATTTGCTTCCCTGATATGATTGAGGTTGGCGGTGTCAATAAAAAATTTCATAGTAAAATGGTTTAAAAAATTAATTATTCAATTTTTATATTCGGTTGCTGTCAACGAGCTAAGTTTCTAATCTATTAAACTTTTATTATTACGCGTTGTTCATCAAAAGTAAGAACCTATTTTGTACTGTACTGGCGAATTTATTCTCAAATTTGTTGACTTCATCAATTTTATTAAACTGCCTCGTTCATGCCTTTAATTTAACCTTTCCCGCAAAGCAGAACATTATTGGTTGAACAATAATTTTTTAAAACTCTTCATATATTTTTGTTCGGGCAGGATAAAAAAATTTTGCTGATATTTCCTTTATCGTATATTTGCGATATAGGATAAGAATGAAGGCAATTTTAATCTGCCTTTTTATTGTTCAAGTTAATCGTAAAAATACGATAATAAATTATGGCTATTCATAAAAAAGAAGAGTTCGGTAAAAAGGAACAGGACCTTGCCAATTTTGCAAAAGCTATCGCCCATCCTGCACGTATTGCTATTTTAAAGGTTCTGGCACAAAAAGAAGAATGTATTTGCGGCGAGATAGTTAACGTATTGCCACTTGCCCAGTCAACCGTTTCACAACATTTGAAAGCCTTGTTGGAAGCAGGTCTTATACAAGGCACCGTTGATGGACCAAGAAGCTGTTATTGCATTAACTGGAAAATGTTTTCAAAGTTTTGCGATCAATTCACCAATTCATTTTCGAAGCTGATTGAATTAAGAAAAGATACTTACAAAGGCTATCTGCAAAATGGTACTAATACAAATTCAAAAAACAAATGTTGTTAATCATAAAAATTTAAAACTATGTCCAGTGATGTTGAATTAAAAGAGTTGGTTAAAGAGAAGTATGGCGAAATAGCCGGACAGTCAAAATCTTACAACTCAAGTTCCTGCTGCGGTTCAGGTTGCTGCAGCGATGAAGCCTATAATATTATGGCTGATGATTATGAAAAATTAGAGGGTTATAATCCTGAAGCGGATTTAGGATTAGGTTGTGGATTACCTACAGTATTTGCTAAAATAAAAGAAGGCGATACTGTAATTGATCTTGGCAGCGGAGCGGGAAATGACTGCTTTGTGGCGAGAGCAGTTGCCGGAGAAAAGGGAAAAGTGATTGGTATTGATTTTACAGAAAACATGATTGAACGAGCAAGATCCAATGCCGAAAAATTAGGGTATAATAATGTTGAATTTCGTTTTGGAGATATTGAACAAATACCTGTATCAGCAAATACTGCTGACGTAATAGTAAGTAATTGTGTACTCAATCTTGTGCCGAATAAACTAAATGTTTTTAAAGAAATTTATCGCGTATTAAAACCGGGTGCTCATTTCAGTATTTCAGACATTGTTCTGGAGGGAGAATTACCGGATAAATTAAAACAGGCGGCGGAAATGTATGCAGGTTGTGTGGCCGGCGCCATTCAGAAGAAAGTATATCTTGAAATAATTGAAGCAACAGGTTTTGTGAATATTGCAGTACAAAAAGAGAAATCAATCTTATTGCCTGATGATATTCTTGCCAATTATTTTTCACAAGAAGAAATCTCATCATTTAAAAAAAGTAACACAGGCATTTATAGTATAACAGTTTATGCAGAAAAACCTGTTGCTGAAAAACCTTGTTGTGAACCCGGTTGTTGCAATTAAATAATTATGGAAATAATAAAGATGCTTCCTCAGCACTGGGAAGATGTAAAAAGGATTTATGAAGAGGGCATTGGGACTGGTGATGCTACTTTTCAAACTGCAGCGCCAGAGTGGGGAGAATGGAATAGTTCACATTTGCAAACATGCAGGTTGATTGTGGTTGAAAATGATAAGATATTAGGATGGGCGGCTTTAACGCCTGTATCAGATCGTTGCGTATATGCAGGTGTTGCGGAAGTAAGTGTATATATTGCCGAGGCTGCACGAGGCAAAGGAATGGGGAAACAATTATTGCGAGCTTTGATCAATGAAAGTGAACAGCATAATCTCTGGACACTTCAGGCAGGTATTTTTCCTGAAAATATTAGCAGTATAAAAATTCATGAAGCGTGTGGATTTAGAATTATCGGTAAAAGAGAAAGAATTGGTAAGATGAATGGTATATGGAGAGATACAATATTACTTGAAAGAAGAAGCAACACAGTTGGAATTGACTAAACAAATTTTTGTCCAATGAAAAAGAAACTTTTGTTTGTGTGCGTGGAGAACAGCAATCGTTCGCAGATGAGCCATGCATTTGCCAATATCTATAGAGGTAATGCTGTAGAGGCATATAGTGCAGGCTCAAAACCTTCGGGTATTGCTAATCCAAAAGTTGTTGCAGCATGAATTAGGTTATGATCTTTCTGCTCATCAAATCTCTTGATGAAGTAAAAGCTTATGCACCTTTTGATGCGGTAGTTACAATAGGCTGTGGTGATGCATGTCCTTGGATGCGGGCAAAAAAATTTATTGACTGGCAAATACCGGATCCAAAAAAGATGGAAAGAGAACAATTTAATGAAGTGAGAGATTTAATTGGAAAGAATGTAAAAGCACTTGTCGGAGAATTAATAAAAGATGATAAAAGTTCAGAAAGTATAAGAGTGCGACGCAACGAATGATGCTATAAAAAAACGATAGTTGGGTACAAAAAAAAGTCGGACTGTTTATAGCCTGACTTTTTTATTTATAACGCATGGAGAATTATCTTCTGTTGCCGGCAAAACGTGCCAACAATTTCAATATCTCAAGATACAGCCAAACCATAGTAACAAGCAAACCGAATGCACCGTACCACTCCATAAATTTTGGTGCGCCCATTTCGGCTCCGCGCTCAATCATATCGAAATCGAGTATGAGATTTAATGCAGCAATAGCAATGATGAATAACGAAATGCCAATGCCGAGCGGACTTGCATCGTACATGAAAGGAAGGTTCACATGAAACAGCCTGAGTACCCACGCTATGAGATAAAATATTGCAATGCCCAATGTTGCTGAAAAAATTACAGACCTGAATTTTTCAGTCACTTTAATAATTCTGAAATTGTACAACAGGAACATGGCAATGGCTACGCCAAAAGTTAAGCCTACTGCCTGTGTAATAATACCGGGATATTTTTCTTTGAAGGTCTCATTTAATATTGCAGAAATTCCGCCAAGAAATAAGCCTTCTAACACGCCATAAGCCGGTGCGAGATAAGGTGACCAATTTGGTTTAAAAACGATGGCTAATGCACAGATTAAACCACCGAATATACCCACCATCATGTAAGTAGTTACAGATTGCTGCGCATCTGCAAGGGAAAGTTTTGTGTAATACTGCTGCCATGCAAAAGCCGCACCTGCAATTACCATTAATAAAAGAAAACCGAATTTATTGATAGCGCCACGCACAGTCATGCTTTCTGTTGAAATTTCCGAAGCCGACCTGCTGAAAATTTTCTGAGACAATGTGGGGTTGCCTGACTCTAAAAGTGCCATATTATTTTTAAATTTTAAGGAACAAAAGTAGCATAAAACAGATTTGATAGCTTGTTAATTATTTTTGTAGGATACCGGGATAATGATCCATTGTTTCAAACACAATTTGATTATCTTTTTTTAATGTAGTGAGTACCTTCCGAAGCGAATCAGCATACTGCGGTTTTTCAAACATGCGATCATGTGTGAGTATAACAACATTGTTTCGTGCAAAATTTCCGTTACTATTAAAAGCTGCTTCAATATCTTTTATCATGCTGTCTGCGCTCTGAATAGGAGTCATGCCCTTTTTTTCTTTGTATGTCCATTCCACATCCCATCCTGCAACTTCATAGCCTGCATTGCCGAGTAAAAAGCAAAGTTGCTTTGTTAATTTCGGGCATCTTAATCTGCCGTTTATATTCCATGAATTATTAGCAGGTGTGCGAAAAATTTTTAAAGGTATCAGCATGGTCGATTGCGCTTTAATTACATCACGAAAGGCTGAATCTGCATTGCTGTAATAAGATTTGTAATGATTAAAATTTGCGTGTGTATATGAATGATTACAGAGTAAAATTTCAGGATAACTGTTGCGGATGCTATCCACTTTTCTCATGAGATTCTTGGTATCTATCTGTGCACCTATCATAAAGAAACTTGCTTTTACATTAAGGTCACGCACAATGTTAAAACAGTTCATGGTGCCGGGTTGCGGACCATCATCAAAAGTGAAATAAATATATTTTTTTGTGCTGTCGTGAGTAAAGGTTGAATCGCGAACTGGATTTGCTATAACTGTTTTTGTTGAATCGCTGCCAATAAAATTTTTTGTATCATAACTTTTGCAGGAGTTTAAAAATGCAATAGAGATAAGAAGTGGAATTGGATACAATATTTTCTTTAGAGTCCATAAATTAACTCTCATGAAAGAGGCTTATATAAAGCAAATATAACAGAGTAATATTTGATGAAACGTATTTCAAATATTTCTTAAAGAAGATTTAATAATTTTTTCCTAGTCGAGTCAGCAAAGACCGAAAGTCCGGCAGGCGAAAAGACTTACCGACTTTACTAACTTTCCGACTTTCGAGCTCTCCCTCCTAACAAAACCTTACAATTCTATTTTACATACTTGTATTAACTTCGCGGTTATTCTAACGATTAATATTCAAAATTTTATATTTCCTTGAGACAAGAGGTTTTACTAAACGATGTAGTAATAAAATTCGCCGGCGATAGCGGAGATGGCATGCAGCTTACCGGTTCGCAGTTTACAAACAACACTGCGTTGCTTGGCATTGACCTTGCAACCTTTCCTGATTTTCCGGCAGAGATACGTGCTCCTATTGGAACTTTGCCCGGCGTGAGTGGTTACCAGTTGCGCTTTTCAAGTGACCGTGTATTTACACCCGGAGACGCATGTGATGTGCTGGTAGCTATGAATGCGGCAGCTTTAAAAGTAAATTTAAGAAGTCTTAAACCCGCTGGAAAAATCATAGCTAATGTGGACGGTTTTGATAATAAGAATCTTCGTCTTGCAAATTATCCCGATGGAGTAAATCCTTTGGAAGATGCAAGTCTTGATAGTTACGAAGTGATCAAAATGGATGTCACCAAAATGACCCGTGAGGCTTTAAAAGATTTCCATGATTTGGGCACTAAGGAAAAAGACCGCGCTAAAAACATGTTTGTGCTCGGGTTCCTCTACTGGATGTATAACCGCAGCCTTGATAATACCATTAACTTTCTAAAAGAAAAATTTGGCAAAAAAGATAATATTCTTCAAAGCAATCTCAAAGCATTGCAGTCAGGATATAATTTTGGCGATACAACGGAAACATTTACCAGCCGCTACAAAGTAGAAAAGGCAAAATTGCCTGTCGGTAAATACCGCGGTATTATGGGTAACCAGGCCTTATCTTATGGACTGATTGCTGCATCTCAAAAAAGCGGTTTGCCATTGTTTCTTGGTTCATATCCTATTACACCCGCTTCAGATATATTGCATGAATTGAGCAGGCATAAAACATTTGGTGTACGCACCTTCCAGGCCGAAGATGAAATTGCATCTATTACTGCGGCAATAGGCGCATCATATGGTGGCTGTATCGGAGTTACAACAACATCAGGGCCGGGAATGGCTTTAAAAGCAGAAGCAATGGGATTGGCAGTGATGCTGGAAATTCCATTGCTGATAATTGATGTGCAGAGAGGCGGTCCTTCAACAGGCTTACCTACTAAAACAGAGCAGAGCGATTTGCTGCAGGCATACTATGGAAGAAACGGGGAATGTCCCATGCCTGTTATTGCTTCCAGCACTCCAAGCGATTGCTTTGATGTGGCTTATGAAGCAGTGCGTATTGCAGTGCAGCACATGACGCCGATCATCCTGTTAAGTGATGGATATATTGCTAATGGTGCAGAACCCTGGCGTTTTCCTAATTCGGCAGACCTCAAGCCTATAGAAGTAAAATTCAAAAAAGATTTGGATGAAGATGAAGCGAAGTTTCTTCCTTATAAGCGGGATGAAAAGCTGGTACGTCCCTGGGCTGTTCCCGGCACTGCAGGATTAGAACATCGTATCGGGGGCCTCGAAAAACAAGATGTTACCGGCAATGTAAATTATGAGCCGGAAAATCATCAGCACATGGTAAAAATAAGACAGACAAAGGTTGACAGGATTGCTGATTACATTCCATTACAACAGTTGGACAGCGGTGCTGAAAAAGGTAAACTGTTAGTGTTGGGCTGGGGTAGTACGTATGGCAGTATCAAAAGTGCAGTGTTTGAATTACAAAGAGAGGGTCATGCTGTTAGTCATGCGCATATTCGTTATCTGCGGCCTTTCCCAAAAAACCTTGGAGAAATCGTCCACAATTTTGAACATGTGCTGATACCGGAAATTAACAATGGTCAGTTAATAAAAATAATCCGCGACCAGTTTTTTGTAGATGCAAAAGGGTATAATAAAATAATGGGTATACCGATCACAAAACATGAATTAGTGGATGAGATAAGAAAGTATTTGTAATTTTTTTTGAATCAAGCTGCATCCTTACTATGATGCTTTCGTTGTGTCACTCACTTGTACTGTAAGACTATATTCAGCAAAAACAAAAAACCTGTGAAGTTTTCGAACTCACAGGTTTTTTTTGGTTCATTTTTATAGTATCAGCTATTTGAACTGGCTAACGGCCTTACCCAAATGTTGCGGTAGCTGATCGGTTTACTTGGATCACCATGAGCTTGTAACATAATAGGTGTAGCCCCATGTTTTATATAATATGGTTTACCTATAAATAGTGTAAAGCCTTTTAATGCAAAATTGTTTTGAACAAGCACACCGTTATGAATTACCGTAACACGTGCGGGTGATTTTAAAGAACCATCGTCATTAAAGCGCGGAGCCGTCCAAACGATATCATAAGTTTGCCACTCGCCCGGTTTTTTGCAAGCATTTGCCAAAGGAATCCCTTGTTTGTACATTGCTCCTGTTTGACCATTTACATAAGTTTTATTATTGTAACAATCGAGCACTTGTATCTCATAGCCAAGTTCTCCGGGTCCGGGTGCTGCGAGAAATACGCCACTGTTTCCTCTTGCCTGGTCTTGACCCTGTATATCTTCCGGAATGCGCCATTCAATATGTAACTGGTAATCCATAAAACGTTGCTTCGTTGATATATCACCTGCTTTTTTATTTACAGTGATAATGCCATTTGCAACATCCCATCCTGCTGCCTTGCTTGTATCATTAGCAGAGCGCCATGCATCAAGATTTTTGCCATCGAACAAGATGATGGCATCAGATGGAGGATCCTGCGGTGTTGCTCCAGGCGTTACTACCGGCGGAACAGGTGAATAAAATTCTGTTTCTTCATGTTTCATCGTTTTGTTTTCAAGTGGCTCACCTACAAGATATTTTGTTGTATCCTGACTATAAGAAATAATTGCAGACATGCAGGGAATGATAAGGAGATTTTTTTTGTTCATGATGTTTTTCTTGTTCTTTTTTTGATTGATTAATTGTTGAATCGTTAATATGTTGATAAGTTGAATTGTTGATTTCTGCACTACAGTACAAGTGAGTGACACAAGGGACGATGCCATAAATACAAAAGCTTGTCACATAAAAAACTAAACCTTTGGAATACTGTAACCATTATGATATTGCGCTACAAGATATTTGTTTGCATCATCATCAGTAAATTTGCTGGCATTTGCATCCCAGTTAATTTTCTTTCCCGATCTAAAAGCAATATTACCCATTTGACAAACCGTGGCAACATGAGCGCCAACCTGTATAGGGCATCTTAAATCTTCCATCTTTCTTGATTGCGCTACCTCAATAAAATTTTTTGTATGCAATGCAAGCCCATCATCTTCTCTTTGCTTGCGAGGTACGGCTTCCATCTGGTCTTTGCCATCCTTTTTTTCGGGAACAACTTCCCAGCCGCCACGATCGACAACAAGTGTTCCGTTGTTGCCAATGAATGCAACACCATGGTCTCTGCCATAAGGCCCGTCATTAATGCCCGTTGCATGCTCCCATAACATATTGAAACCGTCAAACTCGTACACAGTAGTAAGTGTATCGGGTGTTTCTTCTGCATCGTCAGGATAAGCAAATTTGCCTCCGCTTGCCATAATAGTTTTAGGCACAGAAGCTTTGGATCCAAGCAATGCATAATCTATCATGTGTACGCCCCAATCCGTCATTAATCCGCCTGCATAATCCCAAAACCAGCGGAAGGTAAAATGAAAACGATTGGGATTAAAAGGACGTTTGGTGGCGGGTCCCAGCCACATATCATAATCAACACCAGGAGGCGGTGCGCTATCGGGCTTAACAGGAACAGATTCCATCCAGCCTTGATATGCCCACGCTTTTACAAGACGCACGTTGCCCAGTTTTCCTGAATGCACAAAATCCACCGCATCCTGGTAATGTTTGTTGCTGTGCTGCCATTGTCCAACCTGCACCACACGATTGTATTTTTTCTGTGCCGCTTCCATAACCGCGCATTCCACTATTGAATTGCCAACAGGTTTTTCGCAATACACATCTTTGCCAGCCTCGCACGCATCCACCATAATTTTACAATGCCAGTGATCAGGCGTTGCAATCACAACCGCATCTATATTTTTATCCTCGAGCAGTTTGCGATAATCACCATAAGTGGCAGGTTTAATATTTTTCTTAGCAAGTTCTGCCATACGTTTATCCAAAACGTTTTTATCAACATCACAAAGGGCGACCAATTGTGTTTGCGGATTTTTTAGCACATTGGTTATATCAGCCCAACCCATACCATTTATGCCAATGGCTGCCACATTTATTTTATCGTTTGGTGAAATGTGTCTGGCTGCTTTTAGTGTGGAAGGGATTAGTGCTGAACCCATTACATAGGTTGATGTGTTTTGAAGGAATTTTCTGCGTTTCATATAGCTATGCTTTTAATGTGAAAGATTTTTTTGTTATGAGCTTTTGTTTTTTCATAGCATCTTCGTTGTGTCACTCACTTTGTACTTTCTGTTCTTTATTCAGCGACTTTAAAAGTACAGAACATCTGGTAAAAAACAATCCTGTAGAAAAATTTGAAATTTGAATTCTAAATTTTATTGTGGGCATTTGACAATTAAAATTTTTTATGTTTTTTTAAATGCTCTGTAACTAAAGAAATTTCCCTACACTTTCTCCAATTCTTTTTTCCTTACTGTTTGATAATACTTACATGCAGGTCTTAAACCGCATTCCAGGCATTTGGGATTTCGGGCAACGCAGATATAACGTCCATGCAAAATAAGCCAGTGGTGCGCTTTATGAACGAGTTCTGTTGGAAGGAATTGCAATAATTGTTTTTCTGTGGCAAGCGGTGTTTTTGCATTTACAGTTAGGCCTATTCTTGCAGCAACGCGAAATATATGCGTATCTACAGGCATATTGGGCTGCGAATCTATAACTGAAGTAATAACATTTGCTGTTTTTCTTCCAACGCCCGGCAGTTTCATCAGCTCTTCAACGGTCATAGGAATTTTGCCGTCAAAATCTTTCACCACCATATTGGCCATGCGAATGAGATGTTTCGTTTTATTGTTTGGATAAGAAATGCTTTTGATAAGAGGAAATAATTCATCAAATGTGGCTTTGGCTAAATCTTGCACGGTAGGATATTTTTCAAAGATAGCAGGTGTAGTTATATTCACCCGCTTATCGGTGCATTGTGCAGAAAGAATTACTGCTACAAGCAATTGGTAGGGATCTTCATATTCCAGTTCAGTTTCAGCAATGGGCATATGTTGCTGAAAATAATCAATAACAAATTGAAAACGTTCTTTGCGTGTCATAATATCAGGCGCAAAGAAATTATGTTTTCAGAAATTGAACAATTTGTTTTACTGTAAGCAAACTTTGGAAGTGAAGCAGGCATATTTCATTATAGCATCAATGCTTTGCTGTCTTGGTGATTGAAGCTCCGTGCTGTTTAATCGTTCAAAGGATTCTTTTAGCACATTAAATTTTTCTCTTAACACCCAATCTTCCCTTAACTCTTTTTCAATTTGAGCTTTCTGAGAGGCGTTTGTTTCGTTGTACATGTAGCGTATTAAATCTTCAAGTGTAGAATTGATCATGAGCAATCTAATTTTTTTATTAATAATCTGCTGCACCTGTGTGCATCCATGATCTTTCAAAGGAATTGGTAATTTATTAAACGATGGTGATTTTTTTATATTGTATGGGCAAACTATTTTTTTAAGACATTGATGCTATCGGTAATGAACACATCCTCGTTATCCCTTTTCATATAAAATTTTTCACGGGCATACTTTTCAAGAGCAGCAGGGTTAGTGCTTAAATCAGCAAGCTCTCTTTTGGTTTTTTCAATCTCTTCCTGGTAATATGCTTTCCTGGCCTGTAATTCTTTCAGCTCCTGTTTCCTATCCCATTGTTCAAAAAGATTATTATGATCCGTAAACAGGATAATAACACTAAAAACTGCCAGTGCTATAAAATATTTATTGCTAAGAATGGAGAATATTTTTCCTGCTGTCCGCATAAAAAAATCGTTGGTCCTGTAAAATTACAAAAACGACCAACGATTTAAAGTAGTATGTTAATATGTTGATAATTAATTTATAGCTGCCAGTTTAGGTAACGGTTATAGTCATTGGAATAAAACCAAACACATTAGAAAAATATCCAAAACCGCTGCTCCATCAAGCCTTGGAACTATTCAAAATCTACTTACTAAATTTTATTTTCCCTTTAGGATAAACACCATTTTCACCCAGCATTTCTTCTATGCGTATAAGCTGATTGTATTTGGCTAAACGGTCAGTACGGGAGGCAGAGCCGGTTTTTATTTGTCCGCAATTCAAGGCTACAGCTAAATCTGCAATAGTCGTATCTTCTGTTTCACCGCTACGATGACTAATGATTGTTGTATAGTCATGTGTCTGCGCCAGTTGTACTGCATTAATGGTTTCTGTTATGGTGCCAATCTGGTTCACTTTAATAAGAATACTATTGGCAATACCATTATCAATTCCACGCTGTAAAATTTTTGTGTTGGTCACAAATAAATCATCACCAACCAACTGAACTCTATTACCAATTGCATCCGTTAATTTTTTCCAGCCTTCCCAATCTTCTTCAGCCATGCCATCTTCGATAGAGATGATTGGATATTTATTTATCCATTCTGTCCAGTATGCAACCATTTCATCACTGCTGATTACTTTGCCACTGCTTTTATAAAATTTGTAATTGCCTTTGTCAAACATTTCACTGCTGGCAGCATCCAGCGCAACGGCAATTTCTTCTCCTACTTTATAACCCGAAGCTTCAACCGCTTGCAGTACTGTTTCAATTGCTTCCTCATTGCTTTGAATATCGGGAGCAAATCCGCCTTCATCACCCACGTTGGTGCTGTAACCTTTTTTCTTCAGCACGTTTTTTAACTGATGAAACACTTCAACACCCCAGCGTAACCCTTCGCTGAATGTTTCTGCACCAACAGGCACAATCATATATTCCTGGTAATCTATTTTGTTATCAGCATGAACGCCTCCATTCAGAATATTCATGAAGGGAATGGGCAACACTGTGCTGTTTACCCCACCAAGATAGCGGAACAGAGGAAGCTCACTTTCCAGTGCAGCAGCTTTTGCCACAGCCATTGACACAGCAAGCAAAGCATTTGCACCAAGCTTACCTTTATTATCTGTACCATCTAATTCAATTAATTTTTTATCAATGCCCACCTGGTCATTTACAGGATAACCGGTAAGTTGTTCGGCAATCACATCATTCACGTTTGATACGGCTTTTAATACGCCCTTGCCTCCGTAAACTTTTTTATCGCCATCTCTTAATTCAACGGCTTCATGCATTCCTGTTGATGCACCGCTTGGCACTGCAGCACGGCCAAGCATACCATTTTCTGTTATTACATCTACTTCAATAGTGGGATTGCCGCGACTGTCTAATATTTGCCGTGCATGGATGTCGGAAATGTAACTCATAATAGTTTGTAGTTTGAAGTTTGTGGTTGTAGTTTTTGAGGTCAGCTTTGAGGAATGTTATTCAACATAGTTGTGTCACTCACTTCAACGCCTTGTTCTTTGAGGTGCAAAGAAACAATGTTCTTTTTGATAATGATTATTCAAAATAAAAATTAGTGATACAATAATGCATTAATAAACGAACAGTAGTTTTTAAATCTGTTTTGCTGAAAAAGAACAAAATGTAAAAGAGTGCGACGCAACAAAAGCTTCATAGTAATACAAACGTTTGGTACAAAAAAATTCGACTTTATCAAATTCTGTATTATACGCCATCACCAATCAACGAAAGAAATTGATCTTCACTTATAATCTTTACTGTATTTATTTTTTTTGCTTTTTCTAATTTGCTTCCTGCATCTTCACCCACTATAAGGTAATCCAGTTTACTGCTGACATTGCCTGCAATTTTGCCGCCATGCTTCTCTACCAAAGCCTCTGCATCATTGCGTTTTAGCTTGTTTAGTGTGCCGGTAAATAAAAAAGTTTGCCCATTTAAAGTGTTTCCATCAACTGCCTGTTTCTTTACATTTTTGATCTGGAGATCAAGTTCTTTTAACTGGTGCAGCATGTGCAGGTTTTGTTCGTTGTGAAAAAATTTATAAACGCTTTGTGCCACTTTTACACCAATATCTTCCAGTTGTTGCAAATCTTCTTCGTTCATCGAAGTAAGATCAAATAAATTTCCTATCGCGTTGGCAAGTGTTTTAGCTGTTGTTTCACCTACATAACGAATACCCAACGCATATACCAAACGATGCAGCGGCTGATGTTTTGAAGCTTCAATCGCATTCTGTAAATTTTCAATTGATTTTTTTCCAAAACCTTCCAGTTTGCTGATAGCATCATAATCCAAAGTATAAATACCGGGAATATCTTTCAGCAAACCCAGCTCATAAAACTTGATCACATTTGCAGCGCCAAAACTTCTTATATCCATCGCATCTTTACTTACAAAATGGATGATGCGTTCAACTACCTGTGCACGACATTCGATGTTGATACAACGCCATACCGCTTCGCCAGCTTCCTTATACAATTCACTGTTGCAAACCGGGCAATGTTTGGGAAACAAAATCTTTTTTTCGCTTCCATCTCTTAACTCGGGTAAAGATTTTACAATCTGCGGAATAACATCACCGGCTCTTTCAATTAAAACGTGGTCGCCGATTTTGAGATCCTTTTCCTTTATATAATCTTCATTGTGAATAGAGATGCTTGATACAGTTACCCCGCCTATGTGTACCGGATTTAATTTGGCAACAGGAGTTACTGCACCGGTTCTGCCAACGTTAAATTCTACTGCCTTTAATTGTGTTGTAGCTTGCCGTGCTTTGAATTTAAAAGCCATTGCCCAACGCGGATGATGCGTGGTCATGCCCATTTTATCCTGTAGGGCAATGTCATTTACTTTTATTACCATGCCATCAATTTCATAAGGCAATGTATCGCGCATTTCTTCAAAATCATGTACATGTTTTATTACTTCATCAATGCCGTTCAAAACCATTTTTTCTCTGTGCGGTGAGCGGAAACCGCACTCCCACAACAATTCCAGTGAACCACTATGTGTACTTAAAAGATCTTTTTTTATATGAGCAGGATGATCACCTGTTTCACCCTCTACAGAGAATTGCAAACCGGTGGTGGTAGTATAAAAACTTATGTGATAAAGAAATGCTTCAAGGCTGCGCTTTGCAACAATTTTAGGATCTTTTATGCGAAGACTTCCGCTTGCTGCATTACGTGGATTAGCCAACGCGCCCAGGCCTTGCTCTGCCAAAGCATCATTGTATTTTTTAAATGACACTTTACTCATAAGCACTTCTCCACGAATTTCGATTTGCTGAATGCCATATTTTGAAAATGGTGCCGATAACGGAATTGATCTAACCTGTTTAATATTTGTGGTAATATCTTCACCCTCCACTCCATCACCGCGGGTGGCACCACGAACCAACTGATCGTTTTCGTATATCAATGATATGCTGGCTCCATCAAACTTTGGTTCCACACAATATTCTATTACTTTCAAACCGGTGAGTTCTCTTGCTTTGCGATCAAAATCAAGCAAGTCCTCAGCATCATAACTATTGTCAAGACTTAACATGGGAACAAGATGCTGAACTGTTGGAAATGCCTTGTTTAAAGTGCTGCCAACACGCTGGGTAGGAGAGTCGGAAGTAATCAATTCCGGATGTTCTTTCTCCAATTGCAGCAGTTGCTTGTAGAGTGTATCATACTCAGCATCTGCAATTAATGGGTCATTCAAAATATAATATCTGTATTCATGAAAGCGAAGCACATTGCGTAAAGATTCGATATCAGTCGATGAAAGATCGGTACGCTTTAGGAAGTCAGTTGTTGTTTCCTGCAATCGTTTTGTTTCTTGTAATGTGTACATAACTAAAGGATTAGGTAAAGATAAAAGAGATTATAAGTAATAGCGTAAATTTGAATGAAAATATAACTTTATGCGTGCGAGAAAATTCTATGAGGAGCAAAATTTTAAAGCTGCTTGAAAATATGCCTGAAGAAGAATTGCCTACGGTAGTATCTATGATTGAAAAATTAAAGCAGGAAAAGAAAGGGGCATATCTTAAAACAATCAGAGAATCTTCCGGAAAGTTTGCTGATTCTTTAAGTTCAACAGAAGAGTTTATGAGAAGAAAACAAGAAGAAAAATTATTAGACAGGTAAAAGGATGAAAAAATTTATTTTGGATGCCGGTGCAATAATTGCTCTTTTAAGAGGCGAAACAGGTTATGCTTGTTGGCAACAGCAAAAATTAATAACGCAACAGTTGTTACATCGGATCATCATGAATTTGATGCAGTGGAAAAAAAACGAGATGTAAGTTTTGAATGGATAAGACGATCATCCGGAAAACTTCTAAAGTGTACTTTAAACACATTAAATTAAATTGACTAATTTTAGGCCAGATTCATTTTATTCTTATTCGTTTTCGCTAAAATTGTTTGCCATAATGAAAAAAGATTCTGCTATATTCATTGCACCCCGTTTTCAACATGACGGATTAATCAAAGATGTAAAAAAACTTGTTGAATCATATCCCCGTGTTCCCATTACTGTTGATTGCGTAATTTTTGGTTTTGATGAGAATGAATTAAAAGTATTGCTTATTCGCAGTGATATTGAAATGTTCAGAGACAGATGGTCGTTGTTGGGCGATTTTGCTGCCGATAACGAAATGCTGGATGATGCTGCCGACCGGGTTTTACGCGAAAGAACGGGTATGGAGGATGTTTATCTTGAACAGGTAAAAACATTTAGCCGGCCCGACAGACATCCCGGTGGACGGGTTCTTACGGTAGCATATTGTTCATTATTAAATATTGAGCATCACCAGTTAAAAAAAATGGATAATGAACTGCATTGGCACAGTGTAAAAAACATAAAAGAAATGGCATTCGACCATAAAGAAATTTTAGACGAATGTTATGCATGGCTGCAAAAGCGTATCCAGGAACATCCCCTTGGCTTCAACCTTTTACCCGAAAAATTTTCACTTCGTGAATTACAGAATTTATATGAAGCCATCCTCGATATAAAAATGGATCGCCGCAACTTTAGAAAAAAATTCTTTGCTATGGATTTTCTTATTGATACCGGCGAATTTGAAGATGATGTTCCGCATCGTCCCGGTAAATTATATCAGTTCGATTTTCATAAATATAATCACACCAAGAAAAAATGGAGCGGCATCGATTTTTAGGGCTTGATTTTAACTTTGCCTCAATAATTCTGCATTTTATTATAAGCGTTTACCTCTGCATGTAAAAATATTGCCTCAAAAAATTGCAGCAACTGATCTCTAAAATATGTCTGCATTAGTATGGTTTTTTATAGTGTTTTGGAAAATAATATTTTTTTTAAAAAGAAGCTTTCGTATAAAAATTTTTTTCCATTAAGTAAAAAATACAATATTTGCTTTTAATGTGTATTTTTTACATCTTAATTAAAAGTAACGACTGCTCGCCATGGAAATAACTAACCGCCTCAAAACCGAAAAAACCATTGACACTGCCTGCATAAAAATTATTTTTTAAGCTTACACGTATATAATGAACCTCTAAAATTTACAAAATAGTAAAACTAACATTATGAACTTTAAACGATTGTTTATGATGCTTGCGCTTCCGCTGGTATTACTAAGCTTTAGGGCTTTGGCACAGGAAAAGATTGTAACCGGAAGGGTTACGGATTCGAAAGATGGAAGACCTCTTGCAAGCGTGTCAGTACTTGTGAAGGATACTAAGATTGGTACACAAACTTCTAACGATGGAACCTTCTCACTTAAAGTACCATCTTCTGCTACTATTTTGGTTGTTTCATCTGTAGGGTATGCATTGCAGGAAGTGTCTATCGGCACGGGAACTATTAATGTGGCATTGGTACAAACAACAGGTGCTGCGCTAAACGAGGTTATAGTAGTTGGTTATGGAACTGCAAGAAAGAAAGATTTAACAGGATCAGTTTCCTCAGTTAATTCAAAAGATTTTCAGAAAGGTTCTATTACAACTCCTGAACAACTGATTTCAGGTAAGGTATCGGGTGTGGTAATTACATCAAATAGTGGGGCACCAGGTGCTGGCAGTACGATTCGAATTCGTGGTGGTTCTTCTTTAAATGCAAGTAATGATCCATTAATCGTAATAGACGGAGTTCCTTTATCAAACAATGCAATTTCCGGCGCCCCCAATGCATTAAGCTTAATAAATCCCAACGACATAGAAAATATTACTGTTCTTAAAGATGCATCTGCTACGGCCATCTATGGTAACAGGGCATCTAATGGAGTAATTATAATAACAACAAAAAAAGGATTAGGTGGAGGTAAATTGAATGTGAATTTCAGCACTGTGAATTCAATAGGGATAAAAGTGAATGAAATAGGGGTGCTAAATGGTAACCAGGTTCGAAGCATAGTAGATTCAATAGGAACCGATGCACAGAAAGTCTTATTGGGAACAGCTAATACCAACTGGCAAGATCAAATTTATCAATCGGCTTTTACCACTGATAATAATATAAGTATAAGCGGAGGCATTAAACATCTTCCATACCGCTTTTCTTACGGCTATTTGAACCAGGATGGAATTTTAAAAACATCCAATTTGCAAAGAAACTCTATAGGCATCAATTTAAGTCCCACACTTCTTAGTAATCATTTGCATATTGATGCGAATTTAAAAGGATCAATTACTAATAATCGTTTTGCAGATGAAGGTGCAATTGGTGAGGCAACGAGGATGGATCCTACCCAACCCGTTCATGCTGATAATAAATTTGGAGGCTATTTTGAATGGCTCGATCCAAATACAGGCAATCCCATTACACTCGCAACACGCAATCCACTTGCACACTTGGAATTAAGAAATAGTAAAAGCACTGTAAAAAGAAGTATCGGTAATATTCAACTGGATTATAAATTTCATTTCTTACCAGAGTTGAGAGCCAACTTGAATGCGGGATATGATGCTTCTGAAGGCAATGGTAATATACTCGTTCCTGATTATGCCGCACTTACCTATAACCAGGGTGGTTTAAGGTCTCATTATTCACAATATCAGCGAAATGAAGTTTTTGATTTTTATTTTAATTATGCAAAAGATATTAAGTAACGGAGATACGCTTCCTGGCATCGGTCAGCCAGTAAAAACACAACATACACTTGTATCTTTTTACGGAAGAATTATTTATAATTTCAAAGACAGGTATTTATTAACGGCCACCATACGCCGCGATGGTTCTTCAAGATTTAATCCTGATAACAGGTGGGGCAATTTCCCTTCAGCGGCATTTGCATGGAGAATAAAACAGGAGTCTTTCTTAAGAAACTCGAGATTCATTTCTGAAATGAAATTGCGTCTTGGATATGGTGTAACGGGCCAGCAGGATATTGGGAATGATTATCCATATTTGCCACGATATATATTAAGCAGCAATGTTGGTCAATATCCTTTTGGTGACCAATCTTATTTTACTTATCGTCCCGAAGCATTTGATGTGAATATTAAATGGGAAACAACAACGACTTACAATGCTGGTATAGATTATGGATTTGCGAACGGATTGGTTTATGGCAGCATTGATGTTTATTTGAGAAAAACAAAAGATCTGCTAAACGATATTACTGCAGCAGCAGGTTCAAACTTGAGTAATCATGTTATAACAAATGTTGGAAGCCTTGAAAATAAGGGGATTGAATTTACAGTAAACAGTACACCTGTAAAGAGTAAAAATTTTGACTGGAGTTTTGGATTCAATCTCACCTATAATAAAAATAAAATAACGAAGCTTACAAAAGTAGTTGACACCACTTCTCCGGGTGTTCAGGTTGGAAGCATCGGTGGCGGCACAGGAAACAAAATTCAAATTCTTACTGTTGGTTACCCTGCTTATACTTTTTATGTTTACAAACAGGTGTATGATCAAAATGGAAGACCTATCGAAGGTGTATATGCAGATGTAAACAAAAATCCTGGTAGTCTTTTCTATCGCTATAAAGCACCAGATCCAAAAGTATCACTTGGGTTTACTTCTCAATTCAATTATAAAAACTGGAACTTATCTTTTTTGGTGCGTGGAGATTTTGGCAATTATATGTATAACAACATTAAGTCGGGAAATGCGAATTATCTGCCTTTATTTAATCCACTCGGATTTATTGGAAACGCTATTTCAGATGTGTTGAATACTAATTTCCAGAATCCACAATACTTCTCTGACTACTATGTAGAAAACGCGTCTTTCCTGCGCATGGATAATATATCGTTAGGTTACAATTTTGGCAAGATCATGCACAACAAAGTAAACCTGCGGGTAACAGGGTTTGTGCAGAATGTATTTGTTATTACGAATTACACAGGTCTTGATCCTGAAATTTATGGAGGTATTGATAATAATATTTATCCAAGACCACGCATTTATTCCTTAGGAATTAATATTGATTATTGATAAAAAATAGAGCTATGAAGATAAGAATCATAAATATTATAATGATCATAGGAACGGTTGCAATTGTATTTGCATCCTGTACTAAAAAACTTGACCGCAAGCCATACGTTGATGTAACTTCTGAAACGGTTTTTAATGATCCCATAAAAATCAAAGAGGCTTTAGCAAAATTATATGCTGGCTTATCACTAAGCGGACAGGATGTTGTAAATAACCCTGATATTGCTGCATTGGATGTAGGTGCAAATGTTTACCTGCGTAATTATTTTGAAGCACAGGAGCTACCAACAGATGAAGCAGTAATATCATGGAATGATGCTGACCTGCAGCAATATCATACGATGAACTGGACACCTAATATGAGTTTTATCGGAACCATGTACAGCCGTATATTTTTGGAAATATCATTGTGCAATGAGTTTATTCGCGAAACACCGGACTCAAAATTAAACAGCTCAGGTTTTTCATCATCAGATATTGCCGCTATTCAAACATATCGCAATGAAGCAAGATTCTTAAGAGCATTTAGTTACTGGCATGCGATAGACATGTTTGGCAATGTGCCCTTTGTTACAGAAAGTGCTCCTGTTGGTTCTTTCTTTCCGCCGCAGGCTTCAAGAGACAGTGTTTTTAGTTTTGTGGAATCTGAATTATTGGATCTGCAAAACCTTTTACCTGATCCGGAAACAAATGAATTTGGCAGGGCAGACAAAGGAGCCGCATGGATGTTACTAGCGAAAATATATTTAAATGCAGAAGTTTATACTGGCACGGCAAGATATACTGATGCAATTACTTATTGCAATAAAATAATTTCTTCCGGCGCTTATTCTCTTGAACCCAATTATGCAAACTTATTCCTGGCTGATAACAGCAATAGTAAAGAAATCATTTTTGCTATACGTGCCGATGGACTTACTTCTCAATCCTATGGGAATACAACTTTTATAGTACATGCTCAGGTTGGTGGAAGTATGGATGCCACGAATACATTTGGAATTAAAAGCGGTGGCTGGGCGGGACTGCGCACTACTAAAAGTCTTGTTCAACTTTTTCCTGATCCTTCCGGGAATATGGATAAACGTGCAATGTTTTATACCAATGGGCAAACACTGGATATAAAAGACATCAAATCATTCACAGATGGTTATGCCATATCGAAATATAAAAACATCAGCTCTGCAGGAGTGCCTGGTTCTGATCCTACCGGAACCTTTGTTGATACTGATTTTCCAATGTTTCGTTTAGCAGATGTTTATTTGATGTATACAGAAGCGGTATTAAGAGGTGGTTTAGGAGGAGATAATGGGACTGCTCTTAATTACATCAACCTGTTAAGACAGCGTGCATATGGAAACACATCTGGTAATATTGCTGCAGCAGATCTTACATTAGATTTTATAATAAATGAAAGGGCAAGAGAATTATATTGGGAGGGCCACAGAAGAACAGACCTTATCCGGTTCGGTGAATTTACAGGCGGAACATATTTATGGCCATGGAAGGGTGGAGTAGAGGCAGGTGCTGCTGTTGATGTGCACTATAATCTTTATCCCATACCAAGCTCTGATATCGTAGCAAACCCTCAGCTGGTGCAAAATCCCGGGTATTAATCATTACAATAAAATAGTTTTATGAAACCGATATACAATAAACTTTTTTTTGCGCTCACAACCTTGTTGCTCATCGCATCGTGTAAGAAAGATGAAGTGAAAGCAGTTTTACAACAACCTTCATCAACTACCCTTATAGCTTCCGCGACAACATTGGTATTGGATAGTGCTAATAAAACAAACACTGCCGTTACTTTTTCATGGCCTGCATTTGATTATGGATACAGTGCTGATATTACATATACATTACAATTTGATTCAACAGCAGGGAATTTTGCCAAGCCTTATGAAGTGCTGATAGGGGTCAATACCCTGGAAAAATCTTATATCGTTTCTGACTTTAATTCTTTACTTTCTGAAACATTGCAATTGCCGACAAGTGTAGCAAGTAATTTATTGGTGAGAATAAAAGCAGATATCAAGCAATTTAATGGAGCCGCCTCCACTGTTCCATCTGTTTATTCTGATACAGTGAATTTGACTGTTACTCCCTACTCTACAAAGCCTCAGCCCAAATTCCCTGTTCCTAATGTACTATTTATAGTGGGCGATGCTACTCCTGGGGGTTGGAATAATCCTGTGCCCGTACCAAGCCAGCAGCTCACAAAAATTGACGATAATACTTTTGGAATTGTTTTACAATTAACCGGTGGTAAGCATTATTTATTTCTTCCAAAGAATGGGGACTGGGGTCATAAATATGCACTCAATGCGCCTGATAATACTGATCCCGCTTATCAATCAGAAGGTCCTTTTCAGCCCGATGCCGGTTCGGATATCCCTGCTCCAGATGCAGATGGCTTATACCAGATAATTGTTGATTTTGTAAAAGCTACTTACACTGTTATACCTGCAACACCCGCAGCGGTTCCTGCAAATTTGTTCATAGTAGGAGATGCTACCGCAGGTGGATGGAATAATCCAGTGCCTGTGCCCTCGCAACAATTCACTCAAATATCTTCTGCAGAATTTGAAATTACTTTACCGTTAACTTCCGGTAAATCTTATTTGTTTTTGCCCGTGAATGGAAGCTGGGATCATAAATATGGAGGTACTGAGAAATTGGGTGGGCCACTTCTCTCCGATAATAATGTGCCGGGCTCTAATACTCCTGCGCCAGATGAAAGTGGTACCTATAAAATTGATGTAAACTTTTTATCGAAACAATATACTGTAACAAAACAGTAACAATATAATGGGTCAAGGTAAGATGTATTGATAAAAACCGGTTGCTATTTGTACCCGGTAATTCTAATGAGACTGATGTTGCATCGCACTCTTCGCCAATTGATTTTTTAATAGGGCAATCATAGTTATTGGAGCGATACTGCATTATAGTAGCGTGGTTGAAAAATTCTCACTACATAATATCCATTGCCAAAGCAAAATACGTGCAAACGCCGGGTAATGCTATCCAGAAAAATTGTCTTATACTTGGTGTTGCTAAAATAAAAATTATAATAGCGAACCATATAAAGAAATATACCCAATACTTTGTTCTTGATTTTTTGGCTTCCATATGTAAAAAAATTTTGTGCAAAAATAATGTGCCGGTTAATATCGGGAAGAATTATTTACCGAAAAATCACTGCTTGGTAAAAGTATCTTTATAAAGTTTTATTGCGTCTTCCACAATTTGTAAAGCTTTTGCTTTGTCTCCAAACTCTTCCACACTCACGGTTTTATTTTCAAGCGTTTTATATTCTTCAAAGAAATGCCTGAGCTCATCAAAAAAATGTTTGGGCAATTCCTCAATGTTGTTATAATGATTTACACCGGGATCATTTAGTGCAACCGCAATTATTTTGTCATCAGCATCGCCACTGTCTATCATCTGCATCACACCAATTACTTTTGCTTCCATTAAAGTCAGTGGCACAACAGGCAAGGTCGTTAATACGAGAATATCGAGTGGATCTTTGTCGTCTCCATAGGTTCGCGGAATAAAACCATAATTGCACGGATAGTAGAATGAAGAATAAATTACCCTGTCGAGTTTTAATAATCCCGTTGGTTTATCAATTTCATATTTACATCTTGAGCCTTGCGGAATTTCAATGATTGAATTCACTATTCGCGGGGCTTGTTCACCATAATGTACACCGTGCCATGGATGTAAAACCGTCATCATAATTTTGAGTTTGTAGTTTGTAGTTATTGTTGTCTTGTTCATTGGGTATTGCCAATTGCCGATTATTGGTGAACAAAAATACACTACAAATATTATCTGTTTGGCTGATAAAAAATAACGTTCATTTTTTCTGTTGTCATTAATCCACCTTTTTTACTTCTTTCAAAAATATCATTGATGAAAGGGAGGAATGCATTAATTTTTTCTTCTGTATCCACAATTTCTATAACAATAGGAAGGTCCTGCGAAATTTCAATTAGTTGCGCGGTATGAATAATAGTGCTGGCACCATATGCCATAATACCTCTCAAAACAGTTGCACCGGCAATTGAATGATCACGTGCTGCTTTTACAATTATTTCATATACCGGTTTATGATCAATTCTGTCTGCTTCTCCAACGAATATGCGCAATAACGTTGCTTGTCCCGTGAGTTGCATAATGAATTTTATTTACAGGTATTTAATAGTAAGTATTCCAAAGTATACTGCTGCAATTCCTAATACAACACTGGCCGCAGCATATAAAGCAAAATAGAGATAATCGCCTGTTCGCAGCAGGTTCATATTTTCATAAGCGAATGTAGAGAAAGTAGTAAAGCCACCGCAAAGACCAGTTGTTAATGCAAGTCTCCATTCAGGTGTAAGCAGGTTACCCTTTTCGCTTAATGCGTAAAATAAACCAATCAAAAAACAACCGACTGTATTAACGATAAAAGTACCTAAGGGAAAAGTAAAAGGATATATTCTGAAAACCCATGTTTGCATGCCATATCTTGCCACTCCGCCAATACCACTGCCTGCAAAAATTATGAGGATTGTTTTTATAGTGTTATTCATTTTAGCCGGATATGCAGTTTAAAGATTTCCGTTGAAGGTATATTTAAAATCTACAAGCCATGTGCTATTGTGAAATATAACTTTTATTTTTCGACCGATTTTATCGTAAGAATTTTGATAGTTAATAATATGTGTTGAATCATTAAGGGTTGCATCTTCGTTGATAATGATAGATGCATTATTGTACTGCATTTTTTCCTGTTTGTTTTTGCCCTCATAATTTCTTTTTTGTGCGAGCAATAGTTCTTTATTGCGGTCATCATCTAACATGTAGAAAGCTGCTTTTTCAAAATCACCTTTTAAACAACCATCAATAAATTCTCTGCCTGCATCTAATGCATTTTCCGCTTTCGAATATTTTTTTGCATTACAATAGCAAAGAATAGCACAACAAAAAATTACTATAACAAATCGTAATTGCATTTATAGAATATTTATCAAAATTAATATTCGGCAATAAATATACTTGTTAAACCGGATTGTTGAATAAAGAACAAAGCGATAAAGAGTGCGACGCAACGTGTGTTTAATACTTATTCATCTGCCTGGCTCATAAAAAGTCCAATGATTTATCTTACTTACTTAATAAAAAAAGGTAGTTCGTTAACTACCTTCTTTATTAATGTTGTATCACTTTTTACTGATGATGAAATGATTGTCCTTCTTTTTCTCTTTCTTTCTCATATGCTTTGATGATTGCTTTGACGAGTTTATGACGCACCACATCTTCTTCATCCAGTTCAATATGAGAAATGCCATCAATGTTTTTCAAAATGCGCATAGCCTTATCCAAACCGCTGCGCTGATTTTTTGGTAAATCAATCTGTGTAGGATCACCGGTGATAATTGCTTTTGCACTGGCGCCAATACGTGTAAGAAACATTTTCAACTGCAGGTCATTGGCATTTTGTGCTTCATCCAGAATGATAAATGCATTATCTAAAGTACGGCCACGCATATAGGCAAGTGGCGCAATTTCAATGGTGCGTGTGCTCATATAATAGCCAAGCTTATCAGCGGGAATCATATCATCAAGCGCATCGTATAAAGGACGCAGATATGGATCAATTTTTTCCTTAAGATCACCAGGTAAAAAGCCAAGGCTTTCACCCGCTTCTACTGCAGGACGGGTAAGAATTATTTTCTTTACAATTTTATTCTTTAAAGCTCTTACCGCCAATGCAACTGCTGTGTAAGTTTTACCTGTACCGGCGGGGCCCACCGCAAAAACAACATCGTTTTTATCACTTGCTGCAACCATGCGTTTTTGATTGGCTGTTCTTGCACGAACCGTTTTCCCGTTAGGACCAAATACAAGAATATCATTTGGATTACGCTCAATAAAATTGTCAATTGTTTCAGCATCATCGCCGCCCAATATCTGCTCAAAATAATTATCGCTCATATCACCATTACGTTCCATGTACTGAATAATGAGTTCAATTTTTTCGCGTGCAGATTCAATTTGTTCAGGAGAGCCGCTCAGTTTTATTTGCGTACCGCGGGAAAGGATTTTGAGTAAAGGGAATTTCTTTTTTAGCAAATCAAGTTTTCTGTTATTTACACCAAAGAATTCAATTGGATTAACAGATTCGAGGTTTATAATTGTTTCGGTCAAAGGCTTTTCAATTTTAAATTATTAAAAAGTTGCTGCTGTTTATGAATAAAGCTTATCAAATTTAACACATTAACAATAATTTTTTGGTTAGCTCTTATACACAACATGTGGGTATAAAGTTCGGAATTTCAACTGGATTTTTTTGTGAAGATTGCATTAAAGATTCTTACAACTTTCCTTAAAGATTTTTATTCCCAGATTCTGTGCACGTATCTCGCTACGGAATTTGCAGTGAAACTTTTATTCCATCACTCTCTTTGAGTATCTTCTTAGTCTGGTCTTCTTTTGATGTATAATTTACCTTGTGTATAATTTAATGGATCTTTTTTGGCAGTAAAAATAGTAGCCAGGGCTGTGTGAAAAGAAAAATGAGCTTTTGAATCAAGCTCATTTTTGTTCCCAGATCTGTTTGCCTTTATAGTCTGCTCAAACAAAAAACAAGGTTATGCAACTGTAGCTGTCGCGTATTTTCTTTCGCCTATCTGTTGACGCCACATGGCATAGTACAAACCTTTTTCTTCAATCAGTTCATGATGTGTTCCGGTTTCAACTATCTGGCCTCTTTCAAGAACATAAATTCTGTCAGCATGCATAATGGTACTGAGGCGGTGTGCAATTAAAACAGTGATTTGTTCTTTTTCTTTGGAAATATTTTTTATGGTTGAAGTAATTTCTTCTTCTGTAATAGAATCAAGTGAAGAAGTGGCTTCGTCAAAAATGAGCAGATGTGGATGACGCAACAACGAACGTGCTATACTCAACCTTTGCTTTTCGCCACCGCTTAGTTTTAATCCTCCTTCTCCGATTACAGAATAAATCCCTTTTTCTGCACGAGCCAAAAGATTCTGGCAACTTGCTTTATATAATGCATCCAATACCTCTTCATCACTTGCTTCTGGTTTCACAAAAATCAGGTTCTCTTTTATTGTTCCGGCAAACAGTTGCGTATCCTGTGTTACAAAACCAATTTGGCTGCGCAGTTCATCAAAATCGATATGGTGTCCGTCATGATTATTATATAAAATCGTTCCTTCTCTTGGCCTGTATAAACCTACTAATAATTTAACAAGGGTACTTTTTCCTGAACCCGATGGGCCAACAAAAGCAATTGTTTCACCTTTTTTTACATCAAACGTTATATCTTCCAAAGCCTTAAATTGGGCGGATTGATGTTGAAACGATACATTGATGAATTCAAGCTCTTTGATTGTTCCAACCCTTTTTGGTAATGCAGGTTTAGGTTCAACAGGTCTTTTCATTAAGGAATCAAAATTATTCAGTGATGCTTCTGCTTCGCGATAAGAAATAATGATATTACCTATTTCCTGTAATGGTCCAAATATGAAAAAGCTGTAAAACTGCAGGGCAATCATTTGACCCGTTGTAATTACATCCCTAAAAATAAGCCATAATAAAGTAAATGTTATTACCTGTCGTAGCGCATTAACCATAGTGCCTTGTATAAAGCTAAGGGCACGTATGCTTTTTACTTTCCGTAATTCAAGACCAAGAATTTTATATGTATTTACATTAAGCCTGTTTACTTCCTGTTCGGTAAGGCCAAGGCTTTTTACCAATTCTATATTGCGTAAAGATTCTGTTGTTGTACCAGCAAGAGCATTTGTTTCCCTGACAATATTTTTTTGAATGATCTTAATTCTTTTGCTCAAAAGATTTGTAACAACGCCGATGATCAACGTGCCCCCAAAATAAATTGGTATAATACTCCAGTGAAGTTTCAACGCATAAATGCAAACGAATACAACACTTACCAATATGCCAAAAACAATATTTATAAAATTGCTGATAAATCTTTCTGTATCTGTACGCACTTTTGTAAGAATAGATAATGTTTCACCGCTTCGCTGATCTTCAAAATCCTGGTAAGGCAAACGCATAGAGCGCTTGAGACCATCTGTGAAAATCTTTGCTCCAAATTTTTGGATGATAACATTTGAAAAATAATCCTGAAAAGCTTTCGCAATGCGGCTTACCATTGCGGTGCCTACCAATAGACCTAAATAAACTAAAACTCCATTTATAAACTGGCTTTCAGTTCTGCCAACGCCATTGGTTGTTGTGTGAGGATGACTGGCAAAATAATCAATCAGTTTACCAAATATCATTGGATCGAATAAAGAAAATGTCTGGTTAACAGCAGCCAGTATTAGTGTAAGAAACACCAACCATTTATACGGCTTCAGATATTTTAAAAGAATCTTCATATACGACTGTTTGAAAAATAATTATTGAAATTAAAGCGATTTTTTTCACTAATCAAATTATGCACCAGCGAAGTTATAACGGTTAAAATGAGACGTTATGTCAGAGATTTACGATTTACGATTTGTTTTTATTGAAGAATTTTAAATTTTAAATTTTCTTTTCAAACGATTTTGGATTTAGTCTATTTTTTTGACGCCATACCATCGGAACGATAAACGGAATGAGACGCAAAAGGTGATGCTACAACAACTACATTTTGTAATAAAAAGTATTTATAAAAATTTAATCTTCTTCAGTCCGTTATTGTATAAACCAGTTTTCTCTCAAAATATTCTTTCAAATAAATATTACTTTGCCTATGAATGAAGAAGAATGTATTAATTGATATGCATCGCTTAAAAAATAATCCTTATAATGGGTTATATATTTTCAGTTGTGGATTAGGAAAGGCTTTAGCTGCTGTTAATAATGATGAAATCAATTTGCATTTTTATTTGCCCAAAAATTTTTTTGGTTTTTTTGGAGAACAATTTCAATATGTAAGGCATAGATCAAGAGATAAAATTTTTATGTTGGGCACGGAAAAATATGATGTGTGGCATATCACTGCACAAATATCATGGTACCGGCCCTTTAATAAAAAAACTAAAGTGGTATATACAATCCATGACATTAATTTTTTAATAGAAGAAAAAGAAAATGTAAAACGTAATCGCCGCTTATTAAGAAATATTCAGAAACGAATAGACAGAGCTGATTTTATTACCTGTATCTCAAAATATACTTTATCAACTGTGCATGAACATTTGCAGTTAGGTAATAAACCAATGGCAGTAATTTATAATGGATGTGACGTGAGAAACTATCCCGATTTTGATAATCCGGTTTACCGTCCTCCAAAACCTTTTTTATTTTCGCTTGGTTTGGTAGAGCCAAGAAAGAATTTGCATGTATTACCGCCTTTGCTTCATGGGAATGATTATGAACTAATCATTGCAGGAATAAATAATCATCCTTATGCAAAGGAAGTAATTGCAGCGGCAGAAAGTTATGGCATTGCTAATCGTATAAAATTAATCGGAGCTATTGATGAACAAAATAAATATTGGTATTATAAAAACTGCGAAGCATTTTTATTTCCTTCTTATGCAGAAGGTTTTGGTTTGCCGGTGATAGAAGCGATGCATTATGGCAAACCGGTTTTTATATCAACAGAAACATGTTTGCCGGAAATCGGCGGAGATGCTGCATACTACTTTCATAGCTTTGAACCTAGTGAAATGAAGAAAGTATTTACAGAAGGAATGCAGCATTACCGGCATACACAGCCACAGCAGCAAATTAAAGAGAGAGCTGCTTTTTTTTCGTGGCATAAAGCTGCACAAGAATACATAAATGTATACAAGCAATTATAAACTATGGGTGATTCACTTGTGTCAATTATATTGTGCACTTACAACGGCGAACTTTTTATAAAAGAGCAGTTAGATTCTTTGCTATGGCAAACTTATCCAAATATTGAGATCATTATTTCTGATGATGCATCCTCCGATGGTACAGTAAATATTTTAAAACAGTACATGCATGATAAAAGAATAAAAATTGTGTTACAGCAAAAAAACCTTGGCCCTGTAAAAAATTTTGAGTATGCAGCTTCATTGTCAAAAGGAAAATATATTGCCTTTGCAGATCAGGATGATATATGGCTGCCACAAAAATTAGAAAAGCTCGTTGCTTCAATTAAAGACAGTTATTTAGTTTTTAGCGACAGTTTTTTAATCAATGAATATGGTAATAAAATGAATATTCAGCTTTCTCAGTTACGTTGTATGTTTAGCACGAATGATACAAGAGGTTTTATTTTCAGTAACGTGGTATGGGGTCATGCTATGTTGATTCATAAAAATTTGTTGCCTTATGTTTTGCCTATTCCTTCACAAATTCCACACGACATTTGGATGGCAATTAATGCAACGATTGTCACTGGTATCCGATATCTGAATGAACCACTGACTTTATATCGCCAACATTCCTCCACTGTTACTACCACCATTCCTGCAAAAGCGAAATCAAGACGTCATGAAATCAGGCATGGGGATTTTAAAGAAAAATTAAATTGGATTGGATTAATACTGAAACGGGAAAGAGAAGAATACAAGTCTTTTTATCAGACACTTTATAACCTTTACGCTCAAAAGGTAAACGGAAAATTCGTGTGGCCGCTTTTTTTCTTTATGCTTAAATACAGAAAGGCGCTCTTTCAGTTTACACGAAAAAAATTATTAAGTCAGTTAATAGAAATAAGAAAACAAAGCAGAGGTGAATATATATGAATATTATTTTGGTCTTTTTAAATAAAGTGCAATAGTGTCGCCATTATTATTTCTATTCTCTTTTTCAATTTCCTTTCTAAACCCCTTTATCTGCTTTTTGGTAAAAATGCTGTTATGATGATTCTGCATCCAGCTATTATCAGCATGTAGGGGTATTCCTTTCAAATACTGTTCACTGCTCCATATTACGTATTCAGTGCTATCATATTCTGCTTTGATAATTTCAAATCCTGTTTTTTTTGCAAGCATGTGTATTCCTTTTTCGGATGGAATAAAAATATGTCTCGGTGCATCAATTCCGCACCAATACGTACCATATTTTTTCCATCCATAATTACCCATAATTGGTATACGTATAAGCAAGTGTTTTCCGGGTGTAATTAATGATTTGGCTTTTTCTAACACTTTTAATGGTTCAAACATGTGCTCCAGCGAATGATGCATCATAATAAGATCATAAGCTCCGTTCATTTCAAAAATCTCTTGTTTAAGTATCCGGATAGCTCCATACTTTTTGCTTTCATTAATAAAAGGATCAATACCGGTTAAATTTGTAAAACCAATTTGAAATAACTTCATCAGCAAATTACCGTTGCCGGTTCCAATATCAAGTATTGCATCATTAAATTGAGTGTGTGAATTTTTCATCCATTGATAATAGTCAGGCATTTTATATCCAATGGATAGTAGTCTTCCAAGAAAAGAATTTTTTCCGTAAAGTAAATAGGATGCTTTTATTTTCCGAAGATAATCAGGTTTGTTTCTGGTTGACAATCCCAGGTTGAAAGAATAATAACGATCATTGGGATAATATTTGCCCAATTGTTCTGGAACATTTAGTAACTGCATGCTTCCACAATTGCCACAAAGTTGATAATCAAA
>WNGE01002375.1_pt1 | contig 35186 bp, 36 predicted proteins | sample 5400651 | NCBI WGS metagenome assembly WNGE01 (sample SAMN13153370, study PRJNA577476) | soil metagenome | isolation source: 60 cm soil or saprolite under grassland replicate 2 | place: USA:California | collected 2016-06-15
GCTACGAGCGCAAGACCAAGCGCCCCGGCGGCCGGTACAAGACCCGCAAGCCCGGCGAAACAACCCGCCTGACCCCGCTGACCAGGGTCGTCTTCTGGCTGATGCCTATCCCAGTTTTAACTTAATGTCATTGGGCCAGGTGCCCGCCCCGGTCACCGGTCCGTGGGTGCTGAGGCCGCGGGCTGGGGCACCGCGCCGAATATGCGCTCGTACAGGTCCGGGCCGTAGCTCGTGGGCAACGGCTCGCCTTCGGCAAGCCGGAAAGTCCGCTGCCCGTCGGCTTGCCTTTCCGCGCGCAGGAAGAAGGCGGCGTCCGCTTCCTGCAGGTAAAGACTATGGGCCAGGTCGAACAGATGGGTGACAAAGAAAACTCTGACGCCTGACTCCAGCAGCGCGCGGATTATCTGGCGCGCGATCTCCGAGCCCTCACGCTCGTTGGTCGCCGCGAACGACTCGTTGAACAGCACGATGGTGTGCGGCGCTATGCTATCCACGATCTCGCTCATCCTGCCGAGTTCTTCATCCAGCTTCCCGCTCTCCATCGTCGCGTCCTCTTCCCGCCGGTAATGCGTGAACAGGCGCTCGCAGATGCTGCCGGAGAATGACCCGGCGGGGACGAACATGCCGCACTGCATCATCAGCTGAGCCACGCCGACGCTCCGCAGGAACGTCGACTTCCCGCCCTGGTTCGCGCCGGTGATCATCACCATCGGTTTGCTGCCGCTGTTGGCATCATTGCCCACGGCCCGTTCCTCTAGCCGCAGGCTCAGGCAGGCGTCGTAGAGGTCCTGGAATGACAGTGCCGGCTCACCCGCCGCCAGCGGAACGGGAAAGCACGTCGGCTCCCCCTTCTGCGAGAGCCGCTCATGCACGTTCAGGCAGCCCACATAAAAGCCAAGCTCGCAGCGCAGCATGGTAAGGAAGCTGAGAATGTGGTCCGTCGACTGAGCCAGCGCGCTGGCCGCAAGATGGATCCCCCTGCCGCGTAGCTCCGAGACGGTTCTATGACCGCTCTCGTCTCGGTCGGCGATTCTCAGGATGTACGCGGAGCCATTGTTTCTGGAAATCCGCTGGAACCAGCTACGCTTTTCTCGCGGCGGCTTCCGCAGGACATAATTGATCGCCTTGTTTCCTTTGCCGAGCTCCGCGCTGACCAGCACGCCGTCGCGGAATCGCAGCCGCTGCAGATGGTCTTCGACAGCCTGGAAGTAGTCATCGCCAAGCTCACGAGAGAGCATTCCGAAGAGTGCCGCAAAGCCCTCTGACCGGAATCCCGCGGCGTGCTCGTCGGCGATGTGCCGCAGCCGCCTGAGTATCCCTACGAACAGCTGCAGCGCCTCCACGGACCAGCGCAGGATCGAGTCGGGAGACTGGCTGAATATGCCCCGGTATATCTTCTTACTGCCGGCCACCGCCTCGGCCGCAGCATCGTACATCTGCCTGACGACGGACGCCTGCTCCAGGCAGTCGGCAAGGATCCGCTGGCGGTAGCCGATCGCGTCGGTGTCAGCCAGGCTGGACAGCACGGCCTGGCGTGCCACCTCGAACAGGAACTCGTCACCGGCGGCCATGGCGCCGAATAGCGTGTCCAGTCCGAGGTCCTCGGTCAGTGCCACTTCGTTGGCTGGCAGCTCGGCTGCCATGTCGAAGTCTTGGCCGGCATACATGAGAAATGCCTTCATGGCGCTACCCGTCCCCTGAGTGCCTGGTAGGTCAGCCCGTACTTCTCGGCGATGGCGACGGCGTAGGCGAGCCCGTCAGCGGGCCTTCTGGCGATCTTGTACGTCCGCACGGCAGGATTCTCCGGGACGACGGCACTTACCAGGCTGACGGTGGCGGGCCCCAGCGACGCCAGCTCGTCAACGAACGTGACGCATACGCAGAGAAGGTCCAGTTCGATGATCCTCTCCAGCACCCTCGTGCCGAGAAACACCGCATCCTGCAGCGTCGTGGACGTGAAGATCTCATTCATCACGATGATGCTGCTAGCCGTGGCCCGGTCCAGGACCTCGTGAATCCTGGTCAGGTCGTCCTCCAGCTTCCCCCTGAGATCCTTAAGGTTCTCGCCTCTCTCAAAGTGTGTGAACATCCGGTCGAACAGGAATAGCTGCGCCTGGCTGCCCGGTACCGGGCAGCCGACGCTGGCCAGGTGGTGCAGCTGCCCGAACGTCCGGGCAAAGGTTGTCTTGCCGCCCTGGTTGGGGCCAGTAACCACGAGGATCCGTTCGGCACCCTTGAGGTAGAAATCGTTGCATACCACCGGTCTCTTCTCCGGGACCAGCTTGGCGGCCAGGGCCAGGTCAAATGATTCGTCAGCGCGTATCTCCTTGGAGCTGGCCGAAACCTGCGGGTAGCAGAAGCTCAGGCCCGCTCGCTTGAACTGCTCGATGAACTCAAGGTACGCAACGTAGAACTGCACTTCCCGGTCGAAGCCGGCCACCGTCCGGTCAAGATAGCCGCGATGACGGTCACAGTAATCGTTCAGGGCCGTGAAAATTTCGGGATACAGCTGCGTCACACCGTAGAGAATGCCGGCCTCAATGTGGTCCATGTCGGCCAGATCGTGGAATTTGGCTGAGTAGTCTTTAACTGCTCCCTGCTTGAACTTCTCGAATGTCGCGGCCACGTCCGCGCTGTAGTCGGATTCCGAGTCATGTCTGCTGACCTTGATCTGGTTTCCCTGAATGTGCAGGCAGTATTTAATCCCGGATAGCTGCTCCTTTAGCTTGCGCGTCTCGTTGGCGAGCGCCGTGCAGCCATCCGACTGCGCATAGTCGGCGATATAGTCACGGAAGGCACGGAGCCCGCGCGACCGCAGGTCGGCCAGGCTCAGGTCGCGAACCAGGCTGGCCACGGCGTCACAATATATTTCCAGCGCGTCCAGGAACCAGCGCTGTCGCTGAAGCTCGTAGTGAAGCTTTGCTGCCCGGGACAGATAGGCACGCATGGCTCGCATCTTCTTCGCGAAGGAGTCTATGGAACCGAAAATCGCCTTGTCCTCGAGGTCGTGCAGTATCTCGTGGCGATAGGCAACTGCCTCGACGCTGCGCAGCGCGGTGTAGAAGAATGGAGCCAGATCGTATTCCTCGCGGCCGCGGACGATGGAGCGGATGACCTGATCGAGATTCAGGTCAGTAAAAAAGGCAGGCTCCTCCCGCTGGAGAGCATCAGTCCCGTGTCCGGGCCGGTCAAAAAGTATGCTGTGGAAAGGCAAGGAACAGTCACCTCCTGGCCCGCTGGAAGGCGTAATCCCTGCGCTGAGCTGGGGGAGTACGCCGTTGACAGCCAGGCACTGTCATGCAGGGCGCAGGTGCGCTCATAGCCAAAGGCGCGTTCGAAGCTGGGCGCAAGGGAACACAGAGTGCCGGGTCGGCGTGGGAGTAGCGGCCGAGTCGGCGGCCTGGGGAACGGGGCGTCCGGGATCGGTGCGAGCTCAAGCCGACGCTCCCTTCACGCTAGCCGCGCGTCAGGAGCCGTCAGCGGCTTCGGCCGCGGTTTCGTCGGCGAGCTCCATCGCCAACCACATGGTATTCCTGAGTCGCGCCGTCAGCCCACCGGGTGCGGGACGAGATCCGACCGATTACCTAGCCGTCCTGTCTTCACGCGGCGGACAGCCGCAGAAAACACTGCCGTCCAGGAACGCCGCCGCTCTCCGCCACGCGGTCATTTCCCTACCTCTGGCTTCGTGGCGGTACGCCCATGTGTCCTTGCGGAACGCCTCGGTCAGCTCGGCGATCAGGACGTCCGCGCGCTCCACAGCGTCGCGCGCCATTACCTGCCCAGCCCATGGATCGGCCGCCCGCAGGCCGAGCAGATGCCGCACGCACAGCAAGGCTCGGCGGTCATGAGTCAACGGCGATCCTCGCAGCACCTCAAGGAAGCCGCCGACTGCGCGCCGGCCGGCGTCCTCCCGGTTCTGGCACACCGCGCAGTCATCTGAGCTCGCTGCACGGCGGTGGCCTGCCTGCAGCCAGCTAGCCGGAATACCGGCCGTCCACCTGCGAGGTGGTGCTGACATCCGGGACAAGCTGGCGGCGTGGCAGTCCGCCTGCCACGCAAGCAGCGACAGCACCCCGCCCCGGCCCGCGAGCCCGGCGGCATCCCTGAGATGACCGGCGCACAGCAACAAACCGGCGGTCCCCTGACCACGGCCGCCGTCGGCGCGGGACACCTGCGCCAGGTGGTCGCGCTCGGCGCGTGCCGCTGTCAGGCAGGCCATGCAGACATCAGAACCGGGCCGTACTGTGGCTGGGATCGCCTGCCGCAGCGTCGCGCGCACCTCCGCGTCGTCGTCCATCTGCCCGGCGAGCCAATCGAGGCCGGGCCGGGCGCTCAAGGCGGCGGTCATCGTCCCGGCGAGCCAGATGACCACCCGGCGCCGTCCTCGCGCCGAGGCGGCTGCGCGCAGGTGCGGAACACACAACCCGCCAAGCTCGCGGTAGCGTTCCCGGACCGAGCCGTCGGCTAGTCCATCGAGCAGCGTATCCAGCGCCCGGGCCGCGGCCTCGTCGTTGTGCTCACACGCCGGGCAGGCGGTCACCCGCGCAGCCCGGCCTGCCAGGCGGTCCCTGGCTGCCTCCATGATGTACCGGTAGACGGCGGTCAGCCGAATGGCAGCGCCGGGCTGGCTCATGAGCCGGCGAGTATGCCGCGGGCACATCCCGAGCGAAGCGCACAGCCGGGTGATGGTCACGGCCTCCGCATGTGCCGCCAGCGCGAACCAGGCCAGATAACGGTCACCGGCCTCGCCGGCGTACCGGCACACGGGGCAGCCCGGCCCGGTCAGCAGGTCCGCCGCGCTGTACAGGGTGAGCACCGACGGGCCGCGCGGGAGCGGAGCGGCAGCCGGCATGCTAACAGCACCGCCGCAGCGCCATCAGGAACCGATCCTGGTCAGGTCCGGTGACAGAAGCTCCAGCAGCCTGCTGCACGGCCAGCCCGCCCGCCTGCGCTCGATCTCCTTGAGTGTTTCCTCCAGGCTGGCTAGCCGGTCATCGGGCTGCCCCTGCCAGCGCGGGCACCGGTCATAGAGCGGGCAGTCACTGCGCAGCGGACGGCCACGGGGCGCGCATGGCGGCCTGCTACCGGACCGGAATGCCCGCAGCGCGCGCCACAGCAGCAGGACCTCGTCTTCACTTACCCGGGACATGGACCGCCCTCACCACCGACTCGCGGAAGCAGGGACTGTCAGCGGCGTCCGCCGCGATCAGGGCGAGCCCCTTCGCCAGGCAGTAAGTCTGGCAATCAGCGCCATGAATGGTCAAGAACTGGAACCGGTCGAGTGATCGCTCCCGCGTCTCCCGCGTCTCCCACGCCGCACGGGGCTGCCCGAAGGCTTGCGGTCATTCAGTTGCGGGCCCGGAGCGGCCGCGGCGAGTCGCCCGCTCACGGCAGCGCCCGGCGCCGTGCGGCGTTCCTCGCCGCCATAGGATGGAGAAGCCGGATGAGGCTCCCGGCAGGGCGATTGCCCTGAACCGCCACCGCGGCTAATGGCCTCTGCGCTGCGAGGTACTGGCCGGTGGGGTGTGTCGTTATGGTGGTTCAGCCTGAGAGCAGGGTGGAGTGGGCTCGGGCCAGGCGTGTCCATGGCATGGTCGCGGTCCAGATGAGCGAGTTCATGCCGGGTGACGTCGGCGAGCGCGAAAATCTGCGCGGGGATTTCACTGAGCGGGAAGCCGGTAGCGATCTGTCCGCAGCATGGCTGCGCTCGCGCATCGGCGAACTCGGCCGGCTGATCACCGAGCAGGTCGCCACCGTTGGCTGGCACCTGCGGGAGAGCGGCCGGCCGCGGCAGCTTATTGGCGTCGGCTGACTGCAGCAGCAACCTCCCCGAGCTACCGACTTGGAGCATTTCGTGCCCGGCGCCACTTATCACCCGCCCGCCCCTCGGAGCGCGCGTGCACTACCACACCGGGCACGCGGATGAGGGCCCGGTGCGCCGCGCCCGCACGGGTGCCGCCCGGGAAGAATTCGGGCCGCCGGTCCGTGCGGCGGGCGCCGCTGCCCGCCTGCGCTGGTGAGCAGATGCTGTGCGTGCGTCATTCGCTCGCGGGGACGCGGCCGGGCCCCAGGCAGGAAGGACTCACATGACGCCTCATCAGCCACCCGGCGCGGCCGGTAGCGACGGTGCCGGGGAGCGGGGCCACCCAGCGGTACCGGGGGAACCCCCCGGTGGGACGCGGGCCCGCCAGGGTGCGGTGCGGCGGCGGGTCGCCCGGGCGTCCCCGGCGCTGAAGTTCGTCTTGATGGTCGGCGTGATGAGCTTCTTTGCTGACTTCACCTACGAGGGGTCGCGGTCCATCATCGGCCCCTACCTGGGGCTGCTCGGCGCCGGGGCGCTGGCGATCGCCGTCATCACTGGGTTCGGCGAGTTCCTGGGATACGGGCTGCGATTGTTCTCCGGGCGCCGCGCCGACCGGACCGGCCGGTACTGGCCGATCACGATCGGCGGGTACGTGCTTCAGATGTCGGTCGTGCCCCTGCTCGCCCTGGCCGGCAGCTGGCAGGTCGCTGCTCTGCTGATCATTCTTGAGCGGGTGGGGAAGGCGACCCGGAACCCGCCCCGCGACGCCATGCTTTCCCATGCCGCGAAGGAGATGGGGTACGGCTGGGGGTTCGGGGTACACGAGGCGCTCGACCAGTTCGGGGCGATGTTCGGTCCGCTGCTCGTCGCGCTGGTCCTGGTCATCGCCCACCACGACTACAAGATCGCGTTTGCGGCCCTGGCCGTGCCCGCCGCGATCACGCTGTCGCTCGTGCTCGTTGCGCGCAAGTTCTATCCGCGGCCGCAGGAGCTGTCGGCCGGGCCGGCCGAAGTGACCACCACCGGCCTGCCAAGGGCGTTCTGGGTATACCTGGCCGGGGCCGCGCTGGTGGCGGCCGGATTCGCCGACTTCCCGCTGATCGCCTTCCATTTCCAGCGCGCCGGCACCGTCTCCGCGCCGGTAGTGCCGGTGTTCTACGCAGTGGCGATGGCGGTGAGCGGCACCGGGTCACTGATCTTCGGACGGCTGTTCGACCGGGCCGGGATCGGCATCCTCGTCCCGCTGACCGTAGTCGCGGCGGCGTACGCGCCGCTGGCATTTCTCGGCGGGTTCTGGGCGGCCCTGGTCGGGGTGTCGCTATGGGGCCTGGGGATGGGCGTGCACGAGTCGATCATCCCGGCGGCGGTGGCGCCGATGGTCTCCCCGGATCGCCGTGCCTCCGCTTACGGCCTGTTCACCGGCGCCTACGGCATCGCCTGGATGCTGGGCAGCATCGTGATCGGCGCCCTGTTCAGCGTCTCGCTCGTAGCCGTGGCCGCCTTCGCGGTAGCCGCGGAACTCGCCGCGATCCCGCTGATATTGATGGTCCGCAGGCGCATCGCACATACCAGCCAGCGCCCCGGGCAGGCCGGCTAGCGCCGCGAGTGGCCGGTGCTGGCCGCCGGGCGGGCCTGGCCGGTGCACCCTCCCGGCAGAGTGGAAGACATGAATGGGCTGAAGGAGTACCAGCGCCGCCGTCTCGACCTCGCTGACATGCTCCGGGCGGCGCTGCACATTGCCCGCGCCTACACCGATGACGAGAGGGAGCAGGAGGCCCGGCAACTGCTGGCGCGGCTATCCGCCGGGCGACCACGAGCGGCTTGCCGCCAGCGGCATCCTTTCCTTCCAGGCCGCGCTGACGAAATTCCTGGCCACGGAGAAGGCGAGGATTTCGCTGCAAAACGTTGCGGGCCACGCGAGGTCGCCCGTCTGACGTCGCAAGCGCCAGCCGACGCCGGCGCGGCCGCGCTGTGCCTCCGCCATGTCGCCCTGGTGCTCAACGCCCGCCCCGCCCCCGGGCGCGGCCAGGCAATGGTTCTCGCGCTCGCCGGTGCACTCCGGCGCGCCGCGGAAGACATGCGGGCGTATTCGCTCAAGCGAGAAGCGCGGCACAGCGGGCTGGTCACCGACGACGAGTCCCGCGCCCACTGCGACGCGCTCCGCCTGCTGGCCGGCCAGCAGGCACTCGCCCGGCCCTGGGACGGCGGGCCGGCTACCGGCAGCAAGGAGGCGTGAAGACGCGGCGATCGGCGGCGCCGGCGTTGGCCAGTCAGGGCAGGTCCGGGCCGTGGGGGCGTTATGTGGCCTGGCCACCGGCGTCAGGTGCTGGGGCTTCGCTTCCGGGCGCGCCGGCGGGTTGCTGGCGGGCCGCGGGACTGCCGGGCCTGCGCAGCAGCAGCCAGGGCAGGGCGAGCAGGGCAACCGCGGCGGCCGTGCCGAGCAGCGCGGCCGCCAGCGCGCCGGGCAGGCGGAGGTCAGTGGCGGCGAGCACGGCGAGCGCGAGCAGGGCGGCAGCCGCCGCGATCGCGGTGAGCAGCGTGAGGCGCCCGGTGGCGACCGCGCGATCGGCTGTCGCCGAGCGGGGAAGCTGCGCCGCCCACAGCAGCAGCTCGCTGACGACGATCAGCCCGGCGGCGTACGCGATCACGGAGGCGGCGGGGGCATGCCCGGTTACCTCGACGATGGTGTATTCGGTGGCGAGCGTGAACAGCGCCGGGCCGGCCAGTTGTCCGCGGCCAAGCAGGGCCGTGAGCACGCAGAGCAGCCCGATCGCGGCGAGCAGGCTAGTGAGCGGGGTGAGCCGGCCCGCGCTGAGGATCGGGTAGGCGGCTAGCCCGGCGGCCAGGATTGCTGCCGCCCCGGCCGCTGCTAGGCGGAGCTGTAGCGTGCGAAGCGCCGGAATGCTCTCACCTCCTCGATAGCTTCTGCCAGCGGCCGCTGGCCGTCCCACGCGGCGACGGCCACGCCGAGTCGTTCGTAGCCGAAGCGCAGCGCCTCGCGCCACAGCTGCCATAGCCGCATCGCCGCTAGGGAGTCCGGGTCGCTCAGCTGGGCGGTAAAGGCCAGCGGCGAGATGTCGACGACCACGAGGTCGAATCCGCGGCCCCGCAGGTCGAGCAGTGCGCGCACGCTGCGCTCGTCGAGTAGCGGGCTCAGCGCGATCACCAGCGCGTGCGGGGTGAGGCTGCGCGCCGGCAGCACGTCGATGCCCTTCCAGGCGAACGAGAGCACGATCTCGGTTTCGAGCAGGGCGTCCACGATCCGGTACAGCTGCGTGGTCCCGGCAGCGGGGGCCAGCCACCGGACCACCCCGCCGAAGCCGACGAGGCCGACCCGGTCGCGGGTGGCGAGGTAGTGATCGGCCAGTGAAGCGGCCGCCCGGACGGCCAGGTCGAGTGTGCTTGCATCCTGGCGGCGTGCTTCAGCGAAACTGTCGAGAAAGATGATGACGTCGCTGTTTCGCTCCGGGCGCTGCTGGTTGACGTACAGCGTCTGCCGGGCGGTACTGGCCTTCCAGTTGATCCGGCGTGCCCGGTCGCCGGGCAGGTAGGGGCGGATGTCGGCGAACTCGATTCCGTCCCCTTTTGTGCGCGCGACCCGGTTGCCGGCGAACGGCTGCGTCTCGGCCGGCGCCACCAGCGACCGCAGTTGTTGCGGGCGGGGGTAGACGCGCACAACCGTGTTCCCGGTGATGAGGCTGTCGAGCACACGCAGGCCGGCCAAGTCGCGGGAGCTTAGCAGCAGGGAGCCGACACGGTGAGCGCCCCAGCGCGCGCAGTCAAGCCGGAGCGGAAGCGTCCGGTCGCGGCCTGGCTCCACGCGAAGCAGCAGCGAGCCCGCACCGCCGGGTGCCCGGATCCCGTCCGGGAGGAGCAGTGCCAGTTGCAGGTCGTGCGCTCGCATGGGCGAGGAAATGACGAGCTCGGCGTCGATCTCCTCGCCCTCGACCGCGCGCCGGCGCGCCGGCCGCAGGAATGCCGTGACCCGCGGTGGCGGGGGGAGCGCCAGGCCGACGACAAGCACGAGCGCGAACGGCGCGCCCAGCGCCGCGAGTTCGGGCCTGCCGAGCACCAGCGCGGCGAGAAACGACGTCACCGCGAAGGCGGCGTACAAGGCCAGCTTCGGGGACCGCGTCACCACCGGGGGCATCACCGGGCCAGCTCAGCCTGATCTGGAGCCGGTGTCGGCACCGTCTGCAGCACCTCGCGGACGACCTCCTCGGGGCGCACCCGCTGCACCCACAGCTCGGGACGCAGCGTCAGCCGGTGGGCCAGCGCTGCCACGGCGATACTCTTGACGTCGTCCGGGACGACGAAGTCACGCCCGCTGAGGGCGGCGCGGCCGCGAGCCAGCGCATAGAGGGCCAGTGAGCCGCGCGGGCTGGCGCCGACCTGCACGCGAGGGCTCTCCCGTGTGGCCCGCACCAGGTCGACCATGTACAGGCGGATGCTGTCGGACACATGCACCTCCTCCAGCGCCCGCTGCATAGCCACCAGCGTCGGTGCGTCGACGACCGGCTCGAGGTCGATCCGCTCCTGCTTGCGCTCGCCCCGCCGCGCCAGCACCGCAGCCTCGTCCTCGCGCTCCGGGTAGCCAACCGAGATCCGCAGCAGGAAGCGGTCCAGCTGTGCCTCCGGCAACGGATAGGTGCCCTCGAACTCGATCGGGTTCTGCGTCGCCAGCACCAGGAACGGCGGCGCGAGCGGGTGAGTCCGGTCCTCGATCGTCACCTGCCGCTCCTGCATCGCCTCCAGCAGCGCGGCCTGCGTCTTCGGCGGCGCCCGGTTGATCTCGTCGCCCAGCAGCAGGTTCGTGAACACCGGCCCGGGCCGGAAATCGAACGCGGCCCGCTGCGGGTTGTAGATCGAGGCGCCAGTGACGTCGGAGGGCATGAGATCGGGCGTGAACTGGATCCGCGCGAACCGCATCGACGCGGTCTGCGCGAACGAGCGCGCAATCAGCGTCTTCGCCAGGCCAGGAAAGTCCTCGATCAGCACATGCCCATCGGCGAGCAGCCCGAGCAGGATCAGCTCAAGCACGTCGCGCTTGCCGACCACCGCCCGCTCGACGCCGGCCAGCATCCGCCCGGCGAGCCCGCGGACCGCCTCAAGGGTCAGTGGCGACTCCATCAGATCCCCTCCAGCTCGTCCAGCAGTTCTTCCAGCTCGCGGCGTGACCAGCCGGCCGCATACCGATCCTCCGGCGGCCCGCGCCTGGGGCCGACCAGCTGCCAGACCCGGCCACCGCCAATCAGCGCCCGGGCCTGCTCGGGCTGGCGGTCCAGATCGACCCCGTAGCGGCGGGACAGGCGGGCGGCGGCGATCTCCCGGATCATCGGCGCCAGCCGGTAGCGCAGCTCGCCCCGGCTCCAGCCGGCTGCCGCTAGCCCCTGCCTGATCGTCTCCAGCTGGCCGACCGGCTCCACCCGCCGCGGCGCGGCGGCCAGCAGCCGCTCGAACGGCGCGGCGGGCGGCAGCGCTGCGCGTAGCCGCCCGGCCAGCACCACCAGCGCGAGCGCACCCACGAACAACACGTAGGCCAGCAGCGCCAGGCCATCCGACCAGCCCGCGAGCAGCAGCGCGAGCACCACGCCGGCCGTCGCGGCCAGCACCGTTGCCGTGATCTTCCAGGCACTCACTGTCCGTGCTCCGCAAGCTCGTCGCGAACGGCCACCAGCGACGTGATCGCGTCCTGCTTCATCTGCGCAGCGATCGGATGCTCGCTGAAGCGTGCCCGCTGGAACAGCCCCGTCAGCCGCTCCCCGGCAGGCCGGCTCACCCGGAATGCCCCCAGCGCGCGGGTCAGATACTCCTGCGGCGCCTCGAACGGCCTCCGGCCGAGTCCGTGCCTTGCCAGCGCCCCCTCCATGCCGACATACGCCCGGATCACGGCACGGCGCGGATCACCCTCACGCTCAAGCTCCTCCAGCGATTCTTCAATCACCGCGGGCAGCCCACGCGGCACCGCCGTTTCCGCCCGGCCGTTTCGTGCCCGGCTGAGACGTCGCCGCACCACAAGGATCACGCCGGTCGCAATGACCACCCCCGCCAGCACGCCCCAGACCCACCAGTGCGCCACCACCGGGCCGCCCGCGGGTCCCGGCACCGACGGGCCGGGATGCACGGCCCGGTGTGGAGCCGTCGCGGCCGGGGCACCCGTGTGCGCCGGCCCCGTCCCTTTGCTGCCATGGCCAGCGAGGAGGACCAGGGCGGTCACCAGCCCGGCGACCGGCAGCAGCGCCAGCGCCAGCACGAGTGGCTTCTCCCACCACGGAACCGGCAATTGCTCGTCGACCCACTCCGGTTCGTCATCACGACGCTTCCGGCGGCGGCTGCCCCACAGCGCGTAGACGAGCCCAGCCAGCAAGGCCAATGCCAGCAACGCGAAGGCAACGCCAAGATCACCGGCGATCGGCTGCGCCTTCAGCACGCGGCCCGGCCCGCCCACGCGCGCCAGCGAGCGGTTGCTACCCAGCGCGACCGCGAACACCAGGACGACCACGGCCATGGCCATCAGGGCCGCCCGCACCGCTGATGACTCCCTTATCGAGGTCGCGGCAGGCCACGTCGGCCGCTCGCCGTCCGGCCCTCCGAACCACCTCACATGCCACCTCTGGCTCCAATAGCAACCCGAGAAGCCATCAGCACCCGAAGGCGCGTTCGAGGGCGAGCTTCATCGCCTGCCGCAAGATTACCTGGGAACGCCCGCGACCGCACCGGCAGAACCACCGCGCTGCCTAGCGTGGGCGAGGTGGAGATTCCTACGCCCGCCCCTCTCGGCGGTCCGGCGGCAGGGTGCCGCCGTGATCAGGTCACCGCCCGTGGCAGCGGCAACCGCTCCCGCCTGGCCGTAGCTCACCAGTGCGGGTGACGCCGCGCGAGCAATGCTGTTCAGGATCTAACCTTCGGGGAGCAGCCGGGCGCAGGCTCCGAACTGGCGCAGGTCTGCCGAGATCTCGGCCAGGCAGGCGAATGCTGCTATGTCGCCGCTTGACAGGGATTCCCAGCACAAGCCGTCCGCCAGCGCCAGCGCCCGCAACGCCGCCGGACCTAGGCCTGTCAGCGGCCCCATCTCGACCTGATGCCGCAAGCGTGTCACGTCCTGCGCGGCGTCATGCGCCGAGGCAGCCTGAAGCTGCCCGAGGCGTACCGACAGTTCGCCGATGAGGTATTGCTGGGTCATCTCCGGGTCATCTCGATCTGGGCTGCCGCCAGGAGCGTGAAATGAGGCCAGGCGGCCGTTGGTTCCGAATTTCAATGCCTGACCGGGCGCCACAGGTTGGCCAGGTACGGGGCGTAGCGTTCCCTGCCCTGGCTGAGCATCCCGCGAAGGTGGCCGGCCAGCGGCGGGCGCAGGTCCAGCTCGTGGATCCCGTCGATCGGGACGAAAACCGGCTCCATTCCGGGTTCGCGTTCCTCCGGTTGCAGGCCGGGTGCGAAGTCGGCGGCGAACACAATGTCGACCGTGCGCGGGCCGGAGTCCGGCCCGACGACTTCCAGCACGAACGCCACCCGGGCCGGGTCCACATTAAGGCCGGTCTCCTCACGGACCTCCCGGCGCGCGCATGCCGCCATGCTCTCGCCGGCCCGCGGGGTGCCGCCGGGCAGCACCCAGTCGTCGGCGCTGCCGTACGTGCGGTGAATCAGCAGGACAGCCTGCCTCCGGGCGACGATGGCCGAGCAACGCAGTTCCATACCGTCGGGCATGCCATGGGCAGCGTCTCCTAACGTGTCGCAGCTTCTCCGATGCCGCAGCCTGGCCGGCCTGCGCGCCCGGGTGCCACAGACTCGGCTAGCCCGAGCCAGCCTTCGGCGAACAGCCAGCCGGCCAGGATGTCGCTCGGCCAGTGAACGCCCAGGTAGACCCGGCTCGCCCCGACCCCGGCGGCTGCCAGCAGCGGGACAGCATGCCTGGGCAGGTCGCGCAGGCCGGCGCTGCCGGCGCAGGCCCCCGCGGTCAGGGCGGCGAGCGTGGTGTGCTTCGAGGGCAGGCTGAAGCCCTCAGGCTCGGTCAGCCACGCGGCGGCCGGCGGCCGCGGCCGCGCGATCGCCCGCGACAGCCTGCGGCGGACCGCCGCACCGCTGGCCACCGCCAGGAACGGCGCGCAGGCTGCCCGCCAGCCCGCGCGCCGCGCAACGATGACCGCGAAGACTGCCAGCAGGAGGGAGCGAAGGCCGGCTCGGCCAGGGTGCTGACGGCGCGGGCGGCGCTGACTCCGGCCGGGCGGCGCCGGGTTTGCAGCACCCTGAGGGCCGTGCGGTCAAGTTGCCCAAGCCCGCCGTCTCTGGCCCGGGCGATGACGATGACGAGGGCTGCGAACGCCGCCGCGCTGGGCCACGAATGCCCGGATACGCGATCTCTCGCCTCGCTGGCCCCAGGCGACCGTCCGGGTTGCCGGCCAGACTCGGGTACGCCACATCGTGTGCTCGCCGACCCCACTGCAGACCTGTCCCCTTCACGTTACGGAGCAGGACCCATCGGCCACACGGCAGGTCGGCGCGCGCAGGAACACGCGCGGCTCCGGCGTCGCAGCGCCGCTGGCCGGGTACCATGGCCGCAGGCGATGAAGCCCGCTTGAACCGCCGGAGCGGCTGATGGCTTCTACCGGATGCGGAAGCGGTGGAAGCTGCATGACTCACTTCAGTCGTCTCTATCCCCGGCGCCTGACACGCCGCCGGTGGCACATGCCGCAGCTGACCGGGGGGCGGCCGTGCGCGGCGGCGCAGGCGCGACCGTGGCCGCCGGGCCAGCGCCGGGATAACCGATGAACCTGACCGCAGCCCGCCGGCAATTCCCCGGGCTCTGGGCCGGCCGACGCCTCCGCCGCCTGGTGACGCGAGAACGCCGTCGCCTCCCCATTCGCCACGAGGAGATTCTTCCGTGCGATTCCACAGCATTCTGTTCGAGCGCCCCGAAGATGCCGTCGGCGTGGATCAGAGCCAGGAACCACCCTTCTTTGCCGACCTGAATCTCGATCAGGTCCTGGAGTCCATCACCGCCGGGCGGGACGAATACCAGCTCAAGCAGTTCTGCTACGTTCCGCTGCACGATACAGCGGCTGTCCGCTACCGCCATGACGTCCTGCGCGACCTTGAGAGGGAACCGGTCCTGGCGGCGGTCCAGGCATTCGCAGAGCACATGCGGAAGATGCGCAAGCAGCTCGCCCAGGCCCGCGAGCTCCACTACCGGTACCAGCAGGAACGCTGGTTCGTAGATACGGTGGCCATCTACTGTCAGGCGGTCAGCTCCCTGACCGAAGACCTTGCCCAGCTCGACGTGAACTCGCGCGGTTTCCAGGCGTTCCGGGCGTACCTCACCGGCTACACCGCGTCAGACGGCTTCACGTCGCTCGTATCCGCCACCCGGCAGCGGTACGACGATCTTGCTTCAGTGAAGTACAGCGTCCACATTAAGGGAAACCGCGTCCGGGTCAGCAGATATGGCGAGGAACCCGACTACAGCGCGGATGTCGAGAAAACGTTCACGAAATTCCAGCAAGGAGCGGTGAAGGATTACCGGGTCGGCTTCCGCGACCGCCCGGACATGAACCACGTCGAGGCCCGCATACTGGATCTCGTCGCACGCCTTTATCCCGAGGTCTACCAGGCACTGGACGATTACTGCCCGCCACCAGCATTACCTCGACCCCGCGATCGCGGCCTTTGACCGGGAAGTCCAGTTCTACATCGCCTACCTTGAGTTCATGGAGCAGTTCAAGCGGGCAGGCCTGAGCTTCTGCTACCCGCATGTCTCGGCCAGCTCCAAGGAGGTGCGCGCCGACGAGTCATTTGACCTGGCCCTGGCCGGCAAGCTTGTCCCCGGGAAAACGGCCGTGGTATGCAACGGCTTCTTCCTGAGCGACCGTGAACGCATACTCGTGATCAGCGGCCCCAACCAGGGCGGCAAGACTACCTTCGCGCGGATGTTCGGCCAGCTGCATTACCTGGCCAGCCTGGGTTACCCCGTGCCGGGCAAGGACGCGCGGCTCTTCCTCCCCGACCGCGTGTTCACCCACTTTGAAAGGGAGGAGGACATCGCCACCCTCCGCGGCAAGCTGGAGGACGAGCTGACCAGAATTCATCAGGTCCTGCAGCAGGCAACCAGCAACAGCATCCTCATCATGAACGAGAGCTTCACCTCCACCACATTGAGCGATGCCCTCTTCCTTGGCACCGAGGTGATGCACCGGATAATGCGGCTGGAGCTGCTGTGCGTCTACGTGACTTTCGTCGATGAGCTGGCCTCGCTCAGTGCGGCCACCGTGAGCATGGTCAGCACGATCGTGCCGGACAACCCGGCCGTGCGGACCTACAAGGTGGTCAGACAGCCTGCCGACGGGCTCGCCTACGCCGCCGCGATCGCCGAGAAGTACGGGCTCACCTGCGAGCGGGTGAAGGAGCGCATACCATCATGAAGGCCTTCCTCATGCACGCCGACCAGGACCTTGACCTGGAACGGGAGTTGCCGCCCAGCGCAGATGACCTGATCCAGGACCTGGAGTTGGGTACGCTGCTGCGCGCGATGGCGGCCGGCGACCAGTTCCTGCTTGATGTGGGGCTGAAGGCCGTCCTGGCGAGCCTGACGGATGCCGAGGCGATCGTGTACCGCCAGCACGTCCTTGCCGACTGCCTGGCCCAGCCTCCGTCGTCAGGGAGATCTACGACATCGCGGTAGAGGCAGTCGTACGCGAGAAGAAGGAGTATTTCGGCCTGTTCAGGAATTCGCCGGACACGATCCTGAACCGGTCGGTGCGGGTGCTGGAGTTGTTCGTGAGCCTGCTCAGAAGGCTGCGGACCGTCGCGGATGAGCATGCCGGTGACTTCCGGTCCGAGGGCTTCACGCGGCTCTTCGCGATGCTGTCGAAGGAACTCGGCGATGAATACTTCAGCGAGATCGAGGGTCATCTAAGAGAACTCAAGTTCCGCCGCGGGGTCCTGATCAGCGCCGGGGTCGGCGAGGGAAACAAAGGATTTCACTATGTGCTCCGCAGGCTCCGGGAGCAGCGCTGGATCGAGCGGATCTCGCCCGGCGGCCGCGCCGCCGGTTACAGCTTCCAGATTCCCGACCGGGACGACAGCGGTTTCCGGGCCCTGTCGGACTTGCGGGCGAAGGGGATCAACCTCGCCGCGAACGCGCTGGCCCAGTCGGCGGACCATATCCTGAGCTTTTTCAGCATGCTCCGGTCCGAGCTGGCTTTCTACGTGGGCTGCCTGAATGTGCACGGCCTGCTCGCCGGCAAGGGCGAGCCAACCTGCTTCCCGGTTCCCTTCGCCGGCGGCCAGCTCGCCCTGACAGCCCGCGGGCTGTATGACGCCTGCCTCACGCTGCACGTCAGCGCGCGCGTCATCGGCAACGACGTGAACGCGGACGGCAAGTCACTGGTGATGATCACTGGCGCCAACCAGGGCGGCAAGTCCACCTTCCTGCGGAGCGCGGGCCTGGCGCAGCTGATGATGCAATGCGGCATGTTCGTCCCGGCCCAGTCGTTCCAGGCTGATATCTGCAACGGCGTCTTCACGCACTACAAGCGCGAGGAAGACGCCTCCATGGAAAGCGGGAAACTAGACGAGGAACTCAGCAGGATGAGCGGCATCGTCGACCAGATAACCCCGGGCTGCATCCTGCTGTGCAACGAGTCGTTCGCCTCGACCAACGAGAGGGAAGGCTCGCAGATCGCCCGCCAGATCGTCCGCGCGCTGCTGGCACGTGACATCAAGGTGCTCTTCGTTACGCATCTGTTCGACCTGGCGCAGCGCCTCGACCTTGAGGGCATGGAGACCGCGCTGTTCCTCCGCGCCGAGCGGCAGGCTGACGGGCGGCGAACGTTCCGGGTGGCCGTGGGGGAGCCGCTGCCGACCAGCCATGGGGAAGACGTGTACCGGCGCATATTCGGCGCCGATCTTGACAGCGCGCCCGCCCGCTGAGGTGAGAATGGCCGGTCGCACTCCGTCCGATGAGGTAGCGTAGGCCACGGCGGAGGGGCTCGCCGCAATCGCGCCAAGGCCAACGGTCCCTGCATGGCAGCAGGAAGCGCGCGGCATGAAGCAGATTCTCGCCCTTAGTCACGCCCGGAAGTCCTACGACGGCAAGGTCGTCCTGGACGACGTCACGCTGGCGTTCCTGCCCGGCGCGAAGATCGGCATCGTCGGCCCGAACGGCATGGGCAAGTCGACGCTGCTGCGGATTATGGCCGGGCTGGAGCAGCCCTCTAACGGCGAGGCCCGGCTGATGCCCGGCTATACCGCCGGGATCCTGCAGCAGGAACCCACGCTGAGCGAGGACAAGACCGTGCTTGGCAACGTCGAGGAAGGCGTCGCCGGCACCAAGGCCCTTATCGAGCGCTACAACCACATCGCCGGGCAGATGGCGACGGATTACTCTGATGAGCTGCTGGCGGAGATGGGCCGCCTGCAAGAGCAGCTCGACCACCGTGGCGCCTGGGACCTGGATTCCCAGCTGGAGCAGGCGATGGACGCGCTGCGCTGCCCGCCCCCGGACGCTGAGGTCAGCGTTCTGTCGGGGGGCGAGCGGCGGCGGGTAGCGCTGTGCAGGCTGCTGCTGTCCCAGCCGGACCTGCTCTTGCTGGACGAGCCGACGAACCACCTGGACGCCGAGAGCGTGCTCTGGCTTGAGCAGCACCTGGAGAAGTACCCGGGGACCGTGGTGGCGGTCACGCACGACCGGTACTTCCTGGACAACGTGGCCGGCTGGATCCTGGAGCTGGACCGCGGCCGCGCCTACCCGTACGAGGGGAACTACTCGACTTACCTGGAGACCCAAGGCGTCCCGGCTCAGGGTCGAGGGGCAACGGGACGCCAAGCTGCGGAGGCGGCTTGAGGAAGAGCTGGAGTGGGTGCGGTCCAGCCCGCGGGCACGCCAGGCGAAGAGCCGTGCCCGGCTGGCGCGGTACGAGGAGATGGCCGCCGAGGCCGCGTCCCGGGAGAAGCTGGACTTCGAGGAGATCCAGATCCCGTCCGGCCCCCGGCTCGGCAGCTTGGTTGTTGAGGCCAGCGGCTTGGCGAAGGGCTTCGGTGACCGGATGCTGATCGAGGACCTCAGCTTCAGCCTGCCGCCGAACGGCATCATCGGGGTGATCGGCCCGAACGGGGTCGGCAAGACCACGCTGCTGGAGATGATCGTGGGCGAGGAGCAGCCGGACGCCGGGACCATGACGGTCGGCGAGACGGTGCAGGTCTCCTACGTCGACCAGCTCCGCTCCGGGATCGACCCGGGCAAGACCGTGTGGGAGGTCATCTCCGGCGGTGAAGCATACATCCGAGCCGGGAAGGCCGAGATCCCCAGCCGCGCTTACGTGGCCGCGTTCGGGTTCAAGGGCCCCGACCAGCAAAAACCGGCCGGGCTCATGTCCGGCGGCGAGCGCGGTCGGGTCAACCTCGCGCTCACCCTCAAGCTGGGCGGGAACCTGCTGCTGCTGGATGAGCCGGCCAACGACCTGGACGTGGGGACCCTGGCGTCGCTGGAGAACGCGCTGCTGGACTTCCCCGGCTGCGCGGTGATCACCAGCCACGACCGGTGGTTCCTGGACCGGGTCGCCACCCACATCCTGGCGTGGGAAGGCGGGGCGTCCTGGTTGTGGTTCGAGGGGAACTTCGAGTCCTACGAGCAGAACAAGATCGACAGGCTCGGCCCGGAGGCCGCCCGGCCGCACCGGGTCACCTACCGCAAGCTCACCCGCTGACCTGGGCACGGCCGGTCATGGGTGACGAGGCACTTGAGGTAATCCACAACGCCGAGCGCATCGTGTGGGTGGCCGGGTGGCGCTTGCAAGAAGACCGAGTGCTGCGGCAAGTGCCCGGCGACGGTGCGCGGCCCGCAGCGCGACGAGTGGGTCGCCACCTGAGCTGGTGCCGGATACATTGGATAGTGGCGATGAGGCCCGCCGGAAGCGCACGCCAGGTGCTGATGGCCTCTGCGGACGCAACGTCACGCGGAGGCACCCATGCCCGGACATCGGTATCAGCCGGCGCCGCGGCGGGGCGGGGAAGAGCCCTGATCGTGGCCGCGGCATACTCCTCTTCCTGGTCCCAGAGCGCGGGCCGGGCCTACTGGCTGCCGCCCGGCGGGATCGGCAACGGGCTGGACGCCGAGACGTGGGCCGTTCTCATCGACGCCGACGCCAGCGAGCTGATCCTGCTGCTGGACACGCTGCGCGCTACCGGTATCGCCGCTTATGCCGCCCGCATAGACAGGCTGGGTCGCCGGGCGCCCGTATCGGTATTCCGGATCTGGGTGGACACCTGGACATATTCACGCGCGGAGGACGTGATCCGCGAAACGCTGCTGCGGAATCGCCGGGCAGGCCAGTGAGGGAACCGTCCGCGCCAGCGCGTTCCGCGACTGCCAACGGTCCCTGCCTGACACGGGTAGGAGGCCGCGTGCCCGCAACCGAGCAGCGCCACACGCTGATGTCGGCCCTGGCTGAGCTTGACGCGCTCGCCGACGGCAGCGACCGGGACACACTCGCCGGGCTGCGGGACAGGCTGCAGGCCCAGCGGCTGCGCGTGCTGGTGGTCGGGGAGGCCAAGCGCGGCAAGAGCACGCTGGTGAACGCGCTGCTCGGCCGGGAGATCCTGCCGGCCGGCGTGACGCCCCTTACCGCGGTGGCCACCACCGTGACCTATGCCGCCGCAGAGCGCGCGGAGGCCGCCTTCCTCGACGGCCGCACAGCAGGCTTTTCGCTCGCCGAGCTGCCGGATCTTGTAACGGAGCGAGGAAACCCTGGTAACCGTCGCCAGGTCGCTACCGTCACCGTCGGACTGGACGCCCCGGTCCTGGCGTGCGGCGTAGAGCTGGTGGACACCCCGGGAACCGGCTCGGTTCACGAGCACAACACTGCGGCGGCGGACAGCGCGCTGCCGACGATGGACGCCGCCGTGTTCGTCCTGACAGCCGACCCGCCCGTGTCGGCCAGCGAACGGGACCTGCTGGCCCGTGTGGCCGGCTTGTCGGTCACCAGGTTCGTGGTGCTCAACAAGGCCGACTACCTGGATGACGCCGGGCTTGCCGAGGCGCTGGACTTCACCGCGCGAGTCGTCGCGGACGCGGCCGGCGAGCCGGCCCGGATCTACCCGCTGTCGGCCCGGGCGGCGCTTACCGCCGCCGGCGACGCCGGCTTTGCCAAATTCGCCGCCGACTTCGGCAGCTACCTGGAGACCGGGCGGGCCGCTGACCTGGAGCGGTCGGTAGCCGCGCACCTGCGCCGGCTCGCCCGGTCCCTGCTCGACGCGGTGACGCTGGCCCGCCGCGCGGCGCAGATGCGTGGCGGCAAGGCCGCCGGACGAGTCGCCGCGTTCGCTGCCCGGCTGGACGCGGTCCAGGAACGGCGGCAGTACGCCGAGGATCTGGCCGCGGCGGAATCCCGGCGGATGCTCACCGAACTGAACGAGGCGGCAGAACCCGAGGCCGCCCGGCTTAACGCACAGCTCGACACCGAGATCGGTAGCATGCTCGCCGGTGCGCTCGGCGCGGCAGCCCCTGCTGAGATCGAGCGCCAGGGCCGTGCCCGGCTGGCCGAGCTGACCAGGGACGCGGTCGAAACCTGGAGGCAGGACCAGCGAGACCGGCTGGAGCGGGGCCTGGAACGGCTGGAGACTCGGCTGGCCGGTGAGCTGAACACGGAGCTGGACGCTGTCCGCGGTGCCGCCGCGGACCTGCTTGGCCTCGACCTGGCGGTGCCCGGGCCCGGCCAGCGGCTCGCCGCGGATCTGCGGTTTTTCTACACGTTGCGGGAGGATGTGGGCCAGGCCGAGCTGTTGGCCGGCGCGGTACGGCGAAGGCTGCCCGGTGAGTTCGGACGCCGCCGGGCCCGCGACTACCTGCGCCGGGAGGCCAGGAACCTCGCGGGCAGCCAGGTCGGCCGGGCCCGGGGTGACCTGCAGTACCGGCTGGCCGAGGCCACCCGCCAGCTGATCCGGGCCATGCACCGGCGTTATGCCGAGGGGACCGGGCGGCTGCAGGCCGCGCTGGCGACCGCGGCACAGCTGCGCGAGGTGACCGCGGCCGATGCCGGCCAGCGCGACCGGGAACTGGCCCGCCGCGAGGACGCGCTGCGCGGTGTGGTCGCCCGCGTGCCGACCGACAGTTAGGTGCTAACGTCGGCCTCTTTGGCGCCCGGCGTGCCCACCAGTGGGAGATTCCCACCGCGCTGCACCATTAGGGCCCGGAGGATCCGTTTCAGATATTAAGGCGGCTGGCAACCTCGCTATCAGCGTCCTCTCGGCCACCGGCGATCACACGCACCGCAGAATTTGCAGGCGCAAGTAGCGTGTCCACCACAATGAGGACCGGCGATGAGGCTCGCCGGGAGTGCTGGAACCGATCTCGCTGATGGCCTCTACCACCCTCCCGGGCCGAAGGCGAGGACATCGAGCTCACTGTTTCTCTCACTTCGCCGCAAATCCTGGACGAGATCACGTTCAGCCTCGAGCCGCCCGCCACCGTCGCCGTCGTCTCCGGCAAGGTCACCCAGGTCACGGCGGGCGGCGCCCGCGCCGGGGCCGAGGTGGGTGCTGCGGCCCGCAGTGCGGGGGCGCCGCACTCCAGCGACGCCACGTCACCGCCAGACCGGCGATGATCTTCCCCGGTCATGCACCGCCCCCGATGCCCGCGGGCAAGGCCGGCCTGCTAGCCCAGCGTCCAGGCCCGTCACCCGCAGGGCCCTGGTGAGAGCACCCCGCCCGTCTGTGAGACGATGCCCGTCCCATTGGCAGATACGACGAAATGCGACGACGGCCGCCGGTAAGCTGCATCCGGAATATGCCTTTCGAGCTGGCGTGAACGGGACTCCCGGCAAGCCCCGTTCTCCCAGTTCAAAGGCATTTCCTCATCTAGATGACTAAGCCTGGTCAGGTCGCGCGCGAAAGCCCGAGGTTAATGAAGAAATCATTGCAGATGGTGGCGAGTAACTCGCTGCACGTGGGAGCTGGCCTGTGCGCGGTTGCCGCGGCCGCAATCCTCACGGGCGGTTGCTCGTCGGATCTACGGTCATCGACCGCGACGGCCAAGCTGTCATCAGCCGCGACGGTCAGGCACTGGGGGTCTTTTTTCGGTGCAGGGCGTAACGGGAAAGGTCATTTCGGCACGGTAATGTCGCCAGCCGCGGTGACCGTGCCCGGCACCGTCGCAGAGGTCGGGACCTCGAACTCGACCCAGTACGCGCTGCTGGCCAACGGCAGCCTGTATGCCTGGGGCCTGGGCACGCACGGCCAGCTGGGTGACGGCGGCACGGAGAACTCCTTCAGCAAGGCGGTGCGGGTGCAAAAAGGCCTACTACACTCCCGTCAGGCTCCCGCTGTCCCATGTGAGCGCCCTGGCCGGAGCCAGCGGTCACGCGCTGTATGACTCTGATGGCACCGTTTACGCATGCGGGCTGAACAGGAATGGCGTCCTGGGCGACGGCAGCACGCGCAACAGCACCACGCCGGTTCGGGTGGCCCGGCTCAACGGCTCGTCCGTCACCCAGCTGGTGGCCGGATTCGACAACGCCGGGGCCCTGCTGTCCAACGGAAAGTACTTCGACTGGGGCTACGACGCCGACGGCCAGCTCGGCAACGGGCCCGCCAGGCGGCCATCCCGCGCCCGACAGACCGCTGGCACGGCGGGCGGCGGCCGGGTGGCATCGTCGGCGTCTTCGGCGTGCCACTGTCCTGTCTGGGCGCCCGGATCGCCGCGGTGAGCATCGCGGCCAGCACTGCCAGGAGCGTCACGAGGCCGCTGGCGTAGCCGTTGGCCATTCCCGTGATGGCTGCCCGCACAGCGGTTCATATCGCATCGTCGTGCGCGTCGCGCGGCGCCCACGCTGCCGCGTCCGGCACCGGCGCGGGCGTTACGCGTAACATGGCCCAGTGACTGATGACCGGAACTGTGAGCAGTGCGGCGCCTTGTTCGCGCCGCGCCGTGAGCATGCCCGGTTCTGCTCTGTTCGCTGCCGGGTCGCGTGGAACCGCGAGGAGATGGGTGATCCGGCGGTCGAGGTGCGCGCGCTGCAGTGGTCGATTACCGCGATGAGTGACGCGGCGGAACGGCTTCACGTGGTCTGGGCATGGGACCGGCCGCAAGCGTTCGCGGTGGTAGGTGAGGCGGTGTGGTGGGTCACCATCGTCGACGCCACGCTGGTCCGCTATCACCCGGGAACCTACGACGGCGTGATGGCAGGCCAGATTCCGGCGGAGCGCCGGCTGGTCGAGGGAACCTTGGCCGGGCTGCGCTTCGTCCGGAACCGGATCGGCCACGAAATCGATCTTGCTGAGTTCATCGAGCCCGGCGCACCCGGTCCCGGCGCAGGCGAAGGGCATATCACGGGCTGGACGTGGAAGTCAGTGCCGGAGCCGGCGCTCGCGTCGCTGCCACCGGACGGGCAGGCGTGGGAGATGACCCGGTACCGGGCGTACCAGGCTCAGCTGGCGGGCCACACCACCGGGGAGATCTTCGGGCGGGCCGTGGCGTTCCTCACGCTGGCTGCCGCGAGCGCGACCGCGATCACGGATGTCAGCGCGCAGGCCGCACCTTGAGAATCGCCGTCTCTGGGGCCCAGCATCCAGGAGATGCGGATCCTCAGTGCGCTGAGGCCCGATCGGCCGCCGGGTGCCCGTGTCACGGGTGCTGATGGCCATATCTTCCAGGCTGACCCCGGACGGGCGCGGCGCTGCGCCCCGTCGGTGAATGGCCCCATGGTGCGAGGTCCCCGACCGCCCCGGCGACAGTGACTGCGCGCCTGGAAGTTCCGGCCGGGGACGCGGCGGGCATCAGCTGACGAGGATATCTCGCTGACAAGATCTTGTTTTTGAGATACCGTAAGAGATATGGTCGATGAGCAGGCCGAACCAGGCGAGCTGCCGCTGCTGCCCGGGTTCCGCGAGATGGCACTGCGGCGCATGACCCGGCGGCGCCGCAGCCTCGTCGCCGGCCTGACGGAGCAGCGCCAGTCGGCTGGGCTGTCACAGACCGAGGTCGCGGCGCGGATGGGCACCTCGCAGTCAGCAGTCGCCCGGCTCGAGTCAGGGATGGCGGATGTGCGCGCCTCGACGCTCGAGCGATACGCCGCGGCCGTCGGCAGCGAGATCACATGGCAGCTGGGCAACCGGCAGCCGCCTGTGCGACAGGAGGGATCAGGGTGACTCCGGTGCTGGCCGGCTCCTTTCCGCCCCGGCCGCCGTTCCCGCCGGAAAGGCCTCTCCCACCGGAAAGGCCTCTCCCGCCGGGACGGCCGGTGCCACCGGAGAGACCGGTGCCACCGGAGAGACCGGTGCCGCCGGAGCGCCCTGCCCCGTCTGCGTATCCGGCCGTGACGCCCGTGCGGGTATGGATGGATCCGCAGCAGTGGCCCGGGCGGGTTTACGAGCGGCTCTTCGAGCAGCGCATCGTGATGGCGCACGGTCGCCTGGACGGCGAGGCAGCCAGTCGGCTGTGTGCCCAGCTGCTCACCCTGGACGCCGAGGGCGACGGGCCGGTCCGCCTGGAGCTGCAGGGCCTGGATGCCGAGCTGTCTGCGGCCCTGACCGTGATCGGCGTCCTGGAAACCCTCCGCGTCCCGGTTCTGGCGTACGCGGCTGGCTGGATCAGCGGGCCCGCGCTGGGCGTGCTTGCCGCGTGCGGCAGCCGGCGGGCCTACCCGAACGCCGTGTTCGCGCTATCCGAGCCGAGGATGAGCTACGACGGCGCGGCGACTGCGATCACCGCGCAAGAACAGCAGGCCCGGGCCATGCTCGACGCGCTGTGGCTGCGGATCGCCGAGTCCACCGGCCGCGAGGTCGACGACATCCGCGATGACGCCCGCCGGGAACGGTTCCTCACCGTCGAGCAGGCCATCGCCTACGGCCTCATCCAGGAACGCGCAGCGGCCCGCTGAGCCGCGCGCCCGCTCGCCGACCCGGCAGGCGCGACACCGCCCGCGGCGGCCAGCCGGCGAATCGCGTGCAGCCCGCGGGATCCGGCATGAGGACGGGTCCGGGCCGCGGGGATCGGGGATTACCGGTTGAAAGGTCGTGGCGGTCGGTATTGTCCGGGTAACGCACCGATGCGAGCCGGGCGGGCCGTTCCGGCACGCACGCCGGTCATCGGGCCGGCCGCGGTCGGCCCGGCGGTTGCCGGCACCGTGGTCCTGGGTCGCACCTGGGGCACCGCGACCAGTCCGGCTCGGTCAAGCTCAGCAAGCCGGGCGAGTACTTTTACAACGGCTGCGCCGGATTCCCCTGGAACGTCGGGGAGATCGTCGTCTCGTAGCCCGGCTGGCCGGGTCACAGCGAATTAACCCGGACCGTTACCTCGCCGGCGCCGGTGATGGCCGGCCGGTCGGCGCGGAAGGCGCTGATCGGGAACCGGCTGGCGCCGTCGATGGCCAGCTCGGTCAGGATCCGCCCGAGCAGCGCGGCGAACTTGCCCGCGTGCCCCGCGCCGGCGCAGACCAGCACCCGTGCCGAGCCGGGCACGTAGTCGACGATGAAGTCGCGGTCCGGCGGGAAGTCATAGCAGCAGACGCGGGTGTAGAGCTCAGGTCCGAGGGCGCCGGGCAGGTAGCCCTCCAGGAATGCCCGCACCTGTGCCACCCGCTGCGGATCGGCCGCGTCGGTGCGGGTCTGCGGCGTCACCACCGGCCCCGCGCCATCGAGACCGGCCTTGACCGCCACCTCGCCGTACACCGGGAAGCCGTAATACAGCAGGCCGTCCTGGGCGATCAAGCCGAACACGGTGAAGCGCTCGGGGGTGAAGTCGCGCACGTTCGCCGTGGCGAAATACGTGACCTGCTCCTGCGTCAGCGTGATGGGCAGGCTGGTGCCCAGCAGGTTGAGCAGGGTGGGGTTCCACGCTCCGCCCGCGAGCACGACCCGGTCGGCGGTATAGCTCTCGCCCGCGGCGGTGACCGTGACCCCATGCGGCGACTCGGCGATGGCCGAAACGGGCGCGCTGGGCCGGATGGTCGCGCCGCGCGCCCTGGCCAGCGCGATATGCGCGGCGGTACCCCGGCGGATGTCAAGGATCCCGGCTTCCGGATCGAACAGCGCGGTGTGCTGGTCGCCGAGCCGCCACTGCGGCCAGCGCTCGCTCACCTGAACGCCGCTGAGCAGCTCGAACGGCAGGCCCCTGGCGGCCATCGCGGTCGCGGCCGCATCGACGTACTCCATCCCGGCGCTGCCCCGCGCCGCGATGATCAGGCCGCCGGTCCGGTGCACGAGCCGCAGGCCGGTTTCCCGCTCGGCGACGTTCCAGCACTGGTAGGCGGCCGGCGTCAGCGCGGTGAAGTCCGCCCGGCTGTACGCGTGCCTGATCACCCGGGAGTGATCCTCAGAAGCGCCGCGGCCGTGCCCGAGGTCGTACTGCTCCAGGGCCAGCACCGCGCCGCCGCCCAGCCGCCGGCTCAGCCAGTAGGCAGTGGCCGCGCCGATCGCGCCGCAGCCGATGACGATCACCCGGTACTGCTGCGGCACGCGTCCTCCATCAAACCCAGGTACCACTCGTAATAGCGGGATATGACCGGGGCCTCGCTGGGCACCAGCACCCCACCGCGCCGGTAGGCGCGCGAGCTCATGTTCGGCTGACACCACTGCGCGGCCCCGAAATCCTGCTCGTTGACCTTACCGAACAGGGCCACCGCGTCGGCCACGTCATACCGCCCGGCCTCGAGCGTCTGCGCCGGAAACAGCCACTCGCACACCGCCCTGGTCCGATCCGGCGCGACCGGCTCGAACCTGTGCACGATCACGTGATCGCTGATCAGCGAGATGAAACAGTTCGGACGCAGCACCATGCCGTAAAAGAGCCGGTCGTCGGCGGGCAGCAGACCAGGCAGCCTGGGCAGCACGGTCTGCCCGGTGAGCGAGAACGACGGACGGCCGGCGGCGATCGGGTAGCCGCCGGGATCGTAGCCATCGGTCCCGATGGCCGGCGACTTGAACTGCGGGATCGTGATCACCAGCTCCGGGTGAATGTTCCGGCAGTGATAGCACTCCTGGAAGTTCTCGTAGATCAGCTTCCAGTTCGCCGCCACGTCGTACTCGGCCCTCGCCCCGACCCTCAGCTCGCCGATCCGGTACCGCTCGAACTTGCCGTAGCCGGCCAGCCGGGCCTCAATCTGCGGCCGCAGTTGCTCGGGCAGTGGCCCCGGCTGCTCGGCGAGGCTGACCCAGATCAGCCCTTCCCAGCTCGCGACGTGCACCTGGTGCAGCCGGTAGCGGCCGCGGTCGAGGCCGTCCAGCGCCCGCCAGTTGGGTGCCGCGACAAGCTGCCCATCCAGGCCGTAAGTCCAGGCGTGATACGGACAGCGGATTGTCCTGCCGACCTGGCCGCTGTCGGTCAGGCACAGCTGCGCGCCACGGTGCCGGCAGACGTTCAGGAAACCGCGGATCACCTGGTCCCGGCCGCGGACCAGCACGACTGCCTCGCGGCCCACCCGCCGCCTGATAAACCGGCCCGGGGCAGCAATCTCGTCGGCGCGGCCGGCGTAGTACCACTCCCGCTCAAAAATGCGCTCGAACTCGGCGTCCAGGATGCCCGGATCGGTGTAATAGCGGCCATCCAGCGTCGGTGCCAGCACACCCGGTTCGACACTCACGCGGGCCTCCCGTTCACAAACCCCATAAGCCGAAAGCTGCGGCCCGGCCGCCCGCGGTGCGAAGCCGCCAGCCGGACCAGCTGCCTGACCGCCTGGCCGGCTCGGCCAGCATAACCAGCCGGTGGCGCCTGGTTCTTCGGCCAGCAGCCGGAGATTTCTTGCCGCGATTCCTACATCTGTAGGATGGCGCTGAGGGGGAGAGGCGCGTGTTCGAGCAGCGGCTACAGCTCATCGCCGAGCAGCTCGCGGACGCCCTGGCGCGGTCGGTGATCATCGACGACGCCGCGCTGCGGCCGCTGGCGGTCAGCGCGCAAACCGGGCTGGTCGACGCCAGCCGAGTCGAGGCGGTGCTGCAGCGGCGCACCAGCGCGCGGCACCGGCGGATGCTCGCCGAGCACGGGATCTTCCAGGCGCGCGAGCCGGTGTCCATCCCGGCCACCGACGCCGCCAGCCTGCCCCGGCTGTGCCTGCCGCTGGTGCACCGCGACAAGCTGCTCGGCTTCCTGTGGCTGATCGACCAACCGGCCCTGACCGCGGCGCAGATCGAGCGGGCCGAGGCTGCCGCGGCCCAGGCCGGGCGGCTGCTGCAGCAGCGGGCGGCGCGCCAGGCCGCGGAGTTCGACACCTTCGGCACGCTGGCCGACGCGCTGCTGCGGGCCGATGCGCGAGACCGCGGCGCGGCGGCGCGCAAGCTGACCGACGAGGCCGCGCTGACCGGCTCGCCGCCCTATATCCTGGCCGTGATCCGGTACCTGGCGGATGCGGCCGGCGGGCGCGACGATCTGCCGCGGGTGGCCGGCGACCTGCGCCGCCGCGCGGCACCCGGCGGATTCGTGCTGGCCAGTCCGGGGCAGGACGAGCTGGTGGCGATCACAACCCGGGACGCGACCGGGCTGCTACGCGGCGCGGTCCGCGCGGTGGCCGGGCCACCCCTGGTGATCGGCACGGCCGGCGCAGCCTCGACGCTGGCGGCGATCCATGCTCGGCTGGACGACGCGCGATACGCGGCCGAGGTCGCCGCTCACGTGCCAGCCTTCGGCGGGACCGCGGACTGGGGCGAGCTGGGCAGCTACGCCGTCTTCCAGTACCTGCCCCGCGACAAGGCGGCACCCGAGCGGATCTGCCCGGGGATCACGGCGCTGCTGGCCGAGCGGACCGGGATGTACCAGGCGACGATCCGGGCTTACCTGGATTCCGGCGCGAACGCCCAGCAGACCGCGGCGCTGCTGCACATCCACCGGACCACGTTGTACTGGCGCCTGGCCCGGGTGGCTGACCTGCTGTCGGTCGATCTGAGCCGCGGCGAGGACCGGCTGAAGCTGCACCTGGCCCTCAAGCTCGCCGCGAATGGGATTTACCCCGGGCTGCTCGACTGCAGTGATATCGAGCAGTCTATTGGCCGCCTCTTCTGGTCTCCCGGGAGTCAGCCCGAGCAGTCCCAGCGCTGCCCGGGCCGTGGTGGTGAGAAACGTTCCGCCGCTTCGCTGCCCTAGAGCGAGCACCTGCTCGGCCAGAGCGACGTCATACGGTTCGATGGCCTGCGTGACCAGCTCGCTGCCGGGCGGCCCGTCAATGCGACGAATACCGGCCGCAACCGCGATATCCAGCTGGCCCACCAGCTGTCAGAACGCCAGATCGCGATGGTGCTGGCCGGGGGCAGAATCCCGCTGGCGGCCCGCCAGCTGCACGGCGCGCAGAACTCGCCGTGAAGCTGCACCAGCGGACTTCATTCGCGGACCCGGGCTGCCTGCCGGATCAAGGCCCTCCGGGATCTAACTTGGTCAGCGCAGGAGTACATCTGCCCGGCCGGGGGAGTCGGAATGGCCAGGCACGGCCGAGCCTGCACGGCCAGCCCAAGTCCCGGGGGCGAACATGAGCCTGGCCGAGCAGCGCTCGTCAGCGAATGGATTACTGGTGGCCATCGAAATCCGGCTCTGGCGCAAAGATCGTGATTGCTGGCCCTGCGTGGTGTTAGGTGCTGAGCAGGATTCTCTTCGCAGCAGGTCGAGGTTGGCGCGGCCGAGCGTCTGGCGTTTGGACCCCGGCCACCGCCGCCGACATGATCTGGTTGCTGATGTCGCCCGACCTGCTCAACCGGCTCATGCGCGAGCGGCGCTGGCCGCCCAGGCGGATCGGCGATCACCTCGCCGTCCGGCTCACATCCACTTTCGCGCGCAGCCAAGGAGGACCATCCGATGTACGCGATCATCAGGAAGAACGCCTATGACCCCGCAAAGCTCGCTCAGGCCGGGCCCGCCCTGGCCGAGTTCCAGGAGCTGCACGCGGCGCAACCGGGTTACGCCGGCAGCATCGACGTCGACGTCGGTGAGGGGCAGCGCATCGTCGTCAACCTCTGGCACACAGAACAGGACGCGCGCGCCGGGCTGACACAGCTCGTGCCGCACCTGCAGCGCCTGCTCGAACCGCTGATGACAGGCCCCTCGCAGCTCATCGGGGTCGGCGAAGTAGCGGCAACCGACCTCGCGCCGCCACGCTAAATGCCGCCGCGCTGAATAAGGCGCGGAGCGCGGCAGCCGGTGATGGGACCGTAGCCTGGCCTGGTGACCGGCCGTGGTGCACCACTAACCCCGCCGCAGTGCCCACCGGCCAGGCCCTCGCAGAAACGCGCAGGCCGGGCCGGTGCTCTGCCCGCTACGCCGGGATGGCCGCCGGGTGGCTTGCTCCAGAGCACCTCGACTACGCCGCCCACGCGGCTTGCCGACGGCCGCAGCGCGGTGCCGAGGCGGTAAAGGCCGGGCACGCCGTCGCGAATGCGCGGTGCACGTGCGCGTACTCGCCGGTCAGCAGGTTCCCCCGTACTACGGGTCAGCGAGTGACTCCCTCGCTCATTGACAGTGCGGTCGTCGCCCTCTATTGTCCTCCAAAACGATAGAAATAGTAGACGACCTTGGCCGTTGACCGGAGCGAGAGGAACGCGGATGTCGTTGAAACGGGTCTCAGCCCGTCATGTGGCCGGAGGCGCCGCGGTCGGCCTCGTCTTGCTGTGATCACGCTGGCCGCGTACAGCACTCCTTACGACGCTTACGGCAAGCTCATCTCCACCTGGCAGAAGGAATGGGCGGCCGCGCACAACAAGCAGCAGGTCATCTTCCAGACCTCGTTCGGGGCAAGCACCGCCCAGGCCCAGAACGTCGCCGCCGGGTTCCCCGCCGACATCGTCGCCCTCTCGCTCGTACCGGACGTGCAGATCATCCAGAAGGCCGGGCTGATCACCCACGACTTCACCACGGACACGGACGGCAGCATCGTGTCCACGACGCCGGTCGCCTTCGACGTGCGGCCGGGCAACCCGACGCACATCAGCAACTGGAACGACCTGACTCGCTCCGGCCTTCAGATCCTGACCCCGGACCCGGCCCAGAGCGGCGGGGCCAAGTGGAACATCGTGGCCGCCGACGGCGCGTCGCGGCGGGGTAAGGTGCCCGGCTACGCCGCCAGCAGCCAGAGCAGCGCCCAGAAGCTGCTGACCGGCATCTTCAAGAACGTCACCGTGATGGACAAGAGCGCCAACGACTCGCTCAAGAACTTCCAGTCCGGAAACGGCGACGTGGCCATCACCTACGAGAACCAGATCCTGCTCTCGAAGGCGGGCGGCAGCTCGGACCAGGAGGTCCTCCCGGCCTCTACCGTGCTGATCGAGAACCCCACCGGCGCAGGCGAAGCAGGGCGACAAGAAGCTGGGCCAGCCGCCGGTGACCGACCTGTTCACGACGAACGACATCGGCGGGTGGAATCAGCTGATCAACAACACCGTCTTCGGTCCCAACGGGGCCTTTACCCAGGCCTTCAAGGCAGCGAAGGGCTAGGGCCTTCGTGAGCTCCAGCGGGCTTGATGTCGCGCAGATCGCCCCGGGTCCGACATCGCCGGGCCCGGGGCGCGCCCGCGCGCGCCTGCGGCCGGCGTGGGGCCGGCTGGGGCTTCGAGGGCTGGCCCTGCTGTACCTCGGCCTGATGGTGGTCCTGCCGCTGTCTGCGGTGGTGACGAAGGGGTTCGGCGGCGGGATCGCATCGCTCCAGGACGCCTTCTCGCAGCTGGGCGCCCGGCAGGCCCTCATCCTCACCATCGAGATGGCCGCGCTCGTCGCGGTGATCAACGCCGTGTTCGGGACGATCACCGCCTACGTGCTGACCCGGTACCGCTTCGCCGGCCGCAACGTGATTGCCACGGTGGTGGACATCCCGTTCGCCATTCCCACGCTGGTCACCGGCGTGATGCTGGTTGCCCTGTACGGGCCGAACTCCCCGGTGGGGGGATTCCTGGCGCGTCACGGAGTTCACATCATCTTCGCCAAGCTGGGCATCCTCGTCGCGCTGCTGTTCGTGACGCTGCCGCTGGTGGTCCGGACCGTGCAGCCGGTCATGCAGGAACTCGACCGCGGCGAGGAGGAAGCGGCGCAGGTGCTCGGAGCGCGCCGGTGGAGGACGTTCCGCCAGGTCATGCTCCCTCACCTGCGTGCTGGCATCGTGGCCGGCAGCCTCCTTGCGTTCGCCCGGGCGCTTGGCGAGTTCGGCGCGGTCGTCATCGTGTCCGGCAATATCGCGAACAAGACGCTGACCGCGCCCGTCCTGATCGCCCAGCTGATCAGCGGGTTCAAGGACCCGCGGGCGGCCGCGGCGATCGGGACTATCTTGTTCGGGCTCGCGTTCGTGCTGGTGCTCATCGTCGAGCGGCTGGTGGGGCACAAAGAGCTGCGGGAGCACGCGGCATGAGCGCGACGGCCGAGCGAACCCCCCGCCTGTCCGCCGGAACGCGCCGCCGGCTCGTCCATGGCGGCCTCATCACGGTGACCTTCGCGTACGTCGGCGTGCTCGTCGTTGCCCCGCTGATCGGCATCGCCGTTGCCGCCCTGAAACCGGGACTGAGCGCCTGGCGGACGGTGTTCGATGACCCGTTCGCCCGGCACGCCTACGTGCTCACCGGGTACATCACCGCGGAGGCCCTGCTGGTCACCACGGTGATGGGCGTGGTCGTGTCGCTGGTTCTTTCCCGGGACCGCTTCCCTGGCAAGGCGGTGGTCAGCGCTTTGGTCGACCTGCCGCTGGCCGTGTCGCCCGTGGTCGTCGGACTGGCCGCGGTCCTGCTGTTCGGGCTGGGCGGGTGGTTCGAGCCCTGGTTTGCTGCGCGCGACATCCAGATCCTGTTCGCGGTGCCGTCCATGGTGCTGGTCACCATCTTCATCTCGATCCCGTTCGTGATCCGCGAAGTGGCACCGCTGCTACAGGAGCTGGGAGCAGAGGAAGAGCAGGCCGCACGGACCTTGGGGGCCTCCCAGCTGCAGACGTTTTTCCGGATCACGCTGCCGAACATCCGATGGGGCTTGCTCTACGGCATCGCCCTGAGCACCGCCCGGGCGATTGGCGAGGTCGGGGCCGTCCTGATCGTCAGCGGCACGATCGCCGGGCAGACCGAGACCTCGACGCTGTACATCCTCAGGGCATTCGACGAGGGACAGGACACCTCTGGTTACGTCGTCGCCCTGACGCTGGCCATGGTGTCGATCGTCATGCTGTTCGGAATCGAGTTCTTCAGGCGCAGGCAAGATAAGGGGCACAGCGCATGAGCGAGGGGATCGTCGTCCAGGGGCTGTGGAAGCGGTTCGGGTCGTTCGACGCGGTCAAGGACGTCGGCTTCGAGGCGGAGGACGGGAAGATCACCGCGCTGCTTGGTCCCAGCGGCTCGGGCAAGAGCACCGTGCTTCGCATGATCGCAGGGCTGGAGCGCCCCGACGCCGGCCGCATCTGGGTCGGCGGTGAGGAGCAGACCGGAAAGAGCGTGCAGGAGCGCCGATTCGGGTTCGTGTTCCAGCACTATGCCCTGTTCCGGCACATGACCGTCAGCCGGAACGTTGCCTTCGGGTTGTCGGTGCGCAAGGAATCGAAGGCCGTGCAGCGTAGCCGTGTCAACGAGCTCCTCGAGCTGGTGGGCCTCGCGCCGTTCGCCAGCCGCTATCCCGATCAGCTCTCCGGCGGCCAGCGCCAGCGGGTGGCCCTTGCCCGGGCGCTCGCTCCCCAGCCCCGGCTCCTGCTGCTTGACGAGCCGTTCGGCGCCCTGGATGCGCGCGTGCGCCAGGAACTCCGGCGCTGGCTGGATGACCTGCACCGCGAGCTGGGCGTGACCAGCCTGCTGGTGACCCACGACCAGGACGAAGCCCTTGAGCTGGCTAACGAGGTTGTCGTGATGCACCAGGGCCGGGTGGAGCAGATCGGGACGGCAGACGAGGTCTACAACCGGCCAGTCACGGCGTTCGTGGCCGGGTTCGTGGGGGCGACCAACATCGTCAACGGTCACGTCTCAGGCGGCCGGCTGCGGTTGGCCGACGGTGAGCCGACCGACGCCGGTCACCTGAGCGAGGGGGAGAAGGCCCAGGCGTACGTCCGGTCGCACGACGTCCGCCTGACCAGTGCGGCCGAGAACGGGGCGGTGTCGGCGACCGTCGAGCGAATCACGAACATGGGCTGGACCTCGAAGATCCACCTCCGGCTGGCCGACGGCCAGGTTCTGCTGGCCCAGCTTCCCAACGAGGAAGTCGACTGGATCCGGCCCGGGGCTCAGGTGTTCGCCGGCCTTCGCGACCCGAAGGTGTTCTCCGCCGCCAGCGCAGAGGACGCCGCCAAGGACTCGCGGCCGGCGGAAGTCTCCGACGCAGTCGTGGTGCCGTCGCGTGAGGCGACGCCGCAGGCACCATGACCATCACCGGTGGCAACGCTCCTCCGTCACCACCGCGGCTGGCGGTGCCCATCCGGATCTCAGCCAGTGCTGACTATGCGACCCGCGCATGCGCCGAGCTCGCCGC
>WNGE01001072.1_pt1 | contig 35160 bp, 29 predicted proteins | sample 5400651 | NCBI WGS metagenome assembly WNGE01 (sample SAMN13153370, study PRJNA577476) | soil metagenome | isolation source: 60 cm soil or saprolite under grassland replicate 2 | place: USA:California | collected 2016-06-15
CATGAAGATCGGCAGCCACGACGCGATGCCGCCGTTCGACTGGAAGCCGAGCAGGCCCGAGCCCCAGCCGCATTTGAAGACGATCACGAGCACGCCGTAGGCCGCTCCGACCGAGAGGAGGTTGAGGACGATCGCCTTCAGCGCGATCACGATCGAGCGGAAGGTGACGAGCAGCAACAGGAACGCGAAGATGAGGACGAAGCCGAACACGATCGGGGCCTTTTGCTTCAGCAATGCGTTCTGGTCGGCCGACGCCGCGGTCGGGCCGGTGACGCCGTACTCGGCGCCGGCGACCTTGCCGATCGTCGACGGGAGGATGTCGTTTCGGAGCGTCCGCAGCGCGGCATTCGACACGGAGTCCGTGCCCTTGCCGACGAGCGGGATGTCGACGCGCGCGACCGTGTGCGCCGCGTTGGTCTCGACGTCGATCGAGCCCGTGTTCAGCCGGGCCGCGACGACCTTGGCCTTGAGCGCGGCGACGGCCTGCTGCGTCGCAGGTGCGTCGAGGTTCGCCTGGATCGCGACCTCCGTGCCGGCAGCGGTTCCGTTCGAGAAGGTGTTCTGGATCTTCTTGATCGTCGGCACCGTCGGCGCGCTGTTCGGCAACGCCTCGAGGCCGCTCTGCGCGGTGTGCAGGTTCAAGACCGGAAAGGCCAGTGCGAGAAGCGCGGCGGCTGAGACCGCGGCCGCGATTCCCGGCCGACGCAGCGCCGGCGTCAGGACCGCCTTCCAGAACCGGTTGTCGCCGCTGCCGCGCCGAAGCCGGTGGAGGTAGGGGATCCTGCCCTTCTCGACCCGGTCGCCGAGCTTCGAGAGCATCGCCGGCAGGACGGTCAGCGACCCCAGCATCGCGATGCCGACGACCATCATCGTGGCAATCCCAAAGCCCAGGTAGCTCTTGTCTCCGGAGAGCATCATCCCGGCCATCGCGATCATCACCGTGAAGCCGGAGATCAGGACCGACCGCCCGGACGTCGCCGCGGCTGCTTCGATTGCCGCGCGCGATCCGCGTCCGGCCGCCCGCTCCTCACGCTCGCGCTTGAGATAGAAGAGCGAGTAGTCGACGCCGACGGCGAGCCCGATCAGCAGGATCACCGCACTGACGTTCTGGTCCATCGGAACGAGCTGGCTCGGCAGAGCGACGAGGAAAACGGTCGCGATGACGGCCGTAAGCGCGAGCAGCAGCGGCAGGCCGACTGCAACGAGCGCGCCGAACACGAGCAGCAGGATGAAGATGGTGATCGGGATCGACCGCTCTCCGGCCAGCTTCAGCTGGTCGCCGAACATCTTGTCGAGCGCCTTGCTCGAGCTGACGGCGCCTGCCTGACCGACGTAGAACGCCGGATGACGTGCGCCGACCTTGCTGACCGAGTTCTGGATTGCGTCGATCTTCGTCTCGGCGCCGTCGAGGTCCCCCTTCATGTCCCACACGACCATCACGGTGCGGCGGTCCTTCGAGACCTGATCGCCGTTGGCGGGAGCGAGCGGTGACTTGAAGTTCTTCGTCTCGGGATTTCCCTTGACCGTGCGGACGACGTCGTTGACGGTCGCACGGAACGCCGGTTCGTCGACCGTCCGGTTCGTGCTCTGCACGAGCACGATCTCGGTCAGCGGATCCGACTGGGGGAACCCCTTCTTCAGGATCTGGTCGGCCTTGTGCGACTGGCCGCTGTTGACGTCTTCCAGCTTGATTTGCTTGGTGCCGACCTGGCCGCCGATGACGACCGCGGCGACGACGAAGGCGAGCCAGCCGAAGACGGCTGTCTTCCAGTGGCTCGCACTCCAGCGACCCATCCGGGCCGCGATGTTGTTCGAACGCTTCAGGGGGGACATGGCTCTCCTTGTTCAGTTGAGGAAATCCGTTGTTGTCCCCACGTTCGCAGCGAGCCGGTTTGGGCGGAATGCGGCCAGCAGGCGTCCCGCGGTGCGGCTACCTCGACGCGTGCAGAGCGGCTACCCGTGCAGGAAGGCGAGCACTGCCAGAACGCGCCGGTGGTTCTCGGCGGCCGGCGGGAGGCTGAGCTTGACGAAGATGCTCGTGACGTGCTTCTCGACGGCGCGTTCGGTGACGACGAGGCGCTCGGCAATCGCCTGGTTCGACCGACCTTCGGCCATCAGCGCGAGCACCTCCTGCTCGCGCGGCGTCAGCTCGCCGAGCGGGTCGTCGCGCCGCCGCCGCCCGATCAGCTGCGAGACGACGGTCGGGTCGAGCGCCGAGCCGCCTTCCGCGACGCGGCGCACGGCCGAGCGGAACTCCTCGACGTCGGAGATCCTGTCCTTGAGCAGGTACCCCACGCCCTCGGCGCTGTCGGACAGGAGCTCGAGGGCGTAGCCCGCCTCGACGTACTGCGAGAGCACGAGCACGCCGGTGCCCGGATGCTTCTCGCGGATCTCCTTCGCGGCCCGCAGCCCCTCGTCGGTGTGCGTCGGAGGCATGCGGATGTCCACGATCGCCACGTCCGGCGCGTACGAGCGCACCTTGAGCAGCAGCTCGTCGCCGTCGCCGGCCTGTCCGACGATCTCGAAGCCGCCGTCCTCGAGCAGCCGCGCGATCCCCTCGCGCAGCAGGACGGAGTCCTCCGCCAGCACGACGCGCGTGTGCTTCGCCTCCGCCTCGCCGCCCATGTCTTCTGCCGGTCCACGATCGCGGCGCAGGGGCGGGAAGTCAAGCGCGAGCCCCGGCTCGACGAGCTGGAGGATCCGCTCCGGCTGCGGGATCCCACGCAGCTCGTGCTCCCCGAGGTCGCGGACCTCGACTCCGCCGTCGAGCGCGTTGCGCGTCTCGGCGGACAGGAGGATCTGGCCGCCGTGACCGGCATCGCAGATCCGCGCCGCGCGGTGAACGTCGACGCCGAAGTAGGTCCCGTTCGAGAACGTCGGCCGGCCGGTGTGAATCCCCATCCGGACCCGGGTGTGCGCGCCTTCCAGGGCGCGCTGCGCCGAGACGGCCGCGGCGACGGCCTGCTCGGGCCGCTCGAACGCGGCGAAGAGCTCGTCGGCGCGGCAGTCGATCTCGTGTCCGCCGGCTTCCGCGACCGCACCGCGCACGACGCTGCGGTAGTGCTCGAGGACTTCGATGTAGCCGTCGCCGAGGCGATGGACCAGCCCCGTCGAGTCCTCGATGTCTGCGAAGAGGAGCGTGACGATGCCGTTCGGCCACGGTCGCGCGTTCAACCCGCTACGAGTTTATGCGGCGTACGCGAAGGGGTGGTAGAACGCGTCGAGCGCTCTGTCCCTGGGCACGCCGACCTCGAAAGCGTGGTCGGACTTCGCGTCGTAGACGGCGAGTGCGACGCTGTCGTCGTCGTTGCACCACAGCAGCGTCACCTCGAGCCCGTCGCTCTTCCGATATGCGAGTTCCTTGGTCATGTCGCAAGGCTCGCACCGACGGGCCCGCGTCGGAATGGGGCCACCCCGCGTCTCCGCGTGGGCTACCAGGCGGCTTGGGGTGCGGCTAACCGAACCCCGTCGTCCGGCGCGCCGACCAGGAGCGGGATCGCAGCGCGCACCGACGTGCCTTTGCCGGGCGGGCTGTCGACGACCAACCGTCCGTCGAGCGCCTCGACGCGATCTGCGAGCCCGCGGAGCCCGGTGCCGCGCGTCTCGTCGGCGCCCCCGACGCCGTCGTCCGCGATCTCGATCACCACGTGCCCTTCCTCGCACGTGACGCTGATCCGCGCGAACGAGGCCTCCGCGTACTTCGCAACGTTCGTGATCGCCTCGGACACGACGTAGAAGGCTGCTGCCTCGATCTGCTCCGGCAGGCGCTCGGCCGGAACCGCGGCGATCTCGACGGGGAAGAGCGCGCGCTCGGCCAGTCCCTCGAGAGCCAGAGCGAGCCCGCGGTCGGTAAGGACCGCGGGATGGATGCCGCGCGCGAGCTCGCGCAGCTCTTCCAGCGCCCGGCGGAGCTCGACGATCGCGGCGTCGAGAATGTCCGAGGCACCCGGACTGTCGGACGCGAGCTTCGTCTGGACCAGGCGGAGCGAGAGCGACAGCGAGACGAGCCGCTGCTGCGCCCCGTCGTGGAGGTTGCGTTCGAGCCGCCGGCGCTCCGCCGCCTCGGCTTCGACGATTCGGGCGCGCGAACGCCTGAGCTCCTCCTGCTGGCGCTTCTGCTCGGTCACGTCGACGCCGTGGATCAGCCGGCGCTCGTCGCCCGACTCGTCGACGATCGGCGTGAGCGACCACGCCACGAGGCGCCGTTCTCCCGAGCTCGAGATCCAGCGGTCTTCGTACTCGCGGCCGGCCGCGTCGAGGGCGAACGCCGCTTCGACGACGTCGACGTCCTCGGGCGCGGCGAACAGGTCCCAGAAGAAACGGCCCCGCGCGTCCTCGTCGTCCTCGCGGCCGGTCAGCTGCGCGCAGAAGTCGTTGAAGCGCACGATGCGGCCCTCCGTAGTGACGACACAGAAGATGCTCGTGGCCGTGTTGACGACGGTCCTGAGGAAGTCGCGCTGGCGCACGACGCTCTGTTCCGCACGCTTGCGGTCGGTGATCTCGCGCGTGATCGCGAGCACCTCGTCGTCGCCGCTCTTGACCATCCGGACCTCTCGGTCGCTGACGCGTCCCGCGCCGTCGACGACCTGCAGCTCGAACGTCTCGCCGCGGCCGGTGGCGATCACGCGGCGGATCGCCTCCATTCGCACCGCCGCCTCCGCAGGCGGCATATGGTCGACGATCGTCGAGCCGACGATCCGCTCGGGCGGCAAGGTCAGAGCGTCGGGACGGTTCGAGTGGAAGTCGACGTAGGTGCCGTCGCCGCGGATCCGGAACATGTTGTCCGGGATCGCGTCGAGCAACGCGCGGTTGCGCCGTTCGCTCGCCCGCAACGCCTGCGCGCTGCGGTCCTTCACGAGTGCGAGACGTGCGGCTGCGAGGACGTCGTCGAGGAGCTCGGGCTCGTCTCGCAACGCGGGATCGTGGACGACGACGGCCACCGGCTGGCCTTCGTACGCGAGGCGCGTCACCGTCGCCGCACGAGACTCCTCGGGCAACTCGACGCGCCGCCCGTCGGCGCCGAGATAGCCGCCGCTCTCGTCGTCGCGGACGAGCAGCCGGAGCGTCGGGTCGTTGAGGGCGCGGCGCAGTCCGGCCTGGGAGTCCTCGAGCGACGGTGTTCCGGCAGTCTCCTGGAGGAGTTGCATCGCGCCGGTGCGCGCCAGCCGCGTTCGCAGGACGCCGACAAGGAAGAGGAACGGAACCGAGCAGAACGCAAAGATCCCGAGCATGGCGATGGGATCCGCCGCACTGGTGATCTGGCCGACCGCGAAGCCGACGGCGACCAGCGTCACGCTCGCGAGCCCGCCGACGTAGACGGGCGTCACGACGCGACGCGCAGGACCGGTCGACGCACGCCAGCGCTTCGCGAGCACGATCGCCGCGGCGACCATGAACCCGGCGCCGACGAGGTTCCAGAAGACCTGCAGGACGCTCGCGGCCGTGTCGCTGTCGACCACGAGAAAGGCGTTCGACGGACACTTCGCGCAGTCGTCGGTCGGCGTCGAATCGACGAGCAGGCTCGTCACGTTCGCGAGCAGAGCCGCCGGGTACGCAGCCGCGACGATCGCGCGCTCGACCTTCGTCTCCACACGGCCGTTCGGAAACGCGAAGAGCAGATGGATGAAAGAGGCGAGCGATAGGGCGCCGACCGCCTCACCGAGGGTGTACGGCAGCGAGGCGTTCGCCCACGTGAGCGCGCCGAGGAACCACGCGAAGCCCACGGCGACCATCAGCGGCCCGGTTCGGTTGTCCGGCCGCCTCGACCACGCAAAGAGGCCGCTGCCGATGAACGACCAGCCGAGGAGCAGGCCGAGCGCGCTGTTCGCGACGAGGTTGTCCTCGTGATTGCTCGTCAGCACGAGCGCGAGCGCGACCACGCCCGCGCCGAGGCCGACGGGCAGGACGGCGAGCCAGGGCCGCCTGAACGGCCTCATTCCACCAATGCTGTCAGCGCCGCCCCCGACAGCTCAGCCTTCGGGACGAACCCACACGCGCCGCTGCGCTCGACGAGGCCGCCGAACTCGGCCGCGTCGCGGCTCGAAGTCAGCACGACGGCCGGGGAGTCACCGTCGGCGGCCAGTCGGGCGGCCACCTCGAATCCGTCGATGTCCGGCAACTGAACGTCGAGCAGCACCACCTCGGGCCGCAGGCGCCGCGCGGCCTCGATCGCACTTGCCCCGTCTTCGGCCTCGCCGACGACGTCGAATCCCTCCGCCTCGAGGAGCGCGCGGGCGGTGCCGCGGAAGCTCGGATGGTCGTCGACGATGAGCAAGGTGGGTGACACGGCACTACATCGTGGCATCGCTCGGCCGCGGGCGCCATACGGCTACCCACACTTTCGAGCACTCGCCGACAAAACAGCGGTTCGGCTATCCCCACCACGAGACGGGGGTCTGCCCCATTTCGGCGCGCGGGCCGGAGTGCGAGGCTCGTGACGTGTTCGTCAAACCATCTCTTTTCCGCCCGTATCGCGCGGCCGTGGAAGTCGGCATGCTCGTCTTCCTCTACGCCGTCTACGAAGCAGTGCGCGGTGCGGGCGATGCGAGCCTTTCCGTCGCCCGCGATCACACCTCCGACATCGTTGCGCTCGAGCGCGTTCTCCACATGTTCAGCGAGCGGACGGTGCAGGAGTGGTCGCGTGGCGTTCCCTATCTCCCGGCGCTGCTCGGCGTGGCTTACATGACCTTGCATTTCGGCGCCACGGCGCTTGCAGTGCGGTGGGTGTACCGCGAGCGCCCGCAGGCTTTTCCGCTCGTGCGCACGACGTTGATCGCATCGACAGCGCTGGCGCTGGCCGGCTACGTGCTCTACCCCGCTGCCCCTCCGCGCCTCGCCGGACTCGGCTTCTCCGACACGGTCACGACCCATACAGGGCTGAACCTGAGCTCGGATCTCCTGGGAAGCTTCTACAACCCGACCGCCGCCGTTCCGTCGCTGCACTTCGGTTACGCGCTCATCGTGGGCGTCGTCCTGCTCACGCTCGCGCATCGCTGGTGGGTACGCGTCCTCGGCGCCGTCTATCCCGCGTTCATGCTCTTCGACATCGTCGCGACGGCGAACCACTTCTGGTTCGACGCGGCAGCGGGCGGCGCGGTCGTGGTCGCGGGCTGGTGGATCGCGCGCGCGCTTCTGCGCGGATCGCCCGCAGCCCCGCAGCTGCAGGCAGTGCCGGCCTAACGGCCGTCGGAATCGATCGTCTAGGGTCGCGCCATGGTCGTGGGTCTCGTCGGGTGCGGCCGTTGGGGCGCGAACATCCTCCGCGACCTTCGTTCGCTCGGCTGCTCCGTGCCGGTCGTGGCGCGCTCGGAGGCGAGCGTCGCACGAGCACGAGCGGGCGGCGCAAGCGCCGTCGTCGCGGACGTCTCGGGACTGAGTGGCCTCGACGGGATCGTCGTCGCGACCACAACGAGCTCGCATGCTGACGTCGTCGGGGCCACGCTCGACCACGGCGTGCCCGTCTTCGTCGAGAAGCCCCTCTGCGCGGACGCCGAGGAAGCCCTCCGCCTCAGCGAGCTCGGCCGCGACCGCCTCTTCGTGATGGACAAATGACGCGTACGCAAACACGCCGAGGAGTCCCCGCGCTCCGAGCCAACGGCTAGCTTGGACGGATGCTCGGGGCCACTTGCTGACGACACCGGCGTTTCTGATCGCCTGGGCGCTCGATACGACGGCGGCGATCCTGATCTTCTTGCACGCGAACAAGCGCGGCAGCCGCCACGCGACGGCATGGGGGATCAGCGTGTTCTTCGCGCTCGGTCTCGCGCTGCCGATCTACGTCGTGCACCGTCGGCACCAGAAGCCGTCCGACGGCCGGCGCTACTGACGAACCGGACAAACGCGGCGCGGCTTGCTGCTCGTACACTCGCCGCATGAACGACGACGCGCTTGCCGCGCTCGAGTTTCCCGCGATCGTCGAACGGCTCGCGGCCGCGGCCGCCACGTCGCACGGCGCGGAGCTCGCGCGGGCGCTCGTTCCGTCGGCCGATCCCGACGAGGTCACGCGCAGGCAGGCGATCACCGCCGAGGCGGTCGCCCTGCTCGACAACTCGGCGGAGCCGCCGCTCGAGGGAATCGAAGAGGTGCGCGACGCGGTTGCACTTGCAGCTCGCGGCGGGGTGCTCAAGCCCGACGCACTGCGCAAGATCGCTGCCACGATCGCCGGCGGCTTGCGCGCTCGGTCCGTCCTGGAGTCCGCGCGAGAGCTCGCTCCCCTGTTGTGTGACATCGCGGACGCCCTGGACCGCAAGCTCGATCCGCTCGCGAAGCAGATCGGCAGCCTCGTCGAGGACGACGGCTCCGACCTGCGGGACAACGCCTCACCGCTCCTGCGCCGGCTGCGCAAGGAGCTGCGCGTCGGGAACGAGCGCGTGTTCGAAGAGTTGCGACGGCTTGCACGCACGCCCGGGCTGCGCGAGCACCTGCAGGAGGACTTCGTCACCCAGCGCGGCGGGCGTCCCGTGCTCGCCCTGAAGGCGAGCGCGCGGCGCAGCGTCCGCGGCATCGTCCACGACGCATCCGGCTCCGGACAAACGCTGTTCGTCGAGCCGTTCGAGGTCGTCGAGCTCACGAACCGCCGGTCCGAAGCCGCGGCGGCAGAGCGCGACGAGGTCGAGCGCATCCTGCGCGAGCTGTCGGAGGCAGTCGGCGCGGAAGCGGAGGGGCTCGCCGCACTCGTCGTGGCCACCGGCGAGATCGACCTCGCCGTCGCGTGCGGCACGGTCTCGCGGCGCTGGCGGGGAACGCCGGTGGAGATCTCCGACGAGGTCAAGCTCATCGGTGCCAGACATCCGCTGCTCGACCCCGCCACCGCCGTCCCGATCGACCTCGACCTCGACGGTCTGCGCGCGCTCGTCATCAGCGGGCCGAACACCGGCGGCAAAACGGTCGCCCTGAAGACGCTCGGCCTGGCGGCGCTGCTGCACCAGTCAGGGCTGCGCCCGCCGGCCGCGACGGCAGCCCTTCCGGTCTTCGATCAGCTCCTCGCCGACATCGGCGACCAGCAGTCGATCGAGATGAGCCTGTCGACGTTCTCCGCGCACATCGCCAATCTCATGGCGATCCTGCGGACGGCGACCGGCCGGACGCTCGTGCTCGTCGACGAGCTCGTTTCAGGCACCGATCCCGTCGAAGGCGCAGCGCTCGCGCAGGCCGTGCTGGGGGCACTCACCGCCCGCGCGCGTCTGACCGTCGTCACGACGCATCACCCCGAGCTCAAGGAGTGGGCGAGCGCGACGGACGGCGCCGCCAACGCGGCGACGGGCCTCGATCCCGACACGCACGTACCGCTCTACCGGATCGCGCTGGGCCGGCCCGGCACGTCTCACGCATTGCAGACGGCCGAACGCCTCGGACTCGACGAGACGATCGTCGCCGACGCCCGCGCTCGCGTCGCGCCCGAGCTCCTGCGAATCGCGGAGCTGCTCGCCGAGGCGGAAGACGCCGAACGGCGCGCCGCCGAAGCGCGACACGCCGCCGAAGGCGAGCGTGTGGAGGCTCAGCGGCTCGGCGAACGCGCGCGCCAGCGCACCGACGAGCTCGAGGAACAGATCGAGGCCGTGCGCGCATCGGCGGCGAGCGCGCGAGAGCTCGCCGTCGCCGAGGCCGAGCACGATCTCGCGGTCGCGCGCGCGGAGCTGAAAGGGCTTCGCGACGAGATCCGCGTGGCCCGCCGCCGTGAGCAGGACCTGAGACGGAGCCCGACCGCTGCCGCCGCACGTGCGGAGAGCGACCGTGACCGGCACCTCGCCGCGGCCTCGACGCGATCGGCGCGCGCCGAACAGGCGTTGCGTGCGCTCCACAAACCTCCGCCGCTGCACGGGCCACTCGCCGTCGGCGACCCGGTCGAGGCGCCCGCGATCGGACTGCGCGGCACGATCGCGGCGATCGACGGGGACGAGGCGGAAGTCGTCGGCAAGAGCGGGCAGCGCGTGCGCATTGCGCTCGCGCGGCTGCATCCCGGCGACCACGGCGCCGACACAACGGCGAGCCCGCCAGCGGTGAGCGTGGTTGCGAGCGCACGCGGCGACGTGCCGGACGAGCTCGACGTCCGGGGAACACGCGCACACGAGGCACGCGAGGCGGTCCGCTCGTTCGTGGACGACGCGGCGCTCGCCGGTCTCCCGCAGGTGCGCGTGATCCACGGCCGGGGCACGGGAGCCGTCCGCACAGCCGTGCGCGACGAGCTCGACCGGCACCCGCTCGTCGAGCGCCGCACGAGCGAGTCGGCCGACGGCGCAACCGTCGCCTACCTCGCCTCCGGTTAGGATCGCGTCGCCGACGGCTCCGCGCCGAGGCGTTCGGCCGTTAGAACTGGCGAGCCCGGCGGCTGTAGTCGAGCCGGTAGGGAGTCATCGGCTTCGGCTCGGGTTTCACCCAGTCCGGATGGAACTGCTGCCGATGCTGGTCCATCGACTTCTTCATCTGCTTCGGCGAGGCAACGCTCCACGTCGCCTTGCATCCGTCGATCTCACAGCTGAGTTGAACCGCCGCCATCTTTTCTCCAAAGGAATCGTGGGTTGACCTGTCGATGCAGCGTAGCCTTGAATCGGACCCATGCGGATTCGTCGCCCTGCGGGAGCTCTTGAAGACCGTGAATCCCGCGACGTCCACGACGGTGAAGCCGGAGAGCCTCGAAGGCGCGCGCCGAGGCGACGGAGGCGGTGATCGGCTCCCGCGTCCGCTTCCGGAGCCCGAGCGGCGGGCTCTTCTGACCTACTTCTCGGTGTCCGGCCAGGGCCCCGTGTACACGGGCAGGGTCGACGGCACCCCGGGCAGGCCGTAGACGAGCACGATGTCCGCGTGGTCGGTGAGCGCGATCGCGCGCGGATCAGACACCTGAGCGCCGTTCACATAGGCGCGCAGCGTCTTGCCGTGGCCGTTGCAATACGAGCCGAGACAGCTGCTCGTGAGCTGAACCTGCCACTCGTCGAAAAACTGCCCGAGCGTGAGGTTCAGCGGAGGAATGTCGGGCTCCACGTGCAGGATCCCGTCCGGCGTATGCGTGTGAAGCGGCGAGTACACGCCGACTGCCGACTCCAGGGACCCGCCTCCGCCGTCGACCGGCTCCCCGATGCCGATCCCAGCCGGAACGGGAACGCTCGCGCCGTCCACCAACACGGTCAGATGCGAGTGGACGTGCTTGACCAGATTGGCGAACAGCGGTGTCAAACCGGCCAGCTCCATTCCCGCAACCGCGTCGATCGGTGCGTTCCACGGCGCCGGGGTCGAACGCGGGTGCGCCGGGGGACCGCCGACGAGCTCGCATGGGCTTTGCGCGACGTTCGGTCCGGCCGCGGAGACGACCTTGAAGTCGTTCAGGTCGATGACGGTCTGGCCGTTGAGGAAGCCGACGAGAACGTTGTTCGACGAGACGAGCGGATTTTGGCCGGTCAACGTGAGGGTGTTGCGCTTGTTGTCGAAGCGCGCGAGATTGGTGGTCGCCACCGAAGCCTCCGCCCCCGTGTTCAGGTTGCGCAGCGTCATGGTCATCTCGCCCGTGAGGATGAACGCGTTCCTTCCGAAGTGACCGGTCAGAGAGCCCTTTCCGATCGCCTCGATCGGAACGGGCACAGGCCGTTGTCGACCGTGTCGAAGAGCGTCGACGGTTTCGAGCCCGACGCGCTCCCGGCAAGGACGAGCGCCGACACGGCCGCAAGCAAAACGAGACGCATGCTCATGATGAGCCTCTTCGTCGCTGGCGGCCCGAGTATCGACCCGTCGCCGCCGACGAGTCAAGGAGCAAGCGCCACACCTAGCGCCTCGTAGACTGCAACCCTTGCGCTTGTTCCGCCGACGCGACGAGACGCTGAACGAGAGGCTCCTCCGCGAGGCGGGCTACGGGCCGGACGGAACGAAGCTCGAGAACGTGCCTCCGGTTGCAATGGCGACCGCGCCGTCGCCGCCGGACGCGTTCATGCCGCTGTTCCCGCAGGCGGACGGACTGCTCGGCTCGAGCCGCGAGCCCGGAGCTGGCCATTGGGACGCTGTCACGATCGCCGCCGGCTCCGGGCTTCGCGACGACGCTTACGAGTTCGCGACCGTGCCGGACGGCACGCGGATCGTCGCCGAGACCTGCGACGAGGATCTCAGCCCCTTCGCCGATGCAATCGAGGCACAGGTGCAGCCGCCCTATCGGGCCAGGGCCGTCCGGCAGGCCAATGGAATGTGGCTCGTCTCGGGCCGGCGGATTCGAGTCGTCGAGCTCGCGGCCGAGGGCGAAGAGCTCGAGCTGTCGTCCCTCGAGGGCCGGCGCCTCTTCTGGGTCGACGGCCAGCCGGCCGATCCGGCAACCGCCCCGTCGGAGCTCGCCGCGCTGGGGGAGAGGAGAAGCGTCGACTACGCCGTCCACGCCTCGCGGATCGACGGCGACCTCTGGGAGATCGAGGCCGATCCGCTCTAGGCCCCTCGGCCGCCCCTAGACCTCCGTCGAGGAAATCCATCGCAAGGTCCAGTGCAAGACCGCGCCGGGCGTGGGATCGTGAGGGAGATGAAACGGGAACGGGGCACCGAGGGGGCGGGCCGCCGGAAGCACGAATCGGCCGAGACGCTCGCCTGCGTCGAATGCCACACACAGAGCGACGAGCATGCGTGGGGTTGGCGCGGCTACCGGATGGAGGATCCGGAGTTGCATGAGACGCCGGCGCTCGCGTTCTACTGCCCGGACTGCGCAGAGCGGGAGTTCGAAGGGCCGTAGAACCGCCGGGCACGGGCGTGCTCGACCGACAACCTAGGCTTGCCGGATGAAGGTCCTCTCCGTGGTCGGAAACCGGCCGCAGTTCGTCAAGTCGGCTCCGCTGTCGCTCGCGCTGCGCGACGCGGGGATCGACGAGGTCGTGCTCCACACGGGCCAGCACTACGACCCCGAGCTGTCGCAGGTCTTCTTCGACGAGCTCGGCCTCGTGGAGCCGGCCTACCAGCTCGACCTCCACTCGGCCGACCCCCACGCGATGCAGCCCGGGATCCTCGCCGCGATCCAGCGCGAGCGCCCCGATTGGGCGCTCGTGTACGGCGACACGAACTCGACGCTTGCAGGCGCGCACGCGGGCGTTGCTGGCGGCGTGCCGGTGGCGCACGTCGAGGCAGGCTTGCGCAGCGGCGACCTGTCGATGCCGGAGGAACGCAACCGGATCGAGGTCGACCGGCTTGCGCAACTGCTGCTCGCGCCCGACGAGCGCTCGCGTGCGACACTCGAGGCGGAGGCCGTGGACGGCAGGGTCGAGGTCGTCGGTGACGTCATGCGCGACGCACTCCAGCTGTTCGCGCCGATAGCACGCACGCGCTCGAAAGTCCTCGAGCGGTTCGCGGTCGCGCCGGGGAGCTACCTCGTCTGCACGATCCACCGTGAGGCGAACGTCCGGCCCGAACGCCTGGGCCGCATCGTCGAAGGACTGAACGGACTCGACGAGCCGATCGTCTTTCCCGCGCATCCGCGGACGGCCTCCGTCATCTCGGGCCTCGGCCCGCACGTGCAGCTCGCGGCGCCGGTCGGCTATCTCGACTTCGCGGCGCTCGTCTCGCAGGCGCGCGCGATCCTCACCGACTCGGGCGGCCTGCAGAAGGAGGCGTACTGGTACGGCGTGCCCTGCGTCACGCTGCGACCGTCGACCGAGTGGGTGGACACCGTCGCCGCGGGCGCGAACGTCCTCGTCGACGACGACCCTGACGCGCTCGAACGCGCAGTCGCGGCAGCGAAGATGCCCGCCGACCCGCCGCAGCTCTACGGCGACGGCCACGCGGCAAGGCACGTCGCGGCGTCTCTGTACCCTTCGCGCCCGTGAACTGGGACGTTGCAGTCGTAGGAGCGGGCTACGTCGGCGTGCCGCTCGCGCAGACCTTCGCCGAGGCGGGGCAGAAGGTCGTGCTCGTCGACGTCGTCGAGTCGCTGGTCGACGCGCTCAACCGCGGCGAGAGCCACATCGACGACGTGCCCTCGGAGACGCTGAAGCCGCTCGTCGAGTCGAGTGCCATCACGGCGACGGCCGACTTCTCGGTCGTCCGCGAGAGCGCCGCGATCCTCATTGCCGTGCCGACACCGCTGTCTCGCCAGCGGGAGCCGGACCTGTCGTACATCGAGCGCGCCGCGCGCGACATCGCGCCGCACATCCGCGCAGGGCACGTCGTCGTCCTGGAGTCGACGACCTACCCGGGCACGACGCGCGAGATCCTGCTGCCGCTGCTCGAGGAGGGCAGCGGCCTGAGCGCGGAGGCCGACTTCCACGTCGCGTTCTCGCCCGAGCGCGTCGATCCCGGGAACCGCGAGTTCACGACGAAGACGACGCCCAAGATCATCGGCGGCATCGACGACCGCTCCGCGGAGGCCGCCGCGGCTCTCTACCGCAAGGCGGTCGACGACGTGCACGTCGTGTCGACGCCCGAGGCCGCCGAGCTGACGAAGCTGCTCGAGAACATCTTCCGCTCGGTGAACATCGCGCTCGTGAACGAGCTCGCGCAGCTCTGCGACCGGATGAACATCGACGTCTGGGAGGTGGTCGAGGCCGCGGCCACCAAGCCGTTCGGCTTCATGTCCTTCAAGCCCGGTCCCGGCCTCGGCGGCCATTGCATCCCGATCGACCCCTTCTACCTCACGTGGAAGGCACGCGAGTTCGACTTCTCGACGCGGTTCGTCGAGCTCGCCGGCGAGGTCAACAACAACATGCCGTACTTCTGCCGCTCCGTCATCTCGCAGGCGCTCAACCACGGCGCGAAGAAGTCCGTCAGCGGCTCGAAGATCCTCGTGCTCGGCGTCGCGTACAAGGCCGACATCAACGACGTGCGCGAGTCGCCGGCCGAGAAGCTGATCCACCTGCTGCGAACCGCCGGCGCGGAGATCGCCTTCCACGATCCGCACGTGCCGGAGTTCGACGGGCTGCTCTCCGTTCCGCTCGAGCCCGAGGAGTACGACTGCGTGGCGATCGTCACGGCGCATTCGACCATCGACTACGCGGACGTCGTGCGCCGCGGCAAGGTGATCGTCGACTTCCGCAACGCGACGAAGGGGATCGACGCGGACGGCAAGGTCTGGAAGCTGTGAAATCGCGCGATTTCACACGGACCAGGTCCGCGGATACCAGCTTCGGTTCGCCAACTGACGCACGGACCTGGTCCGTTCATGACGCTCGCCGCAGGCGAACGTCATGAAGAAGGTCGGGGTCGCCGGCCTCGGCTACTGGGGCCCCAACCTCGCCCGGAACTTCGACGAGCTGGGCGGGCTCGCCGCGATCTGCGACCTCAGCGACGACCTGCGGCAGCGCTTCGCCGAGCGCTACCCGAGCGTCCGCGCCTACTCGGACTACGACGAGCTGCTCGCCGACGAGACGATCGACGGCGTCGTCGTCGCGACCCCCGTGCCGACGCACTACGAGCTCGCGAAGCGCGCGCTGCAAGCCGGAAAGCACGCGCTCGTCGAGAAGCCTCCGGCGATGCGCGCGCACGAGATGGAAGAGCTCGTCGCGCTCGCAGAAGCGTCGGCGCTCGCGCTGATGCCGGGGCATCTCCTGCTCTACCACCCAGGCGTGCGCAAGCTGAAGGAGCTGATCGAGCAGCGCGAGCTCGGGGATGTGCTCTGCGTCTACGGCAACCGCCAGAACCTCGGCAAGATCCGCAAGGACGAGAACGCGCTGTGGTCGCTCGGCGTCCACGACCTCTCGGTTGTCCTCTACCTTCTCGACGAGGAGCCGTCGGAGGCGGTCGCGCACGGTCGCGACTTCCTCAACGAGGGCATCGAGGACGTTGTGTTCTGCTACCTGCGCTTTCCCTCCGGCCGCATCGCGCACATGCATCTCTCGTGGCTCGACCCGCACAAGATGCGGCGCATCACGGTCGTCGGCCGCGAGAAGATGGTCGTCTTCGACGACATGGAGCTCGAGCAGAAGGTGACGATCTACGACAAGGCGCCGGAGTCCGCGCCCACGAGCTACGGGGAGTGGCTGACGCGGACCGGAGACGTCTTCAGCCCGAAGATCGCGCATGACGAGCCGCTGCGGCTCGAGTGCCAGGCGTTCCTCGACCTGATGGACGGTAACGGCGACCGCGGCAAGGTCGCGCGCGACGGCCTGAAGGTCGTGCGCACGCTCGAGCGCCTCCAACGATCCCTCGACGCCAAATGACAAAGTGTCACAAGGCCTTCGATTTCTGTGAGTGACATTCACCCGTCCGCCGTCGTCTATCCGGGGACGGTGCTCGGCGACGGCGTGCAGGTGCTCGAGGGGGCGGTCGTCGGCAAGCAGCCGACGCTGTCGCCGCGCTCGACAGCGAAGCGCGAGGAGCTGCCGCCGACCGTGCTCGGCGACGGGACGATCGTCTCGACGGGCGCGATCGTCTTCGCCGGAACAAGCATCGGCGCGCGCGTGATCCTCGGCGACCAGTCGTGCGTGCGCGAACGCGTGACGATCGGCGACGACGTGGTCGTCGGGCGCGGGTCCCTCGTCGAGAACGACACGACGATCGGCGCGCTGACGAAGATCCAGGCCGACGCGTACATCACCGCGTACTCGACGCTCGAGGACAACGTCTTCATTGCGCCCTGCGTCGTGACGACGAACGACAACTTCATGGGGCGCACCGAGCGACGGCACGAACTGGTCAAGGGACCGACGATCCGCCGGGGGGCACGTGTCGGCGGCGGCGCCGTGCTCTGCCCAGGCGTCGAGATCGGCGAAGAGGCGTTCGTCGGCGCAGGTGCGATCGTCACGAAGGACGTGCCGGCTCGGAAGATCGTCGTCGGCAACCCCGCGCACGTCCTGCGGGACGTGCCCGAGGACGAGCTCCTCTAACGCTTCGCCCAGCGCAGGGTGTACGTCCCCGAGCCGGCTCGGGTCATCGAGAGCTGCACGTAGTACCTGCCGCTCCCGCCGGGCGGCACGAGGTAGGAGAGCCGCTGCTTCGCTCCGACCGTTGTCGAGCGTGCCACCTCGAGCTTGCTCGCCGCCCCGAACACGCTGCGCGTCTGCGGGCTCCAGAGCCGCAGGCGCGCCGACGTTCCGGCCGCACCCGCGACCGAGATCGAGAGACGCCCACGCCCGACGAGGTCGACAGGGTAGACGTCGGTCGGGTCGTCCCAGTAGTCCAGCGTCGCGACGCGCGTCCCCTGCGCCCCCGCGAGGCGAGGCGCATGCGCAGCGACGTCGTCGTTCGTCTCGAACCGGTCCGCGGGAGGAAGCGGGCCTTTCGTCAGCGCCGTCAGCGCCGAGACGACGTCGAGCCTTCCCCAGCCCGAGAGGGAGTCGCGAAGCGGCGGGCAGGCCGTGCAGCCCGTGGCTGCGTCCACGTCCGCGGCGGCCCGCTCGAGTGTCGTGGCGGCCTGGCTTGCGGTCAGCCCCGGACGCTGCGCGAGCAGGAGCGCGGCCGCTGCGGCCACCTGGGGAGCCGCGAACGACGTCCCCGCGGGGTTGCGGTATTCCTTGGGCGGGCCGCAGTCGGAGTAGCCCTGGTCGACGCAGGTTGGATTCTCGCGGGTCAGCGCGCGTGGCAGCGTCGAGAACATCTCCTCGCCGGGCGCGGAGATGTCGTTGTAGACGGCATCGCGGTTGGAGAAGCTCGACACCGATCCGTTGCGGGCGAGCGAGCTCACTCCGATGACGTGCGGCAGCGCCGCCGGGTAGCTCGCGTACGGCCACGGCGAGACCGGCGCGTCGTCCTCGATGTTCCCGACCGCCGCGACGAGAACGGCTCCTTTCGCCGCGGCGTAGTCGACGGCGGCGGCCTCGACCTGCGAGTACGTGTCGCGGGAGGGGTTGTGCGGATCGCGCAGGCCGCCGAGGCTGAGGTTGATCACGCGCGCGCCCTCGTCGGCGGCCCACCGGATCGCGCTCGCCTCGGCCTCGAGGGAAATCGATTCGTCGGCGCGGACGACCTTCGCAACGATGAGCTGCGCCGGGAAGGCGATGCCAGCGATCCCTTCCGCGTTGCTCACGGCGGCCGCGATCTCACCGGCGACGAACGTCCCATGGCCCTGCGTGTCGGCAACCGATCCGCCGACAAAGCTGCGCGTCTCGAGAATGCGGCTCGCGAGGTCAGGATGCGTCGCGTCGATGCCCGTGTCGATGACCGCGACCTTCACCCCCGGCAGAACTGGCGCGTCCGGCCAGAAGTCGAACGCATGGATCTGCTGCAGGTACCACTGGCGCGAAGCGAGCGGGTCCGTCGGCGTGAACGCGATGCGGCGATTGCGCGAGCCGAGCCACTCGACCCAGCGCACGCCGTGCACCCGCTTGGCACCGCGCATGCTCGACGCCTCCACGACGAGCACGTGCAGGCGCGTCAGGTTGCGGCTGACGTGTCCGAACGCTTCCAGGTGCGCAGCCACACGAGGAAGCGAGGCGGAGGGGTCGACGCCGACCGCGAAACGTGCTGCGCCCGCCTGCGCCGGGAGAGCGAGCGCAGCTGCGGCCACGAGCGTGGCCGCGCGCGTCATTCGACGGAGACCTTCTTCGAGAGCCCCACCGACCAGCCGTTGCCCGCAACCACGCGCGCGCGATACACGCCGATGAGCAGGCTCGGAGTCCACGAGAAGCGCCCCGTGCGGTTCGGGCTCACCTTGGCGATCGTCCCCCAGCGCCCGGTGGACGCGCTCTGCTGCTGAATCTGAACCGGCGTACCGGGCAGGATCGGGCGAACGGTTCCCTTAAGGGTCGTGAGGTCGGCGCTGGTCTTCATCGTCAGGCGCGGCGCGACGACGAGCTTCGTCGAAGGCGTGGAGATCGTGCCGCTCGTGACGCGGTACTCCTCGGGCGCCGCCGCCTTGACCGCGATCGAGAACGAGCCGTCGTCGTCGATGTCGACCTCGCGGTTCACCGTCCAGTCCGACGTCCCCGGCGCCGTCTGCTCCAGCCGCAGGTCGGGAAGAGCCCGTCCCAGCCCGGTGAGCGTGAACGGCGTGCCGTATGTCACCGCCGTCGACGGGAGCGGATCGAGCGCGAGCACGCCGACCGAGAACCACGTCGAGCGCAGCCCGAGTGCATTCCGCACGTCGGCGCCGCTGAGGACGTGCTCGCCCTGCTCGCCGACCGCGCGCACGCTGTCCACCCGCTGCGATGCGTTCACCGTCGTCTGAACGTCGAGCAGCCGACCCGACACCTTGAACGCCTTCTTGAGCTTCTCCGAGGTGAATGCGAACGGGCCCCAGTCGTGGTACGGCGAGAGCGAGTCGTACGGATCCGCCACCGAGACGAGGTAGGGAACGGGAGCCGCCTTCCACACGTCGTTGATCGCCGCCGTCCGCCCGCCCGATGTGGAGAAGAAGTACGTCGTCGCGATCTTGCCGCCGTAGGTCAGGACGCCGCCGGCCGTGGCGTCGACCGCTGCCGTCGTCGTCGGGCTCTCCGCGTCCACGCCGCCGTACACCTGGCTGCGCGTGTCGGGGTACACGTCGAAGGCGCCCGTCGTCTTGCGCACCGCGAGTGCGTACGAGCGCGCCGCAACGGCCTGGGTCTTCAGCGCCTCCGGCAGCCACGTCTTCGGCATCTCGGACGGGACGACGGCGTAGAGGTACTGCTCGAGCGGCACGGTGTTCACGAGCGTGACCTTCTTGCCGTCGGACGTGACGGTGAACGTGCCCCGGTACGGCTTCTTGAACACGAGCGGTGTCGCCGACGTGAACGTCAGCGGTCCCGTGAACGTCTCCGGCTCCGTCGCGTCGGGCAGCTTGAACTCGAGCTTCGGGTTCAGGGTCACCTTGCCGGCCGGCAGGGTCGTCGTGGCCGCGGTGCCGTCCTTCAGCTTCCACGGCCCGGTGGACGAGACGGTCACGCTCGTCGTGTTCGCGAGCAGCACGCGGATGCTCTTCACCGTGGTCGTCTCGAGCTCCGTCCCCGGGTAGTAGTGGGCGAGGATCTTGTCGTACGTGAAGCCGTGCTGCGCATAGCCGTACGCGCCCCACTGGCCCATTCCGACGGCGTGACCCCAGCCGTGGCCGCTGATCACGAACTGCGGCGTCCCCTTCAGCGCGGGCGGCGTGAAGCGTGCAGAGGCATGCCCGACCGTGAGCGCGGAGAGCAGGAAGACGAGGACTGTCGCTCGGCGGAGGATCACCACAGGCGCGCGCTCAGGCTAGCGCAGGTACCCGATCCCTTACGGAAACTTGACTTCCGCCCGATTCCAATGACGCCGTGGCGGGTAGCTGAAATGCGGGACAATGACGTCGGCGACGCAGATCCTTCCGGAGCGGTACCGCGATGCAGAGCGGATCGCGCACGGCGCGATGGGCGACGTGTACCGCGCGACGGACGCGACGCTCGGGCGTGTCGTCGCGGTCAAGGTGCTTGCGGAGCCGTTCGCCGCGGACGAGTCCGCGCGCCGCAGATTCGCGCGCGAAGCGCGTGCCGCAGCCCGCGTCTCCGGCGATCCCGGGATCGTCGCGATCTTCGACGTCGGCGAGTCGAACGAGCGGCCGTACATCGTCATGGAGTACGTCGACGGCTCCTCGCTCGAGCAGCGGTTGCACGACGAGGGCGCGCAGGCGCTCGCGGACGCGCTCCGCTGGCTCGAGCAGGCGGCACGCGCCCTCGATCACGCGCACGCGAATGGGATCGTCCATCGGGACGTCAAGCCGGGCAACCTCCTCGTCGACACCGCAGGCAACGCTCACGTCGCGGACTTCGGCATCGCGAGCGCGTCGTGGCTGCCGTCGCTGACAGTGGACGGGACCGTGCTCGGAACCGCGGGGTACCTCGCGCCCGAGCAGGCGACGGGAGAGCGGACCTCCCCGGCAAGCGACCGGTACGCGCTCGCCGTTGTCGCGTACGAGCTGCTCACCGGCGTGCGGCCGTTCGCCCGCGAGTCGCCGACGGCGGAGATGGCGGCGCACGTGAGCGAGCCTGTGCCGTCCGTCGCGGAACGCGGCGATCTGCCGCGCGAGCTCGACGACGTGTTCCGCCGCGCGCTCGCCAAGCGTCCCGACGACCGTTACGACACGTGCGCCGAGTTCGTCGCGGCGCTGCGGGCCGCACTCGACGCGGCGGCGGGCGGCACGCGCCGGTACGCGGTCGCCACGGCGCCGGTCGTCCCAGCGCGCCGGCGCTCGCGCCCGAAGCCCCCGAGGTGGCCGCTGCTCGCGGCGGCCCTCGGCGCTGCGATCGTCGCCGCCGTCCTCCTCGCCGTGGCGCTGTCCGGCACGTCGGCGCCTGAGCGGCGCACGCAGACATCAACACCCCCGGCGTCCCGCCACACGCCGAACCCGCACGCGCTCAACGACCGCGGGTGGTCGCTGATGAAACAGGGCCGGTATTCGGCCGCGCTGCCGCTGCTGCAGCGCGCCGTGCGCGGGCTGCGCGGGACCGGCCCCGCCGACGCGACCGAGGGCTTCGCGAACTACAACCTCGGCTTCACGCTGCTGCAGCTCGGCCGCTGCCCGGAGGCGCAGCGATACCTCGAACGGGCGCGCGCCCTCGAGCCGCAGCGCGCCGAGGTGGACAGCGCGCTCGCCGGCGTGCGGCAGTGCCTGAACCCGGCGCCCGCGCCCAAGAAGCACGACGAGAAGAAGGGCCACAAGAAGGGCCACTAGACTCGCCGTCGATGCGTCTTCTCGTCACCGGCGCGGCCGGTTTCATCGGCTCGAACTTCGTTCGCTCCTGGCGCGAGCGGCGTCCGCACGATCACGTCGTCGCCTACGACCTGCTCACGTATGCGGGCGTGCGCGAGAACGTCCCGGACGACGTGGCGTTCGTCCACGGCGACATCGCCGATCTCGACCTCGCGCTGCAGACGCTCGCAGAGCACGAGATCGACGTCGTCGTCAACTTCGCCGCGGAGTCCCACAACAGCCTCGCCGTCCTCGATCCGGGCCTGTTCGCGCGCACGAACGCCGTCGGGACACAGCTGCTGCTCGAAGCCGCGCGCCGCCACGGCGTCGGGCGTTTCCACCACGTCTCGACCTGCGAGGTCTACGGCGACCTGCCGCTCGACTCCGACGAGACGTTTCGCGAGGACTCGCCGTACCGCCCGCGCACGCCGTACAACGCGTCGAAGGCCGCCGCCGATCACTTCGTCCGCGCGTACTTCGAGACGTTTCGTCTCCCCGCGACGATCAGCAACTGCTCGAACAACTACGGGCCGTTCCAGTTTCCCGAGAAGGTGATCCCGCTCTTCGTCACGAACGCGCTCGACGACAAGGAGCTGCCGCTGTACGCGTCCACGCAGAACCAGCGCGAGTGGCTCCACGTGCTCGACCACTGCCGCGCGATCGAGCTCGTGCTCGAGCACGGCCACGACGGCGAGACGTACAACGTCGGCTCGGGAGTCGAGAAGTCGATCGAGGAGATCGCCGACGCAGTGCTCGAGCTGACGGGGAAGCCGGCGTCGCTGAAGACGCTCGTGCCCGACCGGCCGGGTCACGATCGCCGTTACCTGCTCGACTCCACCAAGCTGCGCGAGCAACTGGGCTGGCGCGACGAGATTCCGTTCGAGGAGGGCCTGGCGGAAACGGTGCGCTGGTACGAGGCGAATCGCGCCTGGTGGGAGCCGCTGAAGGAGCGCGCTCCGGTCGTCGAGACGTCTTCCTGGGGCTGATCCCGGAAAGGGTCGATCCGACCCACACCCGTACGGGGGATGCCGAACGACCGCGGTGCGTCGATCCTCCTGGAATGCGCGTCTTGACATCGAGCCGGCGGGTGTCGTCCGCTCTGCTCGTCCTAACCGGTGTCCTGCTGTTGTGCGCGGTGGAGTTCACGTTCCACCTCGACGGCGGTCTTCGAGGCGTCCTCAACGAGTGGGTCTACAACAACGTGATGCTCGCGGCGGCAGCCGCGTGCATCGCTCGCGGGATCGCCGACCGGCGCGACCGGCTCGCCTGGATCCTGATGGGGACGGCCGTCGCGGCCTGGGGAATCGGCGACACGATCTGGACCTTCACGGTCGCGAACGACGTCAACCCGCCGTTTCCGTCGATTGCCGACATCGGCTTTCTCGCCGTCTATCCGCCGGCGTACGTCGCCATCGTCCTGCTCGTTCGGTCGCGCACCGGGTCGCTGCGTGGGAGCCTCTGGCTCGACGGGGTGATCGGCGGCCTCGCCGTGGCGGCGCTCGGCACCGCCGTCGTCTTCCAGGCCGTGCTCGGAGCGATCGGCGGCTCGCGGGCCGCCGTGGCGACAAACCTCGCCTATCCGCTCGCGGACCTGACGCTGATCGCGCTCGTCGTCTGGGCGCTCGCGGTGACGGGCTGGCGGCCGGACCGCCTGTGGGCCCTGCTCATGACCGGCCTGCTGGTCTTCTCGATCAGCGACTGCCTCTACCTCTACGACACCGCGACGGGCTCGTACGTGTACGGGAGCCCGACAGACCTCGGCTGGATCGCCGGAGGGCTGTTGCTCGCATGGGCCGCGTGGCAGCCGCAGCGCGAGCACGTGAAGGCCGAGCTCGACGGCTGGGCCCTGCTCTTCGCGCCCGTCGGCTTCGGCCTCCTGGGCCTGGGCGTCCTCGTCTACGACCACGTGCACCGCGTCAATGCCGTGTCACTCGGGCTCGCGGGCGCGGCGATCCTCGCCGTGATCGCGCGCATGGCTCTGACCTTCGCCGAGAACATGAAGATGATCGCCCACTCGCGCGGTGAGGCTCGCACCGACGTCATCACGGGGCTCGGCAACCGGCGCCGCCTGTACGACGACCTCGGTGCCGCACTCCAGGATCCGGACTCCGACCTCGTACTCGGGCTCTACGACCTGAACGGGTTCAAGCACTACAACGACTCGTTCGGCCACCTCGCCGGCGACGCGCTGCTCGCGCGCCTCGGCGAGAACCTCAGCCATTTCGTCACGGGTCGCGGGCACGCATACCGGATGGGCGGCGACGAGTTCTGCATCGTCGTTCAGAACGACGCCTCCGAGGCAGGCCTCGTCGTCACCGGCGCCGCAGGCGCGCTGGCAGAGAGCGGCGAGGGCTTCTCGGTCACGTCGGCGTTCGGTTCGGTGCTCCTGCCGAGCGAGACGGACGATCCTCAGGAGGCCCTGCGCCTCGCCGACCAGCGGATGTACGAGAACAAGCAGGGCGCGCGCCTGTCGGCGGGCGAGCAGTCGAGCGGCGTGCTTCTGCGCGCACTGTCCGAGCGGCACCCCAAGCTCGGTGCTCACGCCGCCGGTGTCGCGGAGCTCGCCGAGGCGCTGTCGCGAAGGATGGGCCTCGAGGAGACGGAAGTCGCACGCGCCCGCATGGCCGGCGCGCTGCACGAGGTCGGCAAGATGGCGATCCCGGACGCGATCCTCGAGAAGCCGGGTTCCCTGACGGACGACGAGTGGAAGTTCGTGCAGGGCCACACGCTGATCGGCGAGCGCATCCTGCACGCCGCCACTGCCCTCTCCTACGTTGCCGTGCTCGTGCGGTCGAGTCACGAGCGGTTCGACGGCACCGGCTATCCGGACGGCCTCGCGGGCACCGACATTCCGCTCATCTCGCGAATCGTTCTCGTCTGCGACGCGTTCGACGCCATGACGTCGCAGCGGCCGCACGCCGAGGCCCGGACGATCGAGGCGGCGCTGGCCGAGCTGCAACGGCACGCGGGCACGCAGTTCGATCCGGTCGTCGTCGCGGCCTTCGCGAACGTCCTCGCCGACCGCGGCGCGCCGCGCGTCGCGTTGGCTTCTTAGAGGCGGTCCAGGCAGGCGCGGAGGCCGACGCGCCAGTGCGGCAGGCGCGGCGTTCCGGGCTTCTGGCTCCGCAGCACCGAGTACGCAGGGCGCCGTGCCCGCGCCGCCCACTCGTCGCTCGTGATCCTGCGCACGCGGCAGCTCAGGCCCGCTTCCTCGAAGACCGCCTCGGCGAACTCGGCCCACGTGCACTCGCCGTCCGCAGCGACGTGGTAGACGCCGAACGGCAGCTCGAGCAGCTGCGCGATCGCCGGCGCGAGATGGCCGACGTAGGTCGGGGCCGTCCGCTGGTCGTCGACGACCGCGACCTCGTCGCGCTCGGCACCCAGACGCAGCATCGTCCGGACGAAGTTCCGCGAGGTCCAGCCGAACAGCCCCGACGTGCGAACGATCCAGGCCCGCTCGCCGGCCGCCGCCTCGCCGTGCAGCTTCGTGCGTCCGTACGCGGACAGCGGCTGCGGGCCGTCCGACTCGACGTAGGGCTCACGCTTCGCCCCGTCGAACACGTAGTCCGTGGAGAAGGAGACGAGGGGCGCCCCGAGAGACGCCGCGTGCGCCGTGCCGCCGACGTTCACGGCGGCCGCACCCTGCGGATCGTCCTCGGCGCCGTCGACGTCCGTCCAGCCCGCGGCGTGCAGCACGTAGTCCAAGTGACATTTTGTCACTTGGCTCGGAGGGGGCAGCGTGACGTCCCAGTCTCCGCGCTTCAGCGCGACGGCGCCGGGGAACGCCTCGGCGAGCGCAGCGCCGAGCTGGCCGCCCGCGCCGGTTATGAGAACCCGTTTCAGGATGGTCCTTCGTCGACGGGGTGCGATGGGCGGCCCGAGGCAAGGACGCAGGGAGCATTCATATGCGGGTATATGGGTGCGACCGAGGACGCAGCATCGGGCCGTCCAGCGCGGCCCGGCGGCACAAGGTTCATCCTGAGACGGGTTCGCTACACGCGGCCCGGTCGCGCTCCGAGAGGATCGGCTGCTCCGTGCTCCACAGGTGCTTGACGCGCTCGTCGGCCCAGCCCAGACCGTGCTCGTCGGGCGCCTCGGGGTCGTATTCCTCGGTCACGTGGTAGAGGAAGAGGCAGTCGGTCAACGCCTCGTAGCCGTGCGCGAGCGTCCCTGGAACGTAGAGCGCCACGCGATTGTCGTCGCCGATGTCCTCGGTGAACGTCTCGCCGCTGTCGCGGTCGAGCGCGACCACCCGCACCGTTCCCTGGAGGCAGACGAAGAGGTCGTCCTGTCCGCGCTCGTGGTAGTGCAGACCGCGCACGACGCCCTTGCGCGAGAAGACGACGTTCGACTGACGCACCGGCTTCGGCAGCAGCGACGAGCGCATGAGCTCCATGAACCAGCCCCGTTCGTCGTCGTTGCGCGCGAGCGGGATGCGCGTCACCGGGACGGTCATTCCTTGTTCACGCCGTTGGCGCGCACGAAGTCGTTGACGGAGTAGTACACGTCGATCGACTCGCCGGCGTCGCCCCAGAAGCCTTCGACGACATCGTATTCCATGGTTCCCCCGGAGATGTAGTGGTTGTTGACGTCGGTGATCTCGAGCTCGCCGCGACCCGACGGCGTCAACGTCGGGATGATCCCGAAGACATCCGCGTCGTAGAAGTAGATCCCGGTCACGGCGAACTCGCTCGGCGGCTCGCTCGGCTTCTCGACGATGCGCACGACGCGGTCGCCGTTCAGCTCGGCGACTCCGAGGTGACGAAGGTGCTCGGGATCGGGCAGGCGCGCGAGCACGATCCGGCCGCCGCGCTGCTGCCGCTCGAAGTTCTCGACGGCGGGCCGCAGCGACCGTTCGAAGATGTTGTCCGCGAGCATGACGACCACGCGGTCGTCGCCGACGAACCGCTCGGCGAGGCCGAGCGCCTCCGCGATCCCGCCCTCCTCCTCCTGGTACGCGTAGAACAGCCGGTCGATGCCGTACTCGTGGCCGTCTCCGAGCAGCCGGAAGAACTCCCCGGCGTGCGTACCGCCGGTGACGAGCATCAGGTCGGTGACACCGGCGCGCACGAGGGCCTCGACGGCGTAGGTGACCATCGGGCGGTCGTAGATGGGCAGGAGGTGCTTGTTCGTGATGCGAGTCAGGGGATGCAGCCGCGTCCCTTTCCCGCCCGCGAGGATGACGCCTTTCACAGGGCGCGATCGTATGTGTTAGCGGATGAGGAGCGGCCAACCGTACGCGCGTTGCTGCGGCGACCAGACGCGGAGGATCGCTCCGCGCGGCGCGCTCACCGCCCGCGAGAAGTAGCCCGCGCCGTTCGTTTGCTGCGTCGAGCCAAGCCAGCGCCAGGAGCTGCCGGCGCGGACCTGCAGTCGGTAGGGCCTGGCCCCCTTGCCCGGGCGAACCTGTCCCCACAGGGACGTGCGCGAGCCCGTTCGACCGACCTGGGCAAGCGGGAAGCGGAACGCGTAATACGCGGGCTTCGCGACGCCGTGCACGTTGAACAGCCCGCTCTGGAACCGGTCGAGCTCCGGCTCGTCGCGGACGAGGAACTGGATCAGCGTCGTCACGCCCGGCACCTGGTAGGCGCGCAGTGCCGCCTCGCTCACGTACTCGGCCTGCGTGGTCGGGCTGACGCCGAAGGCGTCGGGCGGATTCGTCTGGTAGCCGTGCTCGGTCAGCCAGATGGGCTTGGCGCCGAAGTCCCGCCGCACCTCCGTCACGAGACGATTGAGATTCGCCAGCGAGATGACGTCGCAGTGCCGGCACGCGCCGCGAAACGGCGACTCGTTCGGGCGCGTCGCATACGGATTGTGCGCGTAGGCGTCGAGCCTCGCGTGCGCCGCGGCCATTCCACGCGCCCAGGCGAGCGGGCCGTAACCGCCGCGATTTCCGCGCGGCGCGGTGACGCCGCCTGCGACGAGCGCCCTGAGGTTCGCGCGGTGGATCCCCGCGTACGCGGGGTTGAGCAGCCGCTTCACGTAGAGAGCCGGAGACGTGTTCGCAAGCGAGCGGCGCTGGTTGGGCTCGTTCCAGATCGTCCACTTGCGGACGAACGGATAGCGCTTCGCCGCGGCGTAGGCGAAGTCGGCGAACGTCGACGGACTGGTGGGAGCGACGTTCGGCTTCCGGCCTCCGTTGGCCCACGGAGCCGTCCCGTACAGCGTCACCAGCGGCGCGATGCCGCGCGCACGAAGCCCCTGCAGAATCGCGTCGACGCCGCTCCAGCGGTAGGCGGGATCGTTCGCTGCGAGCGCGCGCGCCGGTCGCGTCGGCGCCACCTTGTCCCAGTGGATGCCGAAGCGGACGGTCGTCACGCCGAGGCTCTGGAGGAAGTCCAGCCGCCGTTGCAGCGGGCCCGGGCCGTTCAGCAGCCAGGCGTCGTCCTGGATGCCGGACTGAACGTCCGGCGACGCAGACGACGCCGGCGCCTGGAAGGCCGCGACGGCGATTGCCAGGGCACCAATCCGGGCGAGACGGCGCACGCCGCCGAGGCTACCTGCCGCCCACGTAAGGCAACTGTTAGCTGGTCTCGGCGGCGAGCGGCGACGGGCGCACGCGCACGACACGCGCCACGCGCTCCGGCAGCCACCAGTTGTAGCGACCGAAGATCGCCATCAGGCTCGGCACCAGCAGCGCGCGCACGATGGTGACGTCGAGGATGATCGCCGCAGCGAGACCGAAGCCGAACTCCTGCAGCCCGACGATCGAGCCCGCGACGAAGCCCATGAACGCGGCGAACATGACGAGGCCCGCCACGGTCACGATGCGGCCGGTCTTCGCCAGGCCCCGCGCGACGGCGAGCTCGTTGTCCTGCGTCGCATCCCACTCCTCGCGCATGCGTGAGACGAGGAACACCTCGTAGTCCATCGAGAGCCCGAAGAGCATCGCGAAGAGGAAGACGGGGATCCAGCCCTCGATCTGGTCGAACGCGATCAGGCCGACCTTGTCACCGACGCCCCACTTGAACACGACGACGAGCAGGCCGTACGACGCGCCGATCGCGAGCAGGTTGAGGAGGATCGCCTTCAGCGGCAGCAGGATCGACCGGAACGCACGCATCAGTAGCACGTAGGTCGCGAGCAGAACCGCGAGCACGAGCCACGGGAACGTGCCGTACGTGAGCGAGATGAAGTCGACGCCGCTCGGAGGACCGCCGCCGGCGTAGACGCGCTCGTCCTCCGGGAAGCGCGCGGCCGGCACCAGGTCGTCACGCAGCCGGTGAACGAAGTCCTGTGCTTCCGGCACCCCGTACTCGTGCTTGCCGACCACGCGGAAGTGGACGTAGCGCCCCGTCGCGTCGACGTACTGCGGCCCGCTGCCGTCGTCGACCGCGGCCACCTCGGGATCGGCCTCGAGCTTCCCGATCAGCCGTCGCTTGGCCGCCCGTGTTGCGGCGTCGGTCGCGCCTCCGTTCCGGCCGGTGTCGATCACGATGTCCGTCGGCGCGACCGCACCGGCTCCCACTGCCGCGGTAAGCACGTTGTTCCCTTCCACGGCTTCGAGGTTCTGCGGGATGCCCTGGTTCGACCCCGGCCCGAGCTGCAACGCGAGCACCGGCGACGCCGCGGCGAGCAGCAGCACGATCGCGACCGCAGCGACGAGCACGGGCCGGCGCATGATGATGCGCGCGAGCCGCGCCCACATGTTGTTCTCCTCGTCCTCGCGACGCTCGAGCAGCCGGCGCGGCACGAGGCGCACCCGGTCGAAGCGGTCGCCGAGGTAGTAGAGGAGCACGGGCAGGAACGTCAACGCACACACGACGGAGACGAGCGGAATCGCGAGGCAGACGCCGAAGCCGCGCATGAACGGCAGCGGCATGAAGAGCAGCAGCGCCAGCCCGACCGCCACCGCGGTCCCGCTGAAGACGACGGCGCGTCCCGCAGTCGCCATCGTGCGGATGACCGCCTCCTCGCGAGAGGGCTGCGTCCGGTGCTCCTCGCGGTAGCGGTAGACCATGAGCAGGGAGTAGTCGACCGCGATGCCGAGCCCGATCAGCATCACCATGTTCTGCGTGTACGTCGAGATCTCCATGTTCTTCGCGAAGATCCAGACGACCCCGAGGGTGACCGGAATCGACACCGCGGCAAAGAGCAACGGCAGCAGGAACGAGAGCGTCCCGAAGACGAAGACGAGCAGCAGGAACGCGATCGGGATCGCGATGTAGAGCTCGCCGACCTTGAGGTCGCGCGAGAAGACCGGGTCGAGGTCGTGCTCGATCGCCGCCTGGCCGGTGACGTAGACCCTCGCGCCGGGAATCTCTCCCAGCGCACGGCGCATCGCACCTGTGTGTCCCTTCGCGTCGGCGGGATCGAGCGAGGACACGATGGACGCCGTCGCGACGTGCTCGGAGACGGCGCGTGCGGTGACGAACCTCCCGGTCGGGAGTTGCTTCGCCGCGCGTTGCGCGGCTGTGCGCAGGTCGGGCAGCATGTCGCTCGCGCTGCCGTCCGTGCGCGCGACGATCGTGAACGATCCCGTCGACTTCTGGCCGAAGTGATCGTGGAGGACGCTCTCGGCGCGGCCTGCATCCGTGCCGGGGAGCGTGAAACGGTTCGTGAGCAGGCTCGACAGCCCCGAGGCGGCCCAGCCTCCGACCACGAAGAGTGCGATCCACGCGGCAAGGATCGACTTACGGTGATGCAGTACCCAACGTGTCCAGCGTTCGATCATGCGCGCGACGCTCGCTTCCGCCGCTTCACCCGCGGGGCGTAACGCACAGCTTCGTACCAGACGTAGAGCACAAAGCCGAAGACCGTGGTCGCGAGCACGAGTAGGCGCCTGAGCCGGGCCATGCCTAAGAGATTAGGCCGTGGGTACGCTTGTCTGCGACGTGGAGCGTAAGAGGAACATGGATCAGCTTCAGCAGGAGATTCAGGAGCTGTTCTCGGACCTCTGGCAGGTGCCCCGCTTCTCCGGGCTGCGCGCAGGCTTTCGGCCGCACGTGGACTGCTTCCGCACCGACGATGCGCTGACGGTGCTCGTCGAGCTTCCCGGCGTCGACCCGGACAAGGTCGACCTCTTCGTCGCGGAAGCGACGCTCTATCTCGCCGGAAACCGCGCCCGGCCGCGCGTCGAGGGGCAGGTGTACCAGCAGATGGAGATCGACTACGGGCCCTTCCGCCGGCAGGTGGCGCTCGGCGTGGACGTCGACGTCGCGCAGGCGCGGGCGACCTACGAGCAGGGCATCCTCGTGATCGTCCTACCCGTCGCTCAGCGCCCTCCGGCCGGCGAGCGCGTCGTGATCGAGGTGACGCGCACGTGAGCGAGACCGACGTCGAGCCGATCGCCGAGACGCCCGAGCTGCCGCCGATCCTGCCGGTTCTCCCGCTGAAGGAGACGGTCGTGTTCCCGGAGTCGATGACGCCGCTCGCGATCGGCCAGGAGCGGTCGATCAAGCTGATCGACGACGTCGTCGCGGGCGAGCGGCTGCTCGCGCTCGTCGCCGTCAAGAACGAGGAGACCGAGTCGCCGGGCTTCGACGATCTCTACGAGGTGGGCACCGCCGCGATCGTCCACAAGCTGATCCGCGTGCCCGACGGGACGTTGCGGATCCTCGTCCAGGGGATCGAGCGGCTTCATCTCGACAAGCCCGTGAACAACGACCCGTACCTCGCCGCAGAGTTCTCGCCCCTGCCCGACGTCCTCGTCGAGTCACGCGAGGTCGAGGCGCTGACGCGGAACGTCCAGAGCCTCTTCGCCCGCGTAATCGCACTCGTTCCGTACCTGCCCGAGGAGCTGCAGCTCGCCGCCGCGAACGTCGAGGATCCGAGCGCGCTCTGCCACCTCGTCGCCTCGACGATGCGAATCAAGGCGGAGGAGAAGCAGCGCCTGCTCGAGCTCGTGAACGTCGAGGAACGGCTGCGCGAGGTCTCCACGATTCTGAACCGCGAGCTCGAGGTTCTCGAGCTCGGGACGAAGATCCAGTCCCAGGTCCAGTCGGAGATGGAGAAGGGCCAGCGCGAGTTCTTCCTCCGCCAGCAGCTGAAGGCGATCCAGGACGAGCTGGGCGAGGGCGACGCGGAGCAGGCCGAGATCAACGAGTTGCGTGAGCGGCTCGACTCGCTCGACCTGCCCGAGGACACGAAGAAGGCCGCCGACCGCGAGCTGGCGCGCCTCGAGAAGCTGCCGCCCGCCGCCGCCGAGTACGGCGTCATCCGCACGTACCTCGAGTGGATCCTCACGCTCCCCTGGAACAAGACGACCGAGGACAACCTCGACCTCGAGCAGGCGCGCCGCGTGCTCGACGAGGACCACTACGACCTCGACAAGGTCAAGGAGCGGATCATCGAGTACCTCGCCGTCTCGAAGCTCAAGCACGAGGTCTCCGGGCCGATCCTCTGCTTCGTCGGGCCGCCCGGCGTCGGCAAGACGTCGCTGGGCCAGTCGATCGCGCGCACGCTCGGGCGCAAGTTCACGCGCATCTCCGTCGGCGGCGTCCGGGACGAAGCGGAGATCCGCGGCCACCGTCGCACGTACATCGGCGCGATGCCCGGGACGATCATCCGCTCGCTTCGCGACGCGGAGTCGATGAATCCCGTGCTGCTGATCGACGAGATCGACAAGATGGGCGCCGATTTCCGGGGCGATCCCGCGAGCGCGATGCTCGAGGTGCTCGATCCCGAGCAGAATCGGCACTTCCGCGACCACTACCTCGACCTGCCGTTCGACCTTTCCAAGGTGCTGTTCATCTGCACCGCAAACACCCTCGACACGATCCCGGGGCCGCTGCTCGACCGCATGGACGTGATCCACCTCGCGGGCTACACCGAGGAGGAGAAGCTCGGGATCGCGAAGCGCTACCTCGTGCCGAAGCAGCTGAAGGCGCACGGTCTGACGAAGCAGCAGCTGCGCATTTCCGACGGCGTCCTGCGGACGGTGATCCGCGAGTACACGCGCGAGGCCGGCGTCCGCAATCTCGAACGGCGCATCGCCGACCTCTGCCGCAAGGCGGCGACGAAGATCGCGAAGGGCGAGGCGGAGAGCGTCCGCGTCGACGACGCCTTGCTCCGCGAGTGGCTCGGCCCGCGCCGTTTCAGCGGCGAGGTACGGAAGCGGACGGCGGATCCAGGTGTCGCGACCGGGCTCGCGTACACGGCCGTGGGCGGCGACGTCCTCTTCATCGAGGCGGCCGCGTATCCGGGCAAGGGCCGCCTGACGATCACCGGCCAGCTCGGCGAGGTGATGCAGGAGTCGGCGCAGGCGGCGCTTTCGTGGGTGCGCTCGCACGCGGAGCAGCTCGGCCTCCCGAGGGACTGGTTCGAGAAGCACGACGTGCATCTCCACGTGCCCGCGGGCGCGGTGCCGAAGGACGGCCCCTCGGCCGGGATCACGATGGCCACGGCGATCGCCTCGCTCGTCCGCGGCGAGCCGGTCTCGGCGGACGTCGGGATGACCGGCGAGATCACGCTCACGGGGCAGGTCTTGCCGATCGGCGGGATCCGCGAGAAGGCGCTCGCGGCGCAGCGCGCCGGGCTCAAGCGCGTGATCATGCCGCGCGAGAACGAGCCCGATCTCGAAGAGCTGCCGCCGGAGACGCGCGAAGAGCTCGAGTTCGTGCTCGTCGATTCCGTCGAGGAGGTTTTCGAGGGGGCATTCGGCGGCAGAAGGTGGAACGGCCGACGTCGGGCGCCGGCGCCGGAGAGACAGGCAGCCCGGTCGCGTTGAGCGACCTGACACAATCGCTGGGTTAAGCCACGCAAGGCCAGGGAAGGATGGACGGACTATGGCGAAGACACGAGAGAAGGTTTCGGACGCGGCGGGCAACGTGAAGCCGTACGTGGAACGAGCGGTCGGCGACGCTGAGCTCCGGGAGAACGTGAAGGCCGCGTTCCAGGCCGCACGCGACGTGTACGACGAGCTGATCGGGAACCGGAGCGTGACGACGGTGGCCACGAGGGTGGCGACCGACAAGGAGATTCAGGAGAAGCTGAAGGAAGCCGTCGACGAGCTTCGCACGGCGGCGGGCCGGGTCCAGGGCAAGAAGGACCATCCCGCACGCAACGCGACGCTCCTGATCGCCGGCATCGCACTCGGCATCCTCTTCAATCCCGTGACGGGCCCGGCAACGCGCAAGTGGCTCGCCGACGCAGTGTTCGGCGGCGACGAGTTCACGTATGAAGGCTCGGTCGGCGACGGCTCGAGCGGCGAGAGCTCAACCGCGGCCTAGATCACCCAATCCCGCGCTCGCCGACAGGTTCGAATCGTCGGCGAGCGCATCGCCGCCGCGCGACATGGGCGCGAGCGCCCGGCGGAGCGAGCCGGGGTCGAGGCCGCTCGCACTCGAGATGTCGGTGATCTGCAGGAGGATTGCGCCGGGCTCGGGCGCACGGCTGCCCGTGAGCCGCACGAGCCCCGGCAGCCAGGCGCCGGAAGCGCTGAAGCGGATGTCCCGCAGCCGCCGCCACGCGTCGAGGTAGGGGGTCGGGTCGACCGCGCCGTCGTAGCCGAGCCCGAGCAGTCCGACCGGATGGATCTCGAAGTGGAGGTGGTCCGGCGTCCCTTCTGCGTCGCCCGTGCTGCCGACGAAGCCGAGCACGGTTCCGGCCCGCACCTGCGCATTGTTGAGCGCGTAGGGCGCGTACGCCGAGAGATGTGCGTAGTAGAACTCGTTCCCCGCGAGGTCGCGCAGCCAGAGCCGCCAGCCGCCGATCTTGTTCCAGCCGACGGAGAAGACGGTGCCGTCGGCGACCGCGAGGACCGGCGCGCCGAGAGGCGCGAAGATGTCGTCACCGTGATGCCAACTGACGTCTGCGCGCGGCGCGCCGAACGTGTCGGCGTAGGCGGAGTCGCCGTAGACCGGGAAGACGTATCTGCCGGCGGTGAGACGCGGCTGAACCGTCGGCACCTTGCCGATCGGCGGTTCCGCCGCAGGCTTGGGCTCGTGCGCCGGGCGTTTCTTTGCCTTCGCCGGCTTGCTCTTCTTCTCGGACGTGGTCGTCGCCGGCTTCGTCGTCGTCGTCGGCGTCTCGACGGCCTCCGCCCGCACGTTCGCGGCCGCATAGCCGATCAGGATCTCGGTTCCCGCCGGCAGGCCGGCGTGATCGGCCGTGAGCCTGATGTCGAGGGCGCTGACGCTCCCGTACCAGCCGTGGGCGCCTCCGTCCTCGGTGCTCTGACCGAGGCCAGCTCCGACGGACAGCGTTCCCCAGGTGCCGAGCTGGCCGCCGGAGACAGCCGAGCCGCCGATGCCGCTGACGGCGGTGCCCGTGAAGTCGCCGGTCCCGCCGGCCGGCCCCGCGCTCGAAGTCAGCTTCGCATCCACGACCTGCACGGTGACCTCGCCGCCGAAGAGCGTGATGCCCGTGATCTCGGCGGACGCCGCTGCGGTCACGGTGCCCGCCGCGCCGGCTGCCGACGCGGCCGACGTGATCGCGCCGCTCGTGAGCACCGAGCCGTCCGCGGGATAGGAGAAGCCGGCCGACGTGGTGGTCGAGTCGTTCGGCGCCGAGACGTATCCCTCCGTGACGCCCGCCTGGCCGGGAACGACGATCCGGATCGCGAACGCCTGGGCGGTCGCGACGTTCTGGACCGGCGCGGAGGATCCGGCCACCGGGCCGAGCACGAGAATGCCGCCGATCGCGAGGGCGGCGAGGGGAACGAGGCGTCTCTTCACCGAACGTCCATTATGTGGTTGAGCCCG